>C._urophasianus_2_cecum__coassemble_12_pt1 | contig 80558 bp, 56 predicted proteins | sample C__urophasianus_2_cecum__metabat2_low_PE_008 | metagenome-assembled genome bin C
AGAGGCCGCCTTTTAGCGGCTAAAAGGTGACCTTTTACCGTGTAAAAGGTGGCCTCTTGCAATGCGGAAGGTCACCTTTTGCAAAATGCCTGGCTGTGACCATGTTTGAAATTATTTCATACCCAAACAGATGTTTTACATCTATATCAACTAATTTTGCACATACAGATGTAACTTAACACATACAGACAAGCTGATTTTTATGGGGTGAAGAACCTTAAATGTGGATAAAAATGAGTACATTTGCAGTATAATGACAGGGAAATTTGAGAATAACAGGCGTATAGCCAAGAACACGTTGATGCTGTATGTGCGGATGCTGTTCACCATGGTCGTGAGTTTTTACACGTCACGTGTGGTGCTTGAAGTATTAGGTGTGTCCGACTATGGTATATACAACGTTGTCGGCGGGCTTGTAACAATGTTCACTTTTGCCAGTGGTGCTATGTCGTCTGCTACGCAGCGGTTCTTGTCTGTAGAAATAGGAAAGGGTCCTGACGGAGATGTCAGGCGTATGTTTTCCACGGTGGTAATGGTACATATAGTGCTGGCTGTTGTCGTGTTTGTCGTTGGTGAGGCGGTGGGCGTATGGTTCCTGAATACATATATGAACTTTCCTGCTGACAGATATGCGGCTGCCAACTGGGTGTATCAGCTGTCGTTGGCTACGTTTGTAATTGACGTTATAAGCGTGCCGTATAACGCTGCGATTATAGCTTACGAGCGTATGAAGGCATTTGCTTACGTAAGTATTGCCGACGTAACGCTAAAGCTGGCGGTGGTCTGTCTGATAACGCTTACCACGTATGACAGGCTTGTGGTCTATGCCGCCTTGCTTGCCATCATGGCAATGGCTATAAGGATAATTTACGGTTGTTACTGTTCCGTACATTTCCCGCAGTGTCGCTGTGACATGAAGTGGGATATGGAGCGTGCTAAGAATATAATGTCGTTTCTCGGCTGGAATCTTATCGGCTCGCTGGCCGGTGTTGGTAAGGAGCAGGGTGTAAACGTGTTGCTTAACCTGTTTTTTGGCAGTGCTGTCAACGCCGCACGGGGAGTAGCCTATCAGGCTATGTATGCAATATCAGGATTCGCATCGAACTTCCAAGTGGCAATGAATCCGCAGATTATAAAGTCGTATGCAGCCGGTGAAAAGGACGAAATGTTCAAGCTCGTGTTCCGAGGCAGTAAGTATTCTTTCCTGATGTTGTTGATGCTGTCACTGCCGGTAGCAGTCGAAGCTCCTTTCATCCTCGACCTTTGGCTAAAGGAAGTGCCTGAGTATACAGTGGTGTTCTTGCGCATTGTGCTGCTTACCACGCTCATTGATTCGCTTTCAAATTCGCTGATTACCTCTATGCACGCTTCGGGAAAGGTGCGTGATTATCAAATAGTTGTGGGCGGCTTGTCGCTGCTTACACTGCCGGTGGCCTATGTCTGTTTTAAGATAGGTTACCCGCCGCAGGTTGCAATGTGGGTTAGCGCGGCAGTAGCTGTAGTGTGCCATTTCGCCCGTCAGTTGCTTCTGCGCCGCACAATAAACTTCCCCATGGGGGCGTTTTTACGTAAAGTCTCGTTGCGTGTGGTCTTGATAACTGTGCTTTCGGCCGTTGTTCCCGTGGGCTTAAGCATAATTATGGACGACGGTTGGGGCGAACTTGTAGTTGTGTGCTGCGTATCGGTTGCGGCGACTGCAGGTTTAGGATACGCTGTTGGTATGGATGTTGGTGAAAAGGCATTTGTACGCGGTAAGACCGTATCTATGTTCAAAAAACTTAAAATGCTGCATGACAGATGAATATATCAGGCACAAGTAACTGTTACGGATGTGGAGTGTGCGCCGCGGTGTGTCCCAAAAACATCATCGGCATTAGGCTTAACGCTGATGGCTTTTATGAACCTGTGCTGACGGATGTCATTAAGTGTGTGGATTGCGGTTTGTGTGTGAAGGTCTGCTCGTTCCGTGCCGATACGCTTGCCGTATATAACAAGGTGGTTGCAAGCTATGCCGCATGGAGTCGTGACGCTGTAGTAAGGCGTAAATGCTCTTCCGGTGGAATAGGCTTTGAACTTGGAAGAACACTGATAAATAATGGTTATAAGGTTTGTGGAGTAAAATATAATCCGAACAGTAACCGTGCAGAACATTACATCGCCGCTACTGTCAAAGAACTGATTCCGTCAATCGGAAGCAAGTATATCCAGAGTTACACCGTTGATGGTTTCAAAGCCATTAACAGAAAAGAGAAATACCTCGTTGCCGGCACACCTTGCCAGATAGACTCTTTCAGAAGATACATCCGTAAGTTCCGTTGTGAGGACAATTTTGTGTTGATGGACTTCTTCTGCCACGGAGTGCCTTCCATGCTGCTGTGGGACAAGTATGTGAGAGAGGTTGAAAAAGTGACGGGGAAGATAACATACGCTTCGTGGCGCAACAAGCTCACAGGCTGGCATGACTCGTGGTCGATGTCAATGGGCGGGGAAAAGACAGGAGAGAATGTGGACTGGCACGATTCCTACAATATGTTAATAAGGGGAAAAAAAGGTTTCTATAACTCCCGCCTGTCGCAAGGAGATGCTTTTTCCCGGTTGTTTCTCTCTGACCAGTGTCTCGGTAATGCATGTTATAAAAGGTGTAAGTTTAAGTATGATTGTTCAAGTGCAGACATACGCATAGGTGACTTGTGGGGTCAAACCTACGCTGAAAATGAAGCCGGAGTCTCGGCTGTTGTCGCTTTTACCGATAGGGGGCGTCGGGCAGTGGAGCAAAGTGGCTGCCAACTGACCGTGTTACCGTTCTCTACTGTAGCTGAAGGGCAGATGAAAAAATCTCCAAAGGCAGACTGCCGCTATGCGAGGCTTGACAAAATGCTACGTTCCGGAACTGCTACTACTGCTGACATGACGGCAATGCTTGACAGGTATGAACTCATAATGCGGCTGAGTTACCCGTTACGCCATCCATTGCGGATGGTTAAAAATATCGTGATGAAAAGGATTTTGAGAATAAAAAAATAAATGAAAATAAGAACCATAACATGCCATGACGTGGGCAACTACGGCGCATCTCTACAGGCTTATGCCCTTACACGCTATCTTCAGAACCTTGGACATGACGTGAAAATCATAGACTATCTGCCAGGTTACAAGGCTCCGTGTCATTCTTTATCCACGTTTTATAACTCCGGATATGCGGCAAAGGTGTATAGATATGCACCGTATCTCAAGCCGTTTATGGCTTTATGGCAGAACAGGCACGAGCTGCGCTTCCAGGGGAGAAGACGGGCTTTTGAAAAGTTTAAAGCCGAGCGTCTTACTACGACTGCCACAACATATCATGATAATAGTGAACTGGAACATGGGATGGTTACCGACAGTGACTTAAAGGCAGATCTTTGTATCGCCGGGAGCGATCAGATTTGGAATCCGTATTATGGCAACGGGTTAGACCCTGCTTACTACTGCGCCTTTGTTAAAGACCCTTCTCGGTGTATATCTTACGCTGCCAGCTTCGGCAAAAACGATTTCACGGATGCCGAATGGCAGTTTATCAAGGCGTCACTCGTAAACTTCCGTGCTCTTTCCGTCCGGGAAAAAACCGGAGTGGAGATAGTCCGTAGAATGGGCTATGACGCTGTTCTGACTGCTGATCCTGTATTTCTCATATCTCTGAAGGAATGGGAAGATATTTGTGTCGAGCCTGAAATTGAAGGCTATGTGTTGGTGTACGATTTTTTACACAATGATCCGGCGATAGGTGCTTTAGCACGTAATATTGCCCGTAAGAGAGGTCTTAGGATAGTGGCTGTCAACGACAAAGGCCGCGCAAGTTATGCTGACAAGAATATAAGTGATGCCGGTCCCGCAGAATTTCTTGGCTACATACGCCGTGCCGAGCATGTCATAGCATCGTCGTTTCACGCTGCGGCATTTAGCACCATATTTGAGCGGGACTTCTACATATTTCCACTAAAGGGGCATGGCAACTCTTCACGTATGGTTGATTTCCTCAATCTGACCGGTCTCAGTGACCGCTTTATGTCAGGAAATACCGTACACAGATCGGAGAAAATAAATTTCAGCCGCGCTAAGGCGGCATTGGGCAGGCTTGCTGATGAGTCTAAACGCTGGTTGGAAAGACAAATAGAAAACGTTAATGTTACATCAACATGGAAATAGTTTGCAGCACAGATAACAGATATGTGATGCCCACGGGCGTAATGATATGTTCATTATGCGATAACAATCGTGATGAGCAAGTGCGTTTCCACGTGCGGAGTTCTGATATTACCGGGGCCAATATGTCCGCACTACGCGGCATCGTAAATAATTACGGGCAAGAGATAGAATTCCACAGGATAAATGATGCAGACCTTGCTGACTTCCCGATAGGCCGCAAAGGGCAGTCTGCTCATATCTCATCGTTGGCTACATACTATCGGCTTTTCCTTGGGGATATACTCCCAAAGAACATTACAAAGGTGATTTATCTTGACGGTGACCTGGTAGTGCGTGGCTCTCTGAAGGAGCTATGGAATATTGATATGGACGGATATGCCATAGCCGGAGCACCGGACACCGGTAACAACGGTGTGGAGCATTACAATCGTCTGCTTTATCCGCAGTGCCTCGGTTACTTCAATGCCGGCGTATTGGTGATAAACCTTGAATATTGGCGTGCCAACAATGTGGAAAAAGACTTTTTCAAGATTGCGCGCGAGCATCCGGAGCGTCTCAGGTGCCATGATCAGGACATACTTAATTATGTGTTCCGCAAGTGTAAAAAAAGGCTAAACGCCAAATACAATTTCCAGAACGACTATCTCTTTGAACATCGCTATGTTAACCTTACCTACGACATAATTGACGAGATCGATGCATCACTGACTAATCCTGTGATTATACACTATATCACCGGCCCGAAGCCATGGCAACTCGATTGTATTCATCCATATCGGGCTGAGTTTGTTAAATATCGTAACAAGACTTGTTGGCGTGGTATGAAGATGAAACATGGGGATGCCCTGAAAGTGAGATTAAAGCATAGGTTGGTTAAAATACTCGTAGATTTGGGCTTGTTCAAGCGTGAAAGTTTTGTAGCATATAAGTTCAGAAAAGACGCCGTGCTTGATTGACATGATAGCGTATGGCAAGTAACAAGTTGATGTAAGATGATTTATTACATTGCTTTTTTAACTTGTTGTAAGTTACTGAATTCCAGATGATTATGTCTGAGACCGCCGGCCGGTTTCCAAGAGGCCGCCTTTTAGCGGCTAAAAGGTGACCTTTTACCGTGTAAAAGGTGGCCTATTGCAATGCGGAAGGCCACCTTTTGCAAAATATGTAATATGCGTTTCGTCAGAAGCTGAAGGTGTACCGGCCGCTGCCTACGCTCTTTCTCTCTCCGTTTGGCAGTGCTATCACGGCATCGCTGCCCACGGGTATCTCCACGTCGAGGCGTGAGCGGGTGCAGTGTACGCTGATTTTGCCATAGAGAGACATGGTTGACGCCTTGACATATTGCAGGTCGCCTACAAGCGTCGGAGCAATGAGCAGGTGGCGAAGACCGTATGTTCCGGGCCGGTTCTGTATACCGGCGAGCGTCTTGAACAGCCATTCGTCAAGCTGACCCATCATAAAGTGGTTGAGCGAAGAGCCTTGCCGCGGATTCCACTGCTCGGTAAGCGTTGTCGCTCCGTGGCGCAGCTGATAGCCGTATCCGGGTGTCTCGTAGTGGTTGAACATGGTGTAGAGAAGCTCGTTCTGCCCGTTCATGGCCAATGCCTGTATCATGTAGCGGTTGCCCACATCGCCCGTTGTCAGGCGGTTGCCGTGTTCCTTTATGTCGTTGATGAGGCTCTGCATTACGGCCTGCTTGTTATTGCCTGCCAATCCGAGGTACAGCGGCAGGGCGTTGGATGTCTGGCTGCCCGTGCCGTAGGTGCATGAGTCGGGCTTGTAGAACTCCCGGTTGAAGGCTTCTGCCGCGTCTTTCAGCAGTGTTGAGTATTTCTCTGCGTCAGCCTTGCGCCCCGTCATTTGCGCGGCACGCGTCAGCAGCTTCAGGTCGAATATGTAATGAGCCGTGGCAACGAGCGGTACGGGCGTGTTCTTGGAGAAGCCTGCACGCCACGGACCGTAGTCATACCAGTCGCCGAGGCCGTGGCTTACGATGCCGTTGTCGGCCCGTGACGTCAGATAGTCGACGTATCTGCGCATGGGCTCATAGTTTTCGGTTATCAGAGTGCTGTCGCCGTATTGCTCGTAATACATGAACGGCAGTATTATGAGCGTGCTGCCCCATTCGGGTGAGTCGTCAAACAGATTGCCGAACGATATGTATTGCGGCGCCGTTGTCGGCACGAGACCGTTTGATTTCTGCGTGTCGGTTATGTCGCGGATTACCTTCGGCACGTATCTTGTCATGTCATAGTTGTAGAGAAGACTCGGGCCGCACAGGTGATCCTGCTCTAACCAGCCGAGTTTCTCGCGGTGAGGGCAGTCGGTCAGTACGCTCTGCATGTTGCTGCGCTCGGCTCTTTCTATCAGTCGGTGTGTCGCCGTGAACAGCGGATTAGAGCATTCAAACGTCGAAACCTCCTCAGCCGAGTTGTATATGAAACAACTGTTCAGGTTCTCCAGCACCGGCAGTCCCTGCGGATTAGGCTCTCCCCCGAGCACGGCACCCTCTACCTGGATGTAACGGAAGCCGTAATAAGAGAAGTGCGGGTGCCATGTCTCCGGCCCGTCGCCCTTCAGCGTGTACTCATAATAGTGCTGTCGGCCGGTCTGTCTTTGGTCGCATGCCCCCTGCCTTGTCAGCTTCTCGGCCACAATCAGCGTCACCTTCTGTCCCCGTTTGCCGCTTACGGTTATTTCGGGGAAGCCGGCTATGTTCTGTCCCATGTCTGCCACGAAGGCCGAAGGATGTATCTCGCGCTTCGTTGCCTTGCTTGCCGCGGCGAGAGAGTCGGCCGGAAGATAGCTGAACGACTTTATTCCGTACCGCTCCATGATGCGTACCGGCTGTACGGTCTGCGGCGTAAGCCGTCCCTTAGGTCCTTCGGTGATCACTGCATTGTGCCAGCCCGAGTCGTCAAAGCCGGCCTTGTCTATGCCGTCCTGCTCCAAACGGGCATCGTATGACTCACCTCCGTAAATGCTGTTAAACGTTATCGGGCTGATAGAATACCGCCAGTCCTCGCCGCTCTTGATAATCTGCTGCGTGCCGTCGGCATAGTTTATCTCGAGGCGAAGCAGCAGCTGGGGCGGCCCGAAGCTTGTCTGCAGCTTGCTGTAACGTCCCTGCTGCTGCACGTTGAACATGCCGTTGCCTAACAAAACGCTGACGGCGTTGCCGCCACGGGCTATGAGTCCGGTTACGTCAAACACGTTGTAGTACACCGTCTTGTCGTATTCGCTCCACACGGGGGCGAACTCTGCGTTACCCACTTCATTGCCGCTGATGTTCAGTTTGTAATGGCCTAATCCGCAGACGTACACCACTGCGTCAGTAATACGTTGTTTCTTAGCTGTAAACTCCTTTCTGAGTATTATGCTTTTGACCGACAACGTGTCGACGTCAGCCCACTTCGCCTTGAACGAATCCTTATTAAACACCGTGTTCGGATAACGTCCTGAAGGTAGTTTGGCGGCCTTCCGCGTAATGGCTCCTATCCATTCGGCATCTATTTTGGCAGTAACCACACGTATGTTCTGCCTCCCGCTTAGGGCAGAAGGTTCTCCCTTGTCGTTCCATACACGCACTTGCCAGTAGTATCCGTGCCTGTTCGGCTTCAGCGCGGGTACGCTTACGAGCTGGCTTTGGTCAGACTTCACCTTGCCTGAGGTGTAGACTTGTCTGTCGGTAACGTTCTCTTTGATGGTTATTTCGTAAGCCGTCTGCCGCTCGCCGTTGGCCGTTGCCGTCATCTGCCAGCCCAGACGGAGAGACCCTTCGGTAACGGCGGTCAGGCTTGAGGCCGCAGTTCCGGTCAACGGGCGGTTGCCCTGATAGTTGCATGTGAGGCGTGTTACGGTGAGCTTTGCGTCTGACGGCGTTGCGGAAAGTAAGACTAATGAGGCCAATAGGCCGCTTAATATCGTTCGTCTTGTCATGTTCAGTGAGTTTAAGGGTCATGCTTCGTGGCATGACAGGTAGTTGTTTACTTATTTTCGGTTAGTATCTTATGAGTTATTTTGCCGTCTTTTATCGAGGCTTCAACGGTTCTTCCGCCCGTAGCATGCAGTTTGAAGCTCGCGTCTACGTCCTTCGGCCATGCGGGGAAGAGAAGCAGGGAACCGTCAGGAGCTTCCTGAAGAAGCATCTCCTGCAGGCCAATCATTGCCGCGCCGGCGCGGTTACAGTCAGGTGCCCAGTCGTAACCGGGGTCAAAGAAGGCCGGAAAACGGTAAGGTCCATCGGCAAACTTTTCGCCGTTCAGCCGTACGGCTTCTTCCGTCAGACCGAGACACGCAGCCCAGATGTTGTCCTGCTTCCATCCCTTGGTTGACCTCATTTCTACGGCGTGAGGGTCTTTCATGTAAGTATTTATCGCCGTTTGCAGACCGGGTCGCCCCAAACCGTACACCAGCCACGGGAAAACGGGGTAGAGCTGTGGTGTCTCCACGTTCTGAATACGCTCCCATACGACGGCCGGAGCAATACAAGTGTCGCCGCCTATGGTACGCAACGGTATCTCGGGCAGCCTGCTCATGAACGTTGAGTCGAGGGCGCAAGCCTGTGCGCCGGCCGCCTGTCTGCCCTGCAGATACCGTTCATACTGCTCCGTAACTGTGCGCAGCGCGGCCACGACGCTCGACGGATTGTAGGCCATCTTATACGTCTCGCAGCTAGACGAGGGGAAAATCACTAACTTCCCGTCACCGTTCAGAGCTTTCACTCCACGCTTTTTGGCGAGGTACTGATAATGTTCGTCAAAGAAAACGAGGCTTTGCGTGATGAGAGGCTCATACTTCGTAATGTCCATGCCGGCGTAGAAGTGAGCCTGAAGTATCATCGAACAGAACTCAAGTGCCGTGTCCCACTGGTATTCTAACCATGCGTTGCGCTCCATTCCGGGGTCATCGCCGGGCTTATGCTTGCCGTATTCAGCCGGGTTAGGCAGTCCGAAGTTCTCTATCTGCTCGCAGAACGACGCTCCGCCGTGCCCCCAATAGTGGCGTGTACGTGCCGCTGCGGAGGGCAGAAGACGCAGATATGTGTCAAACTGGGCGGTCATCATGTCGGTGTCTCCACTCTTAAGCATCGGCCAGTAAACAAGTCTTTGGTTCTGTGCGGTCATCGTTCCGCCGCCCCATTTGCGGTAATCGGGCGTGAAAGTAGCCTTTGGGTCAGCGTAAACGGGGTCGAACGTGAACAGACCTCCGTTGAATTTGGTGGGCCATTCTCCGTAAGCATTGCATCCGAGCATATAGCGGAACAGCTCATAATTACGTGCGGCGCGGGCCAGCGAAGCCCCCTCAACTCCCCCTGTGGGGGAGCTTTGGATAGTCTTGCCGGATGCTTTTTCACCATCGTTAAAGGCTACTGATATGTGGCTGCGCTGCCAATAGTCGTGCCACCAGCGGGCGCTGCGCCTGCGCGACACATTGGCCGGAGGAACGTCTTGCGGCGCGTCGCCCGTGTAGAGGCTGATTATTACGGTTGACTTTCTTATGTCTTCGGCCTTGAAGTTCCATGCACGGTAGTCGGTCGAGGCATATACGCCGTCGCTTGTGCCTGTGAACGTGAAGCCCGGGGCAGTCATACGGCCGCCGAAACGCAGACCGCCGATAGGGTTGTAGAGCTGGCTTTTCACATCATCGAGCTGCTCACGGCTCACCGTAAAGTCAAAAACGGTCTGTTCACGGTTCTCGTGCCAGAAGTCAAGAACAGACTTCCAGGCCTGTATTGAGTCGGCAAACGTGGTGCAGTCTTTCGGCAAAACCCACTTGTAAGAGCACTGCTGACACTCGGCTTTGGTCACAGGCCGGTCCTTGTACCGCCAACTCTCATAGCTCAGCGTGGCGTCAGTCTTACGGTCTGACGTTATCTCCATATAAACGGCTGATGTGTAGACATCCGCCCAAAGGCGCACTCCGGCACGGTTGCCCTTTATATATACAGCACCGTCAGACAGCCTTAGGACCTGTGAGAACTTGCCGTCAGCTCCGCCGAACGGGGCAGACGACAGCCGCAGGCGCCACCTTCCGGCTTTCAGCAGTGTGTTGTTCTCATCGAACATGCCGCTGCGAGCCACGTAAAAGAGCACGTCGCCGCGTTCAACCCACACGTTCATGCCCACATCGTGACCGCCGCATGGCATCGACTCAGCCGAGTTACGGCTCGGCGAAGTCCACACATAGTCTTCAGGTATGTAGTCTTCAGCGTAAACATCAACCGCTGACGCCATACAGAAAATCACGCATATGGCAGCCCGGAGGGCATATCTCTTGAGAATATTTTTCAGCATCGTTACTCAGGTAAAGATTTTACAGTGTTTTTAACGGCATTTTTCAGTCATATATAATAAGGCAGGTTACTTTCCGCAAAAATACAAATTTATGCTTTACGGACAAGGAATAATTTATAAAAACACAGTATAAAGCTCAAAAAACAAAGGTGATTTGCAGGCTCGTTGACACCTTTCGGCAGCGGTATCTGCGGGCATCCGTGGCGGCAAGAACGGCCGTCTGACCGCCGGTGTATATCATCGGAATTGTAAAAGGTCACCTCTTGGCGTGCGAAAGGTGGCAGGTTGAACGCTAAAAGGCCACCTTTTGCATTGTAAAAGGCAGCCTTTTGTAGGACGGTATGTAATTAACTGAACGTCAATGAGTTACAGAAATGGTAAAATCCGGCCGTTGATTGGCCGTTTAAAGACAGTAAACTGTTTACCAGTTGTCCGTGCGGAACGAGCTTACGGGCAGTCCGTCACAGTAGAGGTCACCGTCGGCCCAGTCCTTAAAAGCGTAGCGCACGGCCACGGGATTATCCACGGCATCGCTCTTTACGTAAACCTTGCTGTGCTCAATCCATGCTTTTGCGGGGTGGAATACGCGGTCTTCGCCGGCCACTTCAAACAAGTCGCTCTTCAGTCCGTTGCGTCCGTACATCCACATGTCGGCCCGTTCGAAGCGTATAACGGCTGTGTCGTTCTTAAACTCCACGTCCTTGTAACAGGCACTTTCGGCTTTCAGACCCTCAATGCCATACGTCTTGTTCAGCGCGAGCAGTGCAAGGCGCAGCCCGGCAAGGTTCTTCTTGCGCGGATGTATGCCGTACTCAAGACCCGCGTCCATAAGAACGGCCATGCCGGAGTTGGGTATCATCAGCTCTGCCTTAGCCTGCTGTTCACGCAGCAGGGCACTGTTTACGGTCCAGTTGATAATGCTGTAATCATAAGGAGCTATCTGGCAGAAGTAGAACGGGAAGTCTCCCTGTCCCCATTCGGCGCGCCAGCCTCTGACCATTGCCGTCATCATGTCGGCATAAGTCTTGTAACGGGGCACGTTGTCCTCGCCCTGATACCAGATAACACCGCGCATAGTAACGCCGATAAGGGGATGAAGCATGCCGTTGTAGAGCACCGTCGGAGTGCGGTTTTTTGACTTTATGTCTTTCTCCGAAGCAGGAATCTTTGCATCAGGAAAAGCCTTCAGCCAGTCGGCCTTCATCCAGGCCTCGCATGCCGAGCCGCCCCATGACGTGACGATAAGGCCTACGGGCACACCGAGTATGCGGCGCAGCTCGCGGCCGAAGTAGTAAGCCGTGGCGCTGAACTCCCGTACAGAGGCGGGGCAGGCGGCCTGCCACGTGCCGCTGACGGTGTCTACGGGTGCGAACTTGCTGTTACGCCTCACCGTAAAGAGGCGGAGCGCGTCGTCAGTGCTGTGCAGCACGTCCTCAACGGCATTCTCAACGGGCTGGTTTTTAAAACCTTTCATCGGCATCTCCATGTTGCTCTGACCGGAGCAAATCCACAGTTCGCCGATAAGGATGTTGTCAAGCACGGTCTGTTCGCCGTCAGTCAACGTTATCTTATACGGTCCGCCGGCCTTCGGAGTCTGCACGGACGTTTTCCACCTGCCGTCATTCCCGGCTTTTACGCTGTACGTCTTGCCGTCCCACGACGTTGTTATATTCACCGTGGCAGACGCGTTTGCCGTGCCCCACAGGTTGGCGTTGGTCTCGCGTTGCATCACCATGTCGTCGGCAAACATCTTCGGCAATGATACTTTGGCACTCATGCTTGCGGCTGCAAGCAGGGCAGTCAGTAAGAATAATGACTTTTTCATATCTGAGTTTCTTTATTTTGTTTAATGATAAATATATGTCTCTTACGGTCAAAAACAGTTCATAATCTTTACAGGACCTAACAGTCCGGCAGGCATAAGCCCGGTTCCGGCGCGGCGGAACTTGCCATTTGTCCATATACCTTCAAACGGAGGAGTGCCGAGATCGTTGCCTTGCAGAGCGTTGGCCCATGTGTTTACAACGACAATTTTCAGCCTGTTGTTGCCTCGTTTTACGGCATCGGTTATGTCGACGGCATACGGAGCCGTCCACGCCGTGCCGCAAAGACGGCCGTTTACGTAAACTGTTGCCGTGCTCTCAACGTTGCCGAGGCTGAGCACGACACGTCCATTGGGCTTGCGTTTCAGTCGGAACGATGTGTTGTATGTGGCATGTCCGGAGTAATATTTTACCTCGTTGACGGCTGACTTGCTCCAGTCGAAAAGGCTGTCGGCGGTCATCTTTCTGCCCGTTTCCTCAAAAGTGACGTTCCACTTGTTGTCGCTCAATGTCAGCAAGATGGAGCGCATGGCGGGCTTTTCCGTCACTTTACCGGGTATGGCATCATCAGACAGAATATAAAATATTGAGCCTCCTACGGGTAGAGTAATGCTGCTGCCGGCTAAGTAGACTTTTCCGGTAACGGCATCGGCCAGATAACGGTTAGTTCTTTCAACCCTGAAAACGGGCGAGAAAGTCATTGCCGAGTCGGTCTGGTTGCTCAGGAAGTAAATGTCAGCTCCCTCGGCGGTGCGGTGAGTGAAGTCGATGCCTTCAGGAATGTCGGCGTCTTTCTTTATTCCGAGGCTTGTCAGGTCGGGCTCTTTCCACGGCTCACGGATTACAGGGACACCCCATCGGGCTATGGAGTCAATGGTGTTCCAGCACGAAATGACGCGTTCGGGATTCATCTTTCTTGCCTGCGGAATGACGAGAGCAGAGTATTCGGTGCCCGTCGGAGTAACAAGACGGCCGTTTTTCACCTGCGATTTGCCTAAGACATCATGGTTGAACGAGTCGTAGCGGTAACCTCTCAACGGATTAATCCAGTGCTCGGCCTTGGTCATGTTGGCCGTGTGGATAACTTTCACCGGACTTACCTCGAGCGGCTGGCCCACGTTTGCGAGTCTGATACGCTCGCGTTCTTTAGTTGCTTCGCTGTAAAGACCGGGCAGGGAGGTTATAAGACGTTCAGGCAGAACAGAGCGGCGTGGCGTCTCATCGCCTGTATATACGGCAATGTCGGTGACCGGACGACCGTATTGCAGCAGTGCCTGACAGCGCGAGATATAGCTTGTGAAGGCCGGCATTTCCCTCCACCACGTGTTGTCACGCTGGAAGAAAGTGCCTATGCCGTCAAGAGTCATGCCGGGCTTGCGGTCGGTCCAGGGATTGAGAACGTTAACGTGGAATACTATTGCGTTGATACCCGTGCAGTAATTGCGGTCGAGCAGGGGTTTAAGTAGGGCAAAGTCTTCGTCCCATGTGCCGCGTACCTCAGTAAAACCTTCAGCCTGGATGATGTTTTTGCCGTATATGTGGGCACCGCTTACGGCATCAAGCATGTCGTTAAGTTTGTCGTGCGTGGGGCTGTTGAGCCAGAATTCACCCATCGGGTAGTCTGCATGCTGATAGTGAAGAAGTCCGTCGCTGACCATTGTCGGAGCAACGCATTCGGCTGAGAGCTCCACTCCGTACTGTCTGCCAAGTGCCGAAACCTCATCGAAGAAAACATCGTTTATCAGTTCGGCGATGGTCTGACGGATGTCGCGGAGCACCTTCTCTGACTTTGACGAGGATGCAAGCGGCACGCCGGCGTAAAGCGGAAGCCACGGCGTAAGGTCATAACCGCGGCGGTATCTGAACTCTTCTGCGAAGTTGCCGCTCCAGTTCTGACTGCCGCATTCCCAGCTGTCGACGTGTATTCTGGTGAGCACACGTCTCGCAATGTCTTTCGGAATGTGATTGTAGATGTTGGCAAACCAGTTGTCAAACTGCTTCTTTATTGCCGCGCGAGAGAACTTGTCGCACTCTAACCCGCGGCCTCCGCCACCCGTGGCGTTGATATGCCCCGTTGACGTATGGCCTATGCGGAGGATGTGCCAGCGGCCTTTGGGCAGGTTGATAGAGAACGGTTTGTTAAGAAAATCAGAAGAAATCAGCTTGCCGGTGAGGTTTATCAGTTTGTCCGGAGACAGGCATTCGTTGTCTGCCACGGGAAAATATTCAGACACACGCCATACCTTTCCAGACTTGCCTTCATATCCGTCGATGACCGGTTCAGAACCAAGTACCAGTCCGGCAATCTTCAAGTTGGGCTTCCATTTTGCCGCGTCCATGTCTTCAGAGCCCGGGTCGCTGCCCTCAGGTGTCCAGTGAAACTTGAAGAAGCGTGCCGTTGTGGCTGGTATCGCGTAGGTGGCGTATGCGTCGGTGTTCTGCCAACCCTGCCTTGCGGGGCTTATCTCACGCACAAAACGGTAATTAGTTCCGTCATCGGAAGCGTAAACCTTGAACCTGTGAGCCTGGTAGTTATTGCCCCCTGTGATGATTTCCACGCTGCGAAGGGTGAACGGTTCGTCGTAAGACATAATGATGTCGCACGGTTCGGAGGAGCTGAACGGAAATTCGACAGAAGCCTTCGGCCGCTTCGGGTCATAATAGTCAGCAGGGTAAGCGAAGGTTGTGATGTCCTCATAATAACCCTCATTGCACTCAGGACGCGGCAGAGTAATCTCCTGCTTGCCTCCGTCAACGATAGTATCGGACCATACTATGCGTTGCATTGACTCCTCTGGAGTAATCCACGGACCGCCTCCGAGGGCGAAGCCGTCAGAGAAATGTATTCCGATTTGCATCCCGAGACTGTCCGCAGTGCTGAACGCCGTGCTAACCATACGCCACCATTCGGGCGACAACTGGCGTGCCTTGCCCTCGTATTGAGGCCCGTCGCTCACGTCCTTTATCGGCATAAGGTAACATCCTTCGATGCCTGCGTCGTGCATGGCGTTGAGGTCAAGGCGTACACCTTCATCGGTAACGCAGCCGTACATCCAGTACCAGAACGTCCAGGGGGATGCCTTCTCGTCAGGCGACATAAAACGCTTGTACCATTCAGGAGTTGCCCCCTGAATGGTAGTTTGCGCTGTTGCATACGTCAGTGAAGCGCATGCGATGATTATGGAAAAAAGTTTTTTCATGGCTATTCAAAATGTATTGTTACTTCACCGGTGTAAGTTCCGCGTGCCCAAACAGGCTGGGCCGACGGCCCGTTGAGGTCGGTTGTGTTCACCTTGTTGCGTACCGCCGGGATAACCTGCATCAGGCTGATGCCGGTTTCAGGTAAGGTGTAGAGCAGCCGGTCACGTCCGTCCCTCGGTTGGAACACTCCCACGTAGTCTTTATCTGTTCCCGGCTGCAGCGTTATTGCGCCGGTCTTGGTGTTGAGCCTCATCCATTGTACTCCGGCAAAGTATCCTTTGAATTCAGGATAAATGAAACTTTCGCCCGGAACGGGGTCGTTGTAGTCATTGCTCCATATTCCGAGTTGCGGGCCGTGTACCCTGTTCTTCCATACACGGTAAGGGCCTTGACCGAGCCATTGCTTGCTTTCAACATCAGACTCAGGCAAATCAAACTTCACGCCCATAAGGTCTACAACGCCGTTGAAGCAGTATGTATAGACAAGACGTGCCCCGCCGTCAGGCGCGATGTGCCATTCTGCTTTCTGAAGCGAGCCGAGCGAGTATTCGGCAGTTACCACAAGGGTGTCGTTCACGCCGTCACTGCTCGTCAGTCTTACTGACTTTCCTTGGTCGGTATACTCTGTATAAGTGGTCTTTTTCTTTTCAGCCTCAGGGTCATCGTGGTTGTAGAACTGGTCAAACGACCTGTCAGAACGACGGTAGGCGAAGAATTTCGGGCCGCCGTTGAACTTGTATTCGCCTTTCCTGGTTGTCACTTTAGCCAGTGTTCCGTCAGTTTCGGAGAAGATGTAGGTCACGTCTCCGGCCTTGACAGTGCTGCCGCTGATAGTAGGTTTGCTGCCTTTTGCGCCACTTTTATATATATTATCGGCATTCTTCAGCTTGAAGACCCATGTAAACAGTTCTTCTCCGTATTGGTCGGTGGCCTTCACGCTCAGTGCGTCAGCTTCTTTCGGAGTCATCGGAATGCTGATAGTCCCTTTTGAATCAGGAGCAATATCAGCACCGTTCACTGTCCCTTTCTTCACGGTTTCAGTGCTTGTCCCGTTGTATTTCACGTAAGAATAATCAAACTTACACTTGTCGAGAGACAAGAAGTTGTAACGGTTTTCAACGTTGAGCGTGCCGTTGAAGTCGTCAGGCATTGACACCTGCACAGGGCTCCAGATTTGTTTTACGGTGTAATAGCTGCCCTCTTTCTCGTGGTGAGGCCCTACAATGCCGTCAGCTCCGTAGTTTCCTACGTTGTCAATCATGTTGTTAAGGTCGGTGCGCACTACTCCTTCATCGGCGTATGCCCAGATAAATCCGCCGGCGCAGCGTGGCCATGAGCGCATCAGTTCCCAGTAGTCATACAGCCCGGCACCGGCTCCGCCGTCGTAAAGGGCGTGCAAAAACTCTGTTGGCATGAATATTTCGGGCTTGCGCATGTACTCTTCGCTTTCGCCGTAAGAGCGGTAGTGCATTGTCTCATAGCCTCCGAAGTTGCCTTGGGGATGAAGAACGGGGCGCTTCTGGATGTCCCATTTGTGGAACTCTCCGTCGAGTTCGGTGTTCCATCCTTTCTCATTTCCGTTGCTCCACCATATCACGCAGGGGTGGTTTACGTCACGTGTCACCATCTCCTTAATAAGTTTCTGGCCGTTGATAGTCTCGTGATGACCGTGCCAACCGCTAAGCTCGCTCATGACGTAGAGGCCGAGACTGTCGCAGGCATCATAGAAGTCGGGGTCTGCCGGATAGTGAGACAGACGTACGGCGTTCATGTTCATGCTCTTGATAAGCTTCACATCGGCAATGTTGAGATTCTTGTTCAGTGTGCGTCCGCTTTCCGGCCAGAAGCTGTGGCGGTTCACTCCGCGGATGTTCACTTTCTTTCCGTTGATATAAAGGCCGTCACCGAAGCGTGTCTCTATGGTCCGGAAGCCGAACTTATCACGCTCTATGTGCAGCGTTTTGCCGTCAGCGTCAATCAGAGCGAAGTCAACCTGATAGCGGTCCGGGGTCTCGGCAGTCCACAGCTTAGGGCTGTTTACCTTGAAAGACACGTCCGCATGGTCGCTGCCTTGGCGTATATTAGTAGTGTTTTCGGCCACCTTTTTCCCGCTCATGTCACTTATGGTAGTGCGAACTTTTGCTCCTTCAAGCGTATGATTGAGCAGCACGCAGGCGTTGAATGAACCGTCTGCCTTTGCGTCAATGGCCGTGCGCTCGATGTTGACAGCAGGCTTGCAGACGATGAAAACGGGACGGAATATGCCGCCGAAGTTCCAGTAGTCGGCGCGGCGTTCGGCTAAGTTGACGCCCTCATTGGTACTTTCCTTGCTTACGGTTACCTCAAGCAGGTTTTTCTTATCACCGAAAAACACGCGGTCAGTAACATCGTAAGTGAAGCGATAGAACGCTCCCTGATGCAGTGAACCCGCCTTGCGCTTGTTTATCATCACCTCTGTGTCGGTCATCGAGCCTTCAAACACAAGGTCGATGTGGTGGTTTTCCCACTCTTTCGGTAAAGTAAACTCATATTTGTACATACCTTTCTCGTCGGCAATGCCGTCAGGAAAGGGCTTGCCATAGAACTTCATGCCGTACTGGTAAGTGCCGAATCCCTGCAGCTCCCAGCACGACGGCACGCCGATTTTAGTCCACTTGCCCGAGTTGTTGCCACCGGTGCAGTAGAAATCCCACAGCACCATGTCGTCACTTCCATGTCCGCTGAGGTACTTGCGTTGTGTGTAGACGCTGCCTTGAGCCGACGCTGAAGTTGCGACAGAGGCCAGCATGAGTGCTGAAATCAATAGTTTCTTCATCTTATTCTTGTTTATTTATATTTTGTTCTTTATGTAAACGAAACGGAATTTGTTGTGGACTGTAACTCTGATAAACATTCGAACCGCCTTCTCCGTTATTTAATTCTCGTGAAACGTACGTGCAGTGTGTGCGGCTTCTGCGGTATGCTGTATTTTGTCAGCACGCCCGGACCGCAACTGCTGTTGCCTAATCCCATCACGGCTGCATCAATGTCAAGGTAAACATTATCCTCAACTGTGAGGTCGCAGTCGTGTGCCGTGGTGTATAATTGCTCCGTAGAGTAGGGCAGGGCGGTGAACGAGAACAATCTGTCTCCTTCCGCCGTGACGCGCCATCCGCGGCCTTTCCTGTCGGTGATGGTCACCTCCGCCGTCTGCTCATGATTGCCCGAATACTGCGGACGGGCATAATGCACGTACTGTTCAGACGCATTACTGATCCAGTGCCCTATCGAGGCAGCCTCAAGACGGTCAGGATATGTGTCCTGCAAGCCCATTCCGTACCAGCTCAGTTGTGTCATTTCTGCAGGTAATACAAAGGTGTTTCCCATGCAAGGAAGAGGCGGCAGCGAGCCTTCGGGGGTATATGTTGCACTGAAATCAACATTCCCCTCGGCGTCCATCGTGTATGTGTAGTCGGAGCGTATGCTGCCGTTGAGATATTTGTTTACGGTCGATGCGGTTACGGTTACCGTGCCGTCGGCGTTCCGTACAGCGTTTAACGGTTTCGCAATAGTGACCTCTGCCGAGTCAAGACGGTTGTTCTTCCAGTCCTTGGCTAACCAGTTGCCGAAGCCTTTTTCGTTGTCCGTAGGTGCATGGAAGAAGTGAGGGCGCACCATGTCAAACCATTTTTCAGCCTCGTTGATGTCCGCCTGGCGGCCGGTCTTCAGCTTCTTAGCCTTGAACGCGGTAGTGATGCGGTCATTGATGGCGAACTGTTCGCTGCAAACCTCATATCCGGCGTCTGCCCACGGGGCGTCGTTCTTCAGGTGTACGCTTATGTTCAGTCGTACGTCTTTGTTCCCGTCGTATTTAAATGCAGGCAGAATGAAATCATCAACCACGCCTTTCTTCGTTACTTTGCCGTTCTCCGTTATGTTCCAGAGGAAGGTGTAATTATCCGGATTGGCGTGTTCGTCACGCTTGATTACGTTCAGACGATTGCCGTCAAGTTCAAGTTTAAGCGGCGCATAGACAGCCTTTACCTCATAATATTTGGGCGTAGGCTTGCAGGTTGATGTCACAATGCCTTTTATGCAGAATGCTCCGAGGTTGGGAACATCTCCGAAGTCACCGCCGTATGCCACCATAGTCTTGCCGTCGTCACGGTGTTTGAAGATGCTCTCGTCAGCCCATTCCCAGATAAAACCGCCCAGCATGCGCGGGTGGCTGTATATCTCGTCCCAGTATTCCTTGAAGTTTCCCATGGCGTTACCCATAGCGTGGGCATATTCACTGGTAAGCACGGGGCGCGTGTCGTTGGTTTTCTGTGCTATCGAGAGCAGTCTTTCCCAGCGTGCGTTCTCCGGGCGTTCCATGTTGTTGTCTTTCACTCCGGGGTTGAGATACTCCTCCTGAACGCGCGGATAGAAGCGGCTGATAACGTCAACGGTGGCCGGGTCTTTGCCGTCGGAACCCTGGGCACCCTCGTAATGGATAAAACGTGTGGGGTCATATTCCTTTATCCATGCGCCGGTAGCCGCGAAGTTGGGCCCCCAGCCGGACTCGTTCCCGAGCGACCAGAACACCACGCAGGCATGATTGCGGTCACGTATCACTACGCGCTGGGTGCGGTCCATGAAGGCGGCAGCCCACGTAGGGTCACTCGCAAGCTGACCGCGCAGCCCGTGTTCCTCGATGTCCGCCTCGTCCATTACGTACATTCCGTACTTGTCGCACAGCTCATACCAGCGCGGGTCGTTGGGGTAATGGCAGGTGCGCACGGCGTTGATGTTGCACTGCTTCATCAGTTTTATTTCCTTCTCCATGCGCTCCATTGTCATGACCTTACCCGTGACCGGATCCATTTCATGGCGGTTCACTCCGCGGAAACGTGTCGGCACACCGTTTACAAGGAAGCGTCCGCCTTTTATTTCGAGGCGGCGGAATCCGATTTTTGTCTCCACCTGCTCTATCTTGTTGCCCTTGCTGTCGACCAGAGCCAGCCTCAATGTATAGAGGTTAGGCGTCTCTGCGGTCCACTTCAACGGATTTTTCACTTCCGCCTCGAGCCATCCGTAAGGGGCATAGCCGCGCTGAGGGTTGCGCTCATTCATTATCTTGCCCTTATGGTCGAGGTTTAGCATGGGCACGGCGTCCTGCTTCAGAATGCTGTCGAGCACGGCTTTGCCGGACGCGTCGAAGAGCTGTGCTTCGACGTGATAGCCCTCGCCGCGCTGTCCTTCGGCAACAGCCAGCTCGGGATGTATCACGAGCCGGGCGTCACGATAATCATCATCGAGCAGCGTGCGTACGCCGAAGTCGCGTATACGGATTTTCGGTGTGGCGTAGAGATATATGCTGCGGTGTATTCCTGCGAGGCGCCACATATCCTGGTCTTCAAGATAACTGCCGTCAGAATACTTCAGAACCTTCAGCGCAATGAGGTTCTCGCCTTGTTCAAGGTATGGCGTAAGGCGGAACTCGGCCGGCTCCATGCTGCCCTCAGAGTAGCCTGCCATCCGGCCGTTGACGTAGACGTAGAACGCGCTTGCCACCGAGCCGAAATGTATGTAGACCTCCTTTCCGCCCCAATCGGCAGGCACTGTGAACGTGCGGCGGTAACATCCGGTAGGATTGCGCTCAATGAAAGCCGTGTACTTACGCTTCGGCTCTTTCATTACGAACGGCGGATCAATCTTGAACGTATAGCCCGAACTGCTGTAAATGGGCGTGCCGTAACCGTTCACTTCCCAGTCGCCTGGCACGCTGAAGGTAGCCCATGCCGTGTCGTCAAAGTCTTTCCGGTAGAAGCCGGCAGGCTGTTCGTCCGGTGTCTTGGTCCAGTTGAATTTCCACATACCGTCAAGCGACATTTGTCTGTCGCCAGGCGTACTTCCGTAAGGAATGAATGAGGCACGTGCCGGTTCGCGGTTTATCGACATGACGTATTGGTTTTCCCATTCGTTCCCCTGTCCTGCGGCCATTGCCGAGCATAAGGCGAGTGCTGCCGTCAATAGTAAATGTCTCATTATAAATAGTGTCTTGTTTTGTTCTGTATGATGTGTTTCCGTATCTCATGTTGCCGTACGTGTTTTGAAAGACGGCGAACCGCGTTGCAAAAGGTGGTCTTTTACACGCTGAAAGGTCACCTTCCGCACGGTAAAAGGCAGCCTTTTGCAACGTATTGAGTATCAGGTTGTTACGCAAGAGGCTACGGTGCGTCACTCAATCGTGAGTTTTTCAAATATCATTTTGTCGAGCCCCTCGCCGCTGAGCGTCACGGTATAGATGCCCGCATTTATTTGCGAGCCGGTAGTTATGCTCGTGTTGTGACGCTTGCTCTTCTTCTCCGGAGTCTTTGTAAACGTGATGTCGTCTTCCTTGTATACAACGCCGTTCAGGTCGGCAATCTTCACGTGCAGTGTACGTTCTTCCTCGGGATTGTAGTAACGGAAACGCATCGCGTAAACCCTGGCCACGCCTACGTTGAAGTTCCACGTCATTGTGCTGCCATTTACCATGCCGTCCACCTCCATGGCAGTGCTTGTTTGCGGCGGCAGCAGGCTGTCAGGCATCTCCACAATGATGTCCTTGTCGAACTTCGCCCACATCTTCTCATCCTTTATTTCGGGATAGTCAGCGGCGGCATCCGAGGACTTTGACGCTATTGCTATGGCTGAGATGATAGCTTGACCGGCGTTGACTTTTGGGAAGCTTATCTTTATGCTTTTGCCCGGAACGTGAACGTTAACCACGCGTTTGTAGGGCTTTGCGTAGCGTGCCTGTGCCCAGATGTCGAGGTCGCGGATGCACGTACTGTCGTTGATGGCTACGTCAAAGAGGCGCAGTCCTTCATAATCAGCGGTCTCGCCGGCACCAGGACCGTACCAAGGCTCGATGAAGTACAGCTCGACACGATAGTCGCCGGGGCGTACGGGGAACGTGTATGACAGCTCGTGGCGACCGAAACGCGACGTACGGAACAGCGGAGAGACGGGCAGCAGCGGGTCTGATGTCTGGCTGGCCATGTATGGATTCGCCTCTTTGGGGAATCTGTCGCCCCATGAGTGTGACCACTTCGTGTTGTCCTGAGTCCACTCAGTGGCGAAGATGTCAGTGTAGGTGTCACCACCGCAGTTTATGTTGTACAAGTAATAGTAGCCCCCGGCGGGTTTCAGTATCTGCTCGTTCCACGTGCGGAACGACGGCATTGCCAGCGTGTCGGCTGCCGCAGGACGGCCGTTGCGGTAAGCCGTAGCGATGAGCAGGTCGCCTTTCAGCTCAACGTCATGCCACTTGTAAAGCGTTGTTCCGGCGTCTCTCGTCTTCTGTTCTTTCCACCAGCCGCAGCTCAATGCCACCGAGTCACAGTTGCTGTAAACGCGTATGCTGTCAGTTGAGATGTTCGGCACGATGTAGACCATAGGCTCTTCAGCGGCCGGAGTGTAACGTGACTTGTACATATAGAACGCGTCAGTGGGCTGTTCCCATGCCGTAAAGATGCCTTTGTGGTTAAACGGGCCTACCTTGTCGATGCGCCTCAGTCCCTCGTCGGGCTGCCGGCGGCCTGGGTTGTCGTGGCTTTGCAGTATCCACAGGAACTGCCCGCACACGCTGTCCTTGACGCTTTCGGCAAGCTGAGCCTTGCGCTCAAGTATGTCGCAGAACATCTCCTCTGTGTAGCGTTGCCCTGTATGGTTGCCCACGGTGCGCCATGCGCCGTACTCACCGTTGAGCAACTGGTCGCCACGTTTCAGCTCGTTGCCGTAGTTTTCGAGCATTCCGCCATACGTCCCGCTCCAGTTCTGCACCACGTTCCAGTCTGTTCCGTCGCCTCCGTTGCAGGTAGTGACGAGGCGCATCGTGGCGCACATCGGATCCATACGTTTTATTATGTCCATACACTCCTTAGCGAAGTCGGCCGGAATAGTGCTCTCGTTCTGCAGTCCCCACAGTATTATTGAGGGTGAGTTGCGGCGTTCCTTTACCCATTGTATCAAGTGACGCTTGAAACTCTCGCGGAACTGGGGCGTGTCATACCATATATGAGCCGAGAACTGCGGCCACCACAGCAGGCCTTCCTTGTCTATCAGGTCCTTGTATCGCAGGTTGTGAGGCTGGTGAGCGTCACGGAAGGCGTTGAAACCGGCATTCTTTACTTCCTTTATTCTGGCGTCAATCTGGGCGTCAGAGAAGGCGTGGCTCTGACCGAAACGGTGCTCATACTCGCATACTCCGTTGATGAATACGGGGCGGCCGTTCAGGTAAAAGCGGTTGTCGCCGTCCTTCCTGTTGAGCGGCCAGCTTGATGTGCGCACGCCGAAGGGCGTCGCCAGATCATCGGTTGCCTTGTTGTCACGTTTCAGTATGGTGTTCAGCGTGTACAGATACGGGTCGTCCACGTCCCAGAGGTGGGCGTCCTGTATGGCTGTCTGCTGTCTTACAGTCTTCGTCTCGCCGGGTTTCAGCACGATGTTGTCCGTCAGTCGTATCACTTGTCTGCCGCTCTTGTCGCATATTTTACTGATAAGGCTTATCGTGTCAGTGGCCTGTCCGTAGTTCTTTACTTCTGTTTCGATGAACAGACTGTCAGCCGTAGCGTTGTTCCAGATGTGCGTGCCGAACGGCTCAACCCGTGTCTTGTCTGTCACTTCGAGCACTACGGGACGGAAGATGCCGAACGGCTGGGAGCCTTCACTGAAGCCCCATTCAGAGCTGCAGCCGCCGCATACCCACGGCATGTCGGTTATTCCCTTAGGATGTGATACTCTTACAACAAGTTCGTTGTCGCCTCCACGCCGCACAAACTTGGTGATGTCTACGGTCTTTGTTGTCCTGCCGATGTCGTAACGGCCGACGCGCTTGCCGTTAAGTGTTACTTCGGCGTATGTCCCCACGCCTTCAAAGCGGATGAAGTACTGCTTGTTCTTCATGTCGGGAGCGGTGAATGTCTTGCTGAAAGTAGCCCTTCCGTGTAGGTTGCCGTGCTCTTTCTGCAACACGCCGTAGTAGTCGTCGAGGTTGTAAGGTATGTCTTTGACGACCGTCTTGCGGTCAAACGTAATGGTCCAGTTGTCGTTCAGCGATGCTGTAAACCGCTTTCCGGTGGCATTCGGACGCGGAAAACTGACCTCGCTCTTGCCCATAGGTTTGCTTGTCGCTACGGCTATGCCGCGCTGGTCGTGGTTGTTCACGGCGCAATAGAAGTGGTAAACCACTCCGTTATGGTTGATTACGCAACTCTTGTGGGCAAACATCTCATCGTAAGGTTTCGACGGAATAATGAGGTCTTCGCCCTGCCAGTCGGTCCAGTGGATAAGGTCGTAGCTGGCGGCGAAGGTGTTGTAGGCGTTATATTCACGTGTGGGGTTGAACGCCGAAAAGTAGAACATTACGTAGAGATTGCCCATCTTGACTATCTGCGCGTCACCTGTTATCGTGCCGTCGCTGTCGTGCGCGAATACGGGATTGCCCTCATAGCGTGTCCATTTCTTCATGTCGTTGGAGAACGCGATGCCCACACGCTCGCCTTTTGGATGCGTGGCATCCTTCCCGGCAGCGTTGTAGAACATCATAAACTGGTATCCGAACTTCTTTTTGTCTACCATGTAGACAGTACTCTTGTACTGGGTTATCTGCTCCCACCACTGCGCGTTCTTGTCGTTATACGACAGAATGGGTTTCTTGTAGGTTTCCCAGCGGTGTGCTTTGGTGACGTCTCCTTCGGTTGAGGCAAGTCCGATGCTCAACGGAGCGTTGACTGCCTCGTAGCCGGTGCCCGCCCCGCCTATGTAGGTCATCCAGTAGCGGTCCTTGAACTTCTGAATATTATAACTGCCGCCCCACTCATAATCAATGAGCGAAGGGAAGCCGCCGCGCTGGTTCATGTCCCAACCTTCATTGCCGAAGGCAAGCACACGGCCGAGAGTGTGCCAGTGAAGAAGGTCATGGCTCTCTGCTATCCACGTCTCATAGCCGCGGCCGTTGGTTCCGTTTGACCCGTTGTAGCATACGTAAGTCATGTACCACATATCACCGTTGCGGAACACCGTGGGGCAGTCTATCTTGCGGTCGTTGCTCTCGGGGGCAACTACAAGGCCATATTTGTAAGGCGTTCTTACCTTGTTATATATGTTCCGCATCGCCTCCTGGCTTACAACGGCAGGTACGGCAGGCGTCGCCTTGGCGCGTCTCCGGTATCTGCTCTGAGCCTGCAAGTCTGTCGCTACGAGCAGCAGGAGTATAAATAAGAAGTTCTTTAGCATTGTTTCTCCGGTTATTTCATGAACAGCCAGTCTACTTCATCACTCAAACCGTTAAGTCCGGCGTCACGTGTTTTCAGGTCGGTTGCCGTAAATCCGGCTACTATTATGATACCTTTGGGCAGATGTATCGTGTGCTTACCTGGTTTCATGTGATATGCGTGGATGTTCACAATCGGCATATTTGACATACTGATAGCGTTCATAATGATTGGTTCTGCCTGACCGAACTCATTTCCGGAAGCATCGGTTTCGAGTCTCGGAGGACTTGCGAATTTGTTCTGGTCGTCAATGAAGAAGCCCACGAGCATCTTCACCGGCTTGTCGGTCTCAAACTCAACGGTGCCTCCTTTGATGCGTGTAGTATCGCGGTTCAATATCAACGCCTCTAATCCTTCAAGCTCGGGAGCGAGCGAGTCGATGGCTTCGTCGCGGTTCTCGAACAGCTTTGCGCCTTTCGTCAGCTTTATTCTCTTGTAGTTGCTGATAAGTTTCACGTCGGCATTGACGGCCTTCGTAATGTATTCTTCCCGGTTTCTCGCGTCTTTGGGCGAGGTCAGTCTTACGATGTTTGCCTTCAGATTAGCAAGCTCTTCAGCGTAAACGGGCTGCATTTCTGCCCATGTCTTGAACTTGCCGTCATCTCCTCCGACGGGTATCCGGCGCTGGGCTGTCTGCATACTGTTGGCGTAAAGATACGTGTCTTTTGTCCTTTCAACGAGCCTGTCGTAGTATCCGTTGCTCTCTTCGAGCAGAGGCACGGTCTTGTTCAGGTACGAAATATCCTTGCTCCACTTGTAGTTGAGCACCTGTTGGGCGGCAAGAACCTTGTATTTGAATGAATAAGCGAAGTCCTTGTAGCAGTTAATGTCGTTCACGAGGCGGCCGAACTCGTCATTGTTCTTTGTTATCTTGCCTGCAAGTCCGCTTATCGCAGCCACTGCCTTGTCACCATGTGCGACGCATTGATCCACAATATCCAACGGAAGTTCACCTTCGTGCTTCTGGTGTTTCCATTCTTTCTCGACATATTCGATGAGCTTCTCTCCCTTAGGTCCGCAGCTTTGATAGAACTCTTCGTAAACGGTGTACTTATAAGGGTTGACAAGCTGGCTCATCTTCATGCCCAAAAGAAGGGTCTGACGGTTTCCTTCGGTGATGCCGAAACGCCTCAACAGCTTCGGCGCTATTTCTCCGCTTTCATCGTATGCGTCAAGAATGCGACCCGCGGTAATGGTGTCAGTACCGTAATAATCAGCCAGACGGTTTATCCAGTAGCTTTTGTCCGCGCCGCGATGACAGTTCCATGAGTAGCGTCCCCATGCCGCATACCACATCCAGTCACGGTCAATCTGCAGCTGTCGCCGGCCTCCGGGCAGCTTGTCGGCCGTGTACGGCCAGTCCCAATAGCTTGCCTGAGGGTACAGATGCAGACCGCTTGCGCCGTGAACGCGGTGCATTGCCTGCACGGCTTTCTGTATAAAGGCGGGTGAACTCCAGCGGAACGGCTCGAGGTTGGCTAAGATGTGTACGTTACTGATATGTATCGGGGCAATGCTGCTGAGCTGTCTTTGCGTCTCTCCCCACGGCCCGCCAGGCTCATACGTCGTCAGCGACTCGCCGTTATACTTCGTCATGGTGTATATGTTCTTGTAAAGTGGCAGCGAAGCCTTGAGCACACGCGGTCCGTCGGTGTCATGTGAGCGCAGGATAATCGGCGGTTCGTCGGTGCGTCCCGATGCTTTCAGACCGTCCCTGATGCCAGGAATGATTGTCTTGGTCATCCATTCAACATCGTCTTCGATTGTGGCCATGGCCTCACCGAGGCACACAAGGAAGCCCACATTAGGATATTTCTGTATGAAGGCGGCAATGCTCTTACGCGTGTAGTCGCTTATCAGCGGCGTGATGGGGCGGTTGCGATCTTGCGTAGCTATGCCGTAATGGTCGGCAAAAGGCTTTGATACGATGATGTTGTAGAACATCTGTATTACCCGTATGCCGCGTTTCTGTGCCTCGGCGGTAAGGAACGAGAACATTTCCTGGTTCTTTTTCATTGTCGCATCGTCAACTTCTGCGGCGAAGGGATAATCTTCGAGTTTTACGAGCGAGGCGAACGGATGACCGTTCCACAGGAAAACGGCGTTCATATTATCTGCGGCGAGCATGTCAAGATACTTTATCCACAGTTCCTTGTCGTAAAACCACGGGAAATTCTCAGGCGTATAAGGATACTCATACACCTTGTGTCCGGGCAGATATACCGTTTTCTGCAGGCCGACGCATGCTCCGCGGATTTTCATTTCGGGAGCGTCTACTATAATCCCGGGTGTCTCAAGATTGCCGTATTGCGTGAAATATTCAAGCAGATGGTTAGTTCCATATATCGCTCCGGCAGCATCGTTGCCGGTGATTGTTATTTTCTTGCCTTTCCGCTTTATGGTAAATCCCTCTTGTTTGAGGTCGGTTGTGTCATCGGTTACGCCGATGTTGATTTTATATCCCTTTTGCATTGAGGGTATATAGCTCTCAACAAGCGATGCCGCATATTGTGTCTGCGGCAATACCTGCTCAGTAACAACCTTGGTTGTAGTGCTTCCGCACCCGGCCATGGTCATCGCGATACCTGATATCAAGAGATTATGTACTGTCTTCATAAGATTACTTTGGTTTCTTTTCCGGGTAAGATTTCAATTTTTCTCTCGCTCTCTTTACTGCCGATAATCAGCGTTCCGTGCCCTCCGTCGCTCTTTACGGTAACGCAGTTATTGTCTATCCTGACGTAGACCGAGCCGAAAGGAGTGGGCACGCGGCCTTCCATCCAGTCAAGTCCGCCGAGATTAGGCCTTACTGTATATTCCTCATAGCCGGGCTTTACAGGCTCAACGCCGAGATAATAGCGCCCCAGCAGATATATGGGGCTTGCTCCCCATGCGTGGCAGAGGCTTTTGCCGTAAGGACGGCCGTACATCGCAAGGCGTGCCCTTCCGTGCTCGTCGGGATTGTATTTCTCCCAAAACGATGTTGCGCCCTCGTTCAACATGCCGCCCCAGTATGCTTTAATCTCCTTCATTACGCGGTCCTGCTCGCCGAGTACGCACAGCACCTCGAGCTCGTAAAAGCGCATATATGGTGTCGTTATCCTTAGAACGTCATCGTTGAGGATGACCGAACGCTTTACCTGTTCCTGTTTCTCTTTATCGAGATAGCCGTACATTATGGCGAACATGTTGGCGTAACGGAACACCTCGTTGCTCAGTCTGCCGTCACGGCGGTTGTGCATCAGAGCCTGCTTGTCACTGTTCCAGAAGTAAGGCAGCAGCTTCTCACTCAACTGTTTGGCCAGTCTGCCGTATCTGCAGGCACCTTCATCGTCGCCGGTCAGTGCTGCGACAGATGCCATGGTCTCAAGAGACTTGCAGAAAAGAATCTGTTCGAAGGCCACCTGTCCCTGCTTGTCCATAGGCTTGTCAGCCCAATCAATGAACACCCAGTCGCCCGGCAGGCCTTCTACCATGCCGTCTTCATCTGTCCGCCCGAGAACATAGTCCATGTAGGTCTGCATCGTAGGGTAAATCTGAGTCAGGAAATGACGGTCGCCGCTGTACATATAGTAATCGTAAACGGAGTTGAACCAGTAGAACGTGTAGTCCATAATGGTGTTGATATGACTTGTGACGGGTGCCTTGCCGGCCAGCAGCCACGTGGTGCGCTTTACCATTTCGTTGTCGTTGAAGAGGTAATAGTTCATCAGATAGCTCTGCGATGCGTCACCGCTCCACACCCAGCGGTCGCGCTTTATGCCGTCAATGAAAAACTCGCGGGCGGTGAGCTGCATCGTGTACGCGCCTGTTTCCCAGATGCGGTTCAGCTCTTCGTCGCTGCATCTGAACGTGCCTTTCTCAGTCTCAGGCATGTACTCGTAGTCAAGTTCCACACCGTCAACGGTGCAGCCGCCGGTCTCAATGTATACGAAGCGCAGTGCCTTGCTGTTCAGCATGACGTATTCCGCCGTCAAGTCCGTTGTCTGGTTAGTTGTGAGGTCGGTTATTTTACCGTCCTCAACAACGAGCTTGTCTAATGTCTCGCAGTAGTCTTTATCGCGTGCCTCCTCTTCGCTTTCACCGTAATATATGTATATAGTGCCGTTACCCTTTACGCCTTTAAGCACGGCGTAGCCGAAAGTCTCGCGGCCGAAATCGTACAGGCTGCCGTCACAGCTTGCCGGACGGATGCGCTTACGGCTGAGACTGAATGCCGAGGGGCACTGCTCAGGCGTGCCGAAGTTCCAACATCCGGCAGACATATAGACTGTTGACGATGTGTCACTGGCCTTTCCGCTCTCGTCAATCCACTCCTTGTCCTCAAACGTTACGTTCCATGTAGAGTCGGTGCAGACGGTTTTTCCACTAATAAAGAGTGCCGGAGGCGTGACTTGGTTGTGTACTTTTATGTTTATGCGGTGGTCGCCGGCGTTGAGAGTGAACGACTGCGGCATGCCGAAAAGCATCTTGCCGTCTATCTTTATGTTGTATTCGCCCTCAACGGCTACGGTCAATGTCTCGGCCTCAGCCAGGGTTACGGTTTTGCTGAACTCAACCGTCACGTAGTGGCTGTCCTGCTTCCAGAACGGGGGAAAGTAAGCGCCGCGGTCAGTGCGGCGGTTGTTCATCTTGTTGCCGAGCCATATTTCATAGTCGCCCGGATACCAAATCCATGTAGCTTTAGATGTCGTCGCCATATCTTTCTTTAGTTATTTGTTCAAGAGTTTTGCCGCGGGTCTGCGGTGTCCAGATTGTTCCGACAATCATGGATATGAGCAGCAGCCCCATCATGATGTATGCCGCGAGGGTGAAGCCCTCACCGTTCTCGCCGTAGATGTAGACGAAGCCGAGTCCCCACAGTGCCGACACGCCGCGCACGATGAAGAACATTACGCCCTGGGCGGCAGCCCTATACTTGGCGGGGAACAGTTCTGAAGCCCACAGAGCATAGAATGACTGCACCGAGACACCGGCCTGTATGCCCCATATCAGTGTGAAAAAGAGCAGGCCGGCAATGCTGTTTATGCCTATCGTGACAATGATAATCCATGCCAAAACGCCCATTCCTACTCCGAAGCAGTACAGCCGGCGCTGGTTTACCTTGTCCACAATCATTGAGAAGATAAACGTCGTGATGATGATAATAACCCACTGGGCTACTGACAGCATGTTGGCATGCTGGTTAGAGAGGCCTCCGGCTGTCTCATATATATGCTGCTGGAAGAAGCCCATTACCGAGCTTACTAAGTTCCACGTCAGATAGATGCCGGCAAGGAAAATAATGGTGCGGATGTTGACCTTGTTGGTGAACAGCGAACCGAACGATGAGAATGTCCCGCCATGCTTTTCGGCATTGACCTTAGCCTTCTCTGCCTTCCACTCGGCTGACTCGTCGAGCCTGCGCTGCAGGTTCCATGCGGTGAAGGCCACGATGAATAGCGAGGCGAATACTAATCGGCTGCTGAACACGTTAAGTGCCGTGCCCTCGGCTGAGCCGCCCGTAAGCAGGTCGGCAAGTGTCTCGACAACGGGAGCGAAGAGCAGCCCGGCACTGTCGGCTCCGCCTGTTGTGGGCGGAGCGAGCAGTGTCCCGAGTATTAGGATGATAGTAGGGCCGATGCCCCACGCCATCTGCGAGATGCCGATGTTGCGTCCGCGGTTGCCCACTTCAGAGTTTTCTGATATGTAAGTCCATGATGCCGGCACGCCCACGCCTACCGAGATGCCCGTTATGAGGAAGCCGGCGAGCAGCATGGGGAAGTTGAATGAGAACATGATGAGCGCCACGCCCAGCATGTAGACCAGCATGTTGTATGTGTAAATGGCCTTCCGGCCGTATTTGTCGGCAAGGAATCCGCCGATTATTGCACCTATCGCCGCACCGAGACAGTTTGCGCTTATGGCGTTGAGCAGGCCGAGATGCCCCTCGGCAAGTCCGAGATAGTCCTGCCAAAGGGTAAGTCCGCTGGCACCGGCAACTATTGCTCCGGCATCGAGATAGTTTGTCAGCGACACCGCTATGGTGCTTTTCAAACTGCTTTTTGTCTTTTCCATATATTAGTTTCTTGTTATTTAGTTACCTAAGGTACGTCTTCTGTCGCGCCGGCATACCGCCTTTCCTTGCAACGGACGACCACGATTTTCGCTATATCTGTAAATGTTTGATAATCAGGTGATTATGTTGTGCCTTGAAATATGTGGCCTTCTGCCTTTTAAAAGGTCACCTTTCAGGCTGTAAAAGACGGTTTATTGCAGTGCAATATGCCGCCTTTCACAAACCGGGATATTTGCTCTACTGCTTCTGTATGCCTGCGGCGGCCCTGATGCTGTCGGCTACCATTGGCCCGTTGTTCTCCCACGTGTTGCCCGGACCGTTGGCGTTCTTGAGGAATTTCTCAGCCGGAGTCCAGTTGTCGCGTACCGTGATGTACGACGAGCCTTCGTCTGTGTACAGATAAAACCAGTGGTTAGGGTCGTGTGCATAGCCAGGAGAGTAGATGTCGCGCACCACGTTGCCCTCGATAAACGAGTGTGGCTGCGCGCCGAGAGTGTATATTCCGGCCGTGTCATACATATGCTTTGCGTAGTGGTGGATTAGGTTCCCGCTCACTATGTTGTTGGCCATGGAGCATACTTGCCTGTTCCAGCCCCAGCCCATTGATATGCCGGTGTATGACACTTCGCTTATCTCGTTGTGGCAGATGTGTATGTCTCTTACGAAGCCTGCGCCTATACCGACGCACCCCCAGTCGTCGTTGCTCACGTCGGTGATGAGGTTGTTTGTTATGCTGAGCCCTGTACAGATTATGCGGCGGTCGCCGGGGTCGTAGGGAAGATGAGCCTCGTGAGCCTCCGGGCTGAAGCTGCCGGCCAGTATCCCGTTGCCGCCGATGTCGCTGAAGGTGCAGCGGTCTACCGTTCCGCCCTTTATATAAGTATGGTAGTCGAGACCTGTCGAGGCGTTATGCTCGAAGGTGCAGCGGCTGAACGACACGTTTTCGGCACAGTCGAGGCTTACTGCTGCTGCCGGACGGCCTACCCAGCCCTGGTTGTCTAACTTGTGGTCGCCGTTGGGGCGGTCCATCTTCGGGCGCAGCTTGTATGCCTCGGTCATGTACATACCGGCCTGCAGGGGAGCATGCCCGCTGACCGAAGGGCGCATCCACGTGGCGTGGCTGAACGTGATTCCCTCGAAGGTTACATCGTGCACGGGGTTGTCAGGCGTGCCGGTTACCTGCAGCAGGGTCTCCACGGCAGGCGCAATCACCTCGGCTCGGCTCATGTCCTCACCCTTGCGGGGTATGTAGTAGAGTTTTGACCGGCGGGCGTCGAGATACCATTCGCCCTCCTCATCGAGTAGTTCCTTTGCATTGGTAAGATAAAACGCTGAGTTGTGCCCGTCTGTTGTGACCATTGGCGATGGCCAAGGGTGCATGAAGTGTACGTGGCTCTCAGGCTGGTGGAACGTTACGGCGGCACTGTCGCCCATTATCTTTATATTCTTAATTCGTAGATTAGCTATGCACCACATCTCGTGGATTACCATTTCGGCGTAGCGTGCGTTGACAATCTTCTTCACCGCCTTGGCCGGAACGTACAGTGTCTCGTTGGGCTTGTCGATGCCGCGGATGCGGAACATATTCTCAAAGTCGGCCACGTCACGTGCCCGGACAGCCTTCTTCCCGTTCACCCAGAGCTGCCTGAACTCTAACGGACGGCCGTTGAAGTCGGGCACATCGGCAACGTAGAACCTGCCTTCTTTCTTCCAGCCGCTTATGCTTACGCCGCCGCTGACGGTCACCTTGCCGTCGGCAACGATGCGTGTGCCGCTGTCTTCGGGCCGGACCGTTATCGGCTGGCAGAGCCGGTAGGTGCCTTCCTGCAGACGGATGCACACATCCTTTGTGCCGTTAAGGCGCCGCTCTTCGCGTGCCTGCTGCAGAGCCTTCTCAATAGCGTATGCGCCCGGCTTGACAATCAAGTCGGCCGCATACGCTGTAAGGCCGATAGTTACGGCAAAGATTGATGTTATCAGAGCTCTACGGGTATCCATACGGTCATCTCGCTTTTGCCTCTGTTGCCCCACGCATAGTAGGGTATGAGGCGTATTTTAACGGTGTTCTTCTTCTTGCCTGCTTCGCGGTAGAGAGTGTTAGTCCATTTGCTTTCGCCGCGGTCAACAGCTTCGGTCTCCAAGGCCATTATCCTGCTGCCGGCGATAGTTGTCTCAACGGGAGTGAACTTGGCGTCGGTCGGTATCGCGATGTTGTCAATGTCGGCACCGCCGAGGTCGTTGCTCTCGATACAGTAGAGTATCGGACCACGCTGAACGGCCACTTGGCCGCGGCATTCTTCAACCAGCGGGTTGGCCTCCATGAGCTTCGTGTCCATCGGCATGTCTACGGTTACCATGTCGCCTTTCTTCCACCGGCGGGTAACGGCGGCGTAGCTGCCGCTCTTTATGTCAGCGTTCACGGGCTCGCCGTTGACGGTTATCTTAGCGTTGTCGCACCATTCAGGTATCCTCAGCTTCAGTGTGAAGTCCTTATTGCCCTTCAGCCGGACCACGGCCAGTGTCACGTTGCCGTTCCATGGATAGTCGGTTGCCTGCTCAAGGGTAATCTCTCCGATGCCGTCAAGCTTGGTCGTGAGAGTGTTCTGCCCGTAAAGGTTGACGTAAATCTCACCTTTCCCTACGCTGTAGGCATAGTCCTGAGCCTCGCAAAGGGTGCGCAGCGTGTTGGGCGGACAACAGAAACAGCTGATATACTTCATGCGTTCATTGGGCCAGCGAAGGTCATACGGCAGTTCGTCAGACATTCGCAGAGGGTTGGTGTAGAAGTATTTTGTGCCGTCAAGACTTATGCCGCACAGTATACTGTTGTACAGACAGTTCTCAACTATACCGGCATATTTGGCATCGGCAGTGGCCTGGAACAGTCTCCAGTTCAGCAGCATGTTGCCTATGTTGGCGCACGTCTCGTTGTGAGCGGTAGAGTGGGGCAGCTGGTAAGGCCGTCCGTAGCTTTGGTGAACCTTCTGGATGAGATCCGGATTATACTCGGTGCCGTCGGGTGAGGTCCCGTCATAGAGGGCACCGCACGCCCCGTTGATGTACATCTTGCGGTAAACGATGTCGCTCCAGATAGCGTCAAGGTTCTTCATAAGCTGCGTTTCGCCGTCCTCGATGTACAGGTCGGCCACTCCGGCGTACAGATAATTTGCGCGCACAGAGTGTCCCATGGCGTTGTACTGCTGGCGGAAGGGTATGCGGTCCTGGTTGTCGTCGGTGCCGTTCTTCACGCTGTCGCGGATGTTGATAAGCTGTTTTGAGAGTTCGAGATACTTCGGATTGCCCGTCTCACGGTACATCTCGGTTATCGCCATGTAGTGCGATGGACAGATAACGCCCTTCTCCAGAGCGTCCTTTGACGGGTTCATGTAGAAGTCGTAAAGGCAGTCGGCGGCCTTTACTGCGCAGTCGAACAGGGTAGTCTTGCCCGTGGCACGCTTGTGTATGATGCCGGCGGTGATGAGATGCCCCATGTTGTAGGCTTCGAAGTTCAGCGGATTGCCGAAGCGTCCGTCAGCTCCGGTGCCTACCTTGGTGCCTATGTTCTCGTTCTCTTTGGCCTCGGCAGACGCTATCTGCGATGTCTGCGTGCCTGCCTTCAGCATGTCGGCAATGATGACGGGCGTGTGCAGATAGCCGTCGGGCCGCTGGGCTTTGGCTATCAGGCCTGTCACGCGATCCATTATTCTGTCAAGTTCCGGATCTTTGTTTACAGAATAGACGGCAGCCATGGCCTCAAGCCACTTATACATGTCACCGTCATGGAAGGGCGGACCGTGCCTCTTGCCCTTCTTCTCGCCGGCGGCGATGAGGAAGTTGTTGAAGCTCTTGCCCTCGTCAGACTGCCATGTCTCCCACATGCTCTGCAGGGACGTGCCGCTGAACACGCCGAAACGCTCGCCCCAGAAGCCGCCGGTCCACTTCACTGCGTCAAGTGGTGTAGAGTTGATTACGGCGTATTTGCTGTTGCGTGTGTCGGTGATGCCGTTCTGTTGTGCAGCGGTGGGCAAAGCCACGGCAGCTGTTGTCACTAAGGTCAGTAATGTTTTTTTATTCATAGGTTGTAAGTCATGGATTTACAGAGAGTCTCCTCTTGCCTTTACACGCCCGGCCCACGCCCGGCGTTCCTTCTGAAGGTCGTATCCGCGCTTGCTCAGATAGTTATTGATGCGACCCTTGTACTTGCTGAAAGCCTCATGTTTCTTCTTAGAGCTCTCGGCGTCAATGGCAAACTCGCGCGCCTCCTTGAGCCATGCCAGTATCCGGGCTTTCTCCTCGGCGGTGAGCGTAGGTATCATGTCGCACTGCGCGTCGTAAGTAACTTTTACGATGTTGTATGTCATGATGTCCTTCACCGTCTCTATCTGGGCTGAGTCGAGCAGCAGTGACAGGTCAGCATCGAAAGCGAAGTGAGAGCGGTACAGCCGGCTGTCCTTCAGGTTTTCGGCGTATGCCTGAGCCTGTTTCCTTGCATCGCCGGTAAGTGTGGATGAGGCCTTATTCAGACTGTCGCGCTCCTCGTAAATGTCGTTAAGTTCGAAATATCGGTTAGCTACGATGTTTATCACTTGCCTGCCTTCAGCCGTACCTGTGATTTTCAGGGCATCAGTTACTTTCTTCGAGCGGCTCAGTATGGTCTTAACATATTCGGTGTCGCGGCCTTCTGAGTCGAGGCTGAAGGTCTGGGCATTAACGGTACTTAATGTTATTAGCGATACAAAGATAGATAAAATAGTTCTCATTGCATTATTTCTTTTAGATATTTAACATTTTCGCCATAGTTCAGCTTTACGTTCCTTACATGGTTTACGTCGCGGCTGCGCTCTATGAACAGCCAACCTTGCCAGCCGATAGCATCGAGTGCCTTTTTGATTTTCTTCATATCCACGGCCTTGTCATGGCGCAGCCAAACGCCGTCAGTGTTGCTTGCGTGAATGGCGCAGATGCGGTCTTTGCCCAGTGTCTTTATCTCTTCGGCTATGTCGCGCCCGTTTTCTATTGCCGTCTGGAACTTATAGAAGATTTTTATTCCGTCAGAACCGATTTCGTTGAGCAGCTTTATGTTGCCCTCGGCGTCAAGCGGAGTGTCAATGCCAATCACTTTGCCGCGCTTACGGGCCATCTCGCCGACCTCGTGAAGCCGCCATACTATCTGCCGGCGCAGCTCGGTAGAATCAGCCCAGCCGTTGCCGCAGCCGCCGAGAGGCAGAAAGGCGACACGCGTGCCAAACGCGTCCATTGTGTTGAGGCAGTCTTGAATCAGCCAGCGCAGGCTCTCCTTTTTGGCGAAGTTCTGGCCGTAGAAGCCCGACATGGCCACGGCACCGACCTCTATGCCGAAGCTGTCGGCCGTGTGGGTGAACACACGCACCGATTCAGGGCAGCGCATCTTATTGTCAAACGACGGGCTATTGCCAAGTCCGCCCATGTCCATCTCTATGCCGTCGCAACCGAGCTCATGAGCCAGTTTGAACTCTCCCAACTTCTGGCGCTTGAGCACCATCCAGTCACACACTCCGATTTTGTAGCGTTGTTGTGCGATGATTGGCTCGCAGACTGGCAGCCCTGCCACCAATATCAATAATGTGATAAAATACCGTTTCATGATACTTTTTAGACGTTCGACGGTGCGTTTTGTACTGGCTGTTTACCTTTTAAATGTGATATGATTACTATGTGTTTTGCGAAAGATGACCTTTTGAAGGGCAAAAGGCCACCTGTTGCACGCTAAAAGGCCACCTGTCGCAAGTCAAGAGGTGGCCTTTTGTTAAGAATAAATTAGCAAGCGGAAATTGAATTTTACACACCGGGCAATACAGAGGCAATGAAGAGCGGATAATTCTTTTGACTGACAAAGTCTTTTAACGTCTTATCCATACAGCTAACGGCTCCGAGGTGAAGCGTCACCCGGAGCCGTTTTCGTAATGGCAGGTTATGAAATGATTAACTATGTATTGTCACTGAGAATACGGTTTATCGTAAGCTGTATCTTCTTTTTCAGCTCGTCTTTCTCAAACGGGCTGAGTTCCGTGCCTTCATTAACGCCTGTCCGGCCCGGACTTCCCGGTAGTATCTGTATGTTCTGTTCGTTTGCCATCTTATCATCTTTTCCCATATAACGGCAAACTTACGTCTTTGTACTCTTAAATCACTTCTGTTTTTACAGCCATGAAGCGTAATTTCAGCAGGCTGCGGTGCATCAGGTTTCTTACCGACTGATAGTTTATGCCCATTATGCGGCAGATGTCGTCGTACTTGCGTTGCTCAATATAATAAAGCTGTATTATCTGCTGTTGTCTTGGTGAGAGACATTTTACAAATTCGTTGAGCCTGTCAGTCTTTTTCTTTTCTTCCTCTATATGCTCTAAGTTGAACGCATAGCTGTCGTCACATAGCGTTTTTATGCTGTTGTCATTAATCTCGTTGTCGTATGTGTGGCTGATGTGACGGAACTCGTCATTAATCCTGTTCCGTAGCGAAACGTACAGATACGACTCGATGTTAATCACTGTGCCGAGTTCATTTTTCTTCGTATAGAGTTTTACGAAGACATCCTGAATGCAGTCTTTAATCATCTCCCGGTCGGAGCTGAATTTTGCTCCAAACGCAAAAAGACTGTCAATTGTTTTGTCGTAAAGTTCGGTAAAGTCAATCATAGGTTTTAGTTCTTTTGGTGCAAATTTAGGAGCGAAAACTCTAAACTTGTGGTAAAAATAGATTTTTAAATACGAAAAACAGGTATCAGTCAGTCCGGCTGATACCTGTTGTCAGTAAATTCTATGTTTGGCTTATATTCGTTCAAACCAGTAAACCATTTCTTTGTTGTTCCCATTGACGGTGTATGTGCCGTTGATTCTTACGTTTTTTCTCAATGTTTCCACCTTCCCGTCCTTAACGTTGACGGTGTGTACGGCGTAATTCCCCGGCTCGGCGTCAAGCGTTATGCCGCCTTCGCCGTGGCTGTAGATGACGTATCCCGTATCTGCTGAGCCTATTATCTGTGTCTGCGAGTCGCCTTCACCGTTTATATAGCTCATCTTCGCTACGTCAGAAAGAAACTTTTCATCGTTTACGGGGATATTGGGACACGAGCCTCCGGCCATAAGTATGGCCCAGCCGTACTGCGGATATTGCTGCGCAAAGAACGTAACGGCCTTCCCGGGATACTTTGTGCGGTATTCTTTCACCGCCTTATACGCCTCGGCAAAGCCCGTCTTGCCTACCTTCATCCTACGCATGAACTGTCGTGGAGCCATGTTGTGCCCCGCAGGAGGTGCCCATAGCCCATCCGTGTTGTAGTGCCAGTAACGTATGTCTATGATGTCTACCACTTTCGCCAGCTTCGGGTCAGCCAGTATTTCGTCTTGTGCGTCCTTGGTACAGCTCAGTGCGGTTAGCGGATGTTTCCCTGTTTCTGCCTCCCATTCGGCAATGGTCTCAAGCCAGAATTTCGTGAAATGCAGTGGTCCGGTGTATTCCTCACTAATCAGTTGCACCACGTTGTCGTTGTCCTTGAAGTTCTCTAAGCACTGGCGGATATACTGTTTGTGCAGCCGGCGCAGCACCGGATTGTTTATATCATAGAACTGTTCTGCCATGAAAATACGCTTGTCGCCGGTGAATGGCACAGGTTCGGGGAAGGTGGTGCCGTTCACATTGTTTACCGGACGCCACGGACAGTCTACCCAGTGGGCACCTGCCTCAAGGATGTTGTGCTGGAAATAGTTTTCGTGGAACAGCATTATGCCGTTCTGCGCACTCTTTTCGGCAAACTCTTTCAGGCGTGCCCAGTACCATTTGTTAGGCTTGGTCAGGTCATACAGGCTGAGTCCGTCCCATGCAGTGCCTTTTCCCGTGCGTGAGAAAGGCTGCTCGTAAAACGGTGCCCAAACATCGCCGTCAGCACGGCGGACGCGCTCATGGTCAGTACGGCGTAAGTCATACCACAGTCCGTAGTTATGGTCAAGCAGACAGAAGCCGTTGGCTTTCAGATAGTTTACTACCGAGTCAATGCGGTCAGTCCAGCCTGTGCCCTCGCGTCCGGGCACGAAACGTGTGATGGCAGGCTTCGCGCTTTTCTCTACGAAGTTGTCTTTCACGCGGCCGGACCACCACGGAATTTGATATCTGTTGCCCTTTACGAGCAGCCCGTTTACCGTTATATGGCCGTTGGTAACGGCGAACATAGGCTTAGCTACGGCTTCTTCGCCGTCAGCCTTACGGCTTGTTTTCACCTTATTAATATTCTTAACGCCCTTCGGGTCTGTACTTGCGGTGTAAGGAACGGAGTCAATCCACATCTCCATTGTCAGCCTCGGCACGGTCAGTGATATTCTTGCCATCTCCTGTGCCTGCGCTATTTCCGGACTGCTCGATGCGTTGGTGTTTCGCGGCAGCACATATCCGTTAATGGCCTTGCCCTCACCAAGGCGCTTCTCCAGCTGTGCATAGAAAAGGCTGCGCGGCTTAACGTGGTCGTTGCTGCTTGCCCATTCGGCGTTGCCCGTCAGTGTTCCCCAACATCCGTTGGCACTGTTGCGGTTGTCCGCATCGGGCGAATAGCACCGGAGTGTAGAGCCCGTGCACTGCCACATCATGCTGTTTGCCGTGTTCCAGCCCGTTCCGAACTGGAACTGCTCAAGGTTTTTGAAGACTATGTCGTTGCCGTCGATGTTCACGATGTCGAACAGCAGACCGGCAGCCCATGAGCCTATGCTGCCGCTGAAGCCGAGACTTTCCTCGCCTTCGCACTGCACAAAGGCGTTAGGACCGGCTGCGCAGTAGCCTGCGGCGAAGTCATGTATGCCCTTGCGTGATACGCATCGCTGTATCAGAGTCTGCTGTCCGCGTGTTATGAATACACCACGGCGCCAGCCGCCGATTTCCGATACGGGGTCAGACGCTATGCAGTCTTCCACGGTTATGCGGCTCGTGTTCTTCTGGAGGTTAACCGCGCTGCCTGCGAATGATGTGAAGTTTACGCGCCGTACCCAGCAGTCGCGCGCTTTGTCCACCCAAATCGCGTCCCAGCAGTGGTCCTCATCCTTCGGATTCCACGTGTTGTGTTCAGACGCGAGAGTCATGTTCTCTACACCGCACTCGGTCAGCTCACCCTCGTTATGTCCTGTCACGATATATCCGCCGCCGTATTTCGTGTCGAGAGTAGTGGTTATCGGGGCGTCAATGGTAATGGTGTTGCCCGATATTTCCGTAACGGTTCTGTCCCATGTAATGTCGGTGTCGCCCGGTTTCCAGCCCGTATAGTCAAGTCCGCCGCCGAAGTCGTAACAGTTAACCGACTCTATCCATTCCTTTGTTGACGGGCGAATAACCCTTATTCTGTCACCAGTCTTGAGCCCGCTCGTAGTTTTCAGCGTCAGTGTTGTTGCCCCGGCAAGTGTCTTTTCTGCACTTACGGCTATGGTGTCGCCGCCTGTCATGCGCATGTCACCCTCGATGTAGAGCAGTGCGCCGCGGCTAACGCCACGCTTTATGATAGTGGTTTTGTCGCGTCCCCGGCCTCTTAGAACCACTCCCGAGGCCTTTATCCTCAGCGGATTGCTGATATTGAATGTGCCTTCGCCTAACAGAACGGCACCTCGACTGCCGTTCTCATCTGGCTTCAGTGATGATACATAGTCAACGGCACGTTGCAGAACGTTGTGCATATCGCCCTCACCGCACTCTACATAGACGGTGTTCCTTACGTCAGGAATTGCCGTTTCAGAGGCGCGGTAGCCACAGGTAGAGTAGTCCATGGGGATATATACCTGCTTCTCTTTCTCCCCTGCTGCGGCGTATGCCGTGCACATAACGAGCATCAGTGCAGCCGCAAGACAGCGGTTGGTAAAAAGTTTTGTCATATTTGGTCAGTATTTGATATTTCTAAAACGTGTTTATATCTTAACGACGAATGTCCGGCTTTATTGTAATGTGTCGCGATGAGCTATTTTAACGGCGTTATTCTCGCGTTAACCAATTTTAAATATAATTCCGTCAGACTTGTTAATTAACTACTGTTAAATAGTTCTTGCCGCCCGGCTTTTCTCTTTTTCTTATGTTCTCGGTCGGATTATTGCATATAATCAGCTTCACGGGGCGATATATTCCACCGCCGTGATACCAGCGGCTGCTCTCCTCCATGTTGTTAAGGTCTATCTCGACAGAGTTGCGTCCGGCCTTAACGTAAGGCGTAGCGTCCACCCTGAAGGCGTTATATCCGTAAGCCCGGCGGCCGGCTTCCTTGCCGTTAACCTTCACTACAGGCTCGCTCATTGTACCGTCAAACCGCAGTTCTACATACCGTAGCGGCTGTAAGCATTAGCAAAATCAGCTTTGTTTTCATTGTCAGGCAAATAATTTAAGGTGTTTAAAGTCTGCCATAGGTTATGTGTGAGACAAGTACCGGTGCATAAGGATGAATGCTCCCATGTTCGCAAAGTTAGTAAAAAAGATGTAAACTTGTTGCTGCGCGGCCTGTTTTTCTGCTTGTTTTGATTTAAAAGGCGTTCAAACAACTTCGGGCAGACTAAAAACAGTAACTTTTCAGTCTGTTTTCGTGGCGATATGTTACATCGTGTGGCCTCTTAAGGCCAGACTGACAGCAAAGTGAAGGCATATACTTACAGTTTTAAAAGGTAACCTTCTGCACCACAAAAGTACGCCTTTTACAGCCCAAAAGGTCACCTTTTGCAGGCTGACCGATGACAATTCAGACGGGCATCGGTCACGTTCGGCATAGACAGGAACACCTGCGGGGCGGATTTAAACTCCAATGAAAAAACTAAAAATACCGTAAAAAGTTTTCTTTTGTCGGCTATTATGCCTAATTTTGCCGATTATTGAACAATATCTGACCGTATGAAATATGCCATTATAGCGGCCGGTGAAGGCTCGCGGCTTGCGGCTGAAGGTGTAGGCTGCCCCAAACCGTTGGTAAAAATAGGCGGAGAGACGCTTATGGACAGGCTCATCCGCGTGTTTTCAGACAACGGCGCAACGGGCATTGTGGTGGTTTACCGCCGCGGAATGGATGCTGTCGCCGCCCGTCTCGACGAGCTTTGCAAAGCAGGAGCGGGACCGCGCCACGTGCCGGTAGAGACCGTTGAGGCCTTCACGCCCAGTTCAATGCACAGTCTGCTGGCAATGAGCGACCGCTTAGAGGGCGGTACGTTCTGCCTTACCACGGTCGACACCGTGTTCAGCGAGGCCGCTTTCAGCCGCTATGCCGCCATGCTTCAGGCCGTTGCCGACGGCGCGTGTGACGGTTTGATGGGCGTTACGACATACATTGACGATGAAAAACCGCTGTACGTAAACACTGACGAGGCGATGAACATAACAGATTTTTGTGACCAAGGCACCGGCTGTCGTTACGTCAGTGCGGGCATTTACGGCCTCTCTCCGCGCTCTTTAGACATATTGAAGGCATGTGTCAGGGCCGGCGAGAGCCGTATGCGCAACTTCCAGCGGGCACTGCTGCGAGAGGGATTGCGGCTTAAGGCCGTTGACATTGGCATGGCCTTCGACATCGACCATGCCTCAGACATTGCCAAGGCCGAGCGTTTTGTAAGCGGAGAGATATGATGAGAGTGCTCTGTGTGTATCGTGCGGAGCGGTTCTCGCCCAACTCCGCAGACCGCGACAAGGCCATAATGGATGCCGTGCGGACGCAGATAGAAGGCCGCGGATGCTCCGTAGAGTCTTTTGACGAGGAACGCCTGCCGGCGGACATTGACGCGGACGTTGTGCTGACAATGGCTCGCAGCCGTGAGGCTCTTGACCTGCTGAAAGCCGCCGGTGCACGTGGCTGCACCGTGGTGAACAGCCCTGAGGGCATAGAACGTTGTGCACGGAGCATGGTTGACGCCCTGATGCGTAAAGCCGGGCTTCCCACCGCGCCTCCGGAAGGCAGTGACGGCTATTGGATAAAACGCGGTGACGAGGCCGCGCAGGAGCCGGGCGACGTGGTGTATGCTGCCGGTACGGCCGGGCGCGATGCCGCCATAGAGCGGTTTCGCAGGCGTGGCATAACCGACATCATCGTTACAGCCCACGTCAAGGGAGACCTCATCAAGTTTTACGGCGTGGCCGGGACTGACTTTTTCATGACGTTCTATCCGGGTGACGGCACATACTCAAAGTTTGGCGGCGAGAAGATAAACGGCCGTCCGCGTCACTACGTATTCGTGGCAGATAACCTGAGGCGCGATGTCGACAGGTTGGCCGCGCTTACGGGTGTTGACGTTTACGGTGGCGACTGCATAGTGCGCAGCGACGGAACGTATGCAATAATAGACTTTAACGACTGGCCCAGCTTTGCCGCTTGCCGCCGTGAGGCTGCCGCGGCGATAGCTGATATGGTTGCAAGACGGGTAAAAGGATAAAGCAAAGACCACAACATGACTGACTTTAAAGCTCTACTTAGCGCTTCAATAAAATCAAAAGACACTGAGGAATGGCTCGATATGTATTTCACCAGACCCGTAGGCCTGGTGATAACGCTCGTGTGCAGACGCCTCGGTATACACCCTAATGCCGTTACGGCGGTGTCGGTTGTGCTCGGAGTGGCCGCCGCCTGGATGTTCCGGCATACCGACATTGCCCACAATATAGCAGGAGTGGCACTGCTCATGGCAGCCAACTTCTGCGACTCAGCTGACGGACAGCTCGCCCGTCTGACGGGAAAGAAAACCCTTGTAGGGCGCGTCCTCGACGGATTTGCGGGCGATATATGGTTCTTCTCAATATATTTCGCCCTGTGCTGCAGGCTTACGTTCCAGTTAATGCCGGGTGTTGACACTATCTGGGGACTGTGGATATGGGTGCTGGCGTTCATCGCCGGAGCACTGTGTCATTCGCCCCAAAGCTCCTTGGCCGACTATTATCGCCAGATACACCTCTACTTTCTGAAGGGAAAGGAGGGCAGCGAGCTTGACACCTACGCTAACCAGCGGGCAATTTATGACGGTCTGACAAGTAAAAGTCCGCTCATCGCCAGGATGTTTTATTACAACTATGCCAACTATTGCCGCAGTCAGGAGCGGCGTACGCCGGCCTTCCAGCACCTTATGGCGGTGGTGAAAGATCGCTATGGCGATGTAACGGGGATGCCTGCGGGGCTAAGGCAGCGCTTCATTGACGGCAGCCGTCCGCTGATGAAGTACACCAACATACTGACGTTCAATGCCCGCGCGATATGTATCTACGTTACGTGTCTGGCCGGTTGCCCGTGGGTTTACATGCTGATAGAGGTCACCGTCTTCACCTTGTTATATATATATATGCACAAAGAGCATGAAAATCTGTGCGAGGAGATTACCGAACTGATAAGAAAGGAGGGCGTAGAATGAAGGATAAGATAAAAGGACTTATCTTTGATTACGGAGGAACACTCGACACGGGCGGCCGCCACTGGGGTAAGGTGATGTGGCAGGCGTATGAGGAAAACGGCATTGGAGTTACTGAACGGCAGTTCCGTGACGCCTATGTTTACGCCGAGCGAACGCTCGGACGCAACCCGATAATACGCCCGGATTACACTTTCCGCAGGACACTCGATGTGAAATTATCCTTACAAATAGAGCATCTCCGCTCGGCGGAGAACCTTGACCTCACCTCAGAGGGTGCTGAGAGGATGCGTTCAAAGCTGCTTGACAGCCTGTATGAAGGAGTGAGACGCCGGACAGCTGATAGCCGTAAGGTGCTGACAGAGCTGCACGGACGCTATCCCATGGTACTGGTAAGCAACTTTTACGGCAATATAGGTACCGTGCTCGGCGAGTTCGGATTTGACGGACTGTTCAGTCATGTGATAGAGTCGGCCGTAGTCGGCGTGCGCAAACCTGACCCGTACATATTTACTCTTGGTGTTGAGGCTCTTGGAACAGAACCGGGAGAGACTCTCGTTGTAGGCGACAGCTATGATAAAGATATCGTGCCGGCCAAGGCGGCAGGCTGCCGTGCCGTATGGCTTAAGGGCGAGGGATGGACAGACGAGCCCCGGGATGAGACCCTGCCTGACGCCGTAATAACGTCGCTCGGCCGGCTCGCATTAAACGTTTTGCATGATAATCAGTCAAAATAAGTATAATCGTTGCAGCATGAAGAAGATTATAACGTTATTTCTTTTAATGTTTGCACTGGCTGTTAACGCACAGACAATAAGCGGAGTGGTGATTGACGAAGAGACCGGAGACACCATCGCGCACCCCGGACTGCAATATAAGAAAAAGAAGGTTACGGCGGCAGGTGATGCCTCCGGGCGCTTCACCATACCTCGGTTCGACGACGAATACCTTACGGTAAGTGCAGTGGGATACAAGACTTTGGAGCTGCTTATAGGGTCGAACACGCCCTCTGAAATGTGCATAACGCTGAAACCAGACACAAAGAGGCTGAAGGGGGTCACCGTGAGTGCCCGCAAAGGTAAGTACAGCCGCAAGAACAATCCGGCAGTAAAGCTGATGAAACGCGTGATAGCGGCCAAGAAACGCACCGACCTCAGCAACCATGACTATTACAGTTACAATAAGTATCAGAAGCTGACATTTGCCGTAAACGACATAAAACCGGCTGAGGTGGAGAATGAAAAGGGCAAAAACCGGCAGTGGTTAGTTAACCAGATAGAGTTTTGTCCGTATAACAACAAGCTGATACTGCCCGTATCTGTTGACGAGACCGTTAGCAGGAATCTCTACCGGAAAAGCCCGGAGAAGGAGCGTACGATAATCTTAGGACAGCGGACAAAGGGCGTAAACGACCTTCTCCAGACGGGAGATATACTTAACACGGTGATCAAGGATGTTTTTACAGACATTGACTTGTATGACGACCAGATACGTCTGTTGCAGTATCCGTTCACCAGTCCGATAGGTAAAGATGCCGTGGCGTTCTACCGTTTTTATATAGTTGACACCGTTTATGTAGACCGTGACGAGTGTTATCACCTCGAATTTACGCCCAACAACCAGCAGGACTTCGGCTTCCGCGGCGAGCTTTGGGTGCTGACAGACTCGACGTTGCACGTGAAAAAGTGTAATCTGTCGCTGCCGAAAAAGAGCGGCGTTAACTTTACTGATAACCTCAGCGTGACACAGGAGTTCACCAAACTGCCTGACGGAGAATGGGTGTTGAGCGTTGACGACATGTGTGTGGAGATGTCATTGGTAGACTTTCTGACCAAAGCCGTGGTGATAAGGACTACCAGACAGACAGACTATGCCTTTGACCCGATACCAGACAAAATGCTGAAGGGTAAGGCTAAGGTGAAGTATCTGCCAGACTCGAAGATGCAGGGAGATGACTTCTGGGCTGACAACCGCACCGTAGAACTGACCAAAAGCGAAAGTTCTATGGATGCGTTTGTCAACAGTCTTGCCAACACAAAGGGCTTTAAGTACATTCTTTTCGGTCTGAAGGCTCTTATAGAGAACTATGTTGAGACGGGCAGCAGCAAGCATCCGAGCCTCGTTGACATAGGCCCTATCAACACGATGGTGAGCAGTAACTTCATTGACGGCTTCAGGGCACGCGTAAGCGCGCAGACAACGGCTAACCTGAGCCGCCACTTCTTCCTGTCAGGATATTACGCAAGGGGATGGGACAGCAGGAAGAACTATTATAAGGGACAGCTCACATACTCGTTCAACAAGAAAGAATACATGCCCTGGGAGTTCCCTAAACGCACGCTGACTTTCACGTCGACGTATGACGTAAGCTCACCTTCAGACAAGTTTATGCCTACCGATAAGGACAACGTTTTCACATCGTTCAAGTGGACAGACGTGGAAAAAATGATGTTCTACAACCGTCAGGAACTGGCCTTCGAGTATGAACAGGACTGGGGTCTCAAGACTACCGTAAAGTTGAAAACCGAGGGGAACGAGGCTTGCGGGAAACTGTTCTTCACACCTTTGTCGGCATATGACGCAGATAATCCTCCTTTGAACCACGGCAAGATGCGCACTACCGAGGCTTATTTTGAACTTCGCTATGCACCGGGCGAAACGTTTGTCAACACGAAACAGCGCCGTCTGAAGATAAACTATGACCCGCCGGTGTTCACTCTGTCGCATACCGTCGGCATGAAGGGCGTGCTCGGAGGTGACTATAACTATAACTTCACCGAGGCAAGTATATATAAACGCTTCTGGCTGAACAGCTGGGGCAAGCTGGATGTTACGCTGAAGGGCGGCATTCAGTGGAACAAGGTGCCGTTCCCGCTGCTCATAATGCCTGCGGCCAACCTCTCATACATACTTGAGGACGGCACGTTCAGTCTGATAAACAACATGGAATTTCTTAACGACAGATATGCCTCGCTCGATATTTCATGGGATCTTAACGGCAAGCTCTTTAACCGCGTACCGCTGCTTAAGAAGCTGAAGTGGCGTGAGTGGTTCGGTGTGAAATGTCTGTGGGGCACGCTTACCGATAAGAATAATCCTACACTTGCATGCAATGCAGGTGACCCGTTGCTGATGAAGCTCCCCGAAGGCTCTTATGTAATGAACCCTCACCGCCCTTACATCGAGCTTTCTGCCGGGATACACAACATTTTCAAGGTGATACACGTTGAATATGTGCACCGCCTTAACTACAATAATCTGCCTACGGCGACCAAGAACGGTGTGAGACTGATGCTGGAATTTTCGTTTTAAAAATACCTTAAACATATATATATGAGAAAAATAAAGAATCCCTGGACCGAGAAGGAAGGGTACGACTGCTTCGGATGCAGCCCTGGAAATCCGATAGGCGTGCACATGGAGTTTTATGAAGACGGAGATGATGTGGTAAGTTTCTGGAAACCTAAGGCCCACTATCAAGGGTGGGTTGATACCATGCACGGCGGCATATTGGCAACGCTTGTTGACGAGACGGCCGGCTGGGTGGTGTTCAGAAAACTGCAGACAACCGGTGTAACATCAAAACTTGAGGTGAAATACAGAAAGCCTGTGATGACTACAGAACCGCAGATTACAGTCTGCGGACACATCGCAGAGCAACGGCGAAACCTTGTTACGGTTGACGTAAAGATTGAAAACTCAAAGGGTGAAGTCTGCATTGAGAGTAAGGTTACTTACTTCGTGTTCGACAAAAAGACGGCTGAGGAATACGGATTTACCTCATGTGACCTTGAGGGAGACGAGCTTTTGCCGATGTGAAGTATGTCTGTTAACTGTCGTGCAGGAATGTATTTCTACCCCTTCGGTAAATTTTTACGTAAACGTTTGCGTATTGCGGTTTCTTTTATTATCTTTGTATGTATCAATGTCATAAAGCCATGTAAATGGGACAACGCAGGACTTCGTTAAAAGAGATAGCTGAGCAGTTAGGTGTCAGCATAGCCACGGTATCGCGGGCTATCAGAGACAGTCATGAGGTAGGTGACGAGATGAAGGCCAAGGTGCAGGCTTTGGCCAAGAAACTCAACTACAGACCTAACCCGTTTGCCCAAAGCCTGAAGCGCAAGACGCCGAAGGTTATCGGTGTGGTGGTGCCCAATCTTGTAACACACTATTACGCAGCAGTGCTTGACGGTATTGAGGATTATGCCTCAAAGGCCGGTTATGCCGTGATAGCGGCCAACAGTCATGAAGACCATTTGCGTGAGGATCAGGCTGTAGACAACTTTGTCGGAATGTACGTTGTCGGGATTATTGCCTGCCTTGCTCAAGATACCGTTGACTATTCTCATTTCGTTGAAATTAACAACATGGGCATACCTTTGGTTTTTTTCGCCCGGACATGCCTGCCGGATATGTTCTCATCGGTGGTGTCTAACGGTGCCGAGGCGGCTAAGGAGGCCACTCTCCATCTTATCGACACCGGCAGCAGGCGTATCGCCTTTATCGGCGGGCCGCAGCATCTCGACATGATGAAGCGTCGCAAGCATGGTTACCTTGAGGCGTTGAGGGAACGTGATATACCGATAGACCGCTCTATCATTATTAACGGAAGCATTGATTATGATTATGCAAGGGAAGCCGCCGTACAGATGTTAAGCCGTGACGACCGCCCCGATGCTATCTTGGCTTTCAATGATATTATTACATACGCCGCCTTTGATGCTGTCAAGGGGCTCGGCCTACGCATTCCTGAAGATGTTGCGATAATAGGTTTCTCTGAGGGGGAGACGTCATTGTTTGTTACGCCTAAGCTCTCTGTAATCATGGATCAGGCCCGTCTTACAGGCGAGAGGGTGTGTGAGCTGTTGCTGAAAAACATCTCCGGCGATAAAAAGATATACAAGGAAGTGGTTCCGATGATAATGAAGATAAGAGAAAGCTCGGATAAGGTAAAAATCAAGAGTGAAGGGTGAAAAATCCATACGCATTACATGTTATTTAGATTTTTCACTCTTCTCTTTCCTATTTTACCTTAATAAATCTTTATTTCAGTGATTACCGTTGCTCCGGCCTCCACATTAAGGTTTTTCACAAGGCGTTCACGCATCATTGTCAGGTCAGCCCTTAGTGCCGGGTTGAGTATTTTCACGTATAGAGTCTGATTACGGATAAACATCTCTCCTGTGTACTTCTGAACGGCTTTGCCGGCCACTTTGCCCCATGAGTCTATCAGCCGGCGCTGCCTTAGGGGCGTTTCCAGGCCGTCGTGTCTCAGACATTGTGCCACAATGTCAGCCAAAGTTTTAACATCACGCCTGAACATCGCTTGTCTCACATTCTTTTATAGTTCCGTTCTCCACGCTGAACAGCTTGTAATCGTGTGTGCTGCCTCGCAGTATTCGGTCGAGATGCTCACGGTTAGTGTCGGTCAGAAATATCTGGCCGAAGCCAGCACCGCCTACAATCCTTACGATTTGCTCAACACGAGAGGCATCGAGTTTATCGAAGATGTCGTCCAGAAGAAGTATCGGGCATATGCCTTTCAGGATATTTCTCAAAAACTCAAACTGTGCCAGCTTGAGCGATATTATGAACGTTTTGTTCTGTCCCTGACTGCCCTCGCGCCTTATCGGATAGTCATCGATAAGCATCTCGAGGTCGTCACGATGTATCCCGTGCAGCGAGTAGCCCACGGCACGATCCTTGAACCGGTCGCGGCGTATGACGTCAATCAGCGATCCGCGCTGGCAGTGGGAGACGTAATGTAGCGATACGTTCTCTTTCTCTTGAGATATACTGCGGTAGAACGTTTGGAATAATGGTTCAATCTTGTTGACGAAGGCGTCACGCTTACGGTACACAGTCTCTCCATACATTGCCATTTGCTCCTCGAGCAGACTTATCAGCATGTCGTCTGGCTCCTCGTCTGCCTTGAGCATTGAGTTACGTTGCTGCAGTGCCTTATTGTATCGGCTCAATGCCTCGATGTAGTTGTTGTCATACTGTGATACCACTACATCCATAAGACGTCGGCGCTCCTCGCTTCCACCGCTTATTAGCTCTGTGTCTGAGGGCGAAACAAGTATGAGTGGTATCAGTCCGATGTGAGCTGAGAGCCGTTTATACTCCTTCCCGTTGCGGCGGAAACGTTTCTTTGTTCCGCGTTTCATACCGCAGGTTACGTTCTCGTCCTCACCACTGTCGTTTATGTATTTGCCGTCAAGCATGAAGAAATCCTCATCGTGCCGTATAGCGCCGGCATCAGTTACAGTGGATGCGCTGTGACAGAACGAAAGGTAATACACGGTGTCAAGCAGATTAGTCTTGCCGGCACCGTTGTGTCCGATAAAGCAGTTGAGTTTAGGAGAAAAGGCAAGATTTGCCTCGCTGATATTCTTATAGTTTATTATAGAGAGATTGTTGAGAAACATAAGTCTTGCCGTACAACGAATGGTGCAAAGTTAGTTTATTTGCCGGTGAAAAACGAAAAAAGTCAGTGATAAATTTCAATATTCAGGATAAAATCCGTAATTTTGCCACGTTTTATGTGCAAGTAAATCAAACAATTATTACATAATGGCAAACATCAAGGAAAACAAGGGTACAATGGAAAGTGCCCTGAGTCAGAAAGATGCCGTCTTCATGAAGCACAAGAAGGCTATCTCAATCTCAATCATCGTGATAATTCTCGTTGTGGCAGGCGTCCTTTGCTACAACACATACGTGTCAGGCCCTCGTGAGCAGGAGGCAAGCACAGCCCTTGCAAAGGGTCAGGATTATTTCGCAGCCAGGCAGTATGAGCTTGCTTTGAATGGCGACAGCACCGGATACAAGGGTTTTCTCGCAATCATTTCAGACTTCGGAAGTACAGATGCAGGCAATCTTGCAAATCTCTACGCCGGTCTTTGTTATGCAAATCTTGACAAGTGGAACGACGCCATTAAGTATCTTGACGCTTTCTCTACTACCGATGATGCGATGATAAGCCCCGCAGCAGTGGCAGCCTTGGGTAATGCTTATGCTCATGTTAAGCAGCTCGACAAGGCTGTTGACTGCCTGAAGAAGGCTGCCGGCATGGCTGACAAGCAGGCTGACGGCGGTGTTAACAACAGCATTTCGCCCTCATTCCTCATTCAGGCAGGCGAGATTCTCGAGAGCCAGAACAAGAAGGAAGATGCCCTCAAGATATATCAGGACATCAAGGCAAAGTATGTTAACTCTCCCGTTTACGGTGAGATAGACAAATATATCGAACGAGTAACCGTAAAATAATGGCCACAGCATTGCATAATCTGTCGGATTATGACCCGACTAAAGTGCCCGATGCCAGCAATATGTGCTTCGGCATAGTAGTGGCAGAGTGGAATCCTGAGATAACGGGAGCACTGCTTGACGGGGCGGTTAAGACTCTCGAGAAGCATGGCGCGCTGCCTGAGAATATCCATGTAAAGACTGTTCCCGGCAGTTTCGAGCTGATTTACGGTGCTCATCAGATGACTCTTAACGGCGGTTACGATGCAATCATCATCCTCGGAAGCGTCATTCGGGGCGAGACTCCGCACTTTGATTACATCTGTCAGGGCGTCACTTACGGCATAGCAAGGCTCAACGCAAAGAGCGAGATACCCGTAATTTACGGACTACTGACAACCAACGACTTCCAGCAGGCTAAGGACCGCAGTGGAGGACGTCTCGGAAATAAAGGAGATGAGTGTGCTATTGATGCCATAAAGATGGCGAAATTCTAAGAATTTAATAACGGTTATAAGGTTATCGGGTTATCCGGTTTTAAGGAATTACCTGATAACCTTATAACATTTTAACCCAATAACCTTTTTATTATGAAACTGATTTCATGGAACGTTAACGGCCTTCGTGCTTGTGAAGGCAAAGGATTCAGTGATACTTTCACGCAGTTAGATGCCGATTTTTTCTGCCTTCAGGAGACGAAGATGCAGCAGGGACAGCTTGATTTGGCGTTTGAAGGGTACACATCGTACTGGAATTATGCTGAGAAAAAAGGTTATTCAGGTACGGCAATATTTACAAAACGCGCACCATTGAACGTTGCTTATGGGCTCGGAATCGATGAACACGACCATGAAGGGCGCGTCATCACCCTTGAGATGCCAGGCTTTTACCTTGTAAACGTATATGCCCCGAACTCACAGGATGGCCTTAAGAGGCTTGATTACCGGATGAAATGGGAGGACGATTTCCGCCAATATCTGCTCCAGCTGGATGCGGCCAAGCCCGTAATAGTCTGCGGAGACATGAACGTAGCCCACGAGGAGATAGATCTGAAGAACCCAAAGACCAACCGCCGCAATGCCGGATTTACTGACGAGGAGCGCGAGAAGTTCACCACTTTGCTTAATTCCGGCTTTACAGACACGTTCCGTTATTTTTATCCAGACCTTGAAGGGGCTTATTCCTGGTGGTCGTATCGCTTCAAAGCGCGTGAGAAAAACGCCGGGTGGCGTATCGATTACTTTTTAGTTTCAAACCGACTGACTGACAAAATAAAGTCTGCAAACATACATAACGAGATATTCGGTTCTGACCATTGCCCGGTAGAGCTTGTCGTAGAGAGTTAATTCCCGTGTTCCTGTAGCTGACTGTTACGCCGACCAATGGCGGTATGTCGTAGACACTGGATTGATCACGCCGTTGTAACCAATAAGAAAGTCATGCTGAAGTACAGCAATAAGCAATTTGCAGAGCTTGCGTATGCTCTCGGCTTCCCCTCTCCCGGCTTTTTCTGCAAGCGCTTCAGACATGTCACCGGCATGATGCCGCAAGAATATAGGAAGTTAAGAATTAAGAAAGTATGTGAGGTTGATAATTAACAAAACTATTTTTCTTAATTCTTTATTCAATTCTCGTGTCTTTCTCAATGCTTACGCCTCCCATGCGTGAAATGCTGATCAGCATGGGTACGTATTCGTCGCTGAGAACATCTGGCGCGCCTACGCTGGCAGCCAAAATGAGGCTGTCGCCTGAGGTATGGTCGACTACTATGCCGAGCAGGGTGCTCTTCTTCATGTAGCTCTCACTGATGTAAGATGAGAAGTCTTCCTTACCGAAAGTCTTTTTGTAGAACACTGTGCCGTCCGGGCGCTTCACCTCAACGTCTATCTTGTTGTCGTAATATTTGTTGCCCGTGTCATCGGTGATTACGGGCAGCGACGTATCGCTTCGGCGTGATATGCTGACAGTGTATTGTTTGCCAAGCCATTCGGCGGTCTCGTTATGTTTGTAGTCCTGCATCTTTGCCGGGGCAGACGGTTTCTTTATCACCGTCTTTTTTGTGATTATGTCCTCGTTTTTCTTCTTCTCTCCGCATGCCGAGAAGATGATGCCGGCGACTGCCATAATTAACAGTGTGCGTGTAACTTTCATTTCCTATTTTCTATGATTTTGCTGCAAAAATAGTATAATTTAATTAAAAAGCAAAATAAAACGCTGTTTCGCTTATGTTTCATTTTGATTTAAGCCGGAATAACATTATCTTTGCTTTATCTATGAGACGAATTGCATTATTCTTAGCATCCGTTCTGTTGCTTCTTACTGCTTGCGGAGAAAGTGACCGGCAGCGGGACCAGGCGAAGCCGATTGACACCATACCGGTGATGGTGATGCAGATACGTAAGTGCTCGAAGTTCTACACAGCCGAGTATCAGGTGCACAAGATTGTGACACACGATGACAAAGTGGAGCTGAAAGGCTCGTTCATGCAGCAGAAGTTTAACATTTCCGTGCCGATGTCGGCAAGGAAAATCGCTATTCCCATAGATGCCAGGCTGAAGGCGTATATTGATTTCAGCGGCTTTTCTGAACGGAATATCATAACTCACGGTGACAAGATAGAGATAATACTGCCAGACCCAAAGGTTGAGCTGACATCGAGCCGCATAAATCACGGCGAGATAAAGAAGCACGTGTCGCTGATAAGGTCAAACTTTACCGATGCTGAGATGGCTTCATACGAGAAGCAGGGGCGTGAAGCGATAATCAGGAGCATACCTCAGACGGGCATAATCGACATGGCGCGTGAGAGTGCCGCTCATGCTTTGATGCCGATGCTGATGAAAATGGGATATAAGGACGAGAATATTACGATAACTTTCCGCAAGGAGTTCACAACTGACGACCTGCCGCTGCTGCTTGATAATAATACTATTGAAAATGGAAGACAATAAGAGACTGAAGTATAAAAAGGACAATTGGTTTGTCAACCTATGGACCGGTATCGGCCGGTTGAAGCTCTATGCTATAATAATTCTGGTGCTGCTGTCTGTTATTGCCATGGCTTATTTAGTGCGTTCGTGCCGCGACAACAGTATTACTTATGTGGTAAACGACAAGATAAGCATTACTCCGACGCAGGTTATAACGATGAAGGAAATCGGCGAATGGGAGTTTTTGTCAATTGAGGACGAGGAGATGATAGACACGGTGCGCAAGGGACTGTTCAAGGACGACGAGCTGATACGCATATATTCAGGAACATTAAGGCTCGGCATTGACTTTAAGGAGGCGGCTGACGACTGGATAACGGTTGACGGCGACACGCTCGTTGTTATGCTTCCGAAGGTGAAACTGCTTGACGAGGACTTTATTGACGAGGCAAAGACGCAGGCTTTCTTTGAGTCAGGGAAGTGGAGCGACAGTGCTCGTGAGGATATGTATCATCGTGCCCGTGAGGAGATGAAGCACCGTTGTCTGACGAAAGAGAACATCCAAAGTGCCGAGAACAACGCCATAAAGCAGTTTTATCAGATATTCAGGGCCATGGGCTATGAGAATGTGAAAGTCAGAGTTAATTAACTGGTTTGACGATTATAAGGTTGTGCGGTATGGGGTGATAGGGTTATAAGGTAAACCTAAAACATTAAAACTATGTAACCTTCAAACCTTACAACCGCGTTTTAATTAAAAAAGCAGTATCCTCCTGCTGCAATGAAGATGATGCCGACAACGGTGCTCATCCATTTTTGTATGATGTGCATCTTGTTTCTTATTGCCGGCATGCCGTTTATGCCATAAGCAACGCCCCATGCAAGGATAACTGCGGGGACGGATGTTGCCACGGCAAATACGACCGGCAGAAGATAACCTGTAGTTGAGTTTGCTGACATCGGTATCAGCATTCCGAAATATACTATTGCGCTTTCCGGACAGAACGAGAGAGCCAGTATCACGCCAAGAATGAAGCATCCCCACGTTCCGTGAAAACGGCGCGCACGTGCAGATACGTCAGGGCAATGCTCATGGCGGTGGATTACGCGGTCAAGAACAAAGTAGAGACCTACTACAATCAGTATCGGGCCGAGCAACGTCTCGCCCCACGTTGTAAACCAACGTCCTACAGACTCCATGTCTACACTGTTCCTGAATACGCCGAGCATAACAGCCCCAAGCAATGAATAAGCTATGAGCCGACCCGCCGTATAGACCAATCCGTTGATAAATACGCGATGTTTCTCGGCGGCATTCCTCGCGATATAGCCCATTGCTGCGATGTTGGCGGCAAGAGGGCAGGGGTGAAGTGCAACGATGAGACCCAGCAGAAATGCCGTGAGAATAGGGAAATTATTATTCTCTGTTATGCTTTGAATTATGTCCATTTGCCTTAAAACTTATATTTGTGAAAGCAAATATACGAAATAAGGGCGAAAAAAGCATGAGTTAGAGGGATTTTAAGTGCTATCATAGCTGCCGTGACTCTTTATACTTACAGATAAACGCATTGCGGGCAGACAAGGCCGTTTGTCATCAGTGATGATGTGTGACGTTCTTGTCTGCCCGTTTATTGATGTCAGCAGACCGTATGTTTACTGTCTGTCGTCAAGAAATTTTCTTGCGGCGCGCAGCTGATGGCGCATTATACTGAGGAACTCCTGGCTCTCCTGAAGGATGTTCAGGTATAGCAGTGACACCTTCAGGTTGGCGTTGTTGTCCTGGTACATAATGTCGATGATGCGTTTACGCATCGTTGACAGCTCGTCCTTACACTCGTCTGCGATGTTGAGAGTCTCCTGATACAGCTCATAACGGTTTGTGGAAATCATCTGCTCGGTGTGATTCATCAACTCGTTAATCTTGCGACGGGTATTTTCAAAGTCGTCAATGTATTCCTGAGGCAGCGGATTGAAGTTATTGTCAACGTGCTCCTTCACCGGTTCCAGCATACGTTTGAGGCAGTAAATGAACTGCTGGTCGCTGTTTGCGCCGAGGTGAAACCATGTATTGCGTTCTATTGCAATCTCAGCCGGGATACGGCGCATGGCGAGAAGTTCTTTTCTTCTGAACTTCTTAAGCTGCGACTGCTCCTCTTTCAGGGCACTGTTGCAGTGGCGCAGCTCCTTGCGGTTCTCGTTGTATATGCCGTCAATGATGCGGTTAAACTGTTCAAGGGCGAAGCGGGTGACAAAGCTCTGGGTACGTGTTACGTGCTTTGAGAGCAGATCCCATACAATCTCCTTGTCCCGAGTGCGCATCATGAGCTGGAACACGTCGTCCTTCTTTTCCTCCTTCTGCTTCTTGGCAAACCTGCGGTTGCTGCTCCACAGCAGGTAGATGTCAAGAATCATGAACGCTACCATGACAGCTATTCCGCCGAAGTGCATCATCGCGCAGACTATCGCGCAGACTGCGAAAGCTACGCCGGCAGTTACAAACCAGCCACCGATGACTGAGATGACGCCCGTTACACGGAACACCGCACTCTCACGACTCCATGCTCTGTCGGCAAGAGAGCTACCCATTGCGACCATAAACGTAACGTATGTGGTTGACAGAGGAAGTTTATAGTTGGTACCGAAGATGATAAGCATTGCTGCGAGCACAAGGTTTACTGCGGCGCGGACTTCATCGAATGCAGCTCCGTCGGCAAGTATGGCTTCCTCTTTATTGAAGCGGCTGTCAATCCATTTCTGCATACGTTGAGGTATCATCTTCGTCACGGCGGCGTTAATGTCCTGAGTGGCGCGTACTATGCTGCGTGCGGCACGTGACGAGCCGAACATTTCATCGCCCTCATCCTGGCGGCTTAGGTCAACGCTTGTCTTCACAACGTTCTGTGCTTTCTTCGATGTAGTCATTGCGATGACCATTATTATTCCGGCCAGTATGAGGTAAAGCAGCGGACTCTTGGCTGACGACATGAGCGAAGTCATCATGAACGTGTCATAGTTGCCGTTACCGTTGGCAAGGAAATCCTGCATTGAGTCGAGTCCGGCAAGCGGCACACCGATGAAGTTTACGAGGTCGTTGCCGGCGAAAGCCATTGCCAGAGCGAACGTTCCGGCCAGCACAATGAGCTTGAACACGTTGACACGCAGCAGGTGAAGTACCTCCATAAGCACGGTGAAGCCGATGAAGAACACAATCATGAGCATCATGGTGTTATCCTCTATCCACGTACGAGACGCCTCGCTTATGTAAGGAGATTTACCGATACCGGTGATGAAGATGAAATAAGCCAGTGCTGTAAACGCTATACCGCCGAAGATTGCGATTGTATAGCGCAGGTGTTTCTTATAATTAAAGGTGAAGATAAGTCGTGAAATCCATTGTACAATCACTCCGAAGAAGAAGGCGATCGCCACGGAGACAAAGATTGCGATGATGACGCTTAGGGCTTTGTCACTGTTAAGCAGGTCGTAGATAGTGAGCGTCGGGTCGGCGTTCATCTTGAGCATTGCCAGTACAAAAGTACCTCCAAGAAGCTCGAACACCAGTGACACAGTGGTTGAAGTAGGCAGACCAAGCGTGTTGAAAACGTCAAGAATGACGACATCGGTTACCATTACGGCGAGGAAAATCGTCATCACCTCCTCAAACGAGTAATGATCCGGCCTCATTATGCCGTGACGTGCCACATCCATCATGCCGGCACTCATCACGGCTCCTATCAGAACTCCAACAGACGCGACAAAGAGCACTGTGCGGAACTTGGCCACTTTTGCTCCTATTGCAGAGTTCAAGAAGTTTACGGCATCATTGCTGACGCCTACGAACAAGTCGAACACCGCCAAAAGCAGCAGAAAGCCGACTATCAAAAAATAAATCTCTGTCATAAACCGTTAGTTTTCTCTATGATTGTTATGTTGTTGATTTCACGCCGCAAAATTAGAAAATACGTGTTACAATGACTTTAAACTGATATTTCATTTGCGTTACAATCATAATATCTGCTGCATCGTCGCAATAAAAAAAGCCCCGCCGAGTGTCATAACATCTGGTGAGGCTTTCTGTTGTATGTTTTTATAGTAATGCCGATAAAGCGTTGATTATCTGCTGTTTATGTACTTATGCCAACATCATCGGGTATGCGTAGGCACATGGTACACCTCCTTTTATCATAGCCGTCTTTTTGTCTGTTTTTCCGTTTTTCGGCTTTTGTGGAAATGCTGCGTTGTTTTTGAACACATCGAGTGCGGCCTTTATTACGTTGTCGTCAAGATTAAGATACTCTATCCAGTCCTCTTCGTCCATTATGTTATAGATAATGCGGCTGTTGATGAACTGCTCAAGCAGGTGGTGGGACTTCCTTATCAGCAGGTTGCGTCTGCGCAGGCCGTTCTTGTCAGCGTATGTGGCGAACTTGTCAACCATGTCCTGTTTGTCGAGATAAGCTGACAGTTCAGGCATTGTCTCGAATGTGTTCAGCTTGGGTCTGTACCTGTCTGTGTAGTCAAAAGCAAACTGAAGAATTAGGCCGCTCATAGCCGCCTCCTTGAAGTATGATGTGTAGTCTGCCGTGTCTTCGGGCACAAATATGTCAGGAGTTATGCCTCCTCCGCCGTACACGGTACGTCCCATACCGGTGTGATAGGCCGGGCCTGTATGCTTGATGCTGTCCTGCGAGAAGAACTCTCCGTGCTGATACCTTGCTATCAGGTCGCCCTCATAGTCTTGGTTGTCGCCTGCCACGTATGGCTTCTGTATGCAGCGGCCTGACGGAGTGTAATATCTTGCCACGGTAAGGCGTATCATTGAGCCGTCAGGAAAGTCCATTTGCTTCTGTACCAGGCCCTTACCGAACGAGCGGCGGCCTATTATCGTAGCGCGGTCATTATCTTGCATGGCACCTGCGAAAATCTCTGATGCCGATGCTGAGGCCTCGTTAATCAGCACGATTAGCGGTATGTTCTGATAGCTGCCGCGGCCGTCGCTCATGAAGTCCTTGCGCGGTGAGCGTCGTCCTTCGGTGTAGACTATCAGCCTGTTCTTAGGTAAGAACTCGTTGGCCATCTGCACAGCAGAGTTAAGATATCCGCCGGTGTTGTCGCGGAGGTCTATTATGAGGTTGCTGAAACCTTCCTGTGAGAGCTTGGCGAGCGAGATGAGTAACTCCGGATAAGTGTTTTCGCCGAAGTTCTTTATCTTGATATATCCCGTCTCTTCGTCAATCATGTAGGTTGCGCTGATACTCTTTTGAGGAATGTCTGCACGTGTTAAGGTAAACTGTTTTTCCTTTTTCTGGCCGTATCTTATCACGCCGATCTTAACTTTAGTGTCCTTCGGACCTTTCAGGCGGCGTATGGCTTCGCTGTTAGTCACGGTCTTTCCTACAAACGGTTTGCCGTCAACGCTTACTATTTTGTCACCTGCCAGTATGCCGGCCTGCTCTGCCGGGCCGTTCTTAATAACGCCCTGAACCCGTATGGTGTCGTCACGTATGACGAACTCAATACCTACACCAGAGAAAGAGCCTTTCAGGTCGTCGGTAGCCTGCTGGACGTCTTTTGCGCTGATGTACACCGAGTGAGGGTCAAGGTCTGCCAGAATCTGCGGAATGGCCTTGTCAACGAGCGAGTCGATATTTACCTTGTCAACATACTGGTCGTCGATTATGTGCAGCAGATTGTTAAGTCTGTTGCTGCCAGAGTTGATGATGTTTAGCCTGTTACCGGAAAAGTGGTTGGCGTAAAACGTGCCTACCACTATACCTATGACCACGCAAATGGCCATAAGCAGCGGTGTCAGGCGGTTGGATTTATTTTGTTTCATGTTCATCCTGATTGATATATATGACTTCTATACCAGCTTTTCTCAAGAGGTTGATGCCGTCCTCCAGGCGGTATTTCTCGGCATATACCACTCGCTTGATGCCTGCCTGGATTATCAGCTTTGAGCATTCTATGCACGGCGCGGCCGTGACGTACAGTGTAGAGCCGTCACTGTTGTTTGAGCTTCGTGCCAGTTTGGTTATGGCGTTGGCCTCAGCGTGGAGCACGTATGGTTTCGTCAGGTTGTTCTCGTCCTCGCATACGTTCTCAAATCCGCTCGGTGTGCCGTTGTATCCGTCGCTGATTATCATCTTGTCTTTTACCACAAGCGCGCCCACTTTACGGCGTTCGCAATAGCTGTTTTCAGCCCAGATGCGTGCCATGCGCAGGTAACGCAGGTCGAGCAATGACTGTTTATCCTCGTTGTCGGTCATATGTTATGTGCTTTTAGGAGTTAAGTTTGTCACATTTGCTCCTCCTTTTTATTGTTATCTATTTGTTGTTTGTCTTAACCCCCTTACCGTCCTGCCATTTTTGTTGTTTTACTGTTTTATTTTCTTGCCGTTTTACTTTTTTACTTTTGCGCTTTATACCGTTGCGTTTCAGCAGGGCATCAATGGTCGGCACGCTGCCTTTGAAACGTTTATACAGCGTCATCGGGTGCTCCGTTCCTCCCTTCGACAGTATGCAGTCGCGGAAGCGCTTGGCAGTGTCGGGATTGAAGATGCCTTCTTTCTTGAACACGCTGAAGGCATCGGCGTCAAGCACTTCGGCCCACTTATAGCTGTAATATCCGGCGGCATAGCCTCCGGCCATGATGTGACTGAACTGCACCGTCATGCACGTGTCGGGCAACTGTTCGGTCACCATGGCCTTTTCCCATGCTTTCTTCTCGAACGGTATGATGTCATCGGTAAACGGTTCTTTCTTTGTATAGTAAGCCATGTCGAGCAGACCGAAGCTGACTTGCCTCAGACAAGAGTACGCGGCCATGAAGTTGCGGCTCTTTACGATGCGCTCTATCAGTTCGTCAGGCAACGGTTCGCCCGTCTGGTAGTGGAAGGCGAAGGTTCTTAAGAACTCTTTCTCAACGGCAAAATTCTCCATGAACTGTGACGGCAGTTCTACGAAGTCCCACCATACGTTTGTGCCCGAGAGGCTCTCAAAACGTGTGTTTGCGAACATTCCGTGCAGCGCGTGGCCGAACTCGTGGAGGAAAGTCTCCACCTCGCCCAGCGTTAGCAGTGCAGGCTTGTCGGCTGTAGGTTTCGTAAGGTTCATCACCAGACTTACGTGCGGACGCACGTTCACGCCCTTGCGGTCAATCCACTGACCCTGAAACTCAGTCATCCACGCGCCTCCCTGCTTGCCTTTCCGCGGGTGAAAGTCAGCATAGAGCACTGCCAGATAGCTCCCGTCGCGGTCAAACACCTCGTAAGCCTTCACGTCAGGGTGATATACCTGTATGTCTTTGTTCTCTTTGAACGTTATGCCGTATAGACGTGTGGCAAGACCGAACACGCCGCGGATTACGTTTGACAGCTCGAAGTAAGGGCGCAGCATCTCCGCATCGATGTTGAACTTCTTTAGTTGCAGCTTGTGTGAGTAATAGCTGAAGTCCCAAGCCTCCACCTTGAAGTCTTTTCCCTCGGTCTTTTTCGCCAGTTTCTCAATGTCCCCAACTTCCTTTACTGCCGTTGGCTTGTATGCGTCAATAAGGTCGTCGAGCAGTTTGTACACGTTTCTTGCATTGCCTGCCATGCGGTGTTTCAGCACATATTCAGCGTAATTCTTGTAGCCTGACAGCCGGGCTATCTCCCGTCGCAGGTTTACCAGACGCTTGCATATCTCGAGATTGTTCTCTTTGTTGTCGTGTGTGCACACCGTGTTGCGTGCCATGTACATCTGTCTGCGCAGCTCGCGGTTGTCGGCATACGTCATGAAGGGGCTGTAGCTGGGATAGTCAAGCGTGAATATCCAGCCCTCTAAGTTCTTTTCCTTAGCAGCTGTGGCGGCTGCGGCGCGTGCTGTTTCGGGCAGACCGGCGAGCTGAGCTTCGTCAGTGATGTGCAGGGTGTAGGCTTTGTTCTCCTTAAGAAGGTTCTGCGAGAACTGCAGCGACAGCATGCCGGCCTCCTCAGTAAGCTTTCTCAGATGCTCCTTACCCTCATCGTCGAGCAGCGCACCGCTGCGTACGAAGCCGTCGTAACAGTTGTCGAGCAGCATTTTCTCCTCCTGCGACAGTTTCCTGTGATGCCTGTGAACAGCCTTTATGCGTTCAAACAGCCGTTTGTTCAGCCTTACATCATTGGCATGTTTGGTCAGTATGGGCTGCATCTTCTGTGCTAAGGCGTCCATCTCGTCGTTGGTCTCGGCACTGAGCATGTTGGAGAACACGGCCGACACACGTGAGAGCAGACCGTAGTAGCCGTCGTCATCCTCGTCGGCGTTGATTATTGTGTTGTCGAATGTCGGTTTGTCAGGATTGTTGATAGTTTTCTCTATCTGTTCGTCGTCACGTCTTATGCCTTCCATAAAAGCCTCTTCAAAGTCTTCGAGGCGTATTCTGTCGAATGGAACGGTGTCGTGAGGCGTGTTATATGGTTCAAAAAAAGGATTTATGTGTTGCTTTTCTGCCATTTTTTCACTCATACTTACGTATATCAGAATTTTTGATTACAAAGGTAGTAATTTTCTTTCTTGTATGTGATTGGCATTTGAAAATTTAACTAATATTTGCGTGCCGTGGTGCGGCAGGTTTTCTTACATACGGCAAAACGTGGCCTTTTAGCTGGTAAGAAGTCATGTTTTATCTTGTAAAAGGGCATCTTTTTGTAAGTAAAAGGTAACCTTTTACAAACTGATATATTTTACATGCCGTAGCGTGCCGTTTGTCTTTTCCTTTACCTTAACTGTTCCCTGAACTGACGAAGGCTGAGTAACGAGACTGATAAAAAGTGCGGCTGAGCCGATAATTGCTGAGTTTTTCATGGGCATCTGGGTTTTATTTAATGATGTTTTCGAGTGCAAACACGTGTATTTCGCCTCGTTTGAGAGATATGACTCCCTCCTCGGCGAGCCTGTTCAGGGTGTGTGATACGTTGAGACGACTCTCACCAATCTCTTCGGCCAGTCGCTGCATCTTTATTCTTACGGTTTTTCCGCCGGCCGGCCTGAAGCATCTTGTCTCGATAAAGCGTGCTATCTTGTGCCTGATATCTTTAGGGCAAGTGCGCCACGGGTTGCGTGCTAAGCGTTGAGATTGGGTGCAGACGGTGTTGAGCAGGTTGAGCCTGAATATCTCGTAGCGGTCAGCCAACCTGAAGGTGTCTAATTTGTCAAGGCTTATCAGGTCACAGTCGGTCACGGTGCGGAAGGTACGCGTATGCCGCTGGGTAAGGCCGAAGATGCGTTCGGGCTGCAGGATGTCGGGCGCAGAGAATGTCTCGGTTATCTCGTAACCGTTGTCATCGGCACGTCCTGTGGCGCTGGCCGTGCCTTTTACGAGAAAAAAGAGTCTGCTGCAGGCATCGCCCTCACTTACAATGGTTTTCCCCTTCGGGTAAGTGATATGTCTGAACCGCGTAGTGGTTGTGGCCTCTTCAAGGTCTGCGAGGCTCATCCCCTGGAACAGGGGCAGCCCTATCAGGCGGTAGTGTTGTTCTGAGTGTGCCATTAGCGTGTGGTTAAGTCTTACAGAATGGCGGTATGGACTTTATGCCGGTGTTATCCGTTGATTTTGTCTCTCATTGAGGGCGAATACCATACGGCGTTTTTCCCTTCATTGTCGGCGTAGATGATGTATGCCATAAGTTCCGGATGATGGTCGAGTATGACCCGGGCTTTGCCAAGTCCCATTACCATGAAAGCCGTGGCGTAAGCATCGGCTGTCGCGCAGTTGTCTGCAATAACAGTGGCCGACAGGATGTTGTGCTGCACGGGTCGGCCTGTCGCAGGGTCAATGGTGTGAGCGTATTTTTTACCGTCCTTATAGTAAAAGTTACGGTAGTTGCCGCTTGTGGCCATGGCCTTGTCGGTAACGTTGAGCACCGTCTGCAGCTCGTTGTGCGTTGCCAGCGTGTCGTCAACGGGTTTTGTAACGCCGATTTTCCATGGCAGCCGCTTCTCGTTGATGCCACGTGTGACTATCTCTCCGCCAATCTCAACCATGAAGTTGTCCACCCCTTTATTTCTCAGATATGCCGCCACAACATCACATGCGTATCCCTTGGCTATGGCACTGCAGTCAAGCGTAATCCTGCTGTCGGCCTTTTTTACTTTATTACCCTCAAGAGTGACCTTACTGTAGCCCGTCAGCTGTCTGAGGCTGTCGATGACTTGAGGTGTAGGCTCGACATCGTGCTTGAAACCGAAGCCCCACGCATTGACGAGCGGGGCTACGGTGATGTCGAACGCGCCACCCGTCTCTTCAGATATTCCGCGGGCCATGCTGAACACGTCGGCAAACATCTTGTCAACCGTAACGTCTTCGTTGCGGTTTACCCTGGATATTATTGACTGTTTGTTGAATGGCGAAAGAGAGCAGTCTACCTTACTCAGCTCTGCTTCGATGCCGGTTTTAAGGTTGCTGTCGCTTTGGTAAGTGATGTTATATACCGTACCGAATACAAAGCCCGTGTCGTGTTGAAACGGGGTAGGGCGTTGCCTGCCGGCTATCGCCACAACCACGGCGATAATGCACAACAGCCCGGCTGACTGTAATATGATTTTCCTTTTTCCCATAAGTTAGCTTCATGATAAGGTTTAAGCCTGCATGTTATATGTCAATGGCGATGTTGAATGTGCCGCCAATGTTGCTGCCGCCGGACTTTCCGAAGCCCGGCACATACCACGATTTCCCCAGTTCGCCGTCATCATAAGACAGGCGGCTGCGGTATCTCAAGCTCCAACCTAAATGCACCGGTCCCCACATCTTTGCGTCGACACCGATGACGGCCTCTATCCACTGGTATGTACATTTTACGTCTTTAGCCCCGTATGCGGCGTTGTCACCCCACACGGGGTCAGTCATTCCCGGGTGAGAAAGATCGTATTTAAACGAAGTATAGGCATATCTTACTCCTGCGAACAGGCGGTAAATGTCGTGTTTGTTCTTCAGAAGGTTAAAGTCAATGCCTATCTTTCCGTAAGGAGCTGTTGTCTTATATGATATGTCTGACACATCGTTTACATGGTCGGCACGGCCAATGCCAAGTTCAATTATAGGGAAGTATCTGTCCTTCAGATTTATGCGCAGCGCCGCCTCATACTGTCCGTAGTCACCGATGAGCATCTGCACAGGGCCGACGAGGTCGACGGATACGGCAAAGCCTCTGAACAGCGACACGCTGTCGTTCTTGGCGTCGTCACCGTCTTTAGTTGAAGCGCCCGCCGGAAGCGATACAAGCAGCAGCACAAGGCTAACGGCGATGCTTGAAATATATGTTGAAATGCTTTTTCGATGTGTCATAGTCAACGTCCGGATGAATTATAACGATAGAGTCAATGGCATTATCAGTGCTGCTGACGGCTGTTATGGTGTGGAAATACGTAGGCGTGCAGTCTACTGACTCAAAGTGCGGCATGTCTGTCTTCGTAACGGTTACGGTGTCAATCGTTGCCGCCTTTGTAACAGTGTCTGTCGTCTCAAAGTAAAAAATGTCCTGTGGCTGGGCGTAACTTATGGGGAGAGAAAACTCCGTAGTCCTCACGTTACGGTTAATCAGCACGGTGTCGTTGCCGTCAATGATGCGCTTTGTCGATATGGTCAGCGTGTCGTAAAGAGTGTCAGCGGTGCCGGTGGCTGTGCGCAGTTGATACTGAGTGTACACCAGACTGTTGAGCGGGCAGTCGACTGACGAGCACGAGCCTGCCGCCAGCATCGTCATCAAAGCCAGGCAAGCAGGCATCATACGCATACCTTCTGTGCCGCTCAGAGATGTCTCATGAAGCCAAGTCAGAGCGCCCTTAGTAGCAGACTTGCCACGGCCGTTACGCCTTATGGCAGACATTAATAAACGTGTAAGCTGTTTCATTTAGCTGTGAAAGTTATATTGCCGGTCAGTCTTTTTCAGTTTCGAGCCTTAACGTTTTCTCTATCTGGTAATCGTTCCGGTTTGACGAGTTACGGCTGATCAGGTCGCCGAGAAAGCCGGCGAGGAAAAGCTGAGTGCCAATCATCATCATTGTCAGCGCAATATAGAAGTAAGGCGAGTCTGTAACAAGGCGTTGCTGAATGCCGCTGGCCAACGAGCAGAGCTTGTCGATACCGATAATAGCCGCGGCAATAAAGCCGATTACAAACATGATTGTGCCGAGAAAGCCGAACACGTGCATCGGCTTGCGGCCGAAACCGCTGAGGAACCACAGCGTAATAAGGTCAAGGTAACCGTTGAAGAAGCGGTTAAGCCCGAACTTGGACTTACCGTATTTGCGGGCCTGGTGATGGACAATCTTCTCTCCTATCTTGGTAAATCCCGCATTCTTTGCCAGATATGGAATGTAGCGGTGCATCTCACCATACACCTCGATGTTCTTAACAACATCTCGGCGGTAAGCCTTCAGCCCGCAGTTAAAGTCGTGCAGGTTCTTTATGCCGCTAATCTTGCGGGCTGTAGCGTTGAACAGCTTGGTGGGGATAGTCTTCGACAACGGGTCATACCGTTTCTGCTTATAACCCGAGACAAGGTCATAGCCGTCACGAGTGATCATCTTGTACAGATCAGGAATTTCGTCAGGAGAGTCCTGCAGGTCCGCGTCCATCGTGATGACAACATCCCCCTGAGCCACTCTGAAACCGCAATATAGAGCCGGGCTCTTGCCATAATTGCGGCGGAACTTAATGCCCTTGACGTTAGCGTTGCCATCGGCTAACTTCTCGATAACATCCCATGAGCGGTCAGTAGACCCGTCATTAACAAAAATCACCTCATAGGAAAAGCTGTTAGCCTTCATCACACGTTCAATCCATGCCGCCAGCTCAGGCAGCGACTCCTCCTCATTATATAATGGTATAACGACCGAAATGTCCATACTGTTTATTCTGTTTGAAGTTATTTTACGTTGTCAAAATCTCCTTTTATACTTAGATTTCATCATTACAGCTATCGGCAGGCTGACAAGAAAACCGATAATGATGTTCGTTGTGAAAAACTGCAACGCAATGTCGACAGGCCTCAGTGCCGCGAGGTTGTCCATAGCCAGCTGCATTTCCTCCTGCCTTATGCCGTAAGCGTTGAGCAAAGTCCTGAACTCATAAGTCTTCGTCATCGCCTCATACTGACTCAGCATGAACCCGTTGTCAATGAACTGGAAGTATATGAACTGAGCCGCGGCCATGAGCAGAGCGGCATAAAAATAAACAAACATGCAGTAAGCCAGTGCCCTGCGGAACGATATTACGCCGTCTAAAACGTTGTCGCGAAAACGTTTCAGTCTCATGCTGACAAAAACGAGCGAGCATACGCCAATAATAAGAGAAACAAAAGCAAACATCGGATTATAAAACTCGCCGATGAAAAAGGCAAAACTAAGAATCCACAGCCCGCCCGTTAAGGCTCCGTCGATGCGGGCGAAGGCTTTCAGTTGTTCATAATCCTCACGTGTAGCCATTTATTTATTATGCCGTTAGAAACAAAGTTGATATGTCTTCGGCGTTACGGCCGAAACGGAAAAATCACTGCAAAAATACTTATTATCTGTAACAAATAAGAATAGGTGTCACGTTTTTTTGTTTTTTTTATAAGCCGAAAGGCGACAAATAGAAGCATTTGCGGTGCCGCCAACCTGAAAATAAGTTAAAAAAACAACATAATATCCCATAACGCAGATCAGGATATAAACTTTTTATTACCTTTGCAGCCACAATCACGGGCAAGTCTTGTACGGCCAGCTCCCTTCAAATCCTCCAGGGCGGGAACGCAGCAAAGGTAGAAGGTCGTAGCGGCGCGATACAAGTAGCTTGCCCACCCGCCTCTTTAGCTCAGTTGGCCAGAGCACGTGATTTGTAATCTCGGGGTCGTTGGTTCGAATCCGACAAGAGGCTCACCTAATGCGGGAACAGGCAAAACGGCCGGTTCCCGTTTTCTTGTTATATTGCAATTATTTTTAAGAAAATGATAAAAAACATGCCGGAATGTTTGGTGGTTAGAAATTAAATGCCTACCTTTGCACTCGCATTTGAGAAATAACAAATGCTGACGCGCTTGTAGCTCAGTTGGTAGAGCATCTGACTCTTAATCAGAGGGTCCAGGGTTCGAACCCCTGCAGGCGTACAAAGAGGGATACTTCAAAAGTGTCCCTCTTTTTGTTTTATGTGTATTGAGAGGTCGCGTGATGTAATAAAAAACAATAAATTACACTATGTTAGGGCTCAATGTTTGGATTTTTCTTAAACTTATACTAAATTTGCAGAACACAGATATGCCCCTGAAATGATGACATGCGCCGGGGTGAGGCGCGGCAACGGGCTTACGGTCGACATATACATTATTTATTATAAACTTATAAACTAATCAAGAAGATGAAGAAAACGGTTTTATTGTGCCTGTCAATTATTTTTGCATTCAGCCCGGCGCAGGCTGAAGATTATGAGGCGTACTACAAGAATTTGCCGGTTGAGATGCCGGCCGTCAGTGCTCCGGTGATACCTGATTACACGGTTAACATTAAGGACTTCGGTGGCGTAGGCGACGGCCTGACGCTGAACACAGAGGCTTTCAGTAAGGCCATCAGTGCTCTTGGCAAGAAGGGCGGGGGACATCTTGTTGTGCCTGCAGGCGTATGGCTGTCGGGACTTATATCCCTGAAAGACAATATTGACCTGCATCTTGAGAAGAACGCCGTGCTGCTGGCTTCGCCCGACAGAAGTCTTTTTATTAAAGAAAAGGACGGAAAGAAAGATGATAAATGTACCCCTATGATTAATGCGAGCAAGCGTAAGAACATCTGTATCACGGGTGAAGGCGTTATTGACGGTAACGGAGCATACTGGCGTCCGGTAAAGCGCTCGAAAGTGAGTGATACGGAATGGAAGGAGTTTCTGTATCTCGGTGGCACGCAGGCAGATGGAGGCAAGCTGTGGTTCCCGTTCAATCTCAAGCATTATGATAATATTGCTGACAGCCCCGAGGCACAGGAAAAGATGCGTAATCATCTGATAAGGCTTACTGATTGTGATAATGTGATGATAAAAGGTGTGACGATACAGAACTCACCGAAGTTCCATCTTATTCCTATACGTTGCACAAACGTCATTGTTGACGGTGTGTATATCCGCTGCCCGTGGAATGCGCAGAACGGCGACGCACTCGACATAAGCTGTTGTCGTAATGTGCTTATTGTAAACAACACAATAGATGCGGGCGATGACGGCATCTGCATGAAGGGCGGTGCAGGCGAATCAGGCCTGAAATACGGGCCGTGCGAGAATATTCTTATTGAGAATAATGCCGTGTTCCATGCTCACGGAGGTTTCGTTATAGGTTCAGAGTTCACTGGCGGAATGAAGAATATCGTGGTACGCAACAACCGTTTCAGCGGGACCGATACCGGTCTGAGGTTCAAGAGCGGCATCGGCCGTGGCGGAAAAACGGAGAATATCTACATCAGTGATATTTATATGACCGACATAAAGGACGAGGCCATAGTGTTTGACTGCACCTATATTGACAAGAAATACAGTGTAAAGGAGGATGACGGAAAGAAAGCAGAGGTGGCTGAAAATGCTCCGTTTGTTCCTGAATTTACTGATATTCATATCTCAAATGTCGTTTGCCGTAACGTGAAGACTGCCGTATCGGTAACCGGTCTTGCCGGAATGAATTGCGTACATGACGTGACGGTTGACAATTCAACGTTCTTCTATACAAAGAAAGACAAGGAATTTGTGGATAACGGTGAGATAACAATAACCAATACAAAGTTTGTCGGTCAGTAAAACTTTATATAATTAAGAATTAAGAGTTAAGAATTAAGAAAACATGCTCAAATAATTCTATCAACAAGAGTATCTTTTCTTAATTCTTCCCTCTTAATTCTTAATTCTTAATTCTAATAAGCCTTATCGTCACCGTGTAAGGCATCGGTTATGGTCTTGAAAATAATCTGTATGTCGAGCCAAAAGCTCCAATGCTCAATATACCAAATATCTTTTTCTACGCGTCTGCGCATGTCGTCAACGGTTTTAGTTTCGCCGCGCTCGCCGTGTGTCTGTGCCCAGCCGGTGATGCCGGGCTTGACGTAATGCCTTATCATGTAATTAGATATAAGCTCTGAATAGTAATCAGTGTGGGCAAGCATGTGCGGACGCGGACCGACGATACTCATGTTGCCTTTCAGTACATTGATAAACTGCGGCAGCTCGTCGATGTTAGTATGGCGCATGAAAGCTCCCCACCTGGTTATGCGGGGGTCGTTCTTTGTAGCCTGTACGGTGTCAGACTCTTTGTTTACTTTCATGCTGCGGAACTTGTAACACCAGAAATCGCGTCCGTCGTAACCTGTGCGCTGCTGCTTGAAAAACAGAGGCCCCGGCATCGTTATCTTAGAAATAATGCCGACTACAATCAGTATCAAAGGAAAAAGTGTGCATATAAACAGCAGTGAGACGATAAAGTCAAACGCGCGTTTCTTAAGTCTGTTGCGCACGTCATGCAGCGGTTCGTTATATTGCGAGAGCACGTATATATCGCCGAACTCCTTTATCTTAGCCTTGCGAAATTCTCCGTAAGCGGATAGCGGCGGTATGTCATATACGCGTATCATGTTCTTGGCACATATCTGCATCAGTGTCTTGAAGCCCGTTATTCCTGTAGGTATCTCACTAATGTAAAGCTCGTTTATATGGTTCTTCTCGATGTATCCGGTTATATCTGTTTCATCTCCGAGGCGTTGGATAGGTTCGCCCGTGGCTGAGTTTATTATCGGATTAGCGTCAGTTTTTGAGAAATATCCCTGCAGGCTGTATCCGTTCCACCTGTTATTCATCACGTCCGCCACCCTTTGCGCCATGTCTCCCGTACCTAAAATGACGGTTTTCACCGAGTCGTGACCTGTACCTCGCCTGTGTGTTATATATGTACGGAGAATTAAGCGCTCAACGCTTGTTGAAGCGAATATTACAAGCACCAGGAAGAGACAGCTTAAAGCACCGGGTATGTTGGCATCGGTGAACATTCCGAGCAGTGATGTATAGAGGATGATGAACATCACGGCAGTCCTTGACGTGTTGCTAAGCACATTGGCCGGCTGTGACCAGCGGTGGTGCAGGCTTATGGTTACGAACTGCTGCACGATGAGATAAGCCACGTTAGCCGTGATAAAATATGTGTATGTCTGCCCGTTCCGGTCAAGCTGCGGGAACAGGCACATATATAGGAAAAAAACAATATTGAATGTCAGCCAATCAATTACTGACAATATTAAGCCCAGCTTGTAAGTTCGGTCGAATGCAGAAATCATAACTTCTTTATTTTAAATTCTTCATACTTGCCGCGTTATGCGTCAGTGCTGTCTTGAGTCGTGCCTGCTGCTGCGGATTTATTGTCCTGAAGTGTGTTTTCAAGGCCGGTTCCCGATGTGGTTGACAGGTTAAAACTTTTCATGCGGCAAGCAGAGTCTTTAGTTTTGTGTGTAAGTTGTTTGTATTGTTCAATGTGCAAAGTTAATAATTTTTGTAATCATAACAAAGAAAAAGTGAAAATTTTACATTATCTTTGTGCCGATAAACAAATCAGAACTACTACAGATTATGGAAGAACAGAAACAACTTTTTCATGAAGTCAATGAGGGTTATACTATGCTTGAGGCCATAACAGAGGCCAAGCGATGCCTGCATTGCAAGATCCCGCAATGTCAGAAAGGGTGCCCGATAAGCCATGACATTCCTGACTGGATACACGAGTTGTCGCGAGGAAACCTCGGCAATGCCATGAAGATAATCAACGACAAGAGCAACCTGCCGGCGGTCTGCGGCCGTGTGTGCCCACACGAGAAGCAGTGTGAGGGTCATTGCGTGCTCAACAAGAAAGGGCAGGGCATACATGTGGGCAAGCTTGAGCGCTTTATTGCCGACTTTGATGGTGACATGAGCCTTATACGCGAGAAACTTCAACCCAAGACTCGTGGCAAAGTGGCCGTCATAGGGTCAGGGCCGGCCGGCCTGACCATAGCCGGTGACCTTTCACGGCAGGGCTTTAACGTCGAGATATTTGAGATGGAGCCTGAGCCCGGAGGTGTTCTGATGTTCGGTATTCCCGAATATCGCCTGCCTAAAGACGTGGTAAGGCGCGAGATAAAGAAGATTGAAGAGCTTGGAGTTGTATTCCATTGTAATACGACAATAGGCACCGACCTTAATATTGACCAGCTGTTCGGGCAGGGCTTTGACGCCATTTTCATTGGAACCGGTACGGTAAAGCCTAAGAAGCCAGACATTCCGGGGCGTAATCTCCGCGGCGTAAGGCAGGCCGTTTATTTCCTCCGTAAGGTCAGTCTGTATAATGAGGGCAGTATAGGGCGCGAGGATGTGCCCGTACATGAGGGTGACCGCGTGTTCGTTCTTGGCTGTGGCAACACGGCGATGGACGCCGCCCGCACGGCGATACGTATGGGAGCGCGTGACGTTGAGATTGTTTATCACCGCACCATTAACGACATGAGTGCGCTGCGCTCTGAGTATGACGAGGCCGTTGAAGAGGGAGTGAAGTTTAACTGGGAGTCAAAATTGGTTGAAATCCTTGACTATAACGGCACGTTAAGTGGCGTTGTAATAGAGCATGACGGCCGGCGGCGCACAGAGAAGGCCGATAAGGTGATCATGGCGATAGGCTCTGTGCCGGCCAGCCGTATCGTTTCGACGACCAAAGGTATTGAGACTGACGACAGCGGATACGTGCTTACGCGTGAGAATCCGTGCGGCATGACGAGCCGTAAGGGCGTTTTTGCCGGTGGCGACGTGGTCAATAGGCCGTCAACCGTTGTCCTTGCCATGCGTGATGCCAAGAAGGTGGCCGAAGGTATAGCCCGGTATGTTGACGCGATAAAGCTGCTCGAGGCTGTCAATCTTGACGGACATCTCAAGAAAAAAGGCGAGTAAGCGTATTGTCTTACCGTAAAATTAAACGTCAGGGGAGAGTCTTTTACAGGTTCTCCCCTGACGTTTTTTGTGTGTTATATGTCTTTTGCTTTGTGTTTTGCCGTCTTTCAGGTTGCAAAAGGTCATCTTTTGCAGTGTGTTTTGCCACCTTTTGTTTTGTAAGTAACCAATGTGATGTCAGCGCTACTTTCATATTGCTTTTCTGCTTGGTTATAAGCTGTATGCCGTCGACGGACAGTTTCTCAAAGATATTCTCACTTATCACCGACTAATCCTGTAATTTTGCACTCGGTGATCAAAGCGATTGTTGTTCGTGAATTTTTACAAGTAAGCATTATAAAGATGCAACAATTTTCGTTAATCACCAAATTTACAGGTATTTAAAATTCGTTGAACTCACGTTAAAATATTTTATGAAGGGCTGGCGGTGCGCCGGACAGCTGACTGTTTTTACGCCTGTACGCATTCTGAGGCGGATAATATTTGTCCTATATACGCAAACAGGGCGGCAGACGATATGTGTCTGCCGCCCTGCTGTAATGTTGCCGGAGCCTGTGTGTTGAAAGTCAGGCTGTATTGTCAGTTGTTTTTGCTGACGAAGATTGCGTTCTTTATCTCAATGGTCTCGTCGTAGGTAAGGTGGGCGCCTATTACGGTGATGTTGTCGCCTACATTGAGTCCGCTGTTCGCAATGAAGTCATATCTTGCGTCGCCCTCAGCACCATAGCCTGGATAGAGGCCGTAGAGATAGATCGTATTGGTGCCGTCAGAGATGTAGACGTTGCCGTAGTGGCCGTTGGCAATCTCTTTAATCGTACCTGTCACCATGTAGTTGTCATCGCTGTCTGGCAGCCCCATGAAGTCGGCCATAGAGATGGTTGTAGTCGGGTTTACGTCTGTGACGTCGCCGCCAACCAACTCAACGGTGCCGTTGTAGGTGTCGTGAGTGCCGACAACGGTTACTATGTCACCGTCCTTTACGCCCTTCTCGGCACCGTTTGTACTCTTGTAAACCAGCGTTGAGCCGCTCCAGTCGGTCAGCGTAAAGCTGCCGTTGCTCTGAACATCGGTTGCAACTCCTGCCAGACGGTACTGTGCCTCGCCGTCGGCAGCCTCGTTGAACTCTTTTACTGAAACGTCCTGTATGCCGCCTTCCTGTGTGATGGTGGTCTGCGTAGAGTAGGTCTTACCGTCAGATACGGTGCTTAGAGTAAGCTCGGTAGAGCGTATGCCGCCTTCATTGGCTGTGGCCTTGAAGGTAACTTCGGCAGAAGTGCCGCTCTGCCTTACTGATGCTATGCTAAGCCAGTCCTTGGCATCTGCAGGAATGTCTACTGACAGGCCGTCGCCCTTGGTTGTGACAAAGGCTGTGATTTCGCCGCCCTCCTTGGCTATCGATTCATTTGAGAGCGAGTCAACCTTGATAAGGCTCTTGTTGATGTTTATGACAGTGACATTCACAAGTTCTACCGTTCCGTTGTAAGTCTGCTTCGGACCCTGCACGGTAATCTCGTCGCCGGCATCGATGCCGAGGCTGAGGAAGTTCTTCTCGTTACCGTCAGCGTCAAGAGTTCCATAGATGTATATCTCGCCTGTGCCGTCGTTGATGTAGAGGTTGCCGTATTCTGTGTTTGATATTGCCGTCACGGTACCTGTCACCTGGTATGTCTTGTTGTCAGGACCGGCCAGCACTTCGGCACAAGTGGCAGTGGTGATGCTTGCTTCGCCCTGTATCACATAAATGTGCTGCACCTTGCCGTTGCAGGTTATTGTCATTGCGTCAGAGTTGCGGCCGCCCGTGTATGCATCGGCCTCGAGTATGAGCTCAGTCTCTCCGGCTGTTCCTTCTGATACAGAGGGAGTAATCCAGTCGGGCACGTTCTCAAGTTTCCAGTCTGCATTAGCAGTTACAGTGATAGTGTCGCTGCCGCCTGCCTCCGGAATGGCTACGTAAGATTTTGATACCTGCAGGTTGTCAAGCAGAGTGATGTCGTCATCTTCCGAGCAACCAGTAAATAGAGCCACAACACTCAGCAGAAGCAGGAAAAATATATTTTTAAATTTCATAATGATACTTCCGTTTTATAAAGATTAATTGAATGTGTACTTAACGCCGATAGACATATACCAGCATTGGCCGATGGCGTGGTTGGCTGTCCATGTCTTTGTAGAGCCGTTGATAGCTGAAGGAGTAGAGAATACGGCATAGCCGTCAGCGTCAGCGCCTTCATATTTCAGTATCTTGGCCTCGCTCCCTATAGCGGGGTTGAGGGTCTTTGCCACGCCCCATGAAGAGTTGAAGAGGTTGCCCACATTCTTGATGTCCATGCTGAGTGTCAGCATGTGTTTGGTCTTTCCTATGTTCAGCGTGAAGTCGTGCTTGTAGCTGAAGTCGAAACGGTGAACCCATGGAGAATAAACGCTGTAAGCCTCGGCGTACTCTCCCTGATGTTTCTTCAGGTAGCTGTTGTTGTGTACGTAAGCCATGAAGCGGTCGCGGTCATCTGTTGTCTTAAAGCGGAACTCGTTGTTTGCCACCTGTTCGTCGGTAGGGATGAATATCGGGTCGTAAGACTGGCCGTCGCCGTTCATGTCGTTCTGGAGCATATAAGTGTAGTTGTATGTTCCGCGCCATCCTTCGTATATCAGGCTGAAGTGGTTGTGGCAATTGTCGTGTGCCGTGATCTGTGCTATCACACGGTCCGGCTCGACATACTGTGAGTTGTGCAGCTTTATGTTGTTGGGACCTTCCACTGACGGCAGGTAGGCTATTGTTGAAGAAGCGTTAGAGCCGGGCATACCTGTAAGTTCCTTTGAGCAGGTGTGCGTGTAGGCGGCCATGATGTCGATGTACCTTGAAGGAGAAGCGTTCAATGAAACGCTTGCGCTCCATCCGTAGCCCTTGCTCGTGTTTGACAGCACGTAAGCAGGTACCTTGCCGTCTGTGTATCCGGTCGGGAAGATAGGACGGTTGTCAACTCCGTTGAAGCGTGCGAAACCGCCTACGTCTGGAATTGACCAGTCCTGCATGGTTACGCCGTGTATAGTCTTGTTGAAGATTCCTTCTACTGAAACCGTCAGCGGGAAGCCGACAGGCACAACATAGTCTATTGCCAGAGATGTCTTCCATACCTCAGGCATCTTAAAGTCGGGATCAACGGCAGAGATGGATGAGGGCAGTGTTCCGTCCTCAGGCCTGATTGTTGAAGGATAGCCAAGGCCGAACAGTTTCTGTTGCAGGGCACTGATTGTAGGATAACCGTTCTCGTCGGTTACAAGTCCGCCTGCAAACTCGCTCATGTTGAAGCCGTGGCTTGCAGCGTTGGCGGCGTTGATGATAGCCTGATACTGCACCATACCTGAGTTTGTCGGCATATTGGTGAAGAACACCAGTGGCAGACGGCCTTGGAATAGACCTGAACCTCCGCGCAGCTTGAGCGTCTTGTTGCCAAACACATCCCATACGAAGCCGACACGCGGGGCTACAGTGAGGTTTGAGCCTGGCCATTTGCCTGTGTCTATATGGCGGCCGTCGTAGTCGAGGTCGTATATTGCCTTGTTGGTCATCAGGTCGGCGTTGTTGAAGAACATATCGTCGAAACGCAGACCATAGGTCAGCTTGAAGCGCGGGTTGATTGACCATTCGTCCTGTATGTAGATTCCGAGAGTGTTGAAGCGTACTGTCGCTGCCGGGTCAGACTTGCCGTCATAGCCGTATGTAAGGTTCACAATCTCAGGAGCGGCACCGTTGAAGAAGTCGTCAAGAGAGTAATAACGGTAGTAGCCGCTGCCGTTTCTCATGTATGAGTTGAGCGCCATCTGATGCTCGAACTTGGCGCCGACCATGATCTTGTGGCTGCCTGCATAGTATGTAACATCGTCCTTGATGTTCCAGACCGTGTTGCGTACGGCATTGTTGTGCGTGAAGAGTTCCTTTCCGAGCGAGATGTACGGAGTGTTCGTGCCTGTTCCGTCCATTATGTCGATAAACGGGAAGTCCGAAGAATTAGTGAAGCGTATGTCGTCCAGCTTTGAATAAGTTGCCAGGAACTGGTTTGACAGATTGTCAGAGAACCGGCTGTTCAAGTCGATGGAGAAAGAGTGTACGAGGTTGTCTATTGCGTACATTGAGTTGGCGTAGCTCATCGACATCTGTGAGAATCGTCCGTAAGCGGCGCGTGTGCCGCCGTCCATTGAAGAGGAATTCGTCGGATTCCAGCCACGGTTTTTTGTATAGTTGTAGCGGAAAGACAGGTGGTGCATGTTAGTGATGTTCCAGTCCAGGCGCGCAAGGAGCTTGTAGTTGTTCTCGTCTGCGGGGAAGTCTGTCCATGAACCAGTATCGTATCCGTATTTGTCTCTTACAAAATTTGACACTTTCTCAAGGTCGGCGAGAGTTGTGCGTGAGATGTAGTTGTCTGCATCTGCTACTCCGTCGGCAGAGCCGTGCCAGCGGTTTACTACTGTAGGAGTCTTGCTCATCTCTCCGCTGACGAAGAAGAACAGCTTGTTCTTGATGATAGGACCTCCTAATGTGAAGCCGTAGGTGGTCTTCTGGTCTCTCTCACGTGCGCCTGAAATCTGCTCGCGGTCCACCGCGTCACCGCGCATATTCTCGTTCTGGTGGTAGATGTAGGCCGTACCCTTGAATGTGTTGGTACCTGACTTTGTGATGGCGTTCACGCCGCCGCCGATGAAGTTGGTCTCGCGGACGTCATAGGGAGAGATTACTACCTGCATTTCCGCTATCGCATCGATTGAAATAGGGTTGCCGCCTCCGGGCAGACCGTCGCTCAGACCGAAGTTGTTGTTGAAGTTCGCACCGTCAACCGTGAAGTTCGCCGTACGTCCGTCAGTTCCGGCGAAGCTCATGCCGTTGCCGCCATAAGGAGACAGACGTGTGAAGTCTGTGATTGAGCGGCTTATAGTCGGCATGTTTTCCATCTGGCTGAGACCGATGTTTGTAGAAGCACCTGTCTTCTCAGCAGTGAACTTAGTAGCCTTGGCTGAGACAACAACTTCACCGAGTTCCTTAGAGTCTTCTTTCAGGTTGACATCCAGGTTGTATGGCTCGGCAAGTTGCAGAGTCACATCCTTGGTCACACTCGTGGCGTAGCCGATGTAACTCACGGTAATCGTGTAAGGGCCGCCTACACGCATACCGTTAATTGAGTAACGGCCACTTGTGTTCACCACAGTGTTATAAGTGGTTCCCGATGGCTCGTGTACTGCTGTGATGGTAGCACCAATGGCTTTGTCGTCACCGGCCATGACCATTCCGTTGATTCCTGATGTCGTCATTTGTGCCAGCATTCTGGTTGTCATGAACAACATTAACGCGAATAGAATACCTAAACGTTTTTGCATACTGTTTTTATTTGAAATTAAAGATATGAATGTATTTCCTAAAACAATACCTTGTTGTTATCTGATGAAAACTTATACCTTAGCATTACTCCATGTCCATATTTAAATTCGACATGCAAAATTACCTAAAAATTTAATCTCTTATGTTACAAAAAGATTAAAATCGCATCTGAACGCTTAAATATCACAAAAATGAGCTTCAGACATCTTCCGATGTGACAATAACATAACGCGAATTCGTCGAACTCACGTTAAATTAATCGTTTGGGAGAACCGGTATCGGATCTCCCTTTTTTGTATTGCTGCCGGACACTCCTGGGGACTGCGCACCCCCGCCGTCGGACATCCCCGCAGTGTTTTTCATGATTATGGACTAAGCCCTGTTTTGAAAACGTTGCATTTCTATTTGGACTTTTCACTCTTGATGGCCATAGCGGTTGTTGTTTGTAAATCTTTAGAAATCAACACTATAAAGTTAAAACAATTTTCGCTGATCACCAAATTACAGGTTTTTAAAATTCATTGAACTCATCTTATCTTATAATAAGGTATATGCCATATTGCATTTTTGCTTGCCTGTCAGTTGTGTTTTTGAAGTTTTGCGTATCTGTTCCGTTCGTGTTGATTTACACTTATTTTGCTTGTTTTTGTTTCTTTGAGACTTGAAAGGCTTGATTTAAATCAAGAATGTAACGTTTTTGCATTATTATTGAAAAATTTCTGCTGAAATATTTGCAAGATAAAGATAAACGCATTACCTTTGCAAACGCTTTCACTTCAAACCTGTCATGGTTGCAGATAGTGACGAGCGAGGTTCTTTGAAAAGATGACACAGACAGGGAGCATGCAGGCGGCGCCCG
>C._urophasianus_2_cecum__coassemble_15_pt1 | contig 68715 bp, 52 predicted proteins | sample C__urophasianus_2_cecum__metabat2_low_PE_008 | metagenome-assembled genome bin C
ATCGGATGGTTGTGATTTGCTTTAAAATTCGTATATTTGCACATTGAAGAACATCCCGCAGTGCCTAAGATTAGGGAGCTGCTGGGTTGTGATTTGCTTTAAAATTCGTATATTTGCACATTGAAGAACATCATGTCAGCAGACGAATACGTCTCATTGTCTGTTGTGATTTGCTTTAAAATTCGTATATTTGCACATTGAAGAACATCACAAGATTGCCGACTACACGCTCGAACAGCGTTGTGATTTGCTTTAAAATTCGTATATTTGCACATTGAAGAACATCAAGCCATTTCCAAGTGCCCAAATCCTTTTCGTTGTGATTTGCTTTAAAATTCGTATATTTGCACATTGAAGAACATCCAGTAGCACCTGAAGCAGTCCCTCAGCATCGTTGTGATTTGCTTTAAAATTCGTATATTTGCACATTGAAGAACATCACAATATCAGTAACTGACTGATTATCAAAGTGATGAATGCAAATACAGAAAACAAGAAGTTCTTCTTCTAATAAAGAAATCCGGTCATAAGGCCGGATTTCTTATTTTCAAGGATTGTATCGTGTCAGAACAGCTCTAACTGTTGACCAGGGGCGTTAGGCTCAACGGGCTTCTTGCCGTAAAACAACTCTATTGAGCCGAATTGTTTATCTGTAATGCAGAGCACACCGACATTCCCGTATTTCGGAAGGAACGACTTTACTCGCTTGATGTGTACTTGAGCATTCTCCATGCTGGCGCAGTGGCGTACATAAATCGAGAACTGAAACATCGTGAAGCCGTCACGTTGTAGGTTCTTACGGAATAAGGCATACGCCCTCTTATCGTTTTTTGTATCCGTGGGAAGGTCAAAGAAAACGAGTATCCACATAACTCTGTATTCGCTAAAACGGTCTGGCATGATATAGATATATAGAGGTAAAAACGTCAGTAAGGCTAACTTCACGCCTTGGATGCTTACATTTCAGGATAAGCTATCCGCCGCATCTCGCCAGTAAAGCATTTGTAGAGTGACGCCGTGGTCTGTGTTGCTGCCACCATAAGGGGACTGCGCCGGCCGCATATCTTTACTTCGATTACCGGTATGCCGAGCAACTTCATCTTAAGATCTTTTGTTAAGTCTTCCGGAATATTGCCGCCATATTCACCGGCAATACCAAACACAAGCTCGTCAACATAGGGGCGGTACGGCTCCATTATGTCATCGGCAAGGCAATATGCGTTGTAACGGTTGTGATGATGTATGCCGAGCGTGGGCAGCAACCCGCTCGATACAAGCGAGCGAGCCACCACGGCACGCAGTATTGCGTAACCGTAATTGAGCAGGTTGTTCGGCGGCATACCATTGCGGTCACGCGTAAAATATTCAAGTCCATGTATATCGGCAAAAAGGCTTTTCCAATAATATGCCGCCGCGCGTCCCTCTATATTGTCACTGTCGCCGCTGCGGACGTCTGCCGACCACCTGCGCATACATCCCGTTTCAGCTCCGGCACAGGCTGAAAGCACTGCCGCCTGATTGTCTATTTTAGCTTTCACGGTCTGTTGCCACAGCTGTTTCTTCAACGGAAGCGACGCGTCAAGCTGGTCACGGAAGCGTTCGCTCTGCAACGTGTTACCGCACAAAGGCAGCATGAGCCCCACCGGCATACTGCGGCTATCGCAAGTAACAACAGAACAGTTATTTTCAAGCAGCGCCTCGAGCAATCCATGTGTCAAGGTTATCTGCCTATTGTCGAGCACTACTACGCCGATATCTTCAACGGGTATAGTCCTTACGGCTTCCTTCTTCATCTTTTCCGGCACATCACTCTTCTCTATATCAGGAAAACGGATTACCATTTGCCGGTCTTTTAATGACAGATAAGCCGGATTTGTAAAACATAATGTACGTTTAATCATAATTTTTCTCCATTAAGTTCAAAAATGTCTCCTATCCTGTTAACCTTTATCGGCACACAGATCTCTTTAATCATTTCACCTGTAACAGCACGTTCCATTTTGTTTAAGGATGAAAATTCAAACTTATCTATTATAGGGCTTGCCACTTCATACTTAATGAAAAAACATTGACTGCCTGACGAACTTTCCATTTTATAAATTCTGTTTTTATCCAACGGCTGCTTTATCATTCCGCTTTTACGTCTTCTTCTGTCGGAAGATACACGAGGTCGTTAGGTGAGATCACAAAAGCTGGCTTAACGCCGTCAGCGTTTTCAGACGCCGGCGGCAATCCCTGCTTCGCCCTCTTTATGGCTTCATACAGAGGAATGGTGGCATATGTGCGTTTCTTTTTTATCTGTCCGGTCGCTTTGTCAGTCTCTTCTGTCTCGTAAACGGCAAAGAACAGATTTGTTCCCTTGTCCGCCTCGACAAACTTCTTTGCCTTGCTGCCGCGCGTACCTATGGCATATTTGTCAGCTTTTTCATATATCCGCACCTTCAATATCGGCTGATGATATCTGCCGTTGTTCAGGTTTGCCATGTTGCTGTTCATCTTTTCTATGCCTTCAGGCGAAAAAGCCTCTTTCGGATCGCCGCCGCAGGCCTCAAGGTGGCGCAAGAGTATCTTCTGGATGCCCGTGTCTGTCACGCTTCCTTTTATCCTTTCCTTTGTAAAACCGGTGTCAAGAGACTTGCGCGTGGCGAAGTAGCGGTCTTTCACTTTTCCCGACCGGTTAAGTATCTCGTTTGTGAAATAATACACTTTCACCTTCGCCGGGTTAAAGTCTTGCCACACATCCTTGTTGTCAGAGAAGTATTGCTTTATCTGTTTTTCATCGTAACCAAGCTCGAGCATGGCTGTTATTTTCTTTTTAAGGTCTTTCTCAACAATCGACTTGGGACGTTTCAAGGCTTCTTTCAGGGCAACTTCACGCACAATGCGCAAGTTAACTTCTCCGAAGACGGTGTCTTTGTGCAGAGACTTGCGTACCGCCCAGCTATCGCCCTTGACCTGACTTATCATCTTTTTCCTGCCGTTCTCAAAGTGCTCGTATTTGTTCACGGTCTTGTTTATTATCCTAACATTCTGCTTAAAGCTGACAACAATGCCCTTGAGGACCGTCTCTATATCAGCAGTAAACGTAGGCCAAGGTTTCAGAAACTCCTTTGCCACGTCTATGGTTTTCCTTTCTCCGCCTCTTATCACTTCTGTTTTCTCATATCGTCTCAGCTTGCGTGACAGTTGATAACGGTTAGCGTTGCTTTTGGTCAAGGCAGCCTCGTTGTTAAGCAGGTTCACGTGCTCACGAGTAGTGCAGGCTATCACTATCGCGTCCATGGCATGGTGACGATGGTCAATTCTTTTCTTGTTAAATCCTTTCTGCAGTTCGAGCGGCATGTCGGGTATGTCGTGACCGTTGGCACTTACCGTAGTAAACTTGTCTGTGCCCGTTAACGTGTTCAATCTCCTGAAGCGCGGCAGGATGATACTGTTCCACACGTTGTTCACGCCCCAGTCTTTCTTAAGCCTGTCGGTTGTCGTTCCGTTGCATGTTATAACGTTTTTAGAAGTTTCCTCAAGCTCGCCGTCCTCACGCACGATGTTCGACATCAGCGTCTTAACCAGTCTGCTTATGTAGCGGCTGTCGTTCATCTGCCGGCTGGTAAACTCGTCAGGGATGTCGTCTAACAGCAGTTTTTTCATCTTATTGCGGTTATTCTTATAGTTCACCGCCACGAGCCGCTCGTATTCCTCCACGCTGAGTATCCTCGCCTGCTTGCCGTTGGCGAGTGTAACTATCGAGCCATGCTTCTCCTTTATAAACTCCAGTCCGAGCATTTTGCCTTTCAGGGAGTTTACTTCAGCCTCACATATCACCTTGTTTGAGAACGAGTCATCAAAATATCGGGCCTGCGGGATGATATGCTCTATCTGATAATCGGCCGTGAAAAGCCGTGCCAAAGGGATAAACCGGCCTGTATAAGGCGACTGATACTTCTGGTCAAGCCATAGCTTATAGCGCATTATCTCAGAATGTGAAGGCCGTTTCGCCGCGTCAGAGGCACTCAGCCTGCTCATAATCCCGCTGATGTCGTCAGGTATCTCGTCAGTACTTCCTATTACACCGTCCTCGTATATGCGCAGCAGGTCTTGCTGGCTCGGTGAATACGGGCGCACGGCCTCAATGCCGAACTCAGGGTTCATAAACTCAGCCAGCAGCACTTTTGCCCTTATGTTGGCGTTCTCGTTTTCGGCATTGCGCCTCATATCGTTTTTTCGTTGCTCGGCGGTACGTTTCATCTCGCGCCCAAGCTCAATGTGTATCTTGTCAAATTTCCCGTACTTACGCCACAAGTCACGCACCACGCGGAGCGTCTCCGTAACCACCTGCTCTACCACCGGATTGCGCAGAGAGTGCTGTCTGAAGTGGCTCAGGTATTTGTCAATGTCGTCCGGTGATGTCCATTTGCCCGTATCCTTGGCCTCAGAGTGGCGGTTATATACCACGTAGCACGCCAGCCACAGCGGCAGTCCGCTGAACTTGGTTATGTCGGTCAGCGTCTGTGCCTTCTCTCTTACGCGCAGGTTTATCGTGTCGTCACATTCTCCGTCGATTATTCTGTCAATGCGCTTCCTCGTCTCCGGGTCAATGTCGTCAGCGTTCCAGCGGCTGCCCATGCGCATTAGCGGCAGCAGCCGCTTTATGGCTTTCTCTGAATACGAGCCGTAGTCTTTAGTGAACGGCGGGAACTTCACGAACACTTCGGCAAACTTCGCGTCAAGTCCGTGCTTCATGGCGAAGGTGTTAAGCGCTTGCTTTATCTCCTGCTTGTCTTCAACTGAAAACAGTATATGCCACAGACTTGTCTCTATCTGCGGCGTCAGGAAGTCTCTGCTTACGCCGGCCTTGTCGAGATATTTCAGCATTTGTCCGCGCGTCTCGTTGCAAGGATAAGTCTTGTCCTCAACGTAGTTCCAGCGATAAGGGTAAACCGTGTCTTTGCCTTTAGGCTTACTGATGTTCAGCACAGAGCCTAACAGCGTGTCCTGCTTGATGTTCTCGCGGTCGTTCAGCGCGTTGAATATCCTCACGCGGTCGTCAGCCGAACTTATAAAATCGTCAGTAACGTCTACATCCGTGCGCAGCAGTCCGTCAACAGCCTTCTGCCGCTCGTATATGCGGAGATTGTCCACGAACTGCCACAGGCGGAACTCCTGGTATATCGGATTAGACTTGGCTATACACTTCACACCCACGGTTTTCTCCTCGCCCGTTTCCTTGTCTTTATACGTATGCGTCTCGTAGGGGCAGTCGTCAATCAGCGACTTCTTGCTTTTCAGCGGACGCTGGTAGAAAATCAGGTTGTCAGTCAGCAGATAAGTAAAGCCGCGCCCGCTGATAGAGTTGCGGTAAGCGTCATTCGCGCCGTAAAGCTCGTTGATGCAGGCCTCGTACAGGCTGTCATCGCTAAGCTCAGGGATAAAGCGTTTCTGCGAATTAAGTATCTTCACAAGCTCATCTCTGTAATATTTCCGCTCCACTGTGCGCACGAGCCTTCCTTTAATCTTCTGCTTCGGGTTAACAAGCAACGCGTCATAAATATATTCTCCCACAGTCTTTCCCGACCTGTCGATGTCCGCCTCGGTCTTTTTCTTAATCAGGGTCCAGTCGTCTTCCTTCGGCATACGGAACGAACGCTTCACATTGCCGTCCTTGTCAGTCTTCGGCTTTCCGTCCTTGTCGAGCCGGGTGGTTGCTATAAGCTCAAGTACCTTGCCTTTCCAGTCAGGAGCTTCAGGCGCGGGGCGATGATATATCATGCCGTTCTCAAGCACAATGTCGTACCATGTGTCATTACCTTTGCGCTCGCCCGTGTCAACAACGTCGGTCACTTTCAGGGCATAAAACTCTTCAAGGCAATCTTTCCCGTCATCCTCGTCCTCGCCGCGAAGCTGATAATAACCGCGCTTCTGGTTGAAGTTAAGCAGTATCCAGGCAAGTTCCTGCTTCGTTACGGCCTGCGTCAGGGCTTTCTTGCGCAGGTAATATATAGTCCAGTCATAAGGCACAAGCCCGCCCTCGCCGAGCCATTCGCCCTGACAACGCCTGAAGTCGGCCAGCATCTCGGCGTAAGACTCTTTGAAAACGAACTCGTACCGTCCGTCATCTTTTTCCCTCCAAGCTATCTTGCAGCCGTCAGGACTTTTAAATTTGCCGTAACGTGTCAGCGCGGCTGAATAATGTCCGGGCAGAAATCCCATAACGTCAAGCACACGGTTGAGCCGCTCGCGTCTTAGCAGAAAGCGCTCACGCAGGCGCCGTGTGCCGCGGAATCCTGTGCGCTCCTTCGTCTGTGACACGGAGTTTCCGCTCTCAAAATTGCCCTGCACGGCGGCGTCCATAGGGATAATCCTGCTCCCGGCGGCCTCTATATGTCCGCAGTCGTCATCATCGTTAACGGTAGAAGCTTTCACAATAGCCCAACCTATGCTGTTGGGACCGAGGTCTAATCCAAGTATCTTTTTCATAACTGTTAATGTGTTTTTGTTTTCATGCTTATGCAAAAATAGTTCTTTTTATCTACAAAACATGCCTCCGTACCGGTTTTTCGCATACAATATATCACATTGCCTGATTTCGACGGCAAGACAATGTTCAGACACCCGCTCTACATATGGTGGTCTTTCAGCCTGTAAAAGGTCACGTATTGAGACGGAATAAGCCACCTTTTATAGTCAGAAAGAAATGGTTCGCAAATTACACAAACGGAACTTGAGAGTCATAAGTGACTCTAACTCTTCCTTATAATTTATAGTTTCAACGTAAAAACTCTTATTCTTGAAACTTTATTCGTTTATTCCGCCGAAAAATCGTAAGTTTGCATCTATTATTAAGAGCAAAAGAAACATAAATTACAAAATAAGAAAGTGTATGATTCTTTTTTTCAAGACCCCATCTGGAAGTGTGATTGCAACCGAGGTTGACCATCAGCTTTCACAAGAAGAAGTCAAGGAACTGTGCTGGCTGTATGGCGACGCTACGCTGATTGACACTGACCACATTGACGGTTACTTCGCAGGCCCGCGCCGCGAAATGATAACGCCGTGGAGCACAAATGCCGTTGAGATAACGCAGAACATGAACCTGAAGGGCATTTCACGCATAGAGGAGTACTTTCCCGTAAGTTCCAAGGATGCCGACCACGACCCCATGCTGCAGCGTATGTACGAAGGACTTGACCAGACGGTGTTCACCGTTAACCATAAGCCCGAGCCTATAAAGCACGTTGACAACTTAGAGGAGTACAACGAGCAGGAAGGTCTGGCACTGTCACCCGAGGAAATAGAGTATCTCCACAAGATAGAGAATGAGCTGGGACGCCCGCTGACCGACTCTGAGATATTCGGTTTCGCACAGATTAACTCTGAGCACTGCCGCCACAAGATATTCGGCGGAGTGTTCATCATTGACGGGAAGGAGATGGAGTCTTCACTCTTCAACTTGATTAAGAAGACAACAAAAGAGAATCCGCATAAAATACTCAGCGCTTATAAAGACAACGTGGCCTTTGCCGAAGGTCCTGTAGTAGAGCAGTTCGCGCCAGAAGACCAGTCAACTGCCGACTGGTTCCGCATCAAGGACATTGAGAGCGTTATATCACTGAAGGCCGAGACGCATAACTTCCCTACCACTGTGGAGCCTTTCAACGGCGCTGCTACCGGCACGGGAGGCGAAATCCGCGACCGTATGGGCGGCGGAACGGGCTCGTGGCCGATAGCCGGAACGGCCGTTTACATGACCGCTTACCCGAGATTAAGTGAAGAGGAAAAAGTGAAAAGTGAAGAATCCAATGGCTCTGCAAGCGGCAACTCTTCACTCTTAACTCTTAATTCTTCACTCAAAAGAGACTGGGAGGACATCCTGCCAGTGCGCAAATGGCTGTACCAGACGCCTGAACAGATACTGATAAAGGCATCAAACGGTGCTTCTGATTTCGGCAACAAGTTCGGCCAGCCGCTGATTTGCGGTTCGGTATTGACCTTTGAACATAAGGAAGGCGACGAAAAATACGCTTACGACAAGGTGATAATGCTTGCCGGAGGCGTGGGCTACGGAACGAAGCGCGACTGCCTGAAGAAAGAGCCGAAGAAAGGAAACAAGATTGTGGTTGTAGGCGGTGACAACTACCGCATCGGTCTCGGCGGCGGCAGCGTGTCGTCGGTTGACACCGGACGCTACTCTAACGGCATCGAGCTGAACGCCGTTCAGCGTGCCAATCCGGAGATGCAGAAGCGTGCATACAACCTTGTGCGTGCTCTTTGCGAGGAGAATGTAAACCCCGTTGTCAGCATACACGACCACGGTTCGGCAGGTCACGTCAACTGTCTGTCAGAGCTTGTTGAGGGCTGCGGCGGCCGTATAGACATGACCAAGCTGCCTATCGGCGACAAAACGCTGTCAAGCAAGGAGATAATCGCCAACGAGAGTCAGGAGCGTATGGGACTGCTCATTGACGAAAAACATATCGAACACGTGCGCAAAATTGCCGAACGCGAGCGCGCCCCGCTGTATGTTGTCGGCGAAACCACGGGCGATGCCCACTTCAGTTTTGTGCAGGGCGACGGTGTTAAGCCGTTCGACCTCGATGTGGCGCAGATGTTCGGCCACTCTCCCAAGACATACATGAGGGACAGCACGGTGGTAAGACACTATGAGAACGTAAGTTACGCTCACTCAAATATAGGCAAGGCACTTGACGAATACGTAGGCCGCGTGCTCCAGCTTGAGGCCGTTGCATGTAAGGATTGGCTTACAAACAAGGTTGACCGCAGCGTCACCGGCAAGATAGCACGCCAGCAGTGCCAGGGCAGAATACAGCTTCCGCTTTCTGACTGCGGTGTCGTTGCGCTGGATTATCGTGGCCGCAAGGGCATCGCTACAGCCCTCGGACACGCCCCCCAGGCAGGTATGGCATCGCCGGAGGCCGGCAGCGTGCTGTCAGTTGCAGAGTCACTGACCAACATTGTGTGGGCTCCGCTTGAGGAAGGGCTCGACAGCGTAAGCCTCTCGGCTAACTGGATGTGGCCCTGCCGCTCACAGAAAGGTGAGGACGCGCGCCTCTACAGTGCAGTAAAAGCTCTCTCAGACTTCTGCTGCGCGATAAAAGTGAACGTTCCGACGGGTAAAGACTCGCTCTCAATGAGCCAGCAATATCCTGACGGGCAGAAGATTATCAGCCCGGGAACGGTCATCGTCAGCAGTGGAGGACAGGTGTCTGACATACGCAAGGTAGTGTCTCCCGTACTCGTAAACGACGGCAAGTCAAGCCTTTACCACATAGATTTCTCATACGATGAGCTGCGCCTCGGCGGCAGCGCTTTTGCCCAGTCGCTCGGCAAGGTGGGTGATGATGTGCCCACGGTGAAGAACCCTGACTACTTCCGTAACGCCTTCAACTCTGTTCAGGAGCTGATAAACAACGGCTGGATAATGGCAGGTCACGACATCAGCGCAGGCGGCATGGTGACTACATTGCTTGAGATGTGCTTCGCAAACACAGAGGGCGGCATGAGCGTAAGCCTCGACAAGTTCGACTGCGATGACATTGTGAAGATACTTTTAGCCGAGAACCCGGGCGTGATAGTTCAGGTTTCAGACAGTCACAGGGACGATTTTGAAGACCTGCTTGATGACAACGGCATATGCTATGCCTGCATCGGACGCCCCGATACATCGTCACGCAAGCTCAAGATAAGCAAAGGCAGCTTCTCACATGAGTTCGACATCAACGCTATGCGTGACGTATGGTACAAGACTTCATACCTGCTCGACCGCGACCAAAGCATGAACGGATGCGCCGAAGCACGCCGCGACAACTACAAGAAGCAGCCTATAGTGATGACGTTTAATGACAACTTCACCGGCAAGCTGTCACAATACGGCATCTCGGCAGACCGTCGTGAGCCGTCAGGAGTAAAGGCGGCGATCATCCGCGAGAAAGGCACTAACGGTGAACGCGAGATGGCTTACTCGCTGTATCTTGCCGGATTTGATGTCAAGGACGTTATGATGACCGACCTTATCGCAGGGCGCGAGACGCTTGAAGACATCAACATGATTGTATTCTGCGGCGGTTTCTCTAACTCAGACGTGCTCGGCAGCGCAAAGGGATGGGCCGGGGCGTTTCTCTTTAACCCGAAAGCGAAAGAAGCGCTCGACAAGTTCTATGCCCGCAAGGACACCCTCTCGCTCGGCATCTGCAACGGTTGCCAGCTCATGGTAGAGCTTAACCTCATCAATCCCGAGCACGAGAAGCGTGCCAAGATGCTGCATAACGACTCACGGAAGTTCGAGAGTGCGTTCCTCGGTCTTGACATTCCGCAGAACAACAGCGTAATGCTCGGCCCGCTTTCAGGCAGCAGTCTCGGCATCTGGGTAGCCCACGGAGAAGGCAAGTTCTATCTGCCTGAGGGTGAAGACAAGTACAACGTGGTGGCAAAATACCACTACTCAGAATATCCGGGCAACCCGAACGGCTCAGACTACGCCGTTGCGGGCATCTGCTCGGCCGACGGACGCCATCTCGCAATGATGCCTCACCTTGAGCGCGCGATATTCCCCTGGCAGAACGCATGGTATCCGGCAGATCGCCGCAACGATGACGTTACGCCGTGGATAGAGGCGTTTGTCAATGCACGCAAGTGGATTGAATCAAGATAAGAGTGAAAAGTGGGGAGTGAAAAATGAAGAATCCGTATGCAGGAATCAGGCATCCGGATTTTTCACTCTTCACTTTTCGCTTTTTAATTTTTCGCTCTTCACTTTCAGTTTTTACTCAATATAACTATGTCCAACTTTTATTTAGACAGTTTCAAGACGTTTTTCAAGATAGGCCTGTTCACCCTTGGCGGCGGATATGCCATGATTCCGATTATTGAGACGGAGGTAGTTGACAAACATAAATGGATAACCAAGGAGGACTTTCTCGACATGATAGCCGTTGCCCAGAGCTGTCCGGGTGTAATGGCGATAAACATCAGCGTGTTCATAGGTTACCGTCTGCGCAAGCTGAGAGGGGCGGTGTGCATGGCGCTTGGCACTGCCCTGCCGTCGTTTCTTATCATACTGGCTATCGCGATGTTTTTCCATCAGTTTGAGGACAACAAGGTTGTGGCGGCGATATTCCGCGGAATACGCCCCGCCGTGGTTGCTCTGATAGCCGTGCCGACATTCAACATGGCCAAGAGTGCCAAGATAACGTTTACCAACTGCTGGATACCCATTGCCTGCGCGCTGGCGATATGGATGCTCGGAGTGTCTCCGATTTACGTCATACTGATAGCCGGCATCGGCGGTTTCGTGTACGGCAAGTACATCAAACCGACGGAATAAGGGAATGGGAAATTAAGAGTTAAGAATGAGGAATTAAGAAAATATGCAAAGCAAGTCAATAATACGGCACGGATATAATCTTATTTCAAACCTTTCTTTCTTAATTCTTAACTCTTAATTCTTCATTAAATCAACTCATAATTCTTAACTAAATACGATGATATTTCTTGAGCTTTTCATTACGTTTTTCCAAATCGGGCTGTTCGGTTTCGGTGGAGGTTACGGCATGTTGTCGCTCATTCAGGGCGAGGTTGTCCACAATCACGCATGGCTTACCACGTCAGAGTTCACCGACATTGTGGCCATCAGCCAGATGACGCCCGGTCCGATAGGCATCAACTCGGCCACATACTGCGGCTATACGGCCGTTCACAACGCCGGATTCGGTTACGGAATGTCAATTCTCGGCAGCTTTACGGCCACGTTCGCACTGGTGCTGCCGTCGTTCATACTGATGATTCTGATAGCCAAGATACTGATGAAATACATGAACACGCAGTTTGTTCAGAGCATATTCTCCGGACTGCGCCCGGCGGTAGTAGGTCTGCTGGCAGCCGCCACGCTGCTGCTGATGACCGAAGAGAACTTCAGCGCGCCCGATGTCAATCCCTGGCAGTTCTGGATTAGCTGTTTCCTTTTCGCGGCATCATTTATCGGAACTATGCGCTTTAAGATTAATCCGATACGCATGATATGCTATGCCGGAGCAGCAGGTCTGCTGCTCCTTTATTAGACACTTCTCAAATCATGTAATTCAGGTAACAAAATCTGTAATAAATGTACAGCCGGTATTAGAAATTAATCTTACCTTTGCCGTTGATAAAAAACAAAGCGAGCGGATATGGAAAAGATAATAAAAATTGACTCAATCGATGACTACAACAGGTTGATGGGTATCGAGACAAGACACCCCTTAGTGACGGTTGTCAACGAAAAAGACCGTGACAGCTACCCCTTCCACGGCGAGACGACAATAAACTACGGTGTTTACGCCCTCTTTCTGAAACAGACCTACTGCGGCGACATAACCTACGGGCGTATGCCTTACGACTATCAGGAGGGCACGGTGACAAGTTTCGCCCCCGGGCAGGTGGTGAGCATAAAGCTAAAACCCGACTTCAAGCCCAACGCCATTGGCCTGCTGTTTCATCCGGATCTTATCCGCGGCACATCGCTCGGCTCTGAGATTAAGCAGTATTCGTTCTTCTCTTACTCGTCGCGCGAGGCCTTGCATCTGTCTGAACAGGAAAAGGAGATATACAAGGACTGCTTAGACAAAATAAAAATCGAGATAGAACGCCCCATTGACAGCCACAGCAAGAAGCTGATCTGCCGCAACATCGAACTGCTGCTCGACTACTGCATGAGGTTCTACGAGCGTCAGTTTATTACCCGCAAGGTGGCCAACCGCGACATTCTGAGTCGCTTTGAAGACGAGCTTGACGCGTATTTCCAGGGCAACACGGCTGTCCTCAACGGACTGCCGACGGTAAAATATTTCGCCGAGAAATGTTTTCTGTCGCCCAACTACTTCGGTGATCTCATCAAGAAAGAAACCGGACGTACCCCGCAGGAGTATATCCAGGGCAAGATTATCGACATTGCCAAAGAGCAACTGCTTGGCACTCAAAAAGCCGTTAACGAGATTAGCTACGCCCTCGGGTTCCAGTATTCACAGCACTTCAACCGCTACTTCAAACGCTACACGGGCATGACACCCAGCGAATACCGCAAGAAGGGTGCATGACCCGACACTACACTTAAAAATGAAAGATGAAGACAAAAGCAGACATAGGCCGTGACGACATGCCTACAAACTACGTATGCGAATGTAACCGCGCCTTCCATAAGGAGACGCTGCACCCGCTCGTGAGCCTTATAGATATGTCGGAGCCGTGCGAACGTGACCATATAAAGACCGACTGCTACGCCATCGTGTTTAAACATCATGCCGAAGACAGCGGGAAGTATGGCCGCCGGTATTACGACTACTCTGACGGCACACTGCTGTTCATCACTCCCAACAAGGAGGTTGACCTCTCTACTAACGACGGCAAGATGCTGATTTTCCACCCTACTCTCACCATGTACACCCCGTTAGGCATGCGGCTGAAGAGCTATTCGTTCTTCAAGTACCGTCCTGATGAGGCCTTACACGTATCGTGTTGTGAGGAAAAGGTGATAAAGGGGTGCCTCGGCTGCATCAGCGACGAGCTGTGCCGGGGCATTGATGAGTACAGCAAGACCATTATCAGCACGTCAATAGAACTGCTGCTGAACTACTGCCGCCGCTTCTATAACCGCCAGTTTATCACCCGCCACAACGTTAACGTGGAGACAATCGAGACGCTCGACGGCCTCATAAACCATTATTTCACCTCCGGAACGGCCGCCGCCAAGGGACTGCCTACGGCCGGGCGGCTGGCTCAGCACCTCAATATGTCGGCCGAATACCTTAATGACATGCTGAAAAACGAGACGGGCAAGACCGCCAGTGAGTACGTTCAGCTGCGCCGTATACAGACAGCAAAGGAACTGCTCGTCGGCTCTGACCGCCCGGTTGAACAGATTTCAGACCTCCTCGGCTTTTCAACCGCCGGATGCTTCGCCACCATTTTCAAGAAAATAACCGGCTGCACGCCTGACGAATACAGAAAGTAAAAGCAATTAAGAGTTAAGAATTAAGAAAAAGAGCCTGTTTCGTGCGGCTTGACACATTTTCTTAATTCTTACTTCTTAATTCTTCACTTCTCTCCTCCTTACTACTATTCTCCTTTTCTTCCCTCTTCTTTCTCAATTCTTAATTAAATTTCGTATTTTTGCAGATACGAAAACAAATCTTTAAATCATGAAACGACTGCTATTCAGCTTGCTTATGGCCATTGCCGTAAGCTTAAACGGCCTTGCCGAGAACTATCCTTACCGTTCAGACTATCTGTGGGTCACCGTGCCCGACCATGCAGACTGGCTCTACCTGACGGGCGAAAAGGCGCGTGTGGAGGTGCAACTTTATAAATATGGTGTGCCCATAGACGCCGAGGTGAAGTATCAAATTGCCGACGACATGCTGCCGTCTGACCACAATGGAACAGTCAGACTTAAGCAAGGCAGAGCCATAATTGACATGGGAACGAGGCACACTCCCGGTTTCCGTGACCTCCGCCTAACTGCCAACGTTGACGGAAAGACTTACGAACATCACACAAAGGTTGGCTTCTCAGTGGACAAGATAAGGCCGTACACCCGGGAACCGGCAGACTTCATGGACTTCTGGAACAAGAACATAGACGACATGAGAACCGTTCCGCTAAGCTATTCAAAGGAAAAAGCCGAGGAATATTGTACCGACAAGGTGGACTGTTACCTTGTTAAGGTAAGGCTGAACAAGCAGAACCAAAGCGTCTACGCATACCTCTTCTACCCCAAGAACGCGCAGAAAGGTCAGTGCCCGGTGGTGCTCTGCCCGCCCGGAGCCGGCATCAAGACCATCAAGGAACCGCTGCGCCATAAGTATTATACCGAGAACGGATGTATTAGAATGGAGATGGAGATTCACGGAATAGACCCGAGACTGCCTAAGTCGGCGTTCGATGACATCACAAAAGCATTCAACGGGCACGAGAACGGATACCTTTACAACGGCCTTGACGACCCCGACCGTTACTACATGAAGCGCGTTTATCTCGCCCTGATACGCTGCCTTGACCTGTTGACAGGACTGCCCGAGTGGGACGGACGCAACGTAATAGTACAGGGAGGAAGCCAGGGCGGAGCGCTGTCGATAGTCGCCGCCGGCCTCGACCGACGCGTAACGCAGTGCATTGTGAACCATCCAGCCCTCTCAGACATGGCCGCTTACAGCGCAGGACGTACCGGAGGATACCCCCATTTCAATAGAGTAAAGGGGATGTTTAACGACCGTAACATCCGCACAATGGCGTATTATGATGTGGTGAACTTCGCCCGTCACGTCACTGCCGACGTCTACATGACGTGGGGCTACAATGATAACACCTGCCCGCCCACAACCTCTTACGCCGTATGGAACACTCTTACGTGCCCTAAGGAGGCACTGATCACTCCGATAAACGAGCACTGGACGTCTGACGAAACTGAATACGGACAAATGGAATGGATGCTGAAGCATCTTAAATAAGAAATAGGTAAGTAGTTAAAAGGAGTCAGAAGGAGTTATCGCTCGCTTCGCTCGCAGTAGTTAAAGGGCAAATGTCTTGCAGGTATCAGCCTACATATGCAACAAAGCAAATGACTTTTAACTACCGCGAGCGAAGCGAGCGATAACTCCTTCTAACTACCTTTAACTACTAAAAATCCACTTTACTTTCCGGGTTTCTCATACTCTTCATCTGTAACAGTCTCAAGCCATTCGTTCGATGCGCCCTCCTCGGCTACGGTGAACGTAACGTGCTGAAACCAGCTGTCTTTTGTCGCGCCGTGCCAGTGCTTCATGCCTTCAGGTATTTCAACCACATCGCCCGGATTAAGAAGGCGTGCGGGCTTGCCCCACTCCTGATACCAGCCTGTGCCGCCTACGCAAATAAGCACCTGGATACCCTTGTGATGAATGTGCCAGTTGTTACGGCAACAAGGCTCGAATGTTACATTTGATACCGGAACCTTGCCCGTGCTGAGCGGAGCGAGGAAGCTCTCGCCGATGAAATATTTGGCGTATGCTGTGTTAGGCTCACCCTTCGGGAACATCGGGGCTTTAACCGGCTCACCATCGATGAACTTCTCTCCGAACACCTCGGCTATCGCCTTGCCGGCACGCCAGGCCTCACGCTCGCCCACCTTGGCGGCAAGCACGGCCGGAATAGAGTGCAGCTCGGCATCGCTTACGCCCATATTGCGCGCTCCGCTGACGTGAGATTTAAGCTGCGGTTCGCATCCCTCAAGTCCCGAAAGAGCACTTACGGTAACCAGCTCACGCTGAGCGTGGGTCAGGTTGTTACGTGCGAAGATGTCACCGAACAAGTGTGCCTTCAGATAATAGTCAGTAGCGGGTGCGAAAGTGTAGTTGAACGGCTGCCCTGAGAGTTTTGTCTGCACCTCTGTGCCCTGCTTCAGAGCGTCATATCCGTCGGCCACGGGGTCAGCGTCCTTGCCCTCCCGGTCAGTAATGCCGCGCAGCTTACGCTCCTCCAGTACGCTCTGCAGCGCGCCAAGGGCATTAAGGCTGCGCGGGAAACCCGTGTAAGCGTAAAGCTGAGAGAGAGCTTCCTTAATCTGACTTACGGTAAGTCCGGCGTCAAGACCTTCGTTGATAGCTGTCTTAAGACCCTCAATGTCGCCCTTTGCCTCAAGACATGAGATGGCAACAATGCTCCGCTGCCTTTCGTTAAGTACGTTTTCCATATTCTGTTGTGCTTTAATCGGACTGCAGGCAAGCGCCGCCGACGCCGCCGCAATCATGGTTTTACATAATGCCTTCATACGCTCAGGTATTGTTTCACAATGCAAAATTAACAGTACCTACGCTTAACGACCATACCTTTTTTACTGATAGATGTATCATTTTTACATTTTCTGAAAACACACCGGTGAGCTTCTGTGCTGATATAAATCAATAATTGAGGAAGTGTAAACTATCAGTTAATAGCCCTTAAAATAGCACGTTAAAAAATGATATAAATATTGTGAAAAATATCTATTTTACCCCCCCCCATGCAATTTTTCGTATATTTGCAGAATTAATAATGAAAGTACACGCCAAAGAGTGGCGTTTGGCATGGCCTTTGAGATTATATAAAGATATATGTGAAACATCTTAAAAGAGTAGTATGTCTGACAGAAATCAAGTTATGAGAAACTAAGAATATAAGAAAGATAGATTATGATTGGTAACAAGAAAAAGTCTTACGACCAGACGGATGAGTCTGAAGTATTCAAGCACAAGAGCCTCATGGCCGCAAAAAACCGGAAGAAATTCGCGGATATAATGCAGCGGGTACTTTACGTGTTAGTGGCATTAGTAGCAGCGGCATGTATCTTTGCATACTTCTTTGACAAATAAACTGACACAGAAACTTGACCGGACATACCGGCAAACGATACCGGCAGGCAAGCAGACAGTGATAAACGGCGCAGCCAAATGGCACAACCGGGTGTCTGCATGCCTGCCTTTCATATTCTTTTACGGTAAAGACAGATATAAAGAAACGGCTCCGCAATGAACAATCATTACGGAGCCGCGATTAAAACTAAACCTATCGAAGACAACGGAAGCCGCCGCTTATCGCGGCAACGTCCGCCTTCTTTATCAGCTATTACTGTTATTCTTCGGCGGTAAAATCGTCTTTTCCTACGCCGCAGAGCGGGCAAACCCAGTCATCGGGCAGGTCTTCAAAGGCTGTTCCCGGAGCTATTCCGTTGTCAGGATCGCCTACTTCAGGGTCATATACATAACCACATGTCTCACAAATGTACTTTTTCATAATCTTGTTTTTTTAATTATTAATAAATATTTGGAGATACCCTATTGCCTGGCAGCATGCCTGCGGCACAGCACAAGGTCAACTCTCTCCACTATTTCCTCGGGCGGTATGCTCTTCAAGCACAGGTAGTCGCCCCTCAGACAGGGCTTGTTGCCGAAAATACTGCACGGCCGGCAGGGCATGTCGGCCTGCACAACGTTGCCCTTATCCTGCTGCCAGCCCATAAATCCGGCATACGGATGTGTCGCGCCCCATATGCTTACGACCGGCGTTCCGGTGATAGAGGCCATGTGCATGTTGGCACTGTCCATTGAAATCATCACGTCAAGGTGGCTCATAAGGATAAGTTCGCTGCCTATACCGCCAAGCTGTGCCGATGCGTTTACACATCTGTCAAACTTCGCGCTCCACTCATCCAGGGCGGATGTTTCCTCTACTCCACCTCCGAAAAGGAACAGGCGGCAGCCCGGATGACGCCTTACTATCTTCCTGACGGCCTCTTCCATTAACTGCAGAGGGTATATCTTGCCGGCATGAGCGGCAAAAGGAGCAATGCCAATCCACACCTCTCCAGGAGCCTTCTGCCTGTCGAACGGGGCCGGCAGACGACTCATGTCACCTCCTCCGGGCGGGAATATCGAGCTGAAGTCTAACTTCACGGGATATCCGAGACGCTCAAGCACTTCGGCATAACAGGCGAACGATGTCGGCAACGGTTCGAGTATCTTGCCTGACTGACTTACAAGCAGCTTGCGTTCAGACCGGTGTTTGTCTATGTGAGCTACCTTGTAACGGTCTATGTTGAACCTCATCCGCAGGTAGTCTGACCGCAAAACGCTGTGCAAGTCGGCAATGGCGGTAAAGTTCTTGGCCGTAAGCCGGCGGTAGAGAGCGTTGAGACCTTTCACTCCGTAATACTCGTTCTTGAGGTCGGCCTCCATAAATCCCACGTTCTGTGGCATGTACGCGAAGAACGGGCGGGCAAAAGGACGACTGAGCATGGTTATTCTCACATCGGGATATTGCCGCGCGAGCGAGTCTACCACAGGTACAGTCATTGCCACGTCGCCCAGTGCCGAGAACCTTATTATCAGTATATGTTCTGTCTTCATTTATCCTTTCGGGCGTAAAGAACAGGGTTGGTGGCAGGGTCGTTGTACATTTTCATCTGCCTGTACACTTTCATATACTTGCGTCCGGCGGCAATATCGTCAAGCAACCGGCATATAGCCGTGCAGAGGTCTTGTTGCTGCTGAAGGAGAATATCTAACTTTGCGGCGTACTTCCGGCGGTGAGCGTCATCGACATCGGCGCGCTCAGCCTGCTCACGCATATGGTAAATCTTGAGTGCGAGGATAGAAAGGCGGTCAATGGCCCAGGCCGGGCTTTCAGTATTAATCGTCGCCCCAGGAGCCGGAACAACGTCTTTGTACTTTTCACGCAGACGCGAGTCGATGTCTTCCACAAGGTCGGTGCGGTCCTGATTGCTGCGGTCGATGCGGCGTTTTAGCGCAAGTGCCGCCACGGGGTCTATCTGCGGGTCGCGTATGATGTCCTCAAGATGCCACTGTACGGTGTCAATCCAGCACTTACGGTACAGGATTCCGTCCATCGAGCCGTCACCGTACGGGTTGTTCATCGGGGCGTCTACATCGTCTGTAAGGTGGTAATCGTTGATTGCCTTATTGAATATATGGTTACAATTATCTGTGAACGTCATAGCTGTATGTTTAACATCTAAGATTTAACAAAGCAGGTTTTAAGTCTACAAAGATAACAATTAAATTCCGTCCGGCCAACCGTAATATGATATTTTTAGTACTTTTGCAGAAAAAAGCGGCCGTTTGCGGCCACAGTGATATAACGTTTAACCGATAATGAAAATAGTTATTGACGACAAAATTCCGTACATACGTGAGACTGTCGGCATGCTGACGGCCGATGCGGTGTACAGGAAAGGGAGCGAGATAAGTCCCGATGACGTGCGCGATGCTGATGCCCTGATAGTGAGGACGCGTACCCGTTGTGACGGGAAGCTGCTAAGCGGAAGCCGCGTCAGCTTCATTGCGACTGCGACGATAGGCTTCGACCATATCGACGCCGGTTACCTGCGGCGGGCAGGCATCGAGTGGATGAGCTGCCCGGGGTGCAACGCCGGTTCGGTGGCACAGTATTTACGGTCAGTCTTCCTGCTGATGAAATACAGTCTGAGCATGGACATCAGCCGCCTCACGGTGGGCATAGTTGGCTGCGGCCACGTAGGAACGAAGATTGCCGACGTGGCCCGCGGCTACGGCATGCGTGTGCTTGTATGTGACCCGCCGAGGCAAGAAAGGGGTGACGGCGATGGCTTTGTGCCGATAGATGTTATCGGGCGAGAGTGTGACGTGATAACGTTCCACGTTCCGCTTACCATGGACGGTCCATACCCTACGTACCACATAGCAGATGAGACGTTTCTGAACAGCCTCGTGCGCAGACCGGTAATTATTAACACAAGCCGCGGCGAGGTGGTTGACAACGATGCCCTGACAGATGCCTTAACCCATAATAAGGTGAGCCGGGCCGTCATCGACACGTGGGAACATGAGCCTGACATCAGCCGCGAGCTGCTCGACAAGACATGGATTGCCACGCCTCACATCGCCGGATACAGCGCTGACGGCAAGGTGAACGCCGATAACATGGTGATAGACGGCCTCTGCCGCCACTTCGGTCTGCACCGTCCGCCGCTCATAGTGCCGCCTGCGCTGCCGCAGGGGCACGTCCCCGAGTCGGCCTTAGACCCCGGCCTGGCATTATACAACCCTCTGATTGACGACCGCAACCTGAGGAACAGCCCTGAGATGTTTGAGGAACTGCGCGGCAATTACCGCCTAAGACGAGAGCGTGAATAAATCCCAGGCCGGGGAGTTTTTCAGCAGACAAGCGATGAGCAGACAAGTAAACAAGGAGAAATGCATAAGAAATTAAGAATTAAGAGTTAGGAGTTTAGAAAGAAAGTAGGGCAAATGGGCCTTATATGGATAAATAACAGGTAAAGCACATTTTCTTAATTCTTCACTCTTAACTCTTAATTGTAAATTAATGCTCCTTTTTTCCGCATTTATTTTGCATTTCGCCCGACTTGCACTATCTTTGCAAAGGAAACAAGATTTGTAACCATTAATGGACGAAATTATCATCATTCTGCTATTAATCATGATTAACGGCATATTCGCCATGTCGGAAATAGCAGTAATTCAAGCAAGAAAAACCACATTATCTAATGACGAGAAAAAAGGGAAAAAGGGAGCCAAGGCGGCACTGCGCCTTGCCAACGACCCGGACCGCTTCCTTTCCACGGTGCAGATAGGCATAACGTTGATAGGCATTCTGACCGGTATCTACTCGGGAGCGTCAATCTCGGGCAGGTTTTCGGACGTGTTCGAGAACTTCGGCATGCCCGGAAAATGGGCCTATCCGCTGGCTCAGGCACTGATAGTAATCATCGTGACTTACCTTACAATCGTGTTCGGAGAGCTTGTGCCGAAACGTATCGGCATGAGCGTGGCCGAGAAAGTGTCTGAAATTATCGCCCGCCCTATGCACTTCCTGTCGGTAATAGCCAAACCGTTCGTGTGGCTTTTGGCCAAGAGCACCGAGACCGTTGTAGACATTCTCGGCGTAAAAGAGGCTGAGAGCAAGGTTACGGAGGAGGACATAAAGTCAATAGTTCAGGAGGGCAAGGAAGACGGCGAGGTGCAGGAGGTGGAGCAAGACATCGTAGAGCGCGTGTTCATGCTTGGCGACCTGAAGGTAGACTCGCTGATGACCCACCGCTCTGAAGTGGTTACTCTCGACGTAAGCATGACCAAAGACGAGATAAGGCAGGTGCTGAAAGACGAGCTGTACGAGTCGTATCCCGTCATTGACCATAGTTTAGAGAACATCGTCGGAGTAGTATCGCTCAAAGACTTGATATTCCGCCTGAGCGACGACAGCGTGAACCTGAAGGAAATAATGCGCCCGGCCGTCTACATATACGAGAACATGACGGTGTACAAGGCTCTTGAACAGATGAAGGAAAAGCGCCTTGCGCAAGCATTCATCTGTGACGAGTTCGGCAGCTTCCAGGGGCTCATCACCCTGCGAGACATACTCGAAGGCCTTGTAGGGACAATCGACGAGGTGAACAACGAGCCTGAAATCGTAAAGCGTGAAGGTTCTGACAGCTGGCTGGTAGACGGTCAATGCTCGCTTTACGACTTCCTTTCTTACTTCGACAAGGAGGATCTTTACGACAACGAACAAGACTACAACACCCTTGCCGGACTGATTATCGAGCAGCTGAAGCATATCCCCCAGGCCGGCGAACGCACCGAGTGGAACTGCTTTGAAATGGAAATCGTCGACATGGACGGCGCACGCATCGATAAAGTTCTGGTGACATTGAAAGAAGAAAAGGAGGAAACGGAAGAGTGAATAAGTTAAGATTTAAGAGCCAAGATTAAGAACAGCCCCAAAAGCCTGCTGAATATAGCCGGTCGTTTTCTTAATTCTTTACTGTTAAAATTCACAATCAAATCTCCTTGTTTGCGTGCCAGCCCGTGCCGTGACTGCTGAAGAAATTCTTAATTATTAATTATTTTGCCGTTTACCTGTTTTTCTATATATTTGCAATGGCTAAATTTAATAACTTAACCTTTACGCCCTATGATTGAAATCCAGACTGCCCGGAAGCATCAGGCATTATCAATAGCCCGTCTTATCATGCTCGCCATGAACTACGACTGCTGCAGTTACTTCACCGGTCCGGAGCATACACTCGATGATTTCGAGCGCGTAATGACAGATCTCGTGCTCGCCGACAATACGCAATACAGCTACAAGAACACCCTCGTGGCCGTAAACGGCGATGGGGAGCTGTGCGGCATTTGCGTGTCTTACGACGGAGCACGCCTTCACGAGCTGCGTGCAGAGTTTATAAAAGCCGCGAAAGACAACTTCGGACGTGACTTCACAGGCATGGATGACGAGACAGGACCCGGCGAACTGTACATCGACAGCATCGCCGTATTTGAGAGTTGCCGCGGCCGGGGAGTGGCAACGGCACTGCTTAACGCCGTTATCAACAAGGCCAAAGACATGGGTTTACCCACCGTCGGACTGCTTGTAGACAAGGGAAATTCCAAGGCCGAGAAGCTGTATGGCCGCGTAGGTTTTAAATATGCGGGCGACAACGTATGGGGAGGGCACCCCATGAGACATCTGCAATACGCACTGTAAACAAGCCATAACGTATGAACAAGAGCAAGCCGGACAGCCAGTGGCGCATGTCCGGTGGGTAAACCGTCATATATATTATGACTCTTTATCCCTGATATTACCTTAAATAACTGTATAACCTAATAAGATATGCAAGACAGCAAGTATTTGGTCGCCAACGACCGCGACGCACAATGGGGGCTTGTCGTCAACACCGTAGGTTATGACGAAGTAGGCCCAGAGGAGCCGTACCCCACTAAAGGGCACGGCGACGGCTATTATTTCGACCCTGTACGCGGACGTATTCTAGATGAATACCAGATGCTTTATTTAGTGGAAGGCGAGGGAATGTTCTCCTCGAAACATGTTACTGACGTGCCGATAAAGGCCGGTGACATCTTTCTGCTGTTCCCCGGCGAATGGCATACGTATCATCCGTTGCCCGGAACGGTATGGAAGAGCTACTGGATAGGCTACAAAGGCCGCAACATGGACGACCGTCTGAAGTACAACTTCTTGTCAACGGAGAAGCCTGTTTACCACGTCGGTTTCAGCAACGACATCGTTTATCTGTACAAGTTCGCAATTAAAATCGCGAAGGAGGAGCCTGCCCACATGCAGCAGATACTCGCCGGAATAACCAACAACCTGATAGGCTTGATGTATTCGCTCGAGCGCAACATGGAGCTTAGCCGCAAGGGAGGCTACGTAGACATGATAAACAAGGCGCGTCTGCGCATCCGTGAGGGCGTGGAATCTAAGATTACTGTGCAGGAAATAGCGGCCGAGCTTGGTTCAAGCTACTCTAACTTCCGCAAACTGTTTAAGGAATATACCGGCCTGTCGCCCGCTTTCTACCAGCAGGACCTTAAACTTCAGCGCGCCAAAGAGCTGCTTTCGACAACCGATATGAGCATAAAGGAAATAGCTTACAGGCTCAGCTTTGACTCGCCTGACTATTTCTCAAGTAAATTCAAGACTAAAATCGGATGTAAGCCGAGCGAATATCGCTCAAGAATGAGAAGATAATTTAATTAAGAATTAAGAGTTAAGAAGTAAGAAAATCACCTTTTTCTTATATAACAACAAGGCCTTTTTTCTTAATTCTTCCCTCTTAATTCTTAATTGCCTTACAGCCCTATTACTGACTTCTCAACCCAGTAGACAAGGATGCCGGCTATGTAACCGATGAAGGCTATCCACGAGATGCGCTTCATATACCATATGAACGTAATCTTCTCAAGACCCATCACAACTACGCCTGCCGCCGAACCGATAATCAGCATTGAGCCTCCTACGCCGGCACAGTAAGCCAAGAGCTGCCAGAAAATGCCGTCCTGAGCCATGTCGCCGACCTCTGCAAGGGGATACATACCCATGCATCCGGCTACGAGGGGCACGTTATCGATGATGCTCGAGAGCACACCGATGATGCCGGTGATGAGGTAATGGTTGCCGTCGAACACATCGTTAAGACCTTTTCCGAGCACTGAGAGCACACCGATTTCCTGCAGGCATGAAACAGCCATAAGTATTCCGAGGAAGAAGAGGATAGTACCCATGTCGATGCGTGTGATGATGTTGGTGATGCGTTTCTGCGTACCTGCCTCTTCGCTGTGCTCCGGCGCATTACGGTAGAATATCTCCGTGGCAAGCCAAAGCACTCCGAGAACGAGCAATATGCCTACGAACGGAGGCAGATGGGTAATAGACTTGAAGATAGGGACGAAAATCAAGCCGCCCACACCTATCCAGAACACGGCCTTACGCTGACCTTCGGTAAAGTCATTGGCTACTACTGCTGTGCCGAGGTCGGCCGTCTGACTGACGTTGCCCTTAAGAGAGAACGACAGAACGTAGGCCGGCAGGGCTATCGAGACAAGTGAGGGGATAAACATCTCCTTGATAACGCCGGCGGCAGAGATAAGGCTCTTGTTCCAAAGCATGATAGTAGTAACGTCTCCGATGGGCGAGAACGCACCTCCGGAGTTGGCCGCGATGATGATAAGCGAAGCGTAGATGAGGCGGTCTTTGCGGTCATCGATAAGTTTGCGCAAGATCATCACCATGACGATAGCTGTCGTCATGTTGTCGAGAATGGCCGAGAGGAAGAACGTCATGATAGTAATTCGCCACAGCAGAGCCTTCTTACTCGTGGTCTTCAGCATATCACGCACGAAGTTGAAGCCGCCGTTCTGGTCTACCGTCTCGACGATAGTCATGGCACCCATAAGGAAGAACAGCGTAGTGGCGGTGCTTCCGAGATGACCCTCAATCACACCGCCCGCATAAGCGGCAATGCCGTCAGTGGTGATGCCGGCAGGGAAGTTGGCTGGGTCAAACATGTAGAGAGTCCAGCAGACAACTAGCATCAGCAGAGCCACAGCAGCCTTGTTGACCTTTGTCAAAGTCTCAAGGGCAATGCATATGTATCCGAAAATGAATACAATGACGATTGTAAGTGTAAGTGTTGACATTTAGTTTGTTTTTAAGTTAAGATTGCTATTTCTATATTGCAAAATTAATGATAATATCTGAAAATATCATTTATTTTACAAACATTTGCGCTTTTTATCTGTTTTTACCACTGTAAATATTGCCATTGCCAAACAGTGGTACTCCATCATACACGATCTTGAACGGCAGAATTAATCCGGCAGGGCATCAGCCCGGCGTTAACTGCTATCGGGCGAAGCGAGCGATTAATTTCTATATTTCTTCAACTTCGTTTCAAGAGGTGGCCTTTTAGCTTGCAAAAGGTCACCTCTTGAAACACAAAAGGCCGCCTTTTGCAGCGTAAAAGGCGGCCTTTTGCGAAGTGCCTGATAATGAGACAGTTGACAACGGGACACGAAATGACCGTAAGACTGGGACTTTTTCTCAAATCTTATTGTCTAAAAATCAATTTACAATATGATGTTTTACGAAATAATATATAACTTTGCCATTGATAAACCAGGCCTTTCCCAAACAAAAAACATTCCTTGGATGGCCCGAGAGGCCGGCTTTTAGAGCTGAATTTAATACGTAAACACATAAGCAATGAACAATTCTCACTGTTTCTTCGCTGTCGACCTCGGCGCGACAAGCGGACGTACCATTGCCGGAACTGTAGCCGGCGGCAAGGTGAAGCTTGAGGAGCTGACACGATTTGTCAACAACCTTATTGAGACGGGCGGCCACTTCTACTGGGACATCTACGCCCTCTACTTCGAGATTATAAAAGGTCTGCAGCTCGCGGCAAAGCGCGGACTGCAGATTGAGAGCATAGGTATCGACACGTGGGGAGTCGACTTTGTGTGCATCGGCGATGACGGGGCACTGCTGCGCAACCCAGTATCTTACCGCGACCCGTTCACCGAAGGCGCAATGGAGAGCTACTTCGCCGATGCCGTTCCGCGCGAAGACGTCTACCGTACTACCGGCATACAGTTCATGAACTTCAACTCTCTGTTCCAGCTCTATGCCATGCGCCGCAGCGGCAACTCGGCTCTGAAGAACGCCAGTAAGCTGCTCTTCGTGCCCGATGCGCTCAGCTGGATGCTCACCGGTGAGGCCGTATGCGAGTACACCATAGCCTCAACAAGCCAGCTGCTCAACCCCGTAAGCAAGGATCTCGACCCCACATTGCTTCACAGCGTGGGCCTCAGCCGGGATATGTTCGGCCCCATGGTTTCGCCGGGGCACGTCATCGGCACGCTGACCGGCGAGGTTCAAAAGCTGACCGGACTTGGTGCCGTGCCCGTGATAGCCGTAGCCGGACACGATACGGCAAGCGCCGTGGCGGCCGTTCCGGCCAAGGACGCCCGCTTCGCCTACCTCAGCAGCGGCACGTGGAGCCTCATGGGAATAGAGACAAAAGAGCCTATTATAAATAAGGTGAGCTACGAACGCAACTTCACCAACGAGGGAGGCATCGAGGGAACAACGCGCTTCCTTAAGAACATTTGCGGCATGTGGCTGCTCGAACGGTGCCGCAAGGAGTGGGGAGACAACGCTCCCGCCGACTACAGCCGCCTCATGGCAGACGCCATGCAGGCATCTGCGTTCCGGAGCATAGTCAACCCTGACGACCCCGCTTTTGCCAATCCTGCCTGCATGCAGGAGGCTGTCAACACCTACTGCCGTGCCACCGGCCAGCACGTTCCGCAGGGATACGCCGAGACCTGCCGCTGTATCTTCGAGAGTCTTGCCCTGCGTTACCGCCAGGTGGCAGGCTGGCTGACGGACATGGCACCCTTCCCCATCGACACGCTGCACATCATCGGCGGCGGCTCAAGGAACGACCTGCTCAACCAGTTTACCGCCAATGCCACCGGACTTACCGTCATGGCAGGCCCGCAGGAGTGCACCGCGCTGGGCAACATCATGCTGCAGGCCAAGGCGGCAGGCCTCGCCGGCGGCATATTCGACATGCGCAGCATCATCGCACGCAGCACAACGATGAAGCGCTTTGAGCCGCAAGACCGTGAAATATGGGACAAGGCTTACGACCGGTACATCGAAATAACAGAGGGATAACAGCCGTCCCGCCCCGCCGGAGGAACAATGACAAGCGATAAAATATAACAACATAAACAATAAAACGCAGAAAATGAAAGAAGAACTGATAACCAAAGCGTACGCTAACGCCAAAGAACGCTACGCTGAGTTTGGCATGGATACCGAGAAGGTAATAGCCCAAATGCAGGACTTCCACCTAAGTCTGCACTGCTGGCAGGCAGATGACGTAATCGGATTCAAGAACCTTACCGGCCCGCTCAGCGCGGTTAAGCCCGTCAACAGTTAAGCTGTAACGGGTCAAGAGGTCAAAGCCGGCATGGTGCCTATCCGCGTTTGCGGTACGGCATTGTGGCTTTAATCTGTCAAACAAGCACAAACTTAAATATTTATTGATAAGCAATGGACATTCTTATTGGTCTCGGCATAATAGCGTTAGGCGCGTTATGCCAGTCGAGCTGTTACGTTCCGATTAACAAAATCAAGGCTTGGAGCTGGGAATCTTACTGGCTTGTGCAGGGCATTTTCGCGTGGATAGTATTCCCGTTGTTGGGTGCCATGCTCGCAGTTCCCGCCGGCCGGAGCCTTTTCGAGCTGTATGCGGCCGACCCGGAGGCGTCGCTGCTGACGGTGTTCTTCGGTGTATTATGGGGCATAGGCGGACTTACGTTCGGTCTGTCGATGCGCTATCTTGGCGTGGCACTCGGCCAAAGCATAGCCTTAGGCACGTGTGCAGGATTAGGAACGGTGCTCACTCCCGTGTTCACCGGCCACACAGACGAGCTTACCGCGCCCGTGATTACAGGCGTGGCGGTGACACTTATCGGCATAGGAGTAATCGGAGCGGCCGGCCACATGAAGTCGCAGGCGCTGAGCGATGAGGAGAAACGTGAGGCGGTAAAGGACTTCAACTTTGCCAAAGGCTTAACGGTGGCGCTGCTGGCGGGCTTCATGAGCGCCTGCTTCAGCATCGGATTAGGCTTCGGCGCACATCTTAATTTCGGAGAAGACACCGGCCCCATGTTCCGCACTCTGCCAGCAACGCTGCTCGTTACGGCAGGAGGCTTTATCACGAACGCCGTCTACTGCTTCTGGCAAAACGGCCGTAACAAGACGTGGAAGGACTATGCTGACACGCGCCTCTACGCCAACAACATAGTATTCTGCGCCCTCGCGGGCCTGCTTTGGTACAGCCAGTTCTTCGGACTGAGCCTCGGCAAGGGCTTCCTTGCCGACTCGGCAGTGCTGCTTACGTTCTCGTGGTGCATCCTGATGGCACTCAACGTCACGTTCAGCAACGTGTGGGGAATAATCCTGAAAGAATGGAAAGGCTGCCGGCCGAAGACTATCGCCGTGCTGATTGCGGGTCTGGTGATACTCATCGTGTCATCGTTCCTGCCGCAACTGATAGGATAATACACTGTACATACACGCGGAAAGGTCACCTCACGGGTGGCCTTTTCTGTATAAAAACACATCTCAGATGCTTCACAACATCTGAGACGTGCGTCTAAATAGACTCTTTAACTAATATTATCTGAGAATGATAAGATTTTAAATTTCTGTTGTTTTATTATTGTTTTACCGTACTTATTTCGGCAAATTGAATGCTTTTGTCATCTCGGCCATCTGCCCGTCGCTCATGCCTTCAGGCTCTTCGCCCATGTTCCTGGCCGCGATGTATATCAGGGCACTCTTGTTCAGCACGTCAACCTGGTCGAAAGCCTGCACTATGTCGGTGTCGATAGCGAACACGCCGTGCTTCTCCCACATTACCACGTCATAGTCATCGAGCCGGCGGACAGTCTCCTCAGCCAGCTTGACGCTGCCCGGCAGCTCATAAGGAATTATTCCGAGACCGCGCGGGCAGAATGCCTTTGTCTCAGGTATCATGCTCCAGAGCAGATTTGTGAGCACGTCTTTGCCGAGGAACTTGCGTATATGTGTCATCGCGACAAGCTCTATCGGATGAGTATGCAACGACGCGCGGTAAGGCGAGCCTTTCTCTATCAGGTGGTCGTGCACCATGAGGTGTGACGGCAACTCACTCGTTGGGTCGACCGCGTTGTCAGCTATGATTACGTAACTTGCACAGTCGTCAAGTATCCTTATTACGCTGCCGTTTTCCATCGGGCGGCGTGCCAGGTCGCGCATACGGCGGTTAGTGCCTTTACAGAAGAAGTAAGTGCCCTTCAGGTGGGGCAAGGTAACGCCGATTTGCTTCACCTCACTGATAGCCGGCATCTGCCTGATCTCGTCGTCTACCAGGTCGGTAACGTTTACCGTGATGTTTCCTCCGTTGCGTTCGGCCCACCCTTTCTGCCATAGATAGCCTGCGACTTCGGCCACTTTGTCTACTTCCCGTTTCAGCGCGGGGCGGCCGTCAAGTATACTTTTCATAGATTCTGTAATTAATTTTTGCAAAGATAATGATTTTTGCCGATACCACCTCAAAACTAATTGACATATATACTACATTTTTTGACAGACCAGTTAGTTCACGCACAGTTAAAAACCGTAAGCTGCGAAGCCTCTGAAGTTACGGCTGCCCTTCTGTGGCAACAATATAAATAAAGACTGTAAGCAAAACAAGGCGTGATGCTTTCAATTCGTAAAGGCCACGTTTTACAAGACAAAAGGCCACCTCTTGCAAGCTAAGAGGTGACCTTTTGTAAGCTTATTTATGGCGTATCGGGAAGCCATGGGTTATCGTGTGAGCGAGAACTTCAGGCTGAGGCCGAAGTCCTGGGTGGTTGTAGGATAGCTGCTTGACGACAGCAGAGGCGTGTTGGTCTGTCTGTCGTAATAGAAACTCATCGTGAGCAGGCGCGACAGAGTGTAGTCGGCAGAGAACGACAGCTTGAAGGCCGTGTTGCCGCTGCTTGCCGAACTGGTCATCGAGGCTATGTCGCGGCAGATTGAGGCCTGCTTGCGGTAAGACAGATCAAGGCGCAGATTAAGGTCGGTATTGAATCCGCTGCTGCGCGTCGAGGACGTGCGGCTGTTGTCGTTGTTGTCTTTGTTGCCCGATGAACGTACACGGCGACGGTTGCGTCCGCCGAACAGCTTGAAGTTGTTAATCTTGTAACCGACGCCCACAACCCAGTCGCGGCTGGTTGCCTCATTAATCTGTATGCTCGTCATACTGAGGCTGAGCACGCGCGTTGTGCGGTATTCCAGCTTGCACGTAAGGTTGTTGTTGAACGTCATGTCTACGCCGAGCAGGGGCGAGAATGCCTCGTTGATGCTCACTGTGCTGACGTTATACATGCTGCCCGGCACGGGGTTGCCCGTAGTGGCGTCGTTGATGAAGCCGAGATCGTTCATGTATTCCATGAACGTGCTGTAAGTGCTGTATGAGCCTACGGCGTAAATGCTCTTGTAAGCGTGGTTGATGTTGAAGCTCTTGAACACGTCGCGGAACCACGGCAACTGCACCAGGCCGCTGTAACGCACGGTCCAGTTGGGCAGCAGACGTGCCAGCGTGGGGAATATCGAAAGCGAACGGCCGCCCATGGACGTGTAGGCCGAGAGAAACGCCGGTATCATTACGTCGGCGCTGTACTTGCTTACCGAGCCGTTGGCCGGGTCGAACTTCTGCCCGGCAAGTGCCGTCCCGGCCGGATAAACTGCACCGGCATACCGGGCTTCAACGCGGTTACGGAAGCCGTCGAGCGAGCGGCAGAACTTCTCGAACGTGGCCGAACGGTAGCCGTTGGTGGCGTCGCCGATGCCCTCAAAGGCACTGCCGAGGCTTATCGTCGTCATTGTCAGCGTACCGCTCTGCGTGGTAGGCATGCCTGAGTACATGTACTGGATGCTCTTCGACTTTGTTTCAGTGCGGCTGGCGTTAAGGTCTATCTTGAGATTTTTTACCGGTTCGAGCGTCATGCGCAGCTGGAAGTCCTCGGTAAGACTGCTCGTCGCAGGCGTTGCAATGCTGTCATTCATCAGCAGCCAGCCACGGTCGGCAGCCTTGTTGATATAGTCGTCGCCCTCAAAACCGAAGGCAAAGCCGAGTCCCGGAGCCATGATGTCACCGCTGCGCTGACCGAACATATCGCCCACCTCGGGCATGAAGCCCGGCAGGTACATGCTGTACTGGTTGCGGTAAGAGAAGCTTACGTTGCGCACAAGCATCAGTCCGCGGGCTATGCACTGTGCCGCCTTGTACCACTTGGTCTCCTCGAGCGGAGCTTTCGGCGTTACGGTCAGCTTAAGAGTGGTGGCCGTGTCAACCTTCGAGGTTATCTTTATACGGTTGTTGTCAATGCGCTTATACTTTATGTTGAACTTCTTGCCGTCACGTGTACGCGCGTTTACAATAAGCCGACGGCTGTTCTTGCCGTGCGAGACGATAAGCGACGTGTCTGGCATGAGCACAATTTCCTTCTCAAAGCTGCGCTTGTTCTTGGGCAAAGTCTTTGCTTCCTTCTCACTGTCCTTGTCTTCCTTACCGCCATTGGCTGCGGTGCGGGTCTTCTGGCGATTGCGCCTGAGCGAAGCGGAGAGGCGCGACGGGCGGGCCGACTTGTTGAACCTGTCGTTGGCTTTCTTAAGGAACGGCACGTGATTGTACAGCTTCTCAAGATTGAACGAGCCGTTGATGTTGTACATCCGGTTCATCGTTATCGAGTTGCCGAGCGATGTTCCGTCCTCAAGTTCAGTGCCGCGGGTCCAGTTGTAGGTGGCGTTATAGTTGCCGTCGGCGTTCACCCAGTCGAAAATCGGTATCAGGTTGAGCGGAAGCTGATATGAGGCCGTGAACGTCTGGTTATAGTCTAACGGGCGGCCGAACTCCTTTATACTCGTCCATACAGAGTCTTTCCAGGCCGAATAGCGGTCAGGGTAAAGGTCTTTGTTCACCGGAGTGTACGGTTCTTCTATCTCGGCGTTGGTCGCGCTGCTGAAGTTCATGTGCAGGTTCTTGGTCAGATCCCAGCGCACGGAGAACGCCCTGTTCCACAGGAACTGTTCGCTGAACGTCAGCGGCAGCATGTTTCCCTCGGTGCTTTCCATGTCACGTTCCTGCAGCTCGTAATAGTTGCGGGTCATCTCGGTGTCAAACGTGATGTTCTGCGGCAGCCAGTTGAGGCCGAAACGCTTAAGTATGTCGTACCATTTGCTCTTGCTCTTGATTAGCTTCTTAAACGGCTCAAATGGCTTGTACACGGGTGTGTAGCTGTAGTTAAGCGCCCCGCGCCAGTTGTCTTCACGCTCGTAAACAGTGGTCTGGCCCGTTGAATAACGGTGGCTGTGGCTGTAACTGAACGAGAAGTTGGCCGGGTCGTATGGCATGGGATGACGCTTGGTCTGTATGCCTACGCGCACATTTGAGAGTGAGAAGTTAGTGTTTGTGGTCTTGGTCACGGCTATGCGCTCTACCGAGTCGCGCTCGTGAGAGTCTGTAATGGCATCGAGCGACTCGTCAAGCAGAAGGTCAGTGTCAAGCGGATTATACTTCGGGCGCGTCTCTTCCTTGGTGATAGAATAATAAAGAGGTGCCGACACCTTGGCTTTTTCGGGGAAAAAACGCCCAAGCTCAAGGTTTGCCGTGAAGCTGTAAGTCTTGTAATCGTCCTGCGAACGCTCGGCCACGCCGTCCTCAATACCGCCGAAACCGTTGGTTACAATCTTGCCCGTGGCGTTCAGTGTGCCGATATCCGACAGCTGTACGTTGAGTGCTCCCTGTGCAGCCCAGCCACCCTCGTTGTTATACTCCTTAAGTCTAAGCTCGTTGACCCACACCTCACCCGACTTGATTTCGCCCGAGAGGTTGCGCACACCTATCATTATTGTCTTCACCTCGCCGAGTGTAGGATTACCCACTATGGTTACCTTGTTGTTCGGGTGGTCCTCATCGTAGGCGGTATATGGATTGGCAAACGACGCAACACCCTGTGACTTGGCCGTGTTGCGGGCTTTCTTGAGGTTGGTGAACACGCTCAGCGGGATGTCAAGCATGTTCTCCTCAGGCCACACCATGCGTGCCTCTTCTACAGAATAGCGGCCGTAATGCCCCGCAGGCGTGAGCTTCAGGGGAATTTCATACTCATAGTAGTTGTTGCGATAGTCGCTTCCGAGGCGCACGAAAACAGCCAGCTGGTTGTCTGCGAGGCCGGTGGAGTTCTGCTCAAAGGCGTTCGCATGCACGAACATCTGCAACCTTTTATACTGGCGGACGTCAATGGTGGTGTTCTTGTAGACGGCCTTCGCCTCATTGGTTGGGAAGTTGTTGACGGTAAAGCTCAGTGCCTGCTCGTTCTCCTCGGCCAGCTGCGGCTGCGTAGGGTCTTGCTCGCGGGTAATGCCCGGCGGCAGAATGTAGTTTACGGGGGTCTTGTCGTTGTTCTCTTCGATGTTCACCGCGCTTACAGACATGCTTCCGCTCTCGTGCGAATTGTTGCTTAACGGCTGCTCGTACATACGCCATTCGCCGCGGACAAGGTCTAAAGTGGCGAAGCGGAGGACGACAGGCTTAGTAAAACCGGTAAGGAACATACGCATGAAACGTATCGAAGAGAAGTCGCTTATTGAGCCTACCTTCTCTTCAAAATCATCAAGCGGTATGCGGAACTGATACCACGTGGCGTGGCCTTCTTCTCCGTTGCGCAGCGTCGGGGAAGTCTCGCGCTTGTCAACGATGAAGTTCCGCCCTACAACGAAGTCTTCAGGGCGCATGCTTATGCGGTACTGGAAGTAGTTTTCATACTCGTTGAGGGTGTAATCCTGGTTTATATCCTCAACATCGGGGGTCGATTTATACGATGTGTCGTAACTTTCGGTGCGGCTGTTGCTGTCAGGTGAGTTGCCCTGCGGATTGTTGATGCGCTTGTAGCGGCGCAGGATGGGAGCCTCTATGCGGTCGAAGTCAGAACCGCGGAAGTAGTGATAGTCATCGTTGGCGGGGTCGTTCATTATTGAGTCGAGCTGCGCCGGCGACACTTTTCCCTGTATAGCGGTGAGAAACTCCTGGTAAGGGCCGAACTCTCTTTCCTCCGCATCAGTAAGACCGTTGTATCCTACGTCCTGCAATTCGCGTGAACCGTCGGTGGTGGCGAAGGCATATGTCACGGTAGCCTGTGTCGGGATCTTACCCCATTGGGTTGTTGTGAAGCTGTTTGAACCGTCAACGGGCATGCCGCTCTCATAAAATTTGCGGCCGTCACGAAGCACATCTTCGCTCACTTCGCCAAGATTTATATACAGGTCACCGCCATACTGATTAGCATCGGGCTGCTCATTTGAATAAATGAAGGGGTCAAGCAGCCAGAACTCGATATACTCTATGTTGGCCGTCTCAAAGTCGCTGGTGTCGAGCTTACGCATCATGCCGCCCCAATGCTGCTCCGGATTCTGCAATGTTCCGTCGTAATTGAGGTTCGGGTTGAAGTTATAAGGACCACGTTCATCGGGATAATAGGCTAAGTTCAATATCGGAATTGTGGATATTGAACCGCTGTATGAGTTCTCGCTACGGTTCGGGAACAGCTCGCGCACGTACACTTCACGTACATAATAGTTGCTTAACTGGTCAAGGTCGCTCTTGATGTGAGCCGGCGTCAGTGATGAGCTGCGGCGCGTAAAGAGCGGGTCTATGGAGTACCAGGCCAGCAACGCACGGTTATAACCGCTCCTGAGAGTGGTTTTGTCGCTGTGCTCGGGGAACATGGAAGGCACGCTTGAGAGTATCCACGATGTCGGAGTAGACACGTCGATGGCGTTTTCCGTGTTCTCAAAATCGTCAATATACGACGCGTTGTCCTGCACACCGCTGGCCTGTCCGGCAATAAGCTGGGCAAACTCTCCCGTAAATGAAATCTGCGAAGGCTGCGTACAATGCAGGAAGGGCAGCTTGTCAAGCATGTCGGTGAGCCACTGGCTCTCGTGCTTCCAGTTGATGTTAAGTCCCCAAAGAGTATTGTTCAGCGTCTCGGAGCCCATTGACACCTTTGTTGTCAATGCCTGTTCAGACAGGTGCTGTATCGTTCCGCTAAGCTGGAAGTTCTTTGAGAAATCGTATTGCCAGTTCAGTCCGAGGAAAGTCTTGCGTTCCTGGGCGTAATCGGTGTTGCTCTCAAGCGAGACGTTGACCGTAGTTCCAGCGTCGATAATGCTCTGATTAAGGATTGTAACCTCACCGGCCGAGTAGTCAACAGTATAGTCTGAGCCTTCAGTAAGCGTCACACCGCCTGCCGTAACTACAACAGAGCCTTGCGGAACGTTGTATGCTCCGAGCGATATGACATTTGCCAGCGTGCCGCGGAACTGTCCGCTGATCTGATATTTGTTCTTTTCGGCAATCTGCTTTGCCACTGTTTTGGTAGAGTCATACAGTTCGGTGTAGCTGTATTGGCGTGCCACGTCCGGCGATACGCCACGGCTTGTCAGTGCTGTGTACATATAATCACCGAAGGGTTCAGCCTTCGGGAAGAACACGCGGCCGTTACTTACCGTGTATCCGTCAACGTAATCAAAGTAACCGTTGCTGTTTGCCTTGTTGTTATTGTCCAGACGGTCAGCCCCGAGAAGGCGGATTATCGGCAGATCCTTCACCTGCTGCTCGGGTATATATGAAAGATAGACGCCCGTTGTGTCGCTCTGATACTTCACGTCGAGGCGGAACTTATCCTTCTCAACCGATGAGGCAAGGTAATATACGTTCTTCATCATCAGGTCCCAGTTGCCTTGCTGCGGGTTGTTGCTGGTGTTCTTGAGTGACTTTACGAATAAAGCCTGGTTAACGTCCTGTATGTCTGAGGCGAACTCTCCTACCTGATAAGTAACCCCACCGTATGTATATTCATAGGCTACGGCTATCACCTGGTCTGTCTGAAGTGACGTCCTGAGCGACACATAGCCGAGAGCCGTGTTAACAGTGTATTCCGAACTGTTAAGCAGACGCGCGCTTTCGAGCTTCTCATAGTCCACTCCGCCGACAAATCCGGGTATTGCGTCAAGCACAGTACTTGTCTGATTGATGTCTCGTGCGGCCGCATAGCTGTTCACCATGGTACTGTATTCGCTGTTGGCGGCGTTTGCCGGCACGGGCTGTCCCGTCACGCCCCACATCGGATTGCTTACAACCCGGTTTTCACCGAGGTCGGTCAGAGCCACAATGTTTCGTGAGTTAGATGTTGTTCCGGTCTTGTTGGTAACCCATATCTCCACCCTGTTGATTGTTATTCCGGTCGTAAGATTTGGCAGACGAGACATGGCATCGTCATATTTGTCATGGAAATAACGTGAGAGGAAGAAGTGGCGGTTCTCCTCATAGTCAGTTACGTCAAATTCAAACGGCGTCAACTGGGTGCCGCCTTTTGACGAAACGCTCTTTGACGATGACTTTTTCTGTGACACTACGGCCTGCAGCGACAGCTTGCCGAACTGCAGGTCGGTGCGTATTCCGAACAGAGAAGAGGCACCGTTGACCAGCGACGAGTTGCTCGGAAACGACACGTTGCCACCCTCAACGAGCTTTATTATCTCGTCTTCCTTGCCCTCGTATTTCAGCTTAAGGTTCTGCGAGTCAAAGTCAAATGTAGCGTCGGTATTGTAATTAAGGTTCATGTTAACCTTGTCACCCACCTTTCCGTTAACGCTCAGATTTATTTTCTCGTCAAAATCCATTGTAGTTGTCTTCCTGTTGCGTATCGGCAGCGACGGGTTGTCAATGTTTTTCAGCGTAGCACCGAACTTCAGTTCGGCCGTTCCCTGCGTTCTTATACGCACACCGCCGGGTCCGAATATCTTCTCAGCCGGTCCGAGGTCAAAGTGCATGTCGGTAAACGAGAACTTATCCTTGCCTTTTTCTTTTATCAGAGTATCGTTCTTTTCACGGAAGAAGCGGTCAAACTCGCGCCGTTCGCTCCATTTACGGTATTCCTCGGGCGTCATTGCGATAGGCGTTGACAAGTAGCTGTCGCCCATTTTCGAGCCGATGTAATAACGGTTGAGCGAGTCAGCGTAAACCACTTCCTGCTTTATGTTGTCAGGCAGCGACAAGTCAGCCGGATAAGTGTCAAGGTCTGACTCGGTAATAGGCGTAGTCCGCTGTATCTTCCAGCGCGGATGCAGCAGCGAGTCAGGGATGGTGTCCTCCTCAACGATGATTCGCGACAGTGCCGACGCAGTCTGCCGGGCGGTATCTTCCACCCCTTCGGGTGACGGATTACCGGCATTGCGTGCTGCGCGCCGTGTCTTGTCGTCCTGCGGGTAAGGCTTGTCAAAGGCAAAACCGACCGTGCTTATGGCCAGAAAGACGAACAAAACCGTGTATATCGACTTACGAATCATCCTTTTTTTATCACTTAGGAGCTAAGCGATAAGAACGTTAATCCCTAAAAACAAGCTCCTTTATTTTACTTAATCTGCTTCAATGCCAGCTTGACAACCTGCTCAACAGGCAGTCCGGGCTGCTCTTTCAGTATGGCGACAACAACCTTTGCTGACGATGCCGGAGCGAAACCGAGCATTGTAAGAGCTCCTACGGCCTCGTCTTTCACCTCCTTATCAACTTGGACGGCTGCCCGGCCGGCTTGTTCGGGCTGCTCTTCAGCTATGCCGAGGGCTGCAATCTTGTCGCGCAGGTCTACGATGATGCGCTGTGCCGTGCGCAGACCGATGCCCTTTACTGTCTTCAATATCTTCTCGTTACCGGACGAGATAACGCCGCAAAGCTCGGCGGGCGTCATTTCAGAGAGTATCATGCGCGCCGTGTTGACGCCCACTCCTGACACCGTTATGAGCAAAAGGAACATCTCGCGCTCCTGCCTTGAGGCAAAGCCGTACAGCGCATAAGCGTCCTCGCGGATGCTTTCGTAAACATACAGTTTGACATCCTTTTTGCCCTGAACAGCCGAAAACGTGTTAAGCGTGATGCTTAATCCATACCCTACGCCGGCCGCTTCGACAACGGCATAGGCCGGTGAAAGCTCCGTAAGTTCACCTTTTACATATTCAATCATTATCGGGAAAATACTTTTAAATAAAAACGCAATACACCTTTTTTTATTGTATAAATAAAAGAAAAGGGAAGAATCCAAATGTCTTTAATGCAACGAAGCACTTGGATTCTTCCCTTTTCACTTTTCCCTTTTCACTCAACCTGCCTTTACCAGGCGATGCTCATGCCTATGTTGAGGCTGGCATTTGAGCTGAGCGGGATAAATTCCTTGCTGGTCTTGCCGAGCAGATGATCCATGCCGACAAACAAGTTAAAGCCTTTAGGATGAATGTTGACCACCCAACCCATGCTCGTTGTAAAGCTGTTTACGGCTAAGTTGATGCCTCCGTCGAGCCATTTCAGCGGAGTCCAGTTGGCGCTCAGACGGCCTTCTGTCCATGTATAAGCTCCCCTTATGCGGGTACTGCTGAGCAGGCCGAAAGTCAGCTTGCGGTAAACCGGCAGGTTATATTCTGCACCGAAATTAAGCGTTGCGCCTATGCCCGTTGTACGTCCGCCCTTGTCGCCGTTGTCTCTCAGGTTGATGAAGTCGGTTATCTGGTCGCCGTAATTGTCGGCCTGGTCGTCTATAGAGACACCTGCACCGTCGTTGACCGAGATGTCATGGAAGCCGTCAAACTCAAACTTGTCTGAGCGGTTGACTGCCTGCGCGTTCTCGCTCCAGCTGATAAAGCCGAGGTCAAGCACGGCAGCACTCACGCGCCAGTCTTCATTTATCTGGTAAACACCACCTAAGTCTATGGCCATACCGAAACCGCCGAGGCCGAATCCGTCAACGTCTACGTCGTTGATTTTCTCATATTCGCCCTTATTAGGGTCATTATACTCATCTTTCTCTGAAACGTATGAGAAGCCCTTGAGCGACACGTCGGCCGTTGCCCGGCCTGACACTGTCCACTTATCGTTGGCCGCAAGGTCAGCCCTTACGTCCTTTAACTTAAGGTCAGCGCGGCCCAGTCCGAAGAGGAACTTCAGCTTGGCACCTACGCGCAGCTTGTCGTTAATCTGGCGAGAGTGGCCGAAAGCCAGCTCTGCAAACGACATCGCGTGGGCATTGATGTCGCCGATGTTATATGTCTTGTTGCCGGTGTTCTTGGCAAACTCAAACAGCTCGTAAGGCAGTGACACACCGAACGTGGTGCGAGAGTTTATCTCGATAGTGTTATATCCGCCGAAAGCCTTGAAGCCGGCCGACAGTATTGAAATGCCCACATCGCCCATAATGCGGTTGTTGCCTTTGCTGAAACCGTCGAGAGCGGTGCCTGCCGGTATGTACGGATTCATGAAGGTGGTCATCTTCTTGTCGCTTGAACGCGCGTACATCGGGTTATCGAACACTACGTCCTGGTAACCGAAGTTACCGTGAGTGTTGACGGTGACGTTACCGAGAGCCGGTATCGACACGTAGTTCTGCTCATTGCCGAACGCCGGGTTCATGTCGTGGCGGAAATTGTAGTCGTCAGTAAAGTAGGCCGAGTTTATTCCCTGGGCCATGGCTCCGCCTGCCGCAGCGAGCGCGATGACGGCTGCCGCGAACCTTGTATATGCTTGTTTCATTGTCATTCTTGAGTTTATGTATTAGTTGAAATCACCTATTACCTTACCTACGAGCTTCACGTTGATGTCGCGTGCCACGAGCGTATGCGTCTTGGCGTTGAGCGTAACGTCCGTCACGGGGTTTTGGCCTTCCTCTGAGGCGGCGGCCTCTATCTTGAATGTAAGACCGTCGAGGCGGCTCAGGGCGTCGTCAGAGAGCTGGCGGACAGTCACCGTGAGCGGTGTCTCTGAAGGATTAACGCCGTCACCTGAAGCCAGCACAGCCGTGCTTACGTCCACCTTAATGTCGCTCTCCGGCATGATGTTGCCGTCCGCGTCAATAGGATTCACCTCAATGTTAAGGAATGCGGGCACCTTGTTCTCTACCGTTGCGGTCAGCTCTATGTACGCATCCTTGCTGAGGTTGATGTCGTCCAAGTCGTCATGCCAGCCGTCAAGAGTGTCCTTATATACTATGCATGCGTCCTCATCGAACTTAATGGGAGCCTCAACATTGTACTCGGGCTGTATCGTATATTGTCTTCCGAACTCAAAGTTGCCCGGTGTCTTGTCGTCAGCCGTTGCCTCGGCTTCGAACTTGATGTTGTCAGGTATGGTCATGATAAGGTCTGACAGGTTTGAGATGCCTATCACCTGGGTGTACTGGCTCTTGTCTATATCATCCTTTCTGCGGCATACACATATCTTTGAAACGCCGTTAGGCTCAACCCTAATGCCGTCAACCTTAACTGAAGCAGTCTTTGCTCCGCCCTTGTACGCAGTGATTGTGCCGTTTATCGTGCCGCCAATCTCCATGTCGTTAGATATGTTTATCAGTATCTGCGGGTTGTAGAGGTCTACCCTTACGTCGCCGTCGGTAAGGAAGTCGGGCACGCCCGTTATCTCCATATTACCAAGGTCGTTGAGGTCAATCTGAGGATTAAACCTTCCGTAAGCGCTGTTTATAGTGATGTCGGGCATATTCAGACTGCTGGTGATCTTGCTTTCGCTAAGACCTTCGGTGCTTGCGCCTGCATCAACCGTTGCCGACATACTTACATAGATGTTACCGGTCATGTCGATGCTGTTGTCAGTTACAGTTATCTTACTGTCTTCCGTGCCTGAGTCCTTGACGTTAAGGCCTGCAAGACTGACGGTCACCTTAAGACTACTGTTGGTATTTACGTTTGTGAACTCAATTTTGTTACCTGTTACGGTGTGAGCCGCATCAGTGATGACTTGCCCAAGCTCCATGTACGAAGGCAGCGTAACGGTCATGCTGCTGATTTTGCTTACCGCGTTCTTGAGAGCATCCGGGAAATTAACAGTAAACGTCATAAAGCCGTTTACGCCTATATGTTCAAGCTCTACAACTTCCTCCGGCTTGTCGCCGCTGTAGCTGAACGATACCGCCTCGCCGTCGGCAGTAACCTTAACAGGCTGCCCCGGTGTGCCGGAAACGGCTTTAATGTTGATTTCCATGGACGTCGGTGTTCCACTCTGACTCACCGTTATCGGGTCAATATTAGGATGGACAGGGTCAACGGCATCACCATTCTGTTCGAAATAGTAGTCTCCGTTGTCTCTCACTTTGACGCACTCTGAGCCGTCAAGCTCAAGAACGTCCTCTAACTTGATTTCCGCAGTAGAGCTTACCGGCAAAGAAAGTCCGTCGCCGCCGATGCCCACTGTCATGTCCACTTCGTTGAAGTCGTAGTCGTTGTCGGTACAACCGGTCAACGCAAGCGCGCCTGCCAATGCCAGGCACGGCAGAACATTTTTTTTCATTAAATATTTCATTTTGATTTAATTTGATTTGGCAAATATACATTAAAATTGCATTACTTGTGTTTTTTTTACAAAAATTACGTTAAAATAACTACAATGTAGCAAAGGAGTGTACAGAAGTCTTGTTCCCGAAGACAAGTTATGCCGAAGAGGAGCTTCGCCGGCAAGAAATTCCGCATCAGCATTATGGCAGAAAAAAATCTTCCGCCATGTGTGGCTGTGGCGGAAGACCTCGCGCTGAGTAATGATTACAAGTTAAATACACCCACGCTTGATATTTTGATTATGTTGGTTTTCAAGGCTCTTTCTTATGCCCTCTCGGCGGATTATTTGCCATTATCCGGGCATTTTCCCGACCGGATGGCGCAAAAGTATAAAATAGTTTTAAAATACCCCCCCCGATAAGCTAATTAATGTTAAATGTCAAATCTTTTAACGGGAACCTGCTATGCCTGCAACCAAATATAAGGCAGAAAAGAACAAGCCTGTGCCTGCTTATCCTTCAACGGTTACCTTCTCAGCGTTATGCGGTGACCTTGGGGACAGGTAACACCGCTGCGGCAGCATTACATTAATTAACAATACAACATCTGTCAATTAACACTTGCGGATCAGCTGAAATAGAATTGGGATGTTAACGGATTTAACTTAAAAGGCGGCTTCGGCACCTCCGATATTGCCGTGAGCCGTCATCAAGAATGCAATACGCGGCCTTTGGCAATGCCGTTAACGGTCTTTCATGCTCTCAGACGCGGTCTTTTGCACGGCATTCAGCCACCTTTTGCAGGGGTATTCCCGGTCATCAAATGTGCATCTTTCGCATAACCACCTGACGGTCAACTGTTTACACAGGGCTTGTTTTTCGCGTATTTTCAGCCGGGTGGCGATCTGCCGGCAAATAATCCGTTCTCAAGACCGAGGCGTTAACAGTTTAATCAGTTTTCATGTTAATATCACTTAAAATCGGCCTGCCGTGACTTCGCCATCCGTTTGTCTTCAGCTGACAGCGTTGTACGCGCCCTAATGGAGAGCCCCGCGCCTAAAGGCCCGGCCTGTACTAACTTCTGTCACGGTATGAGCATGGGTCACTCTGCATGCGTCCGCTAAAAGACCGGCGTAAAGAACGCCGTCTCAATGACTGTCCCTAAGGGCGGGGGCATCCACCGCCGCATGGTTTACGTTGAGCCTGAAGAGGGTGCAAGCCTTGAGGAAGAGACCAAGGCTGCCGGGGAAGCCCCCTGCTTCGCAGGCGACGAGACTTACGTAATACAGGTAGCAGGCGGCGCATTTAGTGTAAAATAATTAAGAATTGAGAGTTAAGAATTAAGGATGAAGAAAAAATATTCTTAATTCTTAACTCTCAATTCTTAACTCACATATCGTCCAGGAACAGAGGGTCTTCGGGCATTACCATTACAGGCTTCTGCTCATACTGCTTCAGCATCTCGGCCGGAACGTACTTTTTGTCGATGACGAGGCGGAACATATACTCGTTGAACCATTCGTTTGTCATTATCAGACAACCCTTCTGGCCGAACTCCGGGCCCCAGCTGTTCTCCACTTTCCACATCACAGGCTTGCCGTCTTTGTCCAAATCAACGGCCGTAAGGGTCATGGCGTGTGTCGAACCGCTGTCGTATGTCATGATGCGCTGCGCCTTGTTCATGCCGAAATCGGTGCCGAACAGCGAGCCGTAGTCGAAGTTGTTGATGTCGCAATAGCCGCGCTTGCGGTCGAGAAACTTACCCACATCGTAAGAACTGTACATCTTGCGGCCGTCTTTCAGTGATGCGATGGCCAGCTCGGCGATGTCTTCCATGGGCAGGTTGAGGTATTTCCAGTTGGTGCCGTCATACGTGTGGCGGTCATATTCCACCTCATACGTCTTGTAATATTCGCGCCGCGGGTCGTTCATCACCATTATGAACGAGCCGTAAACGGGCTTGCCGCCCAATATCTCGGCAGCAAACGTCATGGGGCTGTACGTCTTCGGCGCGGTAACGGTGCGTCCCTGCCTGTTCTTGAAGGCGTAAGTGAACTCCGTGGGAGGCTCGCCCATGGTGAGCGTCAGCATACGGTAAACGGTTGACAGCATCTTTGTCTTCTCGGCCTTGATGTCGGCCTTGCTCTTTCCCTGTGCCACCATGCCGCGCAGTTTCAGCCCGAACTCACGCAGCTTTGACTTCATCAGACTTGTAGCCTTAGCCGTATTGTCGGCCGAATAGGTCTCAGGCATCACCTCGGCAGGCACGAGCCCGTACTTAGCCACAAGGTCGGCAACGCCGCAGTAAGTACCTCCGTCGTTAATGGGACTTCTGAAGAAGAAGCGCACACGCTCGTCGTCAATGGGCTTGCCGGCACAGTCGATAACGCCCTGGAGGAACAGGTTTGCTTTCTCAAGCTGGTCGTAGAAGAACAGGTAGTCGTGAGATAAGTCTACAGTGAGCGAATCAGTACGCCGCGTAAACTCCGAGCGCAGCACATTAAAGCCGCTGAACATCCAGCAACGGCCGCTCTGTTTCTGGTCAGTGATGCTCTGCGAGGGCGTCTCCACGCTGAAATACGTGCCGGTTACGCCATTGTTGGCATGGTTGGCGGCCAGCGCGTCAATGCTGTTTCCTGCCAAAGCGTTGAACAGTGCACGGTCTGCCGGCGTGCGTTGCTGCGTCTGCCGGATAGTCAGGAGCATGTCTTCAGATATGCCTCCGTCACGGTCCTGAGCCTGACAAGGCGGCAGGGCAGCCGCCAACATCACACCCACGGAAATGAAAGTCTTGGTTATCGTCATAATACTAAATTAATGTTTACTGCTCGCAAAATTAATCTTTTTTATCGAAAAGCTGCCATAAAGTCAAGCATTTTACAATAATGGGTATAAAACGGCAGGCATGACGGACGGCCGCTGAATAAAAAATCAGGGATTTTATTTTGTTCTTACCTCTGTTTACATTAACTTTGCATTAATATAATTTAATGTAATGACTGCTGTAAACAAAGATTTTACCCTGCTGAACAATATAAATTACCCTGACGACCTGAGAAAACTGAAAGTGGGACAGCTCCCGCAGCTGTGCAAAGAGCTGCGCGATGACATACTGAAAGAGCTGTCGGTAAATCCCGGCCACCTTGCGTCGAGCATGGGAGCGATAGAACTTACAGTAGCGTTGCACTATGTCTACAACACGCCTTACGACCGGTTGGTGTGGGACGTCGGGCATCAGGCCTACGGGCACAAGATACTTACCGGGCGTAAAGACGCGTTCTGCACCAACCGTAAGCTGCACGGCATAATGCCGTTCCCCTCTCCGTTAGAGAGCGGATACGACAGCTTCACGTGCGGGCACGCGTCAAACTCTATCTCCGCTGCGCTCGGCATGGCAGTGGCTGCAAGGGAGACAGGACACCCCGACAGGCACATCGTGGCCATAATAGGCGACGGAGCCATGAGCGGAGGTTTGGCTTTCGAGGGTCTGAACAACGTTTCCACAACGCCTAACGATATGCTCATTGTGCTGAACGACAACAACATGAGCATTGACCGCAGCGTGGGCGGACTTAAGCAGGCCCTACTTAAGCTGAACACCAACGAGACGTATAACCGCATGAGGTTCAAGGCTTCGCGCTGGCTTAACTCCAAAGGCTATCTCAACGATGACCGCCGCAAGGGCATCATAAGGCTTAACAACGCGCTGAAGTCGGCCATAAGCCACCAGCAGAATATATTTGAGGGACTCAACATAAGATATTTCGGTCCGTTTGACGGGCACAACGTGATAGAGCTTGTACGCATTCTGCGCCGGCTTAAGGACATGAAGGGGCCTAAACTGCTGCACCTGCACACGATAAAAGGTCACGGATACGCCCCCGCGGAGAAGGCAGCCACGGTGTGGCACGCACCGGGTAAATTCGACATAAGCACCGGCGAGCGCATAGTTTCAGACGAGACGGGCGTACCGCCGAAGTACCAGACTGTGTTCGGCGAGACCCTGCTTGAGCTTGCCAAGGCCAATCCGCGCATCGTAGGAGTGACACCGGCCATGCCAACGGGCTGCTCGATGAACATCATGATGAAAGAGATGCCTGACCGTACGTTTGACGTCGGCATTGCCGAGGGGCACGCGGTAACCTTCTCGGCGGGCATGGCAAAGGACGGGCTGCTGCCCTTCTGCAACATCTACAGTGCCTTCGCGCAGCGTTCTTACGACAACATAATACACGATGTGGCCATACTCAGCCTGCCCGTAGTGCTGTGTATTGACCGCGCCGGACTTGTAGGCGAGGACGGAGCGACCCACCACGGTGCGTTTGACATTGCCGCACTGCGCCCCGTGCCGAACCTTACTATAGCCTCACCGATGAACGAGCACGAGCTGCGCAACCTGATGTACACCGCCCAACTGGACGGCAAGGGGCCGTTCGTGATAAGGTATCCGCGCGGACACGGCGTGCTGACCGACTGGCGGAACAAGTTTGAGGAGATTAAGGTCGGCACAGGCCGCAAGCTGAAAGACGGCAAGGGAACGGCCGTCCTGACCGTAGGTCCGATAGGGAACAACGCCGCCGAGGCTATTGCTGAAGTGGAAAAAGCTCACGAGGGGGTAAGCGTTGCGCATTATGACATGCGCTTCATAAAACCGCTCGATGAGAACCTGCTCACGGAAATCGGCCGGCAATACAACAATATAATAACAGCGGAAGACGGAGTGCGCGCCGGCGGCTTCGGCTCGGCCGTGCTTGAGTGGATGGAGGATCACGGATATACGCCAAGGATAACACGGCTCGGGCTGCCTGACAAGTTTGTCGAGCACGGCACCGTTGACGAGCTGCAACATATTGTCGGCATTGACACAGACTCGATAGCCCGCAAAATAGAAGAGACCGTAACCGGTCAACATGCTTAATGACTGAATTTCAAAACGGATATAACGTAAAATGAAAATCATTATTGCAGGCGCATACGCCATCGGCACATACTTGGCAATGCTGCTTTCACGCAACGACCAGGACATTGTCCTGATTGACGAGGACGAGGAACGCCTCAACAACGTAAGCAGTGACTATGACCTGATGACCGTACACGCCTCACCGTCAAGCGTGAAGGCGCTGAAAGACGCGGGCACAGGCAACGCTGACCTGTACATCGGAGTTACGCCTGACGAGAACATGAACATGAACAGCTGTATATTAGCCAAAGCTCTCGGCGTGAAAAAGACCGTGGCCAAGGTGAGCAACTATGAGTTCATGAACCCCGAACTGAAGGAGCTTTTCAATAAAGTAGGCATAAATTCGCTTATATATCCTGAGAACTTAGCGGCTTACGACATCGTTAACGGCCTGAAAATGAGCTGGGTAAGACAACGCTGGGACGTACATGAAGGGGCTCTCGTAATGCTCGGAATAAAGCTGAGAGAGACCTGCCGGATACTTGACGAACCGCTGAAAGACCTCTGTAAGCCCGAGTCGCCTTACCATATCGTAGCCGTAAAACGTGGAGACGAAACCATAATACCGCGCGGCGACGATGTTCTGAAGACGTATGACATGGCCTACTTCATGACAACACGTAACTACATACCGTATATAAGAAAAATCGTAGGCAAGGAGCACTACGCCGACGTAAAGAACGTTATGATAATGGGAGGCGGCAACACGGCGGTAAGAGCGGTGCAGATGATGCCTGAATACATGAGCGCGAAGATTATCGAACAAGACGAAAAGCGTTGCGAACAAATCAACGAGCTGATTGATACTGACAAGGTAATGGTCATCAACGGCGACGGCCGTGACATCCCGCTGCTTATTGAGGAAGGTATCAAGAACACGCAGGCCTTTGTTGCACTGACCGAAAACGCCGAGACAAACATCTTAGCATGCCTTACGGCAAAGCGCCTCGGCGTGCGCAAGACCATAGCTATGGTCGAGAACATCGACTATGTGAAAATGGCTGAGAGTCTTGACATCGGTACTATAATCAACAAGAAGGCGATTGCGGCCAGCCATATTTATCAGATTATGCTCGACGCCGACGTGAAGAACACGCGCTTCCTTATGACAGCGAACGCCGATGTGGCTGAGTTTACGGCACAGCAAGGCTCTAAAGTCACAAAGAAAAAGGTGTTTGAGCTCGGTCTTCCGCACGGAACAACTATCGGAGGGCTCGTCCGCAACGGCGAAGGTCACCTCGTTTCAGGAGGCTCGCAGATTGAGGCAGGCGACATAGTTGTCGTGTTCTGCCATAACGTCAATATGGCGAAGATTGAAAAATTCTTCAATTAAATCATTAAGATGATTAACGTAAAACTTGTTTACAAGGTCATCGGCTCACTGCTTTTCATTGAGGCAATAATGATGCTGTCGTGCCTGCTTGTATCGGTTTATTATAAAGAAGACGATATCCCGGCCTTTCTCATCACGATTGCGGTGACTGTTCTCTCCGCCTTAGGCCTGAAATACAAGGGCTACGAGGCAGAGAACAGCATGGGACGGCGCGAGGCTTATCTGCTGGTAACGCTCATCTGGATTATCTTCAGCGCGATAGGTGCGCTGCCGTTCGTAATCAGCGGTTACCTGACAAGTTACACTGACGCCTTCTTTGAGACAATGTCCGGATTTACAACGACTGGTGCTACAATAATTGACGATGTTGAAATTCTGCCCCATGGACTGCTTTTCTGGCGTTCACTGACCCACTGGATAGGCGGTTTGGGCATAATGTTCTTTACAATAGCCATTCTTCCGTCGCTCGTCGGAGGAAGTGTCAAAGTGTTCTCAGCCGAAGCCACAGGACCGATAAAGAGCAAAATGCACCCCCGACTGAGCACAACGGCAAAGTGGATATGGGCCATTTACCTTATAATAACTGTCGGCTGCACCGCTTGCTTCTGGCTGTTTGGCATGGGAATATTCGACAGCATCAACTATTCGATGTCCATCGCCGCCACGGGAGGCTTCTCGACACACAACGCAAGCATATCTTTCTTTGACTCGGCGGCTATCGACTACACGGCAGTGATATTCATGATACTGTCAGGAATTAACTTCTCGTTGCTTTATCTGCTGATGTTCAAAGGCAAGGTAAAAGACTTCTTCAAAGATGCCGAGCTGCGTTTCTACATCACGATGATAACCTTATCCACCGTGTTCATTGCCTATATGCTGACAACAAGGAGCGGAATTACGCCCTCTGACTCGATAAGATATGCCCTGTTCCAGGTATCATCGTTCATCACGACGACGGGACTTTTCAATACAGACGCCGGCCTGTGGCCACACATTACATGGGTTGTGCTGACGATATGTATGGTCTTAGGCTCGTGTGCCGGCAGTACAAGTGGTGGTATAAAGTGTATAAGGGGAGCCATGCTCGTAAGGATTATACGCAACGAATTTACACATCTGCTGCATCCGAGGGCAATTATTCCGGTAAAGCTCAACGGCAACAACATTCCTTATCAGGCACAGGTCACACTGCTGGTATTCCTCACTCTTTACGGTGTCGCATGCCTCGTGGCATTCTTTCTGTTCAAAATGATGGGGATGGAAACTACCAACGCAATTACAATAGCTATCAGCAGCGCAAGCAACGTAGGACCGACTCTCAGCACTGACATTGGCCCTACAATGTCGTGGAGTTCTCTGCCAGACACAGCAAAGTGGGTGTGTTCGGCAATGATGCTCATGGGACGTCTTGAGTTTCTCAGCGTTATAGTGCTGTTTACGCCGGCCTTCTGGAAAAAGAACTGACGGTTAGTAAATGCTGCCGGGCTATTATACTCTAACTAATAGTAAACTAATATGCAACCAGTAAAATTCAGACCTATCCTCAAACAGACGATTTGGGGAGGTAACAAGATTGCTGAACTCAAGCATCTGACCGGACATGAGAATGAGCAAGTAGGCGAGAGTTGGGAAATCTCGGGAGTGAAAGGCAGCGAAAGCATTGTCGCTGACGGGCCGTTTGAGGGCAAGACTTTGTCTGAAATGGTAGCCGGGATGCAGGACAGACTCGTCGGAGTGGAGAACTACAAGCGGTTCGGCAACGAATTTCCGTTGCTCATCAAGTTCATCGATGCACGCCAGCCATTGTCTGTCCAGGTACATCCTGATGACGGAAAAGCCCGGCAACGCGGCATGAAAAACGGCAAGACGGAGATGTGGTACTTAATGGACTCAGAGCCGTATGCCACATTGTGCTGCGGGCTCAAGCAGGCAATAACACCCGGACAATACAAGGAAATGGTGGCCGACGAGACCATATGCGACGCCATTGCCGAATATCCGGTGAAAGCCGACGACTGTTTCTTCATACCTGCGGGACGCATCCACAGCATCGGCAAAGGCTGTTTCCTTGCCGAGATACAGCAGACATCTGACGCGACCTACCGCATTTACGACTTCAACCGTCGTGACGAGAACGGTAATCCGCGTGAGCTGCACACTAAGCAGGCTGCTGAATGTATCGACTACAACGTTCAGAGAGACTACCGCACAGACTATGTTGCCGCCAAAAACCAGGGCGTGTCGCTCGTTCAATGCCGGTATTTCAACACTGCCGTGTATGACCTTGACGAGCCTATGACACTTGATTACAGCGAACTTGACAGCTTCGTGATAATCATCGGAATAAAGGGTGAGGCCACGTTTACCGACAATGAGGGTAACAAAACGTTGCTCAGAGAGGGCGAGACAATGCTTATACCCGCTACAACGAGCACACTTCAGGTAAGCGGAACAATAAAGTTCCTTGAGACTTACGCTTAATAAATTAAGAATGAAGAATTAAGAATTAAGAATTTTAGAGTCAAGAGTTAAGAAAATACGGCACAGAAGAAAAGTTCCGTACTTTCTTAGCTCTTGATTTTCAAGAAATTTTCAATATCCTTACGCATACGGCGGAATGGCTCAGACATTACATATCCCATATTTTTTTTCAGCATCTGCTCTATGTCCTGCACGCTGTGTGAATAACACGACAGCTCGTTGCGCATCTGCGTTGAGTGTACCGCCTGGCGGCGTATTTCATTCTCACGCTCACGTATCAGCACACCGCACACCTTAGTCATTATCGGCATCACAATCTTGTCAAACAAGTGGTGTCCCTGGATATAAAGATACGTTGTCTCAGGCGTTACTCCAAGCTCTATCAACTCACGCTTCAAAGACAGATACGACTCTTTGGCGTCAGGGTATTTACGCCGCAGCCAGTTACACTTCTTCCACACCTTGTTACGTATGTTGGCAATTGTTTTCTCTGGCATATTGACATTAAAGCTGCCAAGCTCAATCACCTTGTTGAAGTCCGTAATGGTAAACTGCCCGTAAATGCTGCGGCGGTAATGCCATATCGACCATACGAAGAGTGGAAAAACGGCTTCACCAAACTGGTTCATGAAATCCGTAAAGTTAAACACAGCATGGTCGTTAAGCGTCACCATGACACATACGTTGTGCAGCGATGGGGCGTAGCACTGAAGGTTTTCTATGGCGTAAGCGTATGTATGAAACACATAGGGATTACTGATTACCTCCTTAGATGTTTGCGTCGCGCCTTGCATAAGGTAATCATAATCGGCGTCAACACACGCAATCATGTCTTGTCCCACTTTTCTATACAGCAGGCTCATCAGCACTGAGCGTTTGCCCCGCTCAAGAGTGGTATGCGATGGTAGCATCACCTCAAAGTAACGGGTGTCGTCCTCATAGTTGCCAAGCAGCGTGCGCCAGAACAACACATCGTCATAGCTCTCGACGTAAGCCACAATCTTACGCCGCGCTTTCTTCGACTTAAGCCTGTTGGCTGCCCCGAAGTATTCAGACGTTATGCTGTCACTCAGCCGCTTGGTCATCGGTCAGTCCTCCGTTATATCGCTAACCTCAGTTATTTTATCAATCCAACCGTTCATAACAACTGCCGGCGAATGGGTTGTAAGTATTATCTGCACGTTCTCGTTCAGTTCAAGAATAAGGTCTATAAGTCTTTGCTGCCACTCTATGTGCAGGCTTACCTCCGGCTCGTCCATAAAGAGAACGTAAGGCTGATTGTCCTCGATGAGAACCGTCAGAAGTATCACAAGCATCTGCTTCTCGCCGCTCGACAGTTGGTAAGGATAAAGAGTCTCGCCAATCTGCGAGAAACGTATTTCGTTCTCAGTCCTTATTATTTTCTTTCCGGTCTCATAGAACAGGTCGTCAATCAAGTCTTGGAATTTCCTTTTCGGCTCAGAAATCATCTGCGCCTTCGCCGCCGCGTCAGGCTCGCCGCTTTGCAGTACGGATATTATCCTGTTGCCGATGTTCACCTGATAGTCAAGATACTTCCGCTGCAACTTGAACAGCTGCCAGTCAAGCTCAGTGGCAAGGTTCAGCCCGACTTCGCCCAGCAGGTCGGCGTTAAGCAGCGGGCGGTCAAACGAGCGAATCACGTCGTAACGTATATGGTCGGCGTCAGCCGGATTAACCGTTATATGCACGCCTTTGACATTCTTGGCCGTTATGTCGCCACCGGTGCCGATGCTTTTCACAACCTTATTTATAATAGTGCTTTTACCCACACCGTTGATGCCGCTAAGGATATTCACACGTCTGTCGAGCTTCCATACCACGTGGCGGCGGCCGCTCCATAGCGACTCTATCTCGATTTGTTCTATGTAGTCGGCGTATTTTTGCATAATATTGATTTTATCCTTACTTATTCATGGCAAATATAGACATTTTATTTTGAATTGTGTAACTTTGCAGGCTAAATATTTTAAACTTATATTTCTAATGACAAACAATCGTCCCCTCATTGCCCACTTGTGTGCTTTTCTCGCCTGTGCGTTCTGGGGTTTAATGGCACCGCTGGGCAAAGATGCCATGACCCACGGCCTTACCGGCATCGATGTGGTAACCTTCAGGGTAACGGGCGGAGCCGTGCTGTTCTGGCTTACATCGTTTTTCACAAAGAAAGAGCACGTTCCGCGCCGCGACCTGCTCATGCTTATAGGCGCCGCGCTGTTAGGTCTTGTGTTCAACCAGTGCTGCTACACCATGGGACTTAGCATCACATCGCCCGTCAACGCGAGCATCGAGACTACCTCAATGCCTATCTTCGCCATGCTGCTGGCGGCTCTTATCCTGAAAGAGCCCATAACGGGAAAGAAGGCGGCGGGCGTGGTTATCGGCTGCACGGGTGCCGTCATACTGATAGCTACAAGTGCGGCTGCGACAAGCTCAAAGGTAGGCGACATCCGCGGCGACCTGCTCTGTCTCGGCGCACAGCTTTCGTTCGCACTCTATCTCACGCTGTTCCGCGACCTTATACGCCGCTATTCCGTGATAACAATCAACAAGTGGATGTTCACTTACGCGTCAATAGCAATCCTGCCGTTCACCTTCAGTCACGTGTCGGCTGTCGATTACGCCGCCATTAACGTCACAACGTGGTTAGAGACGGGCTTTGTCGTATTGTTCGGCACATACATCAGTTACATCCTGATGATGGTAGGCCAGCAGACTCTGCGCCCAACGGTGGTCAGCATCTACAATTACGTGCAGCCGCTCGTGTCGGTTACGGTAAGCGTACTTACCGGCATAGGCGTGTTCAAGCCATCTCAGGGTCTCGCCGTCATTCTCGTCTGCCTCGGCGTATGGCTCGTAACGAAGTCGAAGTCGAGGAGAGACATTGAAAGGGAAATACACAATTCATAATTCATAATCGGGTTATGCGGTTATGGGGTTATCAGGTTATGAGGTTAACCTCCTAACCGCAAAACCTTCAATTCATAATTGGGCTGTGAGAAAGTGAGAGGGTGAGAAGCAAGGCATTGACTTTAACTACCTCTAACTTCTTTAACTACTTAGAGTAATGGCTATAACCTATAACGAGCGAAGCGAGTGATAACTTCTTAAACTTCTACAACTTCTAAAAAACATGAACATTCTTGCAACCATCGGCGGCACTCCGCTCGTTGAGCTGCGCCGCATTTCAGAACTTAACGGCATATCAACACCTGTAATGGCGAAGGTGGAATTCTTTAATCCCGGCGGAAGCGTGAAAGACCGCGTAGCTCTCGCCCTCGTCAACGATGCAGAACGTCGCGGACTGCTTGCTCCGGGCGCAACGATTATCGAGTCTACAAGCGGCAACACGGGCATCGGACTGGCTCTTGTATCCGCCGTAAGAGGGTATCACCTTATCCTGACCATGCCCGAGACGATGAGCATTGAACGCCGCAAGCTGGTAGCCGCCTACGGAGCAGAGGTTCGCCTTACGCCGGCGGCACAAGGCATGGGCGGTGCCGTGGCCGAGGCCGAACGTCTGCGCGATGAAATAAAAGACTCGGTGATACTCGGGCAGTTCGACAATCCAGCCAATCCCCGTTGTCACTATGAGACTACCGGGCCGGAGATCTGGCAACAGACCGACGGCCAGGTAGACGTGTTCGTAGCCTGCGTAGGCACGGGCGGCACAGTGTCGGGCACGGGGCACAGGCTCAAAGAGTATAACCCCGGCGTGCGCATAGTGGCTGTAGAGCCTGCCGCGTCACCCCTGCTGTCGGCCGGACACAGCGGTCTGCACAAGATACAAGGCATCGGGGCGAACTTTATACCCAAAACTTACGATGCCGATATGGTTGACGAAGTTGTCACCGTAACAGACGACGAGGCTATGCAGACAGCCCGCCTCGTGGCGCGTAACGAAGGACTCTTCGTTGGAATATCGTCCGGCGCGGCCGTAGCGGCAGCCTTGAAGGTAGCCGGACGCGACGAGAACAAAGGCAAACGCGTGGTAACCCTGCTGCCTGATACGGGAGAGAGGTATCTGTCTACGGAGTTAACAGCATTATGAGTGAAAGATATTTTCTCGCTCAATCAGTCGGAACAGATGTTCTACTGCTTCTTCTTCAGGGATGTTCTTTTCCACGCATTTCTTGCCTTTATAAAGCGAGATTTTACCTCGTCCGGCTCCCACGTAACCGTAATCAGCATCGGCCATTTCGCCCGGACCGTTCACAATGCAGCCCATTATGCCTATCTTCAAGCCCTTCATGTTCTTCGTTGCCTCCTTTATCCGTGCAATGGTAGAGCGCAGGTCGTAAAGAGTACGGCCGCATCCGGGGCAGCTTATATACTCAGTCTTTGACGTGCGGAGGCGCGCCGCCTGCAGTATACCGAAGGCGGTAGACGTTATGTCAGCCTTGGAGAGCGTACCATCGTTCATCAGCCAGAGGCCGTCGGTAAGGCCATCGAACATCAGCGCGCCCATGTCTGCTGCCGCCTCAATCTGGAAGTCGCCTTTTCCCTCTTGCGAGTGGCGGTACATCTGGCAGAAAACAACGGGGTTTTGGAGGTCTGCCGACATCATCTCGTGCACCAATGCGCGTTGTTCGCCGAGGCGATTTTTGTTATTGCTCATGCTTACTACAACCACTTCAGGGTGTGCCTTGAGGCAGGCGATATATTCATCTGCGTCAGCTCCGTATGGAAGAACAAGGAACTTAAGCGGAGCCTTGAACAAACTGATGAGGGGAATGGCGTTGTAAGGGAAGATGGGATATATACCGTCAGTGTTTGCCAGCCCGGTATACGTGTTGAAATCAATTATGTATTTCTGGCCGGGCAGCCTCCTTCCGGGCAGCGTACTGCCGGTGTATACATAGTCGGGCACGATGTCCTGCCCTGCGTTAAGTGTCGAAGGGTCGCCGCCCCCGGTCATTGTTGCAATAACAACGGGCGTGTTCTGTCCGCCGATGTTCATCACCGGCTCTGTCGTACGCCGTTCAGGGCGCAGCCAGTCGAAGCCTTCGGCCTCTGTGCCGGGTATCATCGTGTGGCCCGCGCGGCGCGTGATATAGTCTACAAGGTGGCGTGCCACGGGTATTTCGGCCTCAGGCTCCTCGCTCAGCGACACCCTTACGGTGTCACCAATGCCGTCAGCCAGCAGTGCGCCGATGCCCACCGCGCTCTTTATGCGGCCGTCTTCGCCATCACCGGCCTCGGTCACACCGAGGTGAAGAGGATAGCTCATGCCCTCGCGTTCCATTTCGTTCACCAGCAGACGCACTGAGCGCACCATGACAACCGTGTTGCTCGCCTTGATTGATATGACAACGTTGTCAAACCGCTCACGCTTGCATATTCGCAGAAACTCCATGCAACTCTCGACTATCCCCTCGGGAGTGTCACCGTAACGGCTCATTATGCGGTCAGAAAGAGAGCCGTGGTTGACGCCTATACGAAGTGCCGTGTGATGTTCTTTGCAGATGTTCAGCAGCGGAACGAAACGTTCCTCAATCTTCTTCAGCTCGTCGGCATACTCCTCATCGTTGTATTCAATGTGCTTGAACGTGCGTGCCGGGTCAACATAGTTGCCGGGATTAATGCGCACCTTCTCGGCATACAGCGCAGCCACTTCAGCCACATGAGGATTGAAATGGACATCGGCCACGAGCGGAGTCATGTATCCGTCCTCTCTCAGACGTGTGTTGATGTTCTTCAGGTTCTCGGCTTCGCGCACACCCTGCGTGGTCAGACGGACATACTCTCCGCCCGCCTTGATTATGCGCTCGGCCTGAGCCACGCACGCCTCGGTGTCAGTGGTGGGCGTGGTCGTCATCGACTGCACCCTTATCGGGTCCTGTCCGCCCATCGGCGTGCCGCCGACCTGCACCTCAGAGGTATCGCGGCGATGGTAATTGAAAAGGTCCATAAATGTCTGTTTATATTTTCAGTAGTTAAAGTAGTTAGAGGAGTTAAAGTAGTTAAAGTCAAATGCCTTGCATACAGGTATGAAATTATCGTTCACAGTGTCACTTAGTAATTAAAGTCAAATGTCTTGCCTACGGCCATTATATATTATACCGGCCGGCAAAGCATTTGACTTTAACTACTTTAACTTCTCTAACTACTTTAACTACTACATCTTATTAATTCGTCTTATACTCATACTTAACCTCGGCCAGGTCCTTGTTGGCCTTTTCAATTTTGGCCCCAAGTCCGGCTTTATAGTCAGCGAGGCGTGCCGCGATGCCGTCATCGGTAAGGGCGAGCATCTCCACTGCCAGTATGGCGGCGTTCATTGCGCCGTTCACTCCGACAGTAGCAACGGGTATTCCCGGCGGCATCTGTATAATGCTGAGCATAGCGTCAAGGCCGTCGAGCATGCCTTTTATAGGCACACCGATTACAGGCAGGGTGGTTGATGCCGCTATAACGCCGGGCAGGGCGGCAGCCATGCCGGCACCTGCGATGATTACCTTTATGCCGCGGGGCTTCGCTTCCTTGGCAAACCGCTCAACGGCGTCGGGCGTGCGGTGGGCCGAGAGTGCGTTGACTTCAAACGGGACGCGCATGTCGTTAAGGAAGTTGCACGCCTTTTCCATTACGGGCAGGTCACTCGTGCTGCCCATGATGATGCTTACTAATGGTGTCATAATATCTTTGTTTTCAGTTTATCTTGATTTATAAGGCAAGTCCGGCTGCCATTATAACAGCAATACGGCCACGAAGGCGCACACAACGCCTACGAGATAGCCGATGATTACCTGGTGGAGCGAATGCTGACGCAGCACCATGCGGCACGTACCGAGCAGGCCGGCGATGATGAGTACCGGGCAGAGCCACCACACGGGATTGAACCCGAAGATAAGCGAGAAGGCTAAAAGAGCGCCCGTAACGCCGCCGATCGCCGCCGTGTGGGTGGATATCTTGACAAAAAGATTGACCATGGCGCACACCACCTGGATAACGAGCGAGGCTATAAGGATAGTGCCGAGGAAATGAGGCACGTGGACGGCAGCCATGATGTAATAGCACAACAGGTAGGAGACGATAGATATTACGTAAGGAATTACGCGGCGTTCGCGGCTTCCTATCTCAAAGCGCGACCAGCCCTGGTAGTGGCGGTAGAGGCGTATGAGCATTGTGGGGAGGAAGATTGTGAACAGCCAGAACGTGAACAGCAGGAACAGCTTGTATGTCAGGGGCAACAGGCTGAGGTAAGTCAGCGTAAGAAGACTGACCAGCCCAAGTATGGGAAGGTAGAAAGGGGTGAACACCACGCTTAAAACCTTGGCCGCAAAGATTATCTGTTTATCTCTCATTTCTTCCTAAGTCGGGCCACGGGTATGCCTATCTGCTCGCGGTATTTGGCTATAGTGCGGCGTGCCACGGGGTAACCTTTCGAGGTCATCAGGGCGCGTATGGCGTCGTCGCTCAGCGGGTTGGCCTTATCCTCGTTGTCAATTATGTCTTTAAGGGCAGCCTTCACGCGGCGCGTAGACATCTCTTCGCCGCTGTCTGTCTTAACGCTGTCGCTGAAGAAGTGGCGCAGCTTGAACGTGCCCCAGCGCGTCTGGGCATACTTCATGTTGCTGACGCGCGACACTGTGGATATGTCCAGCCCAGCCTTCTCGGCCACGTCTTTAAGTATCATGGGCTTAAGGTCGCTCTCATCGCCATCGATAAAGTATTTCTTCTGTATGTCGATAATGGCTTTCATGGTAACGTAGAGGGTGTGCCGGCGCTGCTTTATGGCATCGATGAAGCCTCGTGCACGCTCCACTTTCTCCTTGGCGTAGAGCAGAGCCTCCTTCTCCCTGCGGTTCATCTTGCCCTTGTTACGGCGGTAGCGGTCAACCATGCCCGCAAACGAGGGCGACACATACAGCTCAGGAATGTTTCCGTTGTTGATAGTGAAGGTTACGTTGCCGTCATCGGTAGTCTCTACAATGAAGTCGGGCGTTATCTGCTGCACGCTGCGTCCCTCGGTCTCGCCGAGGGCAGAGCCGGGCTTCGGGTTCAGCTTAAGCAGTTCGGCGTGCACCGCCAGAGCCGTGTTGTCATCGTATCCGAGCTGTGCCGCAATCTTGTCCCAGCGCTTGTTCATGAACTCGTCGAAGCATTTTGTTATCACATCGTCCATGCGCCGGCGCATGTCTGACCGCGGGCGGCGCCTGATTTGCAGCAGGAGACACTCACGCAGGTTACGCGCGCCAATGCCGGCGGGGTCAAACGTCTGCAGCGTATGCAGCACTTGCTCTATCTCTTTCTCATCGGTGTCGATGTTGTGGTATATGGCCAGCTCATCGGTCAGTGTTCCGAGATCTTTGCGCAGCAGTCCGTCGCCGTCGAGCGAACCGATGAGATATTCCATAATCTCGTGCTGCTTGTCTGAGAGGTCTACATCAACCATCTGCTCTTTCAGCCTGTCGTAGAACGACACCCTGTCGCCGTAGGTTATCTCCTCATAGTCAGCCGTCTGGCTGTCGGCAGTCTGCGGTGTCACGGTCTGGGGCATTTCATCGTCCATGCCTATGCCTGCAAGTGCATCGTCGAGTGCCGCCTCCCGGTCCTCACGCTCAGTTACGGCGTCAAAGTCTTCGTCAGTGTTATCGTCACGGTCGGTGGCTGCCGCATCGTCAGACCCGTGCGGCGCGTCAGGCGTGCCGCTCTCGAGAGCCGGGTTGTCATCAATCTCGATGGCAACGCTCTGCTCAAACTCTGTCAGGGGCATCTCGAGCATACGCACAACGAGCATCTGCTGCTGAGTGAGCCGTTGCGTCTGCACTTGCTTCTGTGTCTGAGTTTGTATGAGTCTCTGTGCCATAACGCTGCAAAATTAATATTTTTCCGTGATGTAGAGAAAGAAAAGATGTGTTATTTTCTTATTTAACAGATTTGGCCTGCAGCCTTCCGCCAATATAAATTTAAGCGGAAGTCAAAGCCTGTGTTTACCTTTCAACAGCCATGAGCCGGCTGTTAAAATCAGCACATCTGCCCTCCGGTACGTCACCCGGCAGCCGCATGCGCTGCAGGAGGTGGCTTTTTACAGTCCAAAAGGTCATCTTTTACACGCTAAAAGGCCACCTCTTACAACGCAAAGGACAGCCTTTTGCAATGCGTCTGATTATCAACCACTTACGAACAGACCCGAAAAGGTTCAAGGCGGGCCGTGAACGGGAAGCGGAAGCAGCGTTCCACATTATTTATAATATAGCAAGCCGAGGCGGCAACGGCACGCGGCGAAAACAAGAAAAAGCAGGGAATAAAAATAAAAGTGCATTTTCGCGCTTTTATTTTGTATTTCTCTCAACTTGCACTATCTTTGCACTCTAAAAGCAATTAAGTCAATCAAGATATGTCAGGAACAAAAAGAATCAAGACGGCTCTCGTCTCTGTATACCACAAAGACGGGCTTGACGAGCTGCTTGCGAAGCTCAACGCAGAGGGTGTGAAATTCTTATCAACAGGCGGGACACAGAAGTTTATCGAGTCATTAGGGTATGAATGCCAGACGGTGGAAAGTGTAACGACATACCCCTCAATCCTCGGCGGACGCGTAAAGACTCTTCACCCCAAAATATTCGGCGGCATCTTAGGACGCCGTGACAACGAGGGCGACCGCGAACAGATGGCTCAATACGAGATACCCGAGATTGATCTCGTCATCGTTGACCTGTATCCCTTTGAGCAGACAGTAGCCGGCGGAGCGTCAGAGGCTGACATAATCGAGAAGATAGACATAGGCGGAATATCGCTGATACGCGCCGGAGCGAAGAACTTCAACGACGTGGTAATCGTTCCCGGCAAAGCTGAGTACGGCGTACTGCTCGACATCCTCAACAAGAAAGGCGCCGAGACAAGCCTCGAAGAGCGCCGCATGTTTGCCACAAAAGCGTTCGGCGTAAGCAGCCATTACGACACGGCGATACACAACTGGTTTAATTCTTAATCCGAAATTCATAATTCACAATTCATAATCCGACCGGTTGTAAACATTATGCGATATAACGCCGACCGGTCCGATTAAAAGTTATGAATTGTGAACTGTGTGCTATGTATTATGAATTGGCAATAATAAATTCGAGAAGTTAGTTGAATATGGGATTTTTTTCATTCATCCAGGAAATAGCAATGGATCTCGGCACGGCCAACACAATCATTATCAGTGATGACAAGATTGTAGTTGACGAGCCGTCAGTGGTGGCTCTCGACCGCCGCACAGACAAGATGATAGCAGTTGGCGACAAGGCCAAGATGATGTACGAGAAGACCAACGACAACATCCGCGTGGTGCGTCCTCTGCGTGACGGAGTCATCGCCGACTTCACAGCCTGCGAGCAGATGATGCGCGGACTGATAAAGATGGTCCACACGGGCAGCCGCCTCTTCTCGCCCTCGCTGCGCATGGTGATAGGCGTTCCCTCAGGCTCTACCGAGGTTGAGCTGCGCGCCGTGCGCGACTCGGCCGAGCATGCGGGCGGGCGTGACGTCTACCTTATATTCGAGCCTATGGCCGCAGCCATCGGTATAGGCATTGACGTAGAGGCTCCCGAGGGAAACATGATTGTCGACATCGGCGGCGGAAGTACTGAGATAGCCGTTATTTCATTGGGCGGCATCGTGTCGAACAACTCTATCCGCACCGCAGGAGACGACCTTACAGACGAGATACGCGAGTACATGAGCAAGCAGCACAACGTGAAAGTGAGCGAGCGCATGGCTGAGCGTATAAAGATACACGTAGGCTCGGCACTGACCGACCTCGGAGACGAAGCTCCCGAAGACTACGTTGTACACGGGCCTAACAAGGTGACGGCGCTGCCCATGGAAGTGCCCGTATGCTATCAAGAGATAGCGCACTGCCTTGACCGCACTATCGCGAAGATAGAGAACGCCGTGCTCTCAGCTCTTGAGAAAACACCGCCCGAGCTTTATGCCGACATCGTGAAGAACGGTATCTACCTCACCGGAGGAGGCTCTCTGCTGCGCGGATTGGACAAACGTCTCACAGATAAGATCAAGATACCGTTCCACGTGGCTGACGACCCGCTGCACAGCGTGGCAAAAGGCACGGGCATAGCAATAAAGAACGTTGACCGCTTCTCGTTCCTGATGAGGTAAGCAATGCGTAACCTGATTGATTTCATCACAAAATACAATCACTGGTTTGTCTTTGTAATACTCGAAGTCGTGAGCTTCGTGCTGCTCTTCAGGTTCAACAGTTATCAGGGCAGCGTATGGTTCTCGTCAGCTAATGTTGTGGCCGGAAAGGTGTACGAGGTTGATGCCGCCGTGAAAAACTACTTCAGTCTGACGAAGATTAACGAGCAGCTTACCATGCGTAACCTGTATCTCGAGCAGACCGTAAGGCAGCTTGCGTCTCAGGTTCACGCCCGGACGGCCGACTCTACATGGCTGCTGCGCACGCAGATGGACGTGCTCAAGAGGTATCGGCTGATACCTGCCAAGGTGATAACCAACTCGCTTGACAGGCGCGACAATTTCATAACCATTGACAAGGGACGGGCCGACGGTGTGCAGAAAGACATGGGAGTAGCCTGCGGCAACGGCGTTGTCGGTGTGGTTTACATGGTTTCTGAGCATTATGCCGTGGTCATCCCTCTGCTCAACTCGAAGTCAAACGTCAGCGTAACGATAAGGAAACGCGGCTATTACGGCTATCTGCACTGGACCGGCGGAGCTACCGACCTTGCCTATGTAGATGACATTCCGCGTCATGCCCACTTCCGTCTTGGCGACCTTGTAGAGACAAACGGCTACTCTTCAATATTCCCTCCGGGCATCATTGTCGGACAGATTTTGCACGTATATAACTCGCGTGACGGCCTTTCTTACCGCGTACAGGTACGTCTGACCACTGATTTCGGCAACCTGCGCGACGTTTGCGTAATTGACAACAGTGCCCTGAAAGAGCGTATCGAACTGCTGCAAAACGCCGAGGACTCATTGAAATTGAAGCAGAATTAGAATGAATACAGAAGTAATAAGACGTTTCTTCACATTCATTATTTTATGCCTCGTACAGGTGTTGGCGCTCAATCATGTCGAGCTTTTCGGCTGCGCCACGCCCCTGCTGTACGTTTACTTCATCATGCAGTTCAGAAAGGGCTTCCCTAAATGGGCGTTATTGCTGTGGAGCTTCTCCTTAGGTATCTGCATCGACATATTCTCAAACACACCTGGAGTAGCCGCCGCGTCGGCCACTTTCCTCGGTTTCTTGCAGCCATACCTGCTCAACCTGTTCGTGCCGCGCGACAGTGCTGACGACATCTTGCCTACAATGAAATCGCTCGGTGTGGCAAGATACGTTTATTTCACAATAATAAGCGTACTCGTTTTCAACATCCTTTTCTTCACGCTTGAGATATTCAGCTTCTCAGGCTGGCTGAACTGGGCGTGGAATATCTGCGGAAGTACGTTACTTACGGTTATCCTTATTCTTGTGATTGAAAACGTAAGACGGCACTGAATTCTACGACTTATCGCATAAAAGGCAGGAAGACGGACATGGATTACGGACTTGAAAACAGAAAATACGTCATCGGCGGAGTGGCCGTTTTTATCGTCGTAGTGTATATCATACGGCTTTTTACGCTCCAGATTATGAGCGATGACTACAAGAAAAACGCCGACAGCAACGCTTTCTTGAAGAAAATTGAGTATCCGGCGCGTGGCGTTATATCCGACCGTAACGGCCGTATGCTCGTTTATAATCAGAATGCTTATGACATAATGGTGGTCATGAACGAGGAGAAAGGCCGCCTTGACACCCTTGACTTCTGCCGCTCGCTCGGTATAACGAAAGGGTATTTCGACAAAAGAATGGCCGAAATAAAGGACAGGAGCAAAAATCCCGGCTATTCACCTTACACCCAACAGACGTTCATGAGCCAGCTCTCTGAGAAAGAATTCAGCGTTTTCCGGGAGAAAACATACCGCTATCCCGGCTTCTACGTTCAGCGGCGTAGCGTCAGACAGTACACGATGCCTTACGCGGCGCATGTCCTCGGCGACGTGGCTGAAGTTTCCCCGTCAGACATTGAGGACGATTCTTATTACCAGTCGGGAGACTACATCGGTAAACAAGGTGTGGAAAAATACTATGAGAAGCAGCTGCGCGGCGAGAAAGGCATGCAGATAATGCTGCGCGATGCTCACGGACGGATACAGGGGAGATACATGAACGGCAAGTTAGACCGCCGCCCCGTGGCCGGCAAAGACCTCACCTTGGCCATTGATATCAAGCTGCAGGCACTCGGAGAAAGGCTGCTTGAGGGCAAGATTGGCAGCATCGTAGCCATTGAGCCGTCAACAGGCGAGGTGCTGTGCATGGTCTCTTCGCCGACGTATGATCCGAGAGCAATGACCGGAAGAAAGCGGAGCAAAGCCCACATAGCACTTGCCCGCAACTCGTGGAAGCCCCTTCTTAACCGCTCTATCATGGGAATGTATCCTCCGGGCTCTACCTTTAAGACCACGCAAGGCCTCACTTTCCTCACTGAGGGGATAATAACTCCGGGCACAATGTTCCCCTGTCACCACGGATTTTACTACCGCGGGCTGCACGTCGGATGCCATGGCCACGCCTCACCGATAAACCTTGTGCCGGCAATAGGCACCTCGTGCAACGGCTTCTTCTGCTGGGGACTGTATTATATGTTAGGCAACAGAAAGAAATATAAGACCGTCCAGGATGCCATGAACACGTGGCGTGACTATATGGTCAGCATGGGTTTCGGTTACAAATTAGGCATTGACCTGTCAGGAGAGAAGCGCGGACTGATACCTAACGCCCAATATTACGACAAGGCCTATAACGGTTCGTGGAACGGACTGACCGTAATCAGCATAGCAATAGGCCAGGGCGAGGTGCTGCTTACGCCACTACAGATAGCCAACCTCGGCGCGACAATAGCCAACCGGGGCTACTATTACACCCCTCACGTTGTGCGCAAGGTGCAGGGAGAGCCGCTCGACACTGCCTATGCCCACAAGCATTACACCAAAGCCAGCCGCCGGGCTTACGACTATATCGTAGCAGGCATGAGGCGGGCGGTAATGGCCGGCACGTGCCGCGCTGCCGACAGCCCGTATTACGAGGTATGCGGAAAGACGGGAACGGCGCAGAACCACGGTCAGGATCACTCCATATTCATGGGCTTCGCGCCGATGAACGAACCTAAGATTGCCATTGCCGTATATGTTGAGAACGGCGGTTTCGGTGCAGAATACGGCGTACCTATCGGCGCGCTGATGATTGAACAATATTTACGAGGTAAGCTCTCGCCCGAGTCAGAGAAGCGGGCGAGCGACTTCCAGCACAGACGTATATCATATGGTGCGGCAAACAGATAAAAAACAGAGCGTGCTTCGTTCGCTCGACTGGTGGACGATAGGCATTTACTTAGCGCTTTTAGCGTTCGGCTGGCTGAGCGTATGCGGTGCAAGCTATACTTACGGCGATGCCGACATACTGAGTCTCAGCACACGTTCGGGCATGCAGATGATATGGATAGGCACGTCAATATGCCTCGGTTTCGTGCTTCTGATGCTCGATGACAGGTTTTACGACACCTTTGCCTACATCATTTACGGCATTCTGCTGCTGCTTTTGTTCGCCACGATATTCAATCCTCACGAGATAAAAGGCTCGCGCTCATGGCTCGTATTAGGACCTCTTAGAGTGCAGCCTGCCGAGTTCGCCAAGTTCGCCACGGCTCTGGCGGTGGCCAAACTGATGAGTACATACGACTTTAACATCCACCGCTGGAAACACTTTCTCGCCGCGTGTGCCGTCGTTGTGATGCCCATGCTGTTCATCATAGCCCAGCAGGAGACCGGCTCAGCCCTTGTCTACATAGCCTTTTTCCTAATGTTTTACCGGGAGGGGATGACGGGCAGCGTGCTGTTCACAGGCGTGGCGATGATTATCTACTTCGTTGTGGGCATACGTTACGAGGACATTGTGATGCTCGACACGGGCACGTCGGTGGGCAAGTTCGCCGTACTGCTGCAGGTGCATATATTCACAGCCGTGCTGGTCAACGTCTACTGCCACAACCGCAAACAGGCACTCATCATACTTTCATACACCGTAGGACCTACCCTTCTGGCATTCCTCTTCGCCGAGTTTGTCATTCCTTTCGACATCGTATGGGTGCAGCTGGCCGTCAGCGCCTTTCTTGTGGGACATCTGCTATGGTGTGGATTGGGCACCCGAGTGCGCAATTATTTCTTCATAATGGCGTTCACCTTAGGTTCGATAGCATTCTTTTATTCGGCAGACTACGTGCTCAACAACATCCTTGAGCCTCATCAGCGCACACGTATCAACGTGCTCCTCGGCCTTGACGAGGATCTTGCCGGAGCCGGATACAACGTACATCAGAGCGAGATTGCCATAGGCTCGGGCGGACTTAAGGGCAAAGGATTTCTCAATGGAACGCAGACCAAACTGAAGTTCGTGCCCGAACAGGACACCGACTTCATCTTCTGCACCGTAGGCGAGGAAGAAGGTTTTCTCGGTTCGGCCGGAGTCCTGCTGCTGTTCCTCGCCCTGATACTGCGCCTGATAAAGATGGCCGAGCGTCAGCCGTTAATGTTCGGGCGGGTGTACGGATATTGCGTTTTAAGCATTTTCCTGTTCCACGTGTTCATAAACGTGGGCATGGTGCTCGGGCTTACGCCCGTAATAGGCATACCCCTGCCTTTCTTCAGCTACGGAGGCTCGTCTCTTTGGGGGTTCACCATCCTGCTTTTCATCTTTCTGAGGATAGACGCAGGAAGAAATCTTATAAGGGAATAATAGAAAAACGGAAAGAAACAAAGACTGAATATCTTTGTTTCTTTCCGTCAGATTTGCTTGTCAGCAATCAATAAACACAGCCGTCCGCAGGGCATCTAAGCATCCTCGCCATAGACACGCAGTATCGCTTCATCATCACGCTTGAGCACACTGAAAGGGTAAACACACCCGTCTTTCTCACGCAGACCACGGGTAAAAACAATCCATCCTTCCTCACGAGGATACAGATATTCATGACGGACACCCGTCTTACGGTCTAAAGTAACGAAAGTATAACTCGTCAGACTGTCAGAAAAAGAAGACGTATCGCCGTAAGTCACCATACAATAAAGCTTATCCGGCGTTATCCTTATGTCACTTATCTGACGGCAGAACACGCTGCGGAACGGCTTCGCATACCCATAGTTGTAAAACATCGTCGTGTCAATCGGCGGAATATCCTCGTCCGCTATTTCAAAAACTGTATAACAATTCTTTTCCACGGAAACGTCTGAAGTATCCGCGACGTACACCTTACCCGAATAGCTGTCCGTATATGCGAGCTCATTTCCACCGACCGCAGACAGAGGGGCGACATAATAATAGCCGGTCATAGTCTTCCGCGCCACATCATCAAGATGGCCGAAACGGCACACCAGCTTACCTGTCCTCCTGTCAAATGCAGCCATGAAAGGCGTTTCCGTATCGTAAAATCCGGGCATAAAAGAGTTGTATCTGACATCTCTCTTATATTTATCATCATCAAAGCTGCTTGCCCAAGTGTATTTCTCGCATCCCATAATCAGATTGTTTCCCGTTGAGCTGAACTGGAAATGCTGGTAGAAATAATTATCCCCTAACGAAAAGTCCAAAGGTACACACTCATCCGCCTTGAAGTCAGGTAATCTTCTCGGAAGGATGCATGCCTTGTTGTAAAAAGCCAGACGGGCCGTATCTTCATAAAAGACTTTGGGCAAAGAAAAAGACAGACCGATATTGGCCGTATCAAGCATAGCCGCATTGCATACAATGTAATACAAGCTCTCGTCTGCGACAAGGGATTTCAACATAGCTGAATCTACGTTCACAAACATGTTTTTCTCTTCGTCAGTAGGCCCAAGGCTGCCGGAAAAGCTGAAAACACTATCATTATTATTACATTTGAATACAGATACAGTCCCTAAGATTTCGTCAGGATAGAAAAACATATTACCGGAGAAGTACGAATTCCGGAATATTTCACAAAGTGGGTATTCATCCGGAACGTCTAACCGATAATCATGATGACTGCCGCCAAACTCAGACAAGCCGCCCTTTTCAACCGGATATTTCCACACGATGTCTTCAGCATGAGCCAAGACGTCAAAATCCTTATAGGCCATTGGTTCAGTACGTGCCAATAACGCCTCATTAATTTTTGGGGTAATAAACATTCCATCATAACCGGTAATCAACCTGCCCTGCTTTGTAATCTTCAATATATCCGGAGAATTCAACGGAATGTTATTAAAGCTGAATATACTTTTATACCGGTCGTTTGTATCGTAAATATAGTAATCCGCAGTATACCCTTTCTTTTTATTATAGAATTCGGCAATCTTCTTATCCGGGTAAGCTGATATCAGAACGAACTTTTTCCCTCTGCTCCTAAAAAGCTTGCCATACCGTTTAATTCCGCTTTCACATCTCGGGCATGATGACGGAATAAAAATATAAGCGTAAACAGTATCCTCTTCTATCCCGGCTTCAGCCAACCATTTCTCCAGCAGCCTGTCCGTACCAGGTCTCTGCCGGACTTGCAGATTTCCGTTCTCACATGATGTCAGCAGGTCAGTCCCCTGACCTGCTGAATATGACGCGAATAAGAACGAAAGCATGAAAACTGCCAAAAGTCTCATTCTATAACACCTCCATTCTTAATTGCTTCAATCTGTAATTCTCTTTTTACTGTCTCAACATCGCCGACATAAGAATCAACACGTTCATTTATCACATTTCCGTCAGCGTCTTTTACGGTTGTTTTAACTAAAACGGTTCCTCCACCATCAGACAAAGGATCTACCGGAATACCATTATTGGAGCCTCTGCCCACAATCACTTCATTACTTATCTCAGCACACACCCTGACACATTCACCTTTACAAGGATTCTTATAGCTGTCATTGGCTTTTTCGCCATAATAGACAGATTTTGTTAATAACTGAGACTGGGCTGATACATTTGAAATACCTGCCATTGAAAACAGCACTGCACATAAAAAAATTTTTTTCATACGTAAATATTAAGCGTCCTACACATAAAGCGGGACAGGTTTATA
>C._urophasianus_2_cecum__coassemble_26_pt1 | contig 50733 bp, 42 predicted proteins | sample C__urophasianus_2_cecum__metabat2_low_PE_008 | metagenome-assembled genome bin C
CAATTACCCCCCCCCCCGTTTTAACATAAATTTAACGTGTGTGGCGCGGTTATCCCTTGCTGTTGGACTCTACACCATGTAAGAAAATTAGGGAAAAAGTGAAAAATGTTTGAGACTGAAAGTCTTTTTATTGTTTTATTTGTTATCTTTGTAGCACGTTAAGTTTAACTGGAGACATTCACTAACATTAATAGTAATATGGAAAACAATGCAGAACTGATTGCTTTGTGTGAGGCCAAGGCCAAGCAGTGGCTCACACCTGTCTTTGACGCTGATACGCAGAAAGCGGTGAAGGCAATGCTTGAGAACGAAGACAAGACAGACTTAATTGAATCTTTTTACAAAAACCTTGAGTTCGGTACGGGCGGACTGCGCGGCATTATGGGCGCGGGTAGTAATCGTATGAACGTTTACACCGTAGGCATGGCTACACAGGGCTTTGCCAATTACCTGAAAAAAAACTTTGCTGACCGTGAACAGATATCTGTTGTGGTTTGTCACGACTGCCGTAACAACAGCAGGCTTTTTGCTGAGACGGTTGCAAACATATTCTCTGCCAACGGCATTAAGGTTTATCTGTTTGACGACATGCGCCCTACGCCTGAGTGCTCGTTCGCAATTCGACATCTCGGATGCCAGAGCGGTGTGAACATTACGGCAAGCCATAACCCCAAGGAATATAACGGATACAAGGCATATTGGGAGGACGGAGCACAGGTTCTGGCTCCGCACGACACCGGAATAATAGATGAAGTGAACAAGGTAAAGGTCGAGGACGTGAAGTTTGACGGCAACAAAGACCTGATAGAGATTATCGGTGAAGAGATTGATAAGATATATCTTGACCTTATCCACGGAATATCTATCGACCCGGAAGTAATCAAACGCCGGAAAGACCTTAAGATAGTTTACACACCGTTGCACGGCACCGGCATGATGCTTATCCCGCGTTCGCTGAAGCTGTGGGGCTTTGAGAACGTTCATTGCGTGAAGGAACAGATGGTAAAGAGCGGCGACTTCCCCACGGTTGTAAGTCCTAACCCTGAGAACGGCGAGGCTCTTACACTTGCGTTACGTGACGCGAAGGAGATTGATGCCGACATCGTTATGGCGAGCGACCCCGATGCTGACCGCGTAGGTATGGCCTGCAAGAACGATAAGGGCGAATGGATACTCATCAACGGGAACCAGACTTGCCTGCTCTTCCTTTATTATATTATCAGCAACCGCAAGGCTAAGGGGCTGTTGAAGCCGACAGACTTTATCGTCAAAACTATCGTTACGACCGAAGTAATCAAGAAGATTGCCGACAAGCAGCATATCGAAATGCGCGACTGTTACACCGGCTTCAAGTGGATTGCACGTGAGATCGCACTTTCAGAGGGTAAGCAGCAGTATATCGGTGGAGGCGAGGAGAGCTACGGTTTCTTGGCTGAAGACTTCGTGCGTGACAAGGATGCCGTTTCAGCATGTTCTCTGCTCGCAGAGATTTGCGCATGGGCTAAAGACCAGGGCAAGACGCTTTATGATGTGCTTATGGGCATTTACCTTGAGTACGGCTTCTCTAAGGAGTTCACAGTGAATGTTGTTAAGCCGGGAAAGACGGGCGCCGATGAGATTAAGCAGATGATGACAGACTTCCGTAACAATCCGCCTACCGACCTTGGCGGCAGCAAGGTTGTTCTTTGGAAAGACTATCAGACACTTGAGCAGCGTGACGCTGCCGGCAATGTTACTAAGATTGACATGCCTACAACGAGCAATGTGCTGCAGTGGTTCTGCGATGACGAGACCAAGGTAAGCGTGCGCCCGTCAGGTACCGAGCCTAAGATTAAGTTCTATATTGAGGTAAAAGGCACAATGAAGTGCAACGGATGCTATGAGCGTTGTACAAATGAGTCCGTTGTAAAGATTGAGGCTATCAAGAAGTCGCTTAACTTAGCATGATTTCACAGACGGTAAATCGTCATTTAATATGCGGCAGAAGCCAGACGCTTCTGCCGCTTTTTATTGTTAGTACAGCATTTCTTTGTTCATATTGAGGCATTTTGCTAACTTTGCGCAACGTATAATAAAAAGATGTAAGGTTATGAAGCTTATTGCTGACAGCGGCAGTACGAAAACAGACTGGTGCGTTGTTGAGGGTGGAAACGTATTGCTCCGCATGGCCGGACGCGGCATCAATCCCTTTCAGCAGGATGCCGGCGTAATAGAGCGTGTGGTCTCAGAAGACTTGGTCGGGCATCTTGACAGCCCGGGAAGAATAACAGAGATAGAGTTTTACGGTGCCGGTTGCCGTGACAATATGATATATGCAGTTGAGCAGATATTGGTCCGTCTGTTTGTAAATGCGGACCGGATAGAGGTTTGCTCAGACATGCTTGGGGCGGCTCGTGCGCTTTTCGGAAGCAGTGAAGGCATCGCATGTATCCTCGGGACAGGCTCAAACTCATGCCTGTATGACGGGAACGCGATAACGGCCAATGTGCCGCCGCTTGGCTATATACTTGGCGACGAGGGCAGCGGAGCCGTGCTTGGCCGCCTTTTTGTCAACGCGCTGTTCAAGGGCGGACTGCCTGGCAATCTGCGTAAGGCGTTTGTTGCCGAGACAGGTTACGATGTCCCTTATATAATAAATAGGGTGTATAGAGAGCCGCAGGCCAACCGGTTTCTTGCAAGTCTTTCTGTATTTATCCATAAACATTTGGACAACAGCAGGTTAAGAACGCTCGTGATAGAAAACTTTAAGGCGTTTTTCAGGCACAATGTCAGCCTGTACGGCCGGCGTGACACGGCCGTAGGTGCGGTAGGAAGTATCGCTTATTATTACAAGGCCGAGCTTGAAGAGGCAGCCCTTGCCGAAGGCTATACGTTGGCTAAGGTCATACGCGACCCGATGGAGGGACTTATTGATAACGAGAGGCAGCTAACCGTTTAATGTCAGAGCCATCCTGGCACACACCGTGAGGACGGCCCCGACGATGCGTCCGGGCGTCTTTTGTTGTGCCATTGCTAAGCCTTGGTAAATCCAATTGGCCGAGACGCTTTTGTGAAAGGTGGCCTTCAACGTTGCAACAGGTGGCCTTTCAGCATCTGAAAGGCCACCTGTTATCCGCTGAAAGGTTATCTTTTACAGACCCGCCTCATGCGGCCTGAAATTAATCTCCGTTCAGCCTTCAGCAGTAAGGCCTTGCGGGGCATGAGAAATAGTATTTCAATAACAAAAACAAAAGAATAAAAATATATGTTTTTGTTTAATCTTTACAAAATAAATTGTAACTTTGCAGACGCGTTTAGTAGTACTACGTTTTATTAAATAAAATATATATGTATTTTATCTTGTTAATTACCGTTTTGATAACGGCTGTTTTCTTGGTAGTGGCTGCTTTTGTCATCGCTAAGTTAATGGGTCCGCGTACGTACAACAAGGTTAAGGGCGAGCCGTTCGAGTGCGGTATCCCCACCCACGGCACGTCATGGCTGCCGGTACACGTGGGCTATTATCTGTTCGCCATTCTGTTCCTTATGTTCGATGTGGAGACGGTGTTCCTCTATCCGTGGGCTGTCGTTGTTAAGGAATTCGGCGTTATGGCAATGGTCAGCATCGGATTCTTTTTGTTAGTCTTAGTATTTGGCCTTGCTTACGCTTGGCGGAAAGGAGCATTGGAATGGAAGTAAGAAAACCCGTCATCAAGAGTATTCCTTACTCAGAGTTTAAGGACAATGAAACCCTTGAGGAGATTGTAAATGAGCTTCACGGGGGAGGTGTTAATGTAGTGTTAGGTTCTCTTGACAGCATGATTAACTGGGGTCGTAGCAATTCGTTGTGGTCGCTTACGTTCGCCACGAGCTGTTGCGGTATCGAGTTCATGGCCGTAGGTTGCGCCCGTTACGACTTTGCCCGTTTCGGTTTTGAGGTAACGCGTAACTCTCCCCGCCAGGCAGACCTTATCATGTGCGCCGGCACAATTACTCACAAAATGGCTCCAGCCTTCAAGCGCCTGTACGACCAGATGGCCGAGCCCAAGTATGTTGTGGCCGTAGGCGGCTGCGCCATATCGGGCGGCCCGTTCAAGAGCAGCTATCATGTGGTTAAAGGCATTGACGAGATTGTGCCTGTTGACGTGTACATTCCCGGTTGCCCTCCGCGTCCGGAGGCCATACTTTACGGCATGATGCAGCTGCAGAGAAAGGTAAAGATTGAAAAGTTCTTCGGCGGAGTGAACCACAAGGAGAAGAGGCCTATCATCGTCAACGGCAACGAAGTAGACGAGAAGAAGCTCGCGGAGGCATCAGATGCCCTCAATCTTGTGGACACATCGTCGTCATCTAACAATTAATTCAGGAAGCGATGAAATTAGAAAACAAAATATTCGAATTGAAGGATTTTGCCTCTGAAATGGCAAAACTCAAGAATGAGCAGCATTTCGATTTTCTCGTGACCATTGTCGGTGAAGACTTCGGGGAAGAAGGCCTCGGCGCCGTATACATCCTTGAAAACACCGGGACGCATGAGCGTACAAGCGTCAAGGCTGTAAACGCAGACAGAGACAACGCTTACATACCTACGGTAAGCAATCTCTGGAAGGGTGCCGAGATGCTTGAGCGCGAGGTGTACGACTTCTACGGAATAAAGTTTCTCGGCAACAAAGATATGCGCCGTCTGTATTTGCGCAACGATTTCAAGGGCTTCCCGATGAGGAAAGACTATGACATGAGCCCCGAGAACAATCAGTACACTCTGGACGATGATGTTGAGGTTGACTACACTCTTGAATACAACCTTGATGCCGATGGTAATATCAAAGCTACAAAGCACCGTTTGTTCACTGATGACGACTACGTTATCAATATAGGTCCGCAGCACCCGGCAACCCACGGTGTGCTCCGTCTGCAGACCGTTCTCGACGGCGAGTACGTGAGAAAAGTGTATCCACATTGCGGATACATCCACCGCGGTATCGAGAAAATGTGCGAAAGCTATACTTATCCGCAGACTCTCGCCCTGACGGACCGTCTTGACTATCTCTCTGCGATGATGAACCGTCACGCGCTGGTCTCGGTAATCGAGGAGGCGATGGGGGTTGAGCTGTCTGACCGTATTCAGTATATCCGCACGATAATGGATGAGCTTCAGCGTATTGACTCGCACATGCTGTATTTCGGCTGCTGCGCTCAGGATCTCGGAGCGCTTACCGCCTTCATCTACGGTATGCGTGACCGTGAGCAGGTGCTCAACGTTATGGAAGAGACAACCGGCGGCCGCCTTATCCAGAACTATTACAGAATAGGCGGATGTCAGGCAGATATTGACCCGAACTTTGTTAAGAACGTCAAGAAACTTTGTGAGTATGTTAAGCCAATGTTCAAGGAGTATGACGACATATTCACAGGTAACGTCATCCTGCAGAACCGTTTTAAGGGCGTAGGCATCCTTTCTAAGGAGGACGCAATATCTTACGGTTGTACAGGCGGCACAGGCCGTGCTTCAGGTTGGCATAACGATGTCAGGAAGAATCATCCTTACGGACTTTATGATAAGGTTGACTTTAATGAAATTACATATACCCACGGTGACTGTTTCGACCGTTACAAGGTGCGTCTTGACGAGATGCGTCAGAGCGTACGCATACTTGAGCAGTTGATTGACAACATCCCCGAAGGCGAGTTTTACATCAAGCAGAAACCTATAATAAAGGTGCCTGAAGGAACATGGTACACAAGTTGTGAGGGAAGCCGTGGCGAGATAGGCGTATATTTGCGTAGTGACGGCGGTAAGAGTCCTTGCCGGCTTAAGTTCCGCCCGATGGGGCTGCCTCTCGTTTCAGCAATGGATACTATTTGCCGAGGCGAGAAGATTGCCGACCTTATCTCTATCGGAGCAACGCTTGACTACGTGATTCCTGATATTGACAGATAACTAAGTAAGTGAAGAGTGAAGGACGGAAGAGCGAAAACACATCGGCTGAAAAATCAGTAAATGTCTTTGAACCTCTAAGACTTCTGTAACTTCTTCAATTCATAAACTTAAACTTTAAACAAAGTGTTTGATTTTAGTATAGTAACAACATGGTTTGACAGCCTGCTCAGGGATACCCTGGGATTGGGAAACTTCTGGTCAATCCTTATTGAGTGCGTCATTGTCGGCCTGCTGATATTGGTGGCTTATGCCATGCTGGCAATCGTACTTATATATATGGAACGTAAGGTCTGCGCTTTCTTCCAGTGCCGTCTCGGCCCGATGCGTGTCGGTAAGTGGGGTATCTTCCAGGTATTTGCCGACGTGCTGAAGATGCTTATCAAGGAGATTTTCCCCGTCGATAAGGCAGACAAGCTCCTTTATATCATCGCACCGTTCCTTGTGATTATTGGTAGTGTAGGCGCTTTCGCCTTCATGCCGTGGAATAAGGGCGCGCAGATACTTGATTTCAATGTAGGCGTGTTCCTGCTCACCGCCATCTCAAGTATAGGTGTAGTAGGTATCTTCCTTGCCGGCTGGAGCTCTAACAACAAGTATTCTGTTGTTTCAGCTATGCGTGGCGCAGTACAGATGATTTCTTACGAGATGTCGCTATGTCTGTGTCTGATAGCAGCTGTTGCGCTTACAGGCACAATGAGCTTCTCAGGCATCATAGAAGCTCAGAACAACGGTTGGCTGATATTCAAGGGACATATTCCGGCAATAATTGCTTTCCTCGTGTTCCTCGTAGCAGGTAATGCTGAGGCCAACCGTGGCCCGTTTGACCTGGCTGAGGCCGAGAGTGAGCTTACTGCCGGTTACCACACAGAGTATTCAGGTATGGGTTTCGGCTTCTTCTATCTTGCTGAATATCTAAACCTCTTCATCGTTGCAGGCGTCGCTTCGGCAGTTTTCCTCGGCGGATGGATGCCGTTGCATATTGCGGGTCTTGACGGTTTCAATGCCGTTATGGATTATATCCCCGGCATCATTTGGTTCTTAGCTAAGACGTTCTTCCTTGTCTGGGTTCTTCTCTGGATAAAGTGGACATATCCGCGTCTGCGTATCGACCAGATTTTGAAGCTGGAGTGGAAGTATCTTATGCCGTTGAGTCTGCTCAACCTTGTGATTATGACAATCGTTGTAGCCCTTGGCTGGCATTTCTAAAGATATAAGTGTGTTTTTAACATTGAATTCATTTGATAATGGAAGAGAATAACAAATCATATTTCGGCGGAATTAAAGACGGTCTGAAGTCTTTGGCTACCGGTCTCGGTGTAACCTTCCGTGAATATCTCACGAAGAAAGTAACCGAGCAGTATCCGGAGAACAGAAAGACAACGCTGCACGTCTCACCGCGTCACCGCGGACGTCTTATCATGCCGCAAGACGCTGAGGGCAACAACAAGTGCATCGCATGCAAACTCTGCGAGATGGCTTGTCCTAACGGAACAATCAAGGTTGTGCAGAAAATGATTGAGACCGAGGACGGCAAGAAAAAACGTGTGCTCGAGGATTATATCTATGACTTGGGCGAGTGTATGTTCTGTGAGCTGTGTGTAAACGCCTGCCCTCATGATGCGATAAAGTTTGTCAATGACTTTGAGAACTCAACTTTCAGCCGTGACTCACTTGTGTTACATCTTAACAAAGAGAGATTTGAACCGGCACTGCCCAACATAACAGACGGCGGTGCACCTTTTGAAATCGGTACATTCAATACGGGAATAAAGTAAAAAGGAGAACGTGAATATGGCTAATATGGTAATGTTTTTGATTCTCGCTGTTGTCATTCTCGGCTCTGCCGTAGTTTGCATAATGACAAAGCGGATTATGAGGGCGGCCTCTTTCCTGTTGTTCGTTCTCTTGGGTGTTGCCGGTCTGTACTTCCTGCTTGACTATACTTTCCTTGGCGCTGTCCAGATAAGTGTATATGCCGGAGGTATAACCATGATTTACATTTTCGCCATTCAGCTTGTAAGCAAGCGCACCCTTCAGGGTATGGTCGAGCGTCTTAAGGGTAGCCGTGTGGCTTTCGGCGCTTTGATGACCATAGTCGGGCTTGTTACGGTTGTGGCAGTGTTTTTCAAGAACAAGTTCATTGATATGTCTATGCAGGCAGCAGACGCTGAGGTTCCGATGACCGTCATAGGAAAAACTCTTATGGGGTCAGAGAAATATCAGTATGTTCTGCCGTTCGAGTTTATCTCTGTGTTCCTGCTCGCATGTATCATTGGTGGAATCGTAATATCGAGAAAGGAGTAATAAAGTATGGTACCAGTTGAATATTTCTTTGTGCTTTCAGCACTGTTGTTTTTCATTGGCGTGTTTGGGTTCATCACCAGACGCAACCTGATAGCCATGCTTATCTCCGTTGAGCTTATTCTCAACTCGGTTGATATAAACTTCGCAGCGTTCAACCGCCTGCTCTATCCCGGCCAGTTTGAAGGTTTTTTCTTCACCCTTTTCAGTATCGGCGTCAGCGCAGCCGAGACGGCCGTGGCGATAGCTATTATTATTAACGTTTACCGCAATTTCCACAGTGACCAGGTGAACAGTATTGAAAACATGAAAAATTAATTAAGTTATGGATTATAGTTATGTATTTCTGATACTCTTGCTGCCTGCTATCACATTTGTGTTGTTGGGGTTGGCCGGAATGAAGATGTCACATAAGACGGCAGGTCTTATCGGCACTTGTTCACTGGCTGTCGTGGCAGTGCTGTGCTATTATACGGCATTTGAGTATTTTCTTGTTCAAGGACGTGATGCCGCAACTGGACTTTTCCCTACGGTAACCGTTTTTGACGTTACGTGGCTGAAGTTTACCGAGCTTCTTACATTTAATATCGGTTTCCGTCTTACGCCGATATCTGTCATGATGCTTATCGTTATTTCTACGGTCAGCTTCATGGTTCACATTTATTCATTCGGATATATGCACGGAGAGAAAGGATTTCAGCGCTACTACGCTTTCCTTAGCCTTTTCACTATGTCAATGCTCGGCTTGGTTGTGGCAACCAATATTTTCCAGATGTATCTCTTCTGGGAGCTTGTGGGTGTAAGCTCATATCTGCTTATCGGATTCTATTATCCCTTGCATGCAGCTGTTGCAGCTTCAAAGAAGGCGTTTATCGTTACACGTTTCGCCGACCTGTTCTTCCTCATAGGTATCCTGTTTTACAGCTTCTATGTAGGAACGTTCAACTACGACCTCACGGCTATGCCTGAGGCTCAGATGGGAACGCTTCATCAGGCAGAATGGATTATGCCTACTGCATTGTTCCTGATGTTCATAGGTGGTGCAGGTAAGAGTGCAATGTTCCCGTTGCACATTTGGTTGCCTGACGCTATGGAAGGCCCGACACCTGTCAGTGCCCTTATCCACGCTGCGACCATGGTTGTTGCCGGTGTTTATCTCGTGGCAAGTCTGTTCCCGCTGTTTATTGAGTTTGCTCCAGAGGCATTGCATTGGGTTGCTTACATTGCTGCGTTCACGGCCTTCTATGCTGCGGTTGTAGCATGTTGCCAGAGCGATATTAAGCGCGTACTTGCGTTCTCAACAATTTCACAGATTGGCTTTATGCTTGTTGCACTCGGAGTGTGCATGCCCGACCCTGATCTCGGAAAGGTTGCAATGACAGAAGAGTATGCAGATATCAACGGACTTGGCTATATGGCCGGAATGTATCATCTGTTTACCCACGCAATGTTCAAGGCTTGTCTGTTCTTGGGAGCAGGTTGCATTATCCACGCAGTTCATTCTAATGAGAAGATGTACATGGGCGGTCTGCGCAAGTATATGCCGGTTACACACTGGACATTCCTGATTTCATGTCTGGCTATTGCCGGTATTCCATTCTTCTCAGGTTTCTGCTCAAAGGATGAGATACTCGTTGCCTGCTACAACTTCTCTCCGGTTATGGGTGTGATAATGAGCTGCATCGCTGCTATGACAGCTTTCTATATGTTCCGTCTGTATTATTCAATATTCTGGGGAAAGAGCTATTACGAGACTCACAAGGCCGAAGGTGCTCATCAGCCTCACGAGGCACCGAGTAGCATGACGATACCTCTTATCGTTTTGTCGGCAATAACCCTGCTTGTCGGAATCTTCGGAACACTGCACGTATTCGAGTTCGGTGAGTTTGTTTCTGCTAACGGTATCAGTTTCGGAACTCATACCAACTGGGCTGTTGCTGCATCAAGTACAATTCTTGCGCTTTGCGGTATCGGGCTTGCTACATATATGTACAAAGGCGAGGAGACACCTGTTGCCGACATGCTGGCACGCAAGTTCCCGCGTCTGCACCGTGCGGCTTACCGCCGTTTCTATCTTGACGAGGTATGGATGTTTGTTACGCATAAGATAATCTTCCGTTGCGTAAGCCGTCCATTGGCTTGGTTTGACCGTCACGTTGTTGATGGAGCAATGAATTTCATGGCATGGGGAGCTAACGAGGCAGGCGAGAGTATTCGTGGCTGGCAAAGCGGTGACGTGCGTCAGTATGCCGTTTGGTTCCTTACCGGAACAATCGCGTTAGTATTGATATGTATTTGTCTATAATAGAAAACCGGTAAAATGAGTATATTAAGTTTATTCGTATTGATTCCCGCGCTCATGCTGCTCGGCCTTTGGCTGGCACGCAACCTTAATCAGGTGCGCGGTGTTATGGTGACAGGTGCATCTTGTCTGTTGCTCTTGTCAATTTGGCTGACGGTTACGTTTATTCAGATGAGAGCCGCCGGTAATGCAGATGAGATGCTGTTTACTTACAGCATTCCATGGTTCAAGCCTTTGAATATCGCTTATGCCGTAGGTGTTGACGGAATATCTGTCGTTATGCTGCTTTTGTCGAGCATAATAGTGTTCACCGGCACTTTTGCGTCTTGGCAGCTCAAACCGCTTACTAAGGAATATTTCCTTTGGTTCACATTGCTCAGCACGGGTGTTTACGGTTTCTTCATCAGCATCGACATGTTCACCATGTTCATGTTCTATGAGGTTGCGCTTATCCCTATGTACCTGCTTATCGGGGTATGGGGCAGCGGTCATAAAGAGTATTCGGCAATGAAACTTACCCTTATGCTTATGGGCGGTTCGGCATTGCTTATACTCGGTATCCTCGGGATATACTTCAGCAGCGGAGCTACGACGATGAACGTGCTCGAGATAGCTGCCCTTCACAACATTCCGGTAGCTGTCCAGAAAGTATTTTTCCCGTTCGTGTTTATCGGTTTCGGAGTGCTTGGCGCCCTGTTCCCGTTCCATACATGGAGTCCCGACGGTCATGCTTCAGCGCCTACTGCCGTGTCAATGCTTCACGCCGGAGTGCTTATGAAGTTAGGAGGCTACGGATGTTTCCGTATAGCAATGTTCCTGTTGCCTGAGGCTGCGCATGAGTTGGCATGGATATTCCTTATCCTTACAACGATATCAGTAGTTTACGGAGCACTTTCAGCATGTGTTCAGACCGACCTTAAGTACATCAATGCTTATTCGTCAGTTTCTCACTGCGGGCTCGTGCTTTTCGCTCTGCTGATGATGACAAAGACATCTTGCACGGGTGCTATCCTCCAGATGCTCTCTCACGGACTTATGACGGCATTGTTCTTCGCCCTTATCGGTATGATTTACGGCCGTACACATACGCGTGACGTGCGCCAGCTTGGCGGCTTGATGAAGATTATGCCGTTCCTCAGTGTCGGTTATGTTATTGCCGGTCTGGCCAATCTCGGTCTGCCGGGCTTCTCTGGATTCGTTGCCGAGATGACGATTTTTGTAGGTTCGTTTGCCAACAATGATCTCTTCCACCGTACGGCTACAATCATCGCATGTACAAGTATCGTTGTGACGGCGGTTTACATTCTCCGCGTTGTCGGCAAGATACTTTACGGCAAGGTGGCAGATCCGCATTACGAGACACTTACAGACGCTACATGGGACGAGCGCGTTGCAGTATGCTGCCTTATCTTCTGTGTTGCCGGTCTCGGTATTGCTCCTCTGTGGGCAAGCGATGTTATCGGCAATGCGCTGATACCGATTATGGACCATATCAACAACGTTTCAGCAATAGCTTCAATGTGATAACAGTAAACGAGCAGACGAGTGACATGATGACAAGGTGAGGACACCCTTGCCGCTTGTCTGCTTGTCACTCGTTGACTTAAAAAAGCATAATAATGAATTACAGTCAATTTCTAAACATGATACCGGAAGCCACGTTGATGGCTATCCTTATTATCACTTTCATAGCTGACTTCACGTCTGCCCGTAGCGGAGAGCGTAAATGGTTTAATCCGCTTGTCTGCCTTATGATGCTTGTACAGGTGGTGGTCTCAGTAGTTCCTCAAGAGCCTACATCGGCATTTGGCGGAATGTATGTTACTACTACTGCGGCCAACGTTATGAAGGCGATTCTGGCCGGCGGCACGCTTGTCGTACTTATCCAGAGCCGCAAGTGGCTGAGCCGCGAGGACACAAGTTTCAAGGAGGGTGAGTTCTATATGCTTGTAATTTCCACGTTGTTGGGACTGAATATGATGATTAGCTCAGGCCATTTCCTGATGTTCTTTCTCGGACTCGAGATGGCTTCAGTGCCCATGGCCTGCCTTGTGGCACTTGACAAGTACAGTCACAACTCGGCTGAAGGTGCTGCCAAGTTTGTGCTTACAGCCATATTCTCAAGCGGTGTGATGCTGTTTGGTATCTCGTTCATTTACGGAGCTGCGGGCACATTATATTTTGATGATGTCGCAACGGCGTTTTCTGCAAAGCAGCATCTGGCTATGAGCATCATGGGTATGGTGTTCTTCTTCAGCGGATTAGGATTTAAGATAAGTCTTGTTCCGTTCCACTTCTGGACGGCAGACGCTTATCAGGGTGCGCCCACTACGGTGACGGGATATCTTAGCGTTGTCTCTAAGGGTGCTGCTGCGTTCGCCCTGATGGCTATTCTGATGAAAGTATTTGCTCCGCTTACTGAATATTGGACTTACGTACTTTACATTCTTGTGGTGCTCACGATTACTGTCGGCAACTTGTTTGCAATCCGTCAGAAAGACCTCAAGCGCTTCATGGCGTTCAGCTCAATATCTCAGGCCGGATACATCATGCTTGCCGTAATCGGCGACAGTGCCATGGGAGTGGCAGCTCTCTCATATTACGTGCTGGTTTACATCGTTGCCAACCTCGCAGTGTTCAGCGTTATAGCTGTTGTTGAGGAGAACAACGGCGGTGTAACAGACATGGACGCATACGACGGCCTTTACACAACTAACCCAAAGCTGTCGCTTCTGATGACGTTCGCGCTGTTCTCTCTTGCAGGTATTCCGCCTTTCGCAGGTATGTTCAGCAAGTTCTTCGTGTTCATGGCTGCGGCGCATGAGGGCTCAGCTCTTACCTACCTTGTAGTGTTCATCGCCTTGATTAACACCGTGGTGAGCCTTTACTACTATTTGCTTATTGTCAAGGCGATGTATATAAAGAAGGCCGAGGCTCCGCTGCCGACCTTCAAGAGTGACTGCGGCACAAAGCTCGCTTTGACCATTTGCACTGCAGGCATACTGCTCTTTGGTATTTGCAGCTTCTTCTATGACTGGATTGAGGCTGCCGCTTAAGCAGATTTAAAACTTTGATAGATATTATGGGGCTGTGTCAGTAATGGCATAGCCCCTTATTATTTGATGTATGAAAAGAGACAAATCATGGTGAGCTGTGTCGCCATGATTTGTCTCTTGTTTTGCGGTTGCATTTCACGCAGTTTCTAAAAGACCATGTATTACCGCTTAAAAGGTGACCTTTTGAACGGTGAAAGGACACCTTTTACATTGCAAGAGGTGACCTCTCAGAAACTGCTTTTTATGCTTACAGATCAGCAAACATTTCGTTCCACGTGTCGTTGAGTGCCGCCATGCTCGGCATTACGATGTCGGCGCCCTCGCGGGCAAGTGTCTCGTCGGACAGCGGACCTGTGTTTACGGCTATCGTGAAGATGCCTGCCGCCACACCGGCGCGCACACCTAACGGAGCATTTTCTACCACAATACCTTCTTCCGGACTGATGCCCGCCTTCTCAAGTCCGCGCAGATAAGGTTCCGGATCGGGCTTGCCGTGCGTCACATCGAAACCTGTCACTATCAGGTCATGGCTTACAAGGCCTGGAAACTCCGTCTCCAGGCTGTTCAGAAGGCTGTGCTGACCGCTTCCCGTTACGATGACAATCTTCAGCCCTTGAGCTTTAATCTTGTGCATAAGCTGCTCTGCACATTCCATTTTCTCGGCTTTGGGGCATTGACGGTAGGCTGCGGACTTAACATCATACATCTTTTGAGCCTCCTCATCGCTTATCTCGCGCCCCCATTGGCGGCGTGCTATCAGCTTAATTGTCTCAACGCCGCGCATTCCCTCGTATGTATATGCCTCTTCGGGCGACATCTCCAGGCCGAACGTAGCCATTGACTTATGCCAGCTCTGAGCATGGTTGGGCATGCTGTTGAACAGCACTCCGTCCATATCGAAGAGTACGGCTTTGGGCTTAAAGGCCGTGATGTTGTGACGTTTTGCGTAATTGTTTATCTCATCTCTCATGTTATTGTATGTGGTTTTGTTATAAAATAAAGTGAAGGAATAGGTCTGTGAACTGTCTCCAAGCGTAATCCCGGGCAGATGCCAGCCACAGCTTATTCCTCCACTTCTTATCTGCTGTTTGCTATATCTGTGTTATTTCAGATAGTTCCAAGTCGTTAATTTAGGCGTTCTCTTTGGCCAGTCTTTCCTTTATCGCTTTGCTTTCAGCCTCATATCCGGGTTTGTCGAGCAGCGCAAACATGTTCTTCTTGTAAGCCTCGACACCAGGCTGGTTGAACGGATTGACACCGAGCACGTTGCCGCTGATGCCGCATGCTATCTCAAAGAAATAAATCAGCTCGCCGATATAATATTCGTTCAGCACCGGAACAGATACGCGGATGTTAGGCACTCCGCCGTCAACGTGAGCGAGACGTGTACCTAATTCAGCCATCTTATTTACCTCGTCAACGCGCTTGCCGGCAAGGAAGTTCAGTCCGTCAAGGTTTTCCTCGTCATTGGGGAAGAGCAGCTCGCGGTTAGGTTTCTCAATGCTTATTACGGTTTCGTATATCGTGCGTTCGCCCTGCTGTATCCACTGCCCCATTGAGTGGAGGTCTGTCGTGAAGTCACATGATGCCGGGAATATACCCTTGCCGTCCTTTCCTTCACTCTCGCCGTACAGCTGTTTCCACCATTCACTCATGTAGTGGAGCTTCGGCTGGTAGTTAACCATTATCTCGATTTTCTTCCCTGCCTGCTCATACAGACCGTTGCGGACAGCTGCGTAGATAGCCGCCGGGTTTTCATCATATGGCGTATCCTTGCCGCAAACATGTTCCATTTCAGCGGCACCGGCGATGAGTTGCTTGATGTCAAAGCCTGCACATGCTATCGGCAGAAGGCCTACGGGGGTCAATACAGAGAAGCGTCCGCCCACGTTGTCGGGTATAACGAATGTCTTATATCCCTCCTTCGTTGCTGCAGCACGTGCCGCGCCCTTTGTCGCATCGGTAATAGCCACGATTACTTTCTTGGCCTCTTCCTTGCCGCGCTGGTCCTCACACTGCTTCTTTAGCAGGCGGAATGTCAGTGCAGTCTCGGTTGTAGTACCTGATTTAGATATGTTGATGACGCCGAACTTCTTTCCTTTCAGGTATTCGGTAAGTTCAGACAGATAGTCTTCTCCGATGTTGTTGCCGGCAAACAGGATAGTGGGGTTGCTCTTGTCTGCGACAAGCCATGCGAACGAATTGTTCAAAGCCTCGATTACTGCGCGTGCACCGAGATAGCTTCCGCCGATGCCTGCTATGACAATAGCCTCGCATTCACGGCGCAGAGTGTCGGCGCAGTCCTGTATTTCCTGCAGGAACTCAGGCGTGACTGATGACGGCAGATGCAGCCATCCGAGAAAGTCATTACCAGGGCAGGTACCGTTTTCAAGTGCTTCTTGTGCAGCCTTCACTTTCGGCTCGTAAGCCTTGACCGTTCCTTCGGAGAGGAATTGTACGGCCTTTGTTACGTCTAATGTGATATTTTTCATTGTTTATTGAATTATGATTCTTTTATCTGAAAGAATCGGTTAATAACTTTATCTCAATCTGTGGCGATATCCGTTCGTACAGAATGTTGTACACGGCGTCGAGTATCGGCATGTTCACGTGGCAGTGACGGTTGATTTCCTTCATGCATTTGGTGCCGAAGTAGCCCTCGGCAATCATCTCCATTTCTATCTGAGCACTCTTTATGCTGTACCCTTTGCCGATCATCGTGCCGAACGTACGGTTACGCGAGAAGTTAGAGTAGCCGGTAACGAGCAGGTCACCGAGGTACGCCGAGTCAGTAATATTGCGCTCAAGAGGGTACACCGATTTAAGAAAACGCGACATTTCCTGCACCGCATTGGCCATAAGCACAGACATAAAGTTGTCTCCATACTTAAGTCCGTTGCATATTCCCGCGGCAATGGCGTATACGTTTTTAAGCACAGAGGCATATTCTATGCCGACAACGTCAGTGCTTGTCTTCGTCTTTATATAGTCGCATGTAAGCACATCAGCGAATGCCTGAGCTTTTTCAAGGTCGCTACAGGCCACCGTCAGATACGACAGACGCTCCAAAGCAACCTCCTCAGCGTGTGAAGGTCCGCCGAGGCAGGCTAAGTTCTGATACGGAATATCATATACCTGGTGAAAGTATTCCGAGCAAACGAGATTTTCGTCAGGCACGATTCCCTTAATCGCTGTTATTACAAACTTGTCTTTTATACGAGTTTTCAGTTTCTTGAGGTGGTTTTTTATGTAAGCCGACGGTGTTACGAAGATAAGCGTGTCGTAAGCCTGCACTATCTTGTTGATATCGTTTGCAAACTCTATCTCTTCAATGTTGAAGTGCACGCTCGTGAGATATGCCGGGTTGTGCCCCAGTCTCTTGAAGTCTTCAATGCGGTCATCGCGCCGCATATACCAGCCTATGTGCTTAGTATGCGCCACTACAATCTTGGCTATGGCGGTAGCCCAGCTGCCGCCGCCGATAATCGCAACATTTCCGCAATCGAACATTCCGTTGTCTGATGATTCGTGAACCATAATCTCCCGACGTATTTTCCATGTGTGGACGGACTGTCAGTCAGACAGTGGAAAAGTGCTTTTTACCTCGATGTCTACAAGATTGTGGCTCAAGAATAATGTTTTATGAATTATGAGTTGCGTTCTCAATCCATTTAGCAAACTCGTCTACTTTCGGATTGTCGTAGCCCAGTTTATATTTCTTATTCACTCCGCAGACGTCCATTTGCAGCTTCTGCGGGTTAACATCCTTGATGTCCGACACGAGGTAATAGCCACACTTGTTGAGTACCGGCACCCATTCTTCAGGCACACCTACGGCAGCCCATTCGGAAACAGTGCTCTTGGGGGCTTTCTTCTCCGAGCGCATCTGCGGGAAGAAGAGCACCTCCTGGATGTACGTCTTGCCCGTCATAAGCATCACGAGGCGGTCTATGCCGATACCGATACCGCTTGTTGGCGGCATGCCATACTGCAAAGCGCGGAGAAAGTCCTGGTCGATGATCATGGCCTCGTCATCACCCTTGTCGGCCAGACGCATTTGTTCTTTGAAGCGTTCCTCCTGATCAATCGGGTCGTTAAGCTCGGAATAGGCGTTGGCAAGCTCTTTTCCGTTGACCATAAGCTCAAAACGCTCAGTCAGTCCGGGTTTAGAACGGTGCATCTTGGTGAGCGGAGACATCTCAACGGGATAGTCAATGATAAACGTCGGCTGTATGAAAGTGCCCTCGCAGAACTCTCCGAATATCTCGTCAATGAGCTTTCCTTTGCCCATTGTGTCGTCAATCTCCATGTTAAGTTTCTTGCATACCTCGCGGATTTGGTCTTCGTCCATTCCGTTAAGGTCATAACCGGTCTTTTCCTTGATAGCGTCAAGTATGGGCAGACGGCGGTAAGGAGCCTTGAAACTTACGATGTTGCCGTCAATCTCGCGCTCAGGCTTGCCGTTAACGGCGATGCATACGGTCTCGAGAAGTTTCTCCGTGAACGACATCATCCAGTTATAGTCCTTATACTGCACGTACAGTTCCATACAGGTGAACTCGGGGTTATGGTTGCGATCCATACCCTCGTTACGAAAGTTCTTGCCTATCTCGTACACTCCTTCAAATCCGCCGACAATCAGTCTTTTAAGATAAAGTTCGGTGGCGATGCGCATATACATATCAGTGTCAAGCGCGTTGAAGTGCGTAATGAACGGTCTTGCGCTTGCTCCGCCCGGTATTGACTGCAGGGTAGGGGTCTCAACCTCTGTGTATCCGGCCTCGTCGAGCACGCGGCGGATAGTCCTTATTACCGTGGCACGCTGCAGGAAGGTGTCCTTTACACCGTCGTTTACCACGAGGTCAACGTATCTCTGGCGGTAGCGCAGCTCTGGATCGTCAAACTTGTCGTAAGCCACGCCGTCCTTATATTTTACTATCGGCAGCGGCTTAAGGCTCTTTGACAGCAGCGTCAGGCTCTGTGCGTGCACGCTGATTTCGCCCGTCTGCGTGCGGAAAACAAAGCCATTAACGCCTATGAAGTCGCCTATGTCGAGCAGTTTCTTGAATACCTTATTATAAAAATCTTTATCCTCGCCGGGACAGATGTCGTCGCGTGTGACATATACCTGTATCCTTCCTTTAGAGTCTTGCAGTTCTATGAATGCCGCCTTGCCCATTACGCGGCGGGTCATCATGCGTCCGGCTATGCACACCTCGCGGCGTGGCGCGTCGTCTTTGAACTCCGCCTTAATATCTGTTGAGAAAGCGTTGGTGGGATACTCTGCGGCCGGATACGGGTCGATGCCCATATTGCGCAATTCCTGAAGACTTTGGCGTCTGCCGATTTCCTGTTCACTTAGTTCTAAAACGTTCATACTTAGACAATATTCTATATTTCGCGAATACGTGCCGCGCCGTGCGTATGTCAGTCTGTCTTGCCGCTGGCATACCTTATGTAATGTCTGTTTAAGCGCAGCTTAATCACTGCAAAAATACAAATTATCGCTGATATAAGCGAAAGTTTGAGAAAGATTTATTTATTTTTGTCAACTCACCGTGTCACCGTTGTGCGGCTTCCGTATCGTCGTTTGTCATCGGCGGCTTCTTAATACCGCTTTTGGTGTATCTTAACATTTTGTAAGGTTGATGATTGATTTGTCTGTCATTGTGATTTGGCTTGACACTCCGTGCGTGCCTTCGGCATATTTGTTTTACCCTTCGCCGGCAAATATGACGTATAAACGTGTGCATCCATAAATGCTTGAACATCAGCTATGCTGCGCTCATGTATGGAAAAGTGTGCATCAACCGGCGGCTGCATGAGCTGCAATATGTGGCCTGTTACATTCCCGTTGACGGTCTTTCAGACAGCAAAAGGGTGTCAACGACAGGCCCGATGGTGGTCTTTTGTGGTGCTGTAAGTCTGTTTTTGAGGCATAAACACAGTGCCGGCTATACCCGTTCGGTGTCTTTTTGCATAAGGTTTAGCCATAATCACAGCTTCATTTTCTCTATTTTAAACTTTTTCAGTGACATTTCCCAATTGTCAATATGACAGCATTTCGCCGTCCGGAGTGACTTTGTGTAAATCCCTGCAACGGCCGGCTATATGTGAGCAAGTAAGAAAGATTACACAAGTCAGGTATTTTGGCGGTTAAATTTTGTGCGTTAATGCAATTTTTGTAATTTTGCATTCCAAAACAAGTAACTGATTTTGGTATGTATAGAACAAATACGTGTGGAGAGTTGCGCTTGAGCGACGCCGGACGGCGGGTGACGCTTGCCGGCTGGGTTCAGCGCAGCCGTAAGATGGGCGGCATGACCTTTGTCGACCTGCGTGACCGTTATGGCATCACTCAATTAGTATTCAACGAGAACGGCGACGCCGCCCTGTGCGCCGCAGCCAACAGGTTAGGACGCGAGTATTGCATCCAGGTAGAAGGCACCGTAAGCGAACGCCAGAGCAAGAATGCCAATCTGCCCACGGGAGACATTGAGATTGCGGTTACGCGGCTTAACGTGCTAAGCGAGAGTCTTACGCCGCCGTTTACGATAGAGGACAACACCGACGGCGGCGACGATATCCGAATGAAGTACCGCTATCTTGACTTGAGACGCCCCTGCGTTAGGAAAAATCTCGAGCTGCGCCACCGTATGACCATCCTTATACGTAACTTTCTCGACTCTAAAGACTTTATCGAGGTAGAGACACCTGTTTTAATAGGTAGTACTCCCGAGGGCGCACGAGACTTTGTTGTGCCGTCACGCATGAATCCGGGGCAGTTTTATGCTTTGCCGCAAAGCCCGCAGACGCTGAAACAGCTGCTCATGGTGAGCGGCTTTGACCGCTATTTCCAGATAGCTAAGTGCTTCCGCGACGAGGATTTGCGTGCTGACCGCCAGCCCGAGTTTACCCAGATAGACTGCGAGATGTCGTTCGTTGACCAGGACGATGTAATCAACCTCTTCGAGGATATGGCCCGCCACCTGTTCAAGGAGGTGCGCGGCGTTGAGCTTCCGGCCAAACTTCAGCAGATGACGTGGGCCGAGGCTATGCGCCGTTTCGGCAGCGATAAGCCCGACCTGAGGTTCGGCATGGAGTTTGTCGAGCTTATGGACGTGCTCAAAGGTACTGGCGAGTTCGGCGTGTTCAACGAGGCCGGATATATAGGCGGTATCTGCGTGCCCGGCTGTGCCGGATATACTCGTAAGCAGCTTGACCAGCTGACAGACTTCGTAAAGCGTCCGCAGGTAGGTGCCAAAGGCCTTGCGTGGATTAAGTTCAATGAAGACGGCACGATAAAGAGCAGCATAGACAAGTTCTACAGTCCTGAGGTGATGCAGCGGTTGAAGGAGAAGGCCGGCGCAGCGGACGGCGATCTGATTCTTATCCTCAGCGGCGACAACGCCAACAAGACGCGCGTTCAGCTGTGCGCTCTGCGCCTCGAGATGGGCGACAGACTCGGTCTGCGCGACAAGAACAAGTTTGAGTGTCTGTGGATTATTGACTTCCCGCTGTTCGAGTGGAGCGATGAGGAGCAGCGCCTGATGTCAACCCACCACCCGTTCACTATGCCTAACCCCGATGACATACCCCTGCTCGAGGAGCATCCGGAGCGCGTACGTGCCAAGGCTTACGACTTCGTTTGCAACGGTATAGAGGTAGGCGGCGGCAGTCTGCGTATCCATGACTGCAAGCTGCAGGAGAAGATGTTTAACATTCTCGGATTCACGCCCGAGCGCGCAATGGCTCAGTTCGGCTTCCTTATTAATGCCTTTAAATACGGCGCGCCCCCTCACGCAGGCCTGGCCTTCGGCCTTGACCGTTTCGTCTCAATCATGGCAGGTCTTGACAGCATCCGTGACTGCATCGCGTTCCCGAAGAACAACAGCGGCCGTGACGTGATGCTTGACGCTCCCTCGTTCCTTGACCCCAAACAGTTAGAGGAACTTCAGATAAAACTTGACCTAAATCAAAAAAAGTAAAAAGAGTTGAAAAAACGCCTTTTAATTCGTCATTATTTTAAAAAATAAGTCACTCTTTAGAAAGAAATACATTATATTTGCAGCGGAATAACATCAAGATGTTATTAACAAAATGTAATCTTTAATGTGATTTTTATTTAGATTATGGAAGAAAAGAGAGAAACCGCAAAGAAAACCGCAACCACAAAGGCTGCGACTGAGAAGAAAGCAGCACCGAGGAGAAGTACTGCAAAGAAAGTAGTTTTTGAAATCAATGCAGAGACAGTAGGTTTTAAGGCCGGTGACGTTTACCAGGCACTTGCTACATCAGACAAGGCTCTCAGCGTAGACGAAATTGCAAAGGCGGCAAAGATTGAGAAAGAAGAGGCGCTGCTCGGTATGGGCTGGCTCTTCAAAGAGGGTAAGATTAAGGCTGCAGACAACAAGATAACGTTGGCTTAATCTGACAGACAGATATTTGGAAGGATCGGCTGACATATGTGGGCGGTCCTTCTTTATTCTAATTCTATGAACTACGACCGCGAAATCCTTTTAATCTTAAACGAAGCCGGAGACAACGGACTCAGCATACAGAAGATAGCCCGGCACGTATTCAACTATCACAATAACTTATTTGAAAGCGTCAGTTTAGACGAGGTACGCCGTTATGTGGCTGCGTATCTTAATAGAAACAGCAAGTCGGCCGACTCCCCTGTTGAAAGGGCAGAGGTCCGCGGCGTTTACAGAATAAACCGTCTGAGCACTTCGCGTCAGCTGTATTTTGACTTTAAAGAAGATGCAGACGGCCAAGATGAAGAGGAAAATGCAGCTGTAGAAGACAGGTCTTTATCCTTGTTTTAATCCTTTTTAATAAAACAAACTGCCGAATTATAAGGGAAAACACATTCTCAAACGTATTATAATAAAAACATTATTTTATGTCAGGAAGATATTTGTTAGGTTTTGATGTGGGTAGCTCGTCAGTGAAAGCGTCACTTGTCGATGCCGACAGCGGCGTATGCGTAGCCTCATCATTCTATCCGGAGAAAGAAGCTCCGATTATAGCTGTAAAGGCAGGGTGGGCCGAGCAGGAGCCTCAGATGTGGTGGGACAACGCCAAGCTGAGCCTGAAAAAAGTGATGGCAGACGCCTCGGTAAAGGGTGAGGACATCAAGGCCATAGGCATTTCTTACCAGATGCACGGCCTCGTATGTGTAGATAAGGACCTGAAGGTGTTGCGCCCCTCTATTATATGGTGTGACTCAAGAGCCGTGCCTTATGGCGAAAAGGCATTTGAGGAGCTGGGTGCAGAAACGTGTCTCAGTCATCTGCTCAACTCTCCGGGCAACTTTACTGCTGCCAAACTGGCGTGGGTGAAGGAGAATGAGCCTGCCGTTTATGACAAGATTTATAAGATAATGCTCCCCGGTGACTATATCGCCATGAAGCTGAGCGGAACGGTAAACACCACAATCAGCGGTCTGAGCGAGGGTATGTTCTGGGATTTCAAGAACAGAGAGCCGGCAGGATTTCTGCTTGATTACTACGGATTTGACAATAGTATGATTGCCGACACTGTGCCTACGTTCAGCGTACAGGCTGAAGTAAGTGCCGAGGCAGCTGCAGAACTCGGATTGAAGGAAGGCACGCCTGTCAGTTACAGAGCAGGTGACCAGCCCAATAACGCACTGAGCCTAAACGTTTTTAATCCGGGTGAAATAGCGTCAACGGCAGGTACGTCAGGTGTGGTTTACGGTGTTCTTGGTGAGGTTAATTACGACAAGCGCAGCAGAGTGAATACCTTTGCCCATGTAAATTACACTAAGGACGTTGACCGTCTTGGTGTTCTTCTGTGCATTAACGGTACAGGCATACTCAACGCCTGGGTACGCAGAAACGTTGCTCCCGAGGGTATTTCATATTCTGAGATGAACGAGATGATGACATCTGTGCCTATCGGAAGTGACGGAGTAACGATAATTCCGTTCGGTAATGGCGCGGAGCGTGTGCTCGGGAATAAGGAAATAGGATGCTCAATACACGGCATCAACTTCAATAAGCACGGTAAGGCACACATCATGCGCGCGGCACAGGAAGGCATCGTGTTCAGCTTCTGTTACGGAATGGAGGTTATGCAGCAGATGGGTATGGATATAAGCAAGATACATGCCGGCAAGGCAAATATGTTCCTTAGCGACATATTCCGCAACACATTGGCCGGCGTAAGCGGTGCTGAGATTGAGCTGTATGATACTGACGGCAGCGTAGGCGCGGCAAAGGGCGCGGGCATCGGCTGTGGAATATACAAAGATAACACAGATGCCTTCGCAACGTTGAAGAAACTTGCGGTAATAGAACCGGACGAGAAGCACCGCAGCGAGTATCTCGAGGCTTACACATTGTGGAAGGAAACTCTGCAACACGTTGTTAATAAGTAATTTAAGTAAAAAGGTCAATCTTTTACTTTACAATAATTATAACCTATAAAAATCAACTATTATGGCAAAAGAGTATTTTCCGCAGATTGGAAAAATCAAGTACGAGGGTGCTGACAGTACTAATCCGTTAGCATTCCACTATTATGACGCAGAGAAAGTTATAATGGGTAAGAAGATGAAGGACTGGCTGAAGTTCGCCATGGCATGGTGGCACACCCTTGGACAGGCGGGCGGCGACCAGTTCGGAGGCGGCACCCGCATATATCCTTGGGACGAGAAGGCTGACGCAGTAGAGCGTGCTAAGGACAAGATGGACGCTGGTTTCGAGATTATGGAGAAGCTCGGCATCGAGTACTTCTGCTTCCATGACGTTGACCTTGTTGACGAAGGCGACACCATTGAAGAGTATGAGGCACGCATGAAGGCAATCACTGACTATGCACTCGAGAAGATGAAGGGCACTGACATCAAGAACCTGTGGGGTACAGCAAACGTGTTCGGCAACAAGCGTTACATGAACGGTGCTGCGACTAACCCTGACTTTGACGTTGTCGCACGTGCAGCCGTTCAGATAAAGAACGCTATTGACGCTACTATCAAGCTCGGCGGCACAAACTATGTGTTCTGGGGCGGACGCGAAGGTTACATGAGCCTGCTCAACACTCAGATGCAGCGTGAGAAAGACCATTTGGCAACCATGCTGAAGGCAGCCCGTGACTATGCGCGCTCAAATGGCTTTACAGGCACTTTCCTGATTGAACCGAAACCCATGGAGCCTACAAAGCATCAGTATGATGTTGACACAGAGACTGTTATAGGCTTCCTCCGTGCACACGGTCTTGAGAAGGACTTCAAGGTAAACATCGAGGTTAACCACGCTACTCTTGCCGGGCATACATTTGAGCATGAGCTGGCTGTAGCTGTTGACAACGGCATGCTCGGCAGCATTGATGCTAACCGCGGTGATTATCAGAACGGTTGGGACACAGACCAGTTCCCGATTGACAACTGGGAATTGACGCAGGCCATGATGCAGGTTATACGTAACGGCGGCCTCGGCAACGGTGGTTCTAACTTCGACGCTAAGATTCGTCGTAACTCAACGGATCTCGAGGATCTCTTCATCGCACACATAAGCGGTATGGACGCAATGGCCCGTGCATTGGAGAATGCAGCCAACCTGCTCGAGAAATCCCCTATCTGCCAGATGGTTAAGGAACGTTACGCTTCGTTTGACTCTGGCAAGGGTAAGGAGTTTGAGGAAGGCAAGCTCTCTCTCGAAGATGTTGTAGCTTACGCTAAGACCGTAGGTGAGCCTAAGCAGACTTCTGGCAAGCAGGAGCTTTACGAGACAATCGTCAGCTGGTATTGCAAATAATGTAAATTGTTTGTATTTATCCTGCCTGACGGCAGAGATATTAAGGCGGATAAAAAATTCCGCCTTTTTTCATGTTTTATTTCATTAAATATTTTTTTTTATTAACTTTGTGCGCAGTTTCATATTATTTCATAATTATTTATGGCTTATTCAAACAATCATTTAGTCATAATGGCCGGAGGGATAGGCAGCCGTTTCTGGCCAATGAGCACAACATCAAAACCTAAACAGTTTATAGACGTATTAGGCACAGGCCGTACTTTACTGCAATTAACGTTCGACAGATTTGAGGGAGTGTGCGCACCTGATAATGTATGGGTTGTGACAAGTGCCGCTTATAAGGACATTGTTAAGGAACAGTTACCGGAGATACCGGAGAGCAATATACTGTGTGAGCCTTGCAGAAGAAACACCGCTCCGTGCATTGCTTACGTCAGTTGGCGCATTAAGGCCAAAGACCGTAATGCCGACATCGTTGTCTCACCGAGTGACCATATAGTAATGAATGCGGACGAGTTCCGTCGTGTTGTTACTCAATGTCTTAAGTTCGCAAGTGAGACTGATGCCATCATTACTCTCGGTATGAAGCCAACAAGACCGGAAACAGGCTATGGCTATATTCAGGCAGACTTGTCTTCAAGTTCGCCACGCAGCAAAGAGATTTACCGTGTTGACTCGTTCCGGGAGAAGCCTGATTATGAGACAGCAACCAAATACATCAAAAATAAGAGCTATTTCTGGAACGCGGGCATCTTTATTTGGAACGTTAATACAATAGTTAACGCGTTCAGAATATACCAGCCGGCCATGAGCCGTATTTTTGAGGGGTTGCTTCCGGTTTATGGAACATCCCGTGAGCAGGAAGAGATAGACATGAAATTCCCTGAATGTGAGAATATTTCAGTAGATTATGCGATAATGGAGAAGGCGGAGGAGATATTTGTCTGCCCCGCAGATTTTGGTTGGAGCGACTTGGGAACATGGGGGTCTTTACTATCTCAGACCAAGAAAGATCTTTATGGGAACGGCGTGATAGGCGGCAATGTGTCGCTGTATGACACTCATAACTGCATAATCCATACGTTGGGCAAGTCAAAAGTAATAGTGCAAGGACTTGATGGCTACATCGTAGCAGAGAAAGACGACAAGCTGCTTATTTGTAAATTATCTGAGGAACAACGAATAAAACAATTTTCAGAGAGAGACTAACAGACCAACATATTAAACATTCATTAGATAGTGATATGAAAAAAAACGTTGCTTTAATTACCGGAATTACCGGTCAGGACGGTTCGTACTTGGCCGAATTCCTTATCGAAAAAGGGTATGAGGTACATGGATTGTTACGTCGCTCATCATCTTTCAATACAGGAAGGATAGAACATCTGTATTTGGATGAATGGGTGAGAGACATGAAAAAGTCACGTCTTGTCAATCTGCATTGGGCTGACATGACAGACTCTTCTTCTCTGATACGTATCATCGGTGAGGTGAAACCGACAGAGATATATAATCTTGCCGCTCAGAGCCATGTCAAGGTGTCTTTTGATGTGCCTGAATATACGGCCGATACGGATGCAGTAGGAGTGCTGCGTTTGCTTGAAGCCGTGCGCATTTGTGGCTTAGACAAGACCTGCCGCATATATCAGGCATCGACATCAGAACTTTACGGTAAGGTACAGGAAGTGCCTCAGAGTGAGACAACGCCGTTCTATCCCCGCTCACCTTATTCTGTAGCAAAGCTTTACGGTTTCTGGATAATGAAGAATTATCGTGAAAGCTACGGAATGTACTGCTGTAACGGGATATTGTTTAACCATGAGAGCGAGCGTCGTGGAGAGAATTTCGTTACACGAAAGATTACTCTTGCCGCTTGCCGGATAGTTCAGGGATTTCAGGATAAGCTGTATCTGGGAAACCTTGACGCGCGTCGTGACTGGGGTTATGCCCGTGACTACGTTGAATGTATGTGGATGATACTGCAGCAGCCAGAACCGGATGACTTCGTGATTGCAACAGGAGAGATGCACACCGTACGTGAGTTCTGTACGTTAACATTCAAGGCTGTCGGTATAGAACTGCGTTGGGAAGGCGAAGGTGTTAATGAAAAGGGTATCGATGTCAAGACAGGCAAGGTGCTTGTTGAGGTTGACCCGAAATATTTCCGTCCGTGTGAGGTTGACCAGTTGCTCGGCAATCCGGCTAAGGCGAAGAAAGTATTAGGCTGGAATCCGACAAAGACATCGTTTAACGAACTGATTAACATCATGGTTGAACATGATATGAAGTTCGTTAAGAAACTGTATATTAAGGCTCAAATGGCAGAATAATAATGTTAGACAAAAGCTCAAAGATATATGTTGCCGGACACCACGGACTTGTGGGTTCGGCAATTTGGAAAAATCTTAAGTCACGCGGTTATGATAATCTTGTAGGCCGCAGTCATAAAGAACTTGATTTGCTTGACCCCGTTGCGGTTAAGAATTTCTTTGATGAGACACGTCCGGATGCAGTCGTCCTCGCTGCGGCGCATGTCGGAGGAATAATGGCGAACTTGAATTATCGGGCAGATTTTATATACCAAAACCTTCAAATCCAACAGAATGTAATAGGGGAGAGCTTCCGCCACAATGTCAAGAAACTGTTGTTCCTTGGCAGTACGTGTATTTATCCTCGTATGGCTGCGCAGCCGATGAAGGAGGAAGCTCTGCTCACTTCAGAGCTTGAATACACCAACGAGCCGTATGCTATCGCCAAGATAGCAGGTCTTAAGATGTGTGAAAGCTTCAGTCTGCAGTACGGTTGCAATTATATTGCCGTTATGCCGACAAATCTTTACGGTCCGAACGACAACTTCCACCTTGAGAACAGTCATGTCTTGCCCGCCATGATCCGTAAAGTACATCTGGCAAAATGCTTGAATGAGGGTGACTGGGAAGCCGTGCGTAAGGACATCAACTTACGTCCTGTTGAGGGTGTTGACGGCAATAGTACAAATGAAGAAATCCTTTCTAAGCTCGCTAAGTTCGGAATAACGCCTGATGCGGTGACTTTGTGGGGCACAGGTAAGCCCATGCGTGAGTTCCTTTGGAGTGAGGAAATGGCTGACGCGAGCGTTCATGTGCTGCTGAATGTCGACTTTAAAGACACTTATACTCCCGGAACAAAGGAGATAAGGAACTGCCATATCAATGTAGGAACAGGTAAAGAGCTGAGCATACGTGAGCTTGCCGGGCTGGTAGTAAGGGAAGTCGGCTTTAAGGGTGAGCTTAGGTGGGATGCCACTAAGCCCGACGGCACGCCGCGGAAACTTACAGACGTTGCCAAACTTCACAACCTCGGGTGGCATCATAAGATAGAGATTGACGAAGGCGTACACCGCCTTTACGAGTGGTATAAGCTCGGTATATGTATCAATCACTTCTCAGTATAACCGTAAGTTACGTTATAAATAAAAAATATGGATGCGCACAATGCGCATCCATATTTTTTATTTAGTCTCAATCTCTTCCTTCATGTCGATAAAATGTTTCTCGCTGTCATAGAACTCATATTGCAGGAGAGCCATCTTCTGTGAAGGCACCACGTGCACTCCCCGTCCGTATTTTAGTTGCCATTTACGTTTCAGGCTGATGAAGCCCTGATTGATGTAAGCGGCAACGTAAGGATGCACGTGCAGATAGAATTTCCTGACACCAATCTTGTTGACTAACCGGTCAATTTTCCTTTCCAGCTGGTCTACGAAAAGAATGCTTGATTTTATCTTTCCGGTTCCGAAACAGGTAGGACATGTTTCTTCAACGTTTACATCGATAGCGGGTCTTACTCTCTGTCTTGTTATCTGCATCAGGCCGAACTTGCTCAGCGGAAGGATGTTGTGGCGGGCACGGTCTTTCTGCATGTTCTTGCACATACGTTCATAGAGCATCTGCCTGTCTTCGGCGAGGTTCATGTCGATGAAGTCAACCACTATGATACCTCCCATGTCTCTAAGGCGTAGCTGGCGTGCAAGTTCGTCGGCGGCACCGAGGTTTACGTCTAACGCATTGGCCTCCTGTCCGTTGGCCGAGCGTGTGCGGTTGCCGCTGTTTACGTCTACCACGTGCAGAGCCTCTGTATGCTCAATTATGAGGTATGCGCCGTGTTTGTAGTTTACGATTTTGCCGAAGCTCGACTTTATCTGCTTTGTAATGTTAAAATTGTCGAATATCGGCACGTTGCCCGTGTACATTTTCACTATGTTTGCCTTTTCAGGGGCTATAAGTGTTACATAGTGTTTTACATCCTTGTACACCTTCTCGTCGTTTACGTAGATGTTCTCGTATGACGGATTAAACAGGTCGCGCAATAAGGCTACTACTCTGCTTGTCTCCTCATAAACGAGCTGAGGCCGCTTATCGGTTTTCTGTACTTTAGTGATGGCATCCTCCCAACGTTTTAAGAGGATTTTCAGCTCGGTGTCGAGCTCGGCCACCCGTTTGCCTTCGGCTACGGTACGCACGATAATTCCGAAGTTCTTAGGCTTGATGCTGTTTATCAGCTGCTTAAGACGTGCGCGTTCCTCGCCGCTTTTTATTTTTGAAGAAACTGAAACTTTATCATTGAACGGTATCAGAACTAAGTAGCGTCCGGCGAAGCTCAGTTCTCCCGTGAGCCGCGGTCCTTTTGTCGATATAGGTTCCTTTACGATTTGAACCATCACTTCCTGGCCGACGTGCAGTGTTGTCTGTATGCTGCCGTCCTTCTTCAGGTCGGGCAGGCGTGATGCTTTTGAGAAGGGATAAAGTTTCTTTCTGTCGCTTTGTACCTGTTTCAGGTACTTTTCGTATGAGCTGAATTGGCTTCCCAAGTCAAGGTAATGCAGAAAGGCGTCGCGTTCAAATCCCACATCCACAAAGCAGGCGTTAAGCCCGGGCATCAGTTTTTTCACCTTTGCCATGTAGATGTTCCCAACCGAGAAAGATGCCGAGCGCTGCTCGGTTTGATACTCTACCAGATTTTTGTCTTCCAGCAGGGCAATCGATATCTCTTTCTGTTGGACGTCAATTACTACTTCGCTGGTCATTTCCGATTGTTTGAACTTAGTTTTGTCAAAGAACAGAGCATGCCGGCAGTCCTTCTCGCAAGCATGTCGGCATGCCCTTCAGTCTGTGTCAGCAGAACTGCAGGTACGGGCTTACTTGCTCTTGTGCCTGTTCTTTCTCAGTCTTTTCTTACGCTTGTGAGTAGCCATCTTGTGGCCTTTTTTCTTTTTACCGTTTGGCATAATTTATAAGTTTTAAAAGTTATGTGATATTAAATGAATTATCCTTTTACTCGCCTTTCATCTTTGCCACGAAGCTCTTTGCCGGCTTGAAGCTGGGAAAGTCGTGCTCTTTTATTTCTATCGTGAGGTTCTTTGATATGTCGCGTGCCGTCTTTTTAGCTCTGTGTTTCACTACGAAGCTGCCGAAACCGCGCAGGTACACATTTTCTTTCTTCTCGAGCAGGCTGTTTTTTATAACCTCCATAAAAGCCTCGACTGTAGCCGAAACGTCTTTTTTCGTGATACCTGTGGTGCTCACGATTTCATCGATTATATCTGCTTTAGTCATTTTATATTATGTGTATTTACTGTTATTGCTCCTTACGCATCCGTTTTTGAGCTTGCAAATATACTGTTTTTTGGCGTGATACGGAAATATATTTTGCTTTTTTTGATTTTTTGAACGTTTAAAATGCCTATAAATCACGTAGTTACGCTTTCTTCTGCCCGCGTTTGATGTCTTTGCGCTGTGTTTTTGCCGGTCATTGCCTTATACTCTGTCTGTATGTCTTTCTGTTACTGTCATGATGTATTAAGGTGATATTCTGACATTCCGCTTATGCCCGCTTTTCTCGCTGAAATAGAACGGCTGATGTGCCTGTTGAGCCTTTCCGCGCGGCAAAAGGGCGGCGGTATGTGCTGTCGTGATAATCAGCGGCTCTGCAAAAGGCCGTCTTTCGTCTTGTAAAAGGCCACCTTTTGCAACGTCATTTGCCGCCTTTTGAAAATCAGCAGCTCCATGGCAGGTTTTTTGGCGGGCATAATATGCTTGGTGCAAAAGCGGTAATAATAAACCTTAAAAAAGCGTGATTTGCTGCAAAAGGTTTCCGTAGTTCGTGAAAAAGCATTAATTTAGCACGCTGAAATTTAAGTGAAAACGTCTTAAAACTAAAGGAAATGCCCTTAAACGGCATTTGATGAGAATTTAATACAACTGATAAATGGACAGTAACAACAGTACATTTGACCAAGACAGAATTATAAAAATCAACATCGAGGAGGAAATGAAATCCTCGTACATCGACTATTCGATGTCCGTCATTGTTGCCCGTGCCCTGCCGGACGTGCGCGACGGCTTCAAGCCTGTGCACCGCCGTATATTGTACGGAATGCTCGGCATAGGTAACACAAGCGATAAACCTTATAAGAAATGTGCCCGCGTGGTAGGTGAGGTATTGGGTAAATACCACCCCCACGGTGACAGCTCGGTTTACGGTGCGCTTGTGCGCATGGCGCAAGACTGGAATATGCGCTATACGCTCGTTGACGGTCAGGGTAACTTCGGCAGCGTTGACGGTGACTCTCCTGCGGCAATGCGTTATACCGAGTGCCGCCTTTCGAAGATGGGAGAGCACATCATGGACGACCTGGAGAAGGACACCGTCGACATGATGAACAACTTTGACGACTCGCTGCAAGAACCGACGGTCATGCCGACAAAGATACCTAACCTGCTTGTGAACGGCGGTAACGGTATCGCCGTGGGTATGGCGACAAACATCCCGACGCATAACCTCAGTGAGGTGATTGACGGCTGCTGCGCATATATAGACAATCCGGACATTGACGTGGACGGACTGATGCAGTATATCAAGGCTCCCGACTTCCCGACGGGTGCATATATATATGGTATACAGGGCGTAAGAGATGCCTACGCTACCGGCCGCGGCCGCATCGTGATGCGTGCCAAGGCCGAGATAGAGAGCGGTGACAGCCACGACAAGATTGTAATCAGCGAGATACCTTACGGCGTAAACAAGGCTCAGCTGATAGAATATATCGCTGACCTCGTTAAAGAGGGAAAGTTAGACGGCATAAGCAACGCCAACGATGAGTCTGACCGCCAGGGTATGCGCATAGTGATAGACGTGAAGAAGGACGCCAACGCCAATGTAATACTCAACAAGCTGTTCAAGATGACTGCGCTGCAAAGCTCGTTCTCAGTGAACTGTATCGCACTGGTTAAGGGGCGTCCGCGTCTGCTTACGCTGAAAGAATGTGTGGCTTACTTCGTTGAGCACAGACACGACGTTACTATCCGCCGCACTAAGTTTGACCTGCGCAAGGCACAGGAGAGAGAGCATATCTTGCAGGCACTTATCACAGCGTGTGACAACATTGACGAGGTGGTACACATCATACGTGGCTCAAAGACTCCTTCAGACGCTCAGCGCAACTTGGAGCAGCGCTTCGGATTTGACGAGATACAGTCAAAGGCAATCGTGGACATGCGTCTCAGTCAGCTGACGGGTCTGCGTATGGATCAGTTGCATACCGAGTATGAGGAGATAGAGAAGCGCATAGCTTACCTGCAGTCGATACTTGACGACCCCGAACTTTGCAAGAAGGTGATGAAAGACGAGCTGCAGGAAGTGAAGGAAAAGTATGGAGACGAACGCCGAACGGAAATAAAATACTCAAGCGAAGAGTTCAATCCGGAGGACTTCTATCCCAATGACCCGGTAGTGATAACTATCAGTCATCTCGGATATATCAAGCGTACACCGCTCTCAGAGTTCCGTGAGCAGGCCCGAGGCGGTGTAGGCAGCAAAGGTGCCCACAGCCGTGACAACGACTTCACGGAGTATATCTATCCCGCAACGATGCACAACACGATGATGTTCTTCACTAAGAAGGGGCGCTGCTATTGGCTTAAGTGTTATGAAATACCCGAGGGAGCGAAGAACTCGAAGGGTAGGGCGATACAAAATCTGCTCAACATTGAGAGCGATGACAGCATAAAAGCCTTCCTGCGTCTGCGCGGCAGCCTTAACGACGAGGAATTTGTAAACAGTCATTATGTAGTGTTTGCAACGAAGAACGGACTTGTTAAGAAAACAAGCCTTGAGGCTTACAGCCGTCCGCGTGCAAACGGTGTGATTGCAATCAACGTGCTGGAAGGTGACGAAGTGGTAGGTGTGCGCCTTACAAACGGCCGCAACGAACTGCTCATGGCTGACAGAAACGGACGTGCCGTAAGGTTCAACGAGAGCACAGTACGCGCAATGGGACGTGTCTCAACCGGCGTACGCGGCATGAAACTCGATGATGACGATGATGAGGTTGTAGGCATGGTTGTTGTAAACAAGCCTGAGATAGAGACAATCATGGTGGTAAGCGAGAACGGATACGGCAAGCGCAGTCAGGTGGAAGACTACCGCGTGACTAACCGTGGCGGCAAGGGTGTGAAGACACTGAACATCACAGAGAAGACGGGACGCCTCGTGGCAATCAAGGTCGTGACCGATGATAACGACCTGATGATTATCAATAAGAGCGGAATACTTATCCGCCTGAAGGTCTCAGACTGCCGTGTTATGGGACGGGCAACACAGGGTGTGCGCCTGATAAACCTGACGAAGAAAAACGATGTGATATCAAGCGTTTGCAAGGTGATGAGCTCAGACCTTGAAGCCTTGGCTGAGGCTGAAAGCCGTAAGGAATGGACCGCTGCCAGCGAGGCCATAAAGAATGACATCCAGGCTGCTCCTTCTGCAGGCGAAGAAACAACAGACGGGCCGGAATATACCGAAGGTGAAGACATAGATGAAAACATTTGAGTTTAATTTAAAATATCAGATCATGAAAAAATTAACCATGTTGGCGCTTGCTGCAGTGTTCAGCGCGTCTGCTTTTGCACAGGATGTGTATAAGCAAATTTCTAAAATCAAGGATTATAAGGAGGCTTATAATCTCTTGCAGGCCAACCTTGGCAGTCTTTCTGCAGAGGAGAAGGCTAAATGCTACAATGCCTTGGTCGACATAGCTCTTGACAAGGTGGCAAAGGAGCAGGGAACCATCACCGGCAACCAAATGGCTCAGCAGCTTAACACTGAGGTTGAGCAGTATGATACCATAGGCCTCTATGATGCCGTAATGAACGCTATTGAGAACGGTGTCGCTTGCGATGAGTTTGATATGCAGCCAAATGAGAAGGGAAAGATTAAGCCCAAGTTCCATAAGTCTAACGGCGACCGTCTGTATCCTATCCGCTTCCACCTGATTAATGCGGGTATCTATTATCAGACTTCTAATCCTGAGCTGTCTTACAAGTATCTTGCAACATACGTTGAAAGTGCCGATTATCCTTTGTTTAAGGAGCAGGACAAGAGCAAGGACGCAAATCTTACACAGATTGCTTATTATGCAGCCCGTGACGCATATTTCGCTAAAGACTATGTAATGGCTGAGAAATATGCAGATATCGCAATGCAGGACACAGCAATGACAAAGGACGCTCTCCAGTTGAAACTTGCTGTTATGCAGAACCAGCTGAAAACACATGAGGACACGCTCAACTACATTACAAAGCTGAAGGACATCTACGCTAAGGACGAGACCAATGACGTGGTTTACAGCACGATATGTTCAATGATGATTTCTGTTAACGACAAGGCCGGACTGAACTCAATGGTAGAGGCAAAACTTGCGAAAGATCCCAACAACTTTACGGCTCTTGCTATGCAGGGACAGGCTTATATGTCAGACAGCAAATGGGATGAGGCAATCGCTTCATTCAACAAGGCTGCCGTTTCTCAGCCTGACAATGTAGCAGTAATGGCCTCTGTGGGCAACTGCTATATGTACAAGGCACAGGAAACAGCACAGAAAGAGTTGGCTGACAAGAAGTCACTGACACCCGAAGCAGAGCAGGCTATAATCGATATCTACAAGCAGGCTATCAGTTGCCTTGAGAAAGCCCGTGACATGGATAAGACCATGCAGTTCAAGAACTTCTGGGCATACTCTCTTTACACATGCTGCTACAGAGCACTCGGACCTGACGACCAAAAGACTAAGGACGCTGAGGCTCTTACAAAGTAAAGGCTGAAATGAAATATATTGAGACCGGCATTATTTTTGTGCCGGTTTCAATACTCTTTTGAAAAAAACAATTTATCAAGAGATGCGTTTGTTGTTATTGTTTTCTGCTTTATTATTATTCTCTCCGGTATTAGCGCAAAAGAAAGAGATCAGTGAGGCGCGTTCTAATATTAAAAAGCGTACAAATCTGATTGATGCAGAGAGTAAAATGCGTAATCTGCTTGCTGATTCGGCCAACAAACGCAACATAAAAATATATCAGACACTTGCTGAAGCGGTACGTGCACAATACGAAGAAGCTAACGAGAAGTTGTATTTGAAAGAGGAATATGATACTGTCACATTCTTTAATACAGCCCGTAGGATGTTTCTTGCGTATGAAAGTCTTGACAGCATCGATATGTTACATAGCAAGAAAGGACGTGTAAAGTTAAAGTACCGTGATAAAAATGCAGAGTATCTTAACCAGTACAGACGAAACCTCTATAGCGGAGGAATATATTTCTTGCGTAGTAAAGAGTATGACCAGGCTTTCGGTATGATGGATACTTATCTTGACTGCCATAATCAGCCGTTGTTTACTGAATATCAACAAGATAACGACAGATTGTCATCTGCGGCTGCTTTTTGGGCTGTGTATTGCGCGTTTAAAATGCACAGACCTGACAGTACGCTTAAATATTCAGACCTTGCGTTGGCAGATAAGAATTACAGACGCAGAACGCTTGCTTACATATCGGCTGCTTATTTGCTTAAGGCTGACACTCTGAAATGTGTTGAGGCATTGCGCCGTGGCTTCTTTGAGAACAAGAAGTCTAAATTCTTTTTTACTCGGTTAATGGATTATTATAATTCAATAAACCGGCTTGACTCGGCTTTGAATATAGTAAATTCTGCACTCAGCGAGGACAGAGAGAGTACTCTTTTTCTTTATGCAAAGAGCAATGTGCTGCTTAACATGGGGCATTATTCAGAGTGCATAGTAATAAGTGACAGCCTGCTTGCACGAAATGACACTTTGCCGGATGTATATCTTAATGTAGGTGTGTCTTATCTTAATCTTGCTTTGCCTTTAGAAAAGGATGTTAAGTCAAGAAAAGTAAACCGTAAGCGAATTCTTGACTATTACAGAAAAGCATTGCCCTATATGGAGAAGTACCGCGAACTGGCTCCTGACGAGAAGGAACGCTGGGCTCCGTCACTTTACAATATATATTTAAAATTGAATATGGGGCGTAAGTTTGAAGAAATAAGTGAGGTACTTAGGAAAATGCGGAAGTAGCCATGCCTCGCTTTATAAAATAATGTTATTTTCTTTGGCGATACCTTTTTTTGAATTATCTTTGCATAAGATAAGCGGCATATGCAGTTGTGCTGCTTTATAGAATAAAAGTATCGGAATTATGTATCTAAAAGTGCGTTTGGCGCTCATGAACTTTCTTGAGTATGCAGTTTGGGGCGCTTACTTAACATCGATGGGCCGTTATCTCGGCAATATCGGATTAGGCACTGATATTGGGTGGTTTTATTCCATGCAGGGTATAGTGTCAATCTTCATGCCGGCATTGATGGGCATAATTGCTGACCGGTGGATACAGGCGCAAAGAATGTTGGGGCTGTGTCATCTTGTCGCAGGTTTGTTCATGATATTCACTGCTTTGTATGGGATGTCGTCAGGCGTAAATTCAGAATTTTCGATATTATTTACACTGTATTCTCTTTCCGTAGCATTCTATATGCCGACCTTGGCATTGAGTAATTCAGTGGCATATAATGCATTGACTAAGGCAGGCCTTGATACAGTGAAGGATTTTCCGCCCATACGTGTTTTTGGAACAATAGGCTTTATCTGCTCTATGTGGGCTGTGGATTTGCTTGGTTTTCAGGCAAATCAAAATCAGTTTGTAGTGTCCGGTGTATTGGGACTTGTTCTGTTCCTTTATACATTTACTTTGCCGGCCTGTCCGGTATCGTTGTCTGGCGAGAAGAAGAGTATTACTGATGCTTTAGGTTTGCGGGCATTTACGCTGTTTAAGCGTAAGGCAATGGCGATATTCTTTATTTTCTCAATGCTGCTGGGCGTAAGTCTTCAGATTACTAATGGGTTTGCAAATCCGTTTATCAGCAGTTTTGCCGCATTTCCGAAGTATGCTGATACATTCGGAGTCCAGCATGCAAATATTCTGATATCGTTGTCGCAAATCAGTGAAACGTGCTGCATCCTGTTTATACCGTTCTTCATGAAGCATTACGGAATAAAGAATGTCATGCTGATAGCAATGTTCGCCTGGGTGCTCAGGTTCGGACTTTTCGGCTTTGGTAATCCTGGAGATGGAGTATGGATGTTTATCCTTTCCATGATTGTATACGGTGTTGCTTTTGACTTTTTCAATATCAGCGGTTCGCTGTATGTCGACAAGACAACCGACCCGTCAATACGTTCGAGCGCGCAAGGACTGTTTATGTTGATGACGAACGGCATAGGTGCTACGATAGGTACGTTGGGCGCACAGGCCGTCATCAATAATTTTACATGGAGTGAACAGGTCGGTGATAATTTCTATACGGTAGGAAACTGGCATGCGTGCTGGCTTATTTTTGCCGGGTATGCGTTGGTTATAGGACTTGTTTTCGCTATTGTGTTCAGACCGCGTAAAGAACACGACAGAGCATGAAGTAAAGGGGCAATATGGCAAAAGAACGGTTGTTTTTCAAAGGTGTGTCAGAAATTGTCGGAACAGACAATCTCGGATTGCTCATACTTACTGATGAGGCGAGTGTACGGCAGATAACCATTGTCTGTGACAAGGCTATGGCTGTGCAAATGGAACTTCGTGTAAAGAAGCTGCCGATAACGAAGATAATGCTTCCGGAAGTTCTTTGTAAGTTGTTGAAAAATTATACAGACTTAAGTTTTGAACTTTTGATTGATGATATAATTGATGGTCAATACCGAACCTTGCTTTATAATAAGGAAACAATGGTTCCAATGTTGATACGTGCCTCGGACGCAGTAATGTTGTCTTATGTCAGTGACATCCCGCTTTATATAGATTCGTCTTTGATGAGGCGGCAGTCTGTTGCGTATAGAGAGAATTCACGAGGGGTGTCGTTGCCGGTAAATACAATAAGTGACGAAATGTTGCAAGCTGCGCTCGATAAGGCCATAGCTGATGAGAATTATGAATTGGCATCACATCTGCGTGATGAAAAGAAACGAAGAAATAGGAATGGTGATAAACCTGTAAATTAGTATATTACTATGAAAGAAATAAGATTTTTTTATGTCCCTTCAGCGGCTACTCTTACAGAGATGCCCATGGAAGAGGCTCTTCATGCTCTCCGCGTGTTAAGGTTAAAGAGTGGTGACGAGATGTATCTGATGGACGGTGAAGGCAATTTTTACCGTGCCGTTGTTACTATTGCGGCCACAAAGCGTTGTATGTATGAAATAAAAGAAGTATTGCCCCAGGAAAAAAGTTGGAAGGGGAATATACATATAGCCATTGCTCCTACAAAAATGATGGACAGGATAGAATGGTTCTGTGAAAAGGCAACCGAAATAGGAATAGATGAAGTAACTTTCCTTAATTGTAAATTCTCTGAGCGTAAGGTAATGCGTACAGTGCGTCTTGATAAGATAGTCGTGGCTGCGGTTAAGCAGAGTCATAAGCCATGGAAACCACGATTAAATGCTATGATGTCGTTTAAGGACTTTGTTACAGCACCTCGTGCCGGACGTAAATACATTGCTCATTGTTGTGAAGAAATAGAACGTAAGGATTTGTTCAGCGAGATATATACATTGTCTGCGACGGATGAAGGAGATGATGTGACAATACTGATAGGCCCGGAGGGCGATTTCTCTGTTGAGGAAGTGAAACTTGCAATGCAGAACGGTTACGAATCAGTTACGTTAGGTAATAGTCGTTTGCGTACTGAAACAGCGGCATTGTCGGCAACAATGATGGCTCAACTGGCTTTACGGAAGTAATATCGCGGTGATGTGTCAGGAGTCTTAACCCTGAACGAAGAGCCTGAATACAGGCTTAATATACATTCAATGAAAAAGATTAAATTAAGATCCTTTGCGGCATATCTGTTATTGCCGTTAATTATAATGTTGTCTTCGTGCTCAGATGACGACTATTTAAATTCAATACCGGCGAACAGTACAGCTTTGGTGTCTGTTGATGTTCCGAGATTGTTTGAAGCAGGTAATGCCGGAAATGTGCAAGACTTGATGTCTGATCTGTTTGGCATTGATGCGAATGAGGATTGTGGTATTGATTTTACATCACGGCTGTATATGTTTGAAACTGTAGAAGGTAATATCGGATTGGCGGCAAAGGTATCAGATGCAGATGTGCTTTACAAGACATTAGACACTTCAGCGGAGAGAGGATATTGTAAGCCTGTGACAGAGTACAGGGGTTTTTGCTTTTCCGTTATTAAAGATTCTTGGATTGCCGGTTTCTCGTCAGACGCTATTGTCGTGATTGGTCCGGCATTACCTTCAGCTCATGCAGAGGTAAAGCAACGTATAGTTAAGTATTTAGGGCAAGACGAAGAGCAGGGAATAAAGTCGTCACAAATATTCAGTCGGATAGATTCTATTCAGGGTAGTGTCGCAATTGTTTGTCGGGCAGATGCTTTACCAGCTAAGTTTGCCGGGATACTTTCTTTAGGTGCACCGAAAGACGCAGACATGTCTCAAGTGCTATTGGCAGCTGAGCTTGACACGAGCATTGATAATTTATTCATAATAAGAGGTGAGACTTTTTCTTTAAATAAACGCGTTAACTCTGAAATAGAAAACTCCCGGAAGGTCTTTCGTCCTATTAAAAATGATTTTATTGCGAACGTATCAGACAGTTCTGCTGTTGTCTCGTTTATGAATGTCAACGGAAGAGATTTTATTAAACTGTTGCATTCAAACCGTTCATTTCATGTTTTGCTGGCAGGTATCAATATGGCTGTTGACATGGACAACATAATCAGGGCTGTCGATGGAGATTTTACAATAGCTGTGCCTTGCATTGATAATGAAAGGCCGCGGGTACAGATTTGTGCTGAATTAGGGAGTAAGGCATTTCTTGAAGATATAAGCTATTGGAAAGAATCATGTCCGCCAGGAACTGAGATTTCCTCAACTGGTGATGATGAATATTGCTATAAAGGCGGAGATATATCTTTCTGCTTCGGGGTGAATGGAATGAATTTTTATGCAGGCTCATCGGAGAGTGAAGCCCGTGCTATGCTTTCAGACTCAACTTCGCCGATGCCACTTGATGTACAGGATGTTGTAAAGAATCAACGTCTTGTTGTTATTGCAAATCTGAAATTGCTATTAGGTCTAAATGATGGAAAGGAAAATTATTTTCAGAAGCTTTTGGGGAATAAGCAAAGGATAATTTACATCATGAAGTAAAGTAAATGGAAAGAATAGAGTTTTGTAATGTCATTCCAGATGTGTTCTCCAGCCGTAAAGATTTATCGTCTGATATATGGCTTAACAATGCCATGTTTGATAAAGGATGTTTATATCTTGTTGAGGCTGACAGCGGTAAAGGCAAAAGTACGTTCTGCAGTTACATTCTTGGCTACAGGCATGATTATTCAGGTCAGGTAATGTTTGATGACAAGCCGTCTGTCAGTTTAAAGGTCAGTGAGTGGGTTGATGTCCGTAAGCGTCATATCTCATGCTTGTTTCAAGAGCTGCGTTTATTTCCTGAGCTTACGGCTTTTGAGAATGTTGAAATTAAAAACCGTTTGACGGGGTTGAAGACGCGTAATGAAATTATAGCGTGGTTTGATATGCTCGGGATAGGAGACAAGGTCGATGCACGTGTGGCCTGTATGTCATTCGGACAGCAACAGCGTGTCGCGTTGATGCGCGCATTAGTTCAGCCGTTTGATTTTATTCTTGCAGACGAGCCGATAAGTCACCTTGACGATGCCAATGCAATGTTAATGGGAGAGTTGATGTTGAAAGAGTCTCGCAGGCAAGGTGCCGGGGTTATTGTGACGAGTATAGGTCGGCGTATTAATCTTGATTACGATAAAGTGTTCAAGTTATGACTTTGGTTCGGAAACTTTTACACAAACACATCAGCGTGCCTCAACTTGCAGGCTTCTTCTTTGCAAACCTTTTCGGTATGCTGATAGTTCTTTTAGGATATCAGTTTTATCGTGATGTTCTTCCTGTCTTCACCTCTGAAGACAGTTTTATGAAGGCAGATTATGTGATTATCAGTAAGAAGTTAGGTGCAGCAGGGACAATATCAGGCCAAACGGGATCGTTTTCCGGTTCTGAGATAGATGACCTTTCATCAAGACATTTCATACGAAAAGTCGGACGATTTACGTCTGCCGGCTATCGAGTTGATGCCAAAATGGGCATCGATGGTCAGCCGATATTGTCGTCAGAGCTGTTTCTTGAGAGTGTCCCTGACGGATTTGTAGATGCCCCGCTTGGCGAGTGGGAATATGAGGAAGGCAGTAATGAAGTTCCAATCATTCTGCCGCGTTCATATATAAATATGTATAATTTTGGCTTTGCGCGCAGCCATTCACTGCCCAAAATCAGCGAAGGGCTTGTAGGTCTTATTGATTTTAGGTTGCTTATCAGCGGCAATGGTCACAGTGACGAGTTTCGCGGACGTGTTATCGGGTTTTCCGGCAGACTTAACACTATACTTGTACCACAGGCTTTCATGGACTGGAGCAATGCCCGTTATTCATCAGTAGGTACACCGCCACCTTCGCGCCTGATTGTTCAGCTTGGTAATCCTGCAGACGAAGACGTTGCAAAATATTTAAGTGACAATGGCTATGAAGTAGATCAGGATAAGTTGCAGGCAGAGAAAACTGCTTATTTTCTGCGTCTTGCAGTCACCGTTGTAATGACGGTCGGAGGAGTTATCAGTCTGTTGAGTTTTTACATACTGATGTTAAGTGTATATCTTTTAGTGCAAAAGAATAGTTCAAAACTTGAAAACCTGCTGCTTATCGGCTATTCGCCGGCTCGCGTAGCAATGCCGTATGTGACGCTGGCCGTTGTACTCAATGCCGTGGTACTGTTGATTGCAATTATAGCTGTTTACTTTGTAAGGGGCTATTACATGGGCGTTATAGAGTCTCTTTTCCCACAGATTGATTATGGTGCTATGTGGCCTTCAGTGCTTCTTGGCCTGTCATTATTTGTTATCGTGTCACTGCTTAATCTTGCGGCAGTTTACCGTAAGGTAATGCGTATCTGGCGGCGCAAGGACATTTAGTGTCCTTGATGCCGTCAGAACATATTTATCTATAAACCTTCCCGGATAAAGTCAAGCGCTTCGTATATCTCATTGTCTGTTGCCGTCTGGTTAATGCGGATGTCGCCTACGTCAGCAAGCAGAGTGAAATTAATGTTTTGTCCGGTGTTTTTTTTGTCGTGCCGCATTAGTTCTAACAGTTTTGTATAATCCTTGCAGTTTATATCCGGTCGGCCATAATGCTCGCGAATGAATGCGGCGGTCTGGTGCATCTTAGCTGTTGGGAAACCTGCTTTTATGCAACTTAGATATAGTTCGCCTATCAATCCGTAAGCCACTGAGTAACCATGCAGCAGCGGATGCTCTGTGCTTAGAGAGAAAGATTCAAATGCGTGCCCGATTGTATGTCCCAGGTTGAGTGCCTTCCGCAGCCCCGTCTCATGTGGATCTGTCTCAACGATATGCTCCTTTACTTGTATGCCGGCTTCAACCATTGCCTGTAAATGCGCGAGGTCAGGTTGCAATATATTGAACTGCAATAGTTCAGCCCACATTTTATCATTGCTCAGCAGACCGTGTTTAAGCATTTCAGCATATCCTGACAGCATGTTCCCGCTGTTCAAAGTCGCGAGAAACGATGTGTCGATAATTACAGTCACGGCATTATTAAACACCCCGATTTCGTTTTTCAGTCCACCGAAGTTGATGCCTGTTTTGCCGCCTATAGATGCATCTACCATTGCCAACAAAGTGGTCGGGATATTGATAAAGTTCATTCCACGTTTAAATGTTGATGCGGCAAAACCTCCCAAATCAGTGATCATTCCGCCTCCAAGGTTTATTGTACACGAGTGCCGGGTCGCTCCGCCGTTTTGCATTTCAGACCAGACATAAGCCAGATGTTCCAGATCTTTGTTTGTATCGGTAGGCGGTATTGATATTATTTTAGCATCAGCCATGCCGTTTGCCTTCATTATTAACGGCAGGCATAGGTGCTTGGTAGTGTTATCAGTGACAATGAATATTTTGTCCGGCTTACAGGCTGCTACAGCCGCTTCAGCCGTTTCAATTATATTTTTAGAAAAGACGACGTTCTGCTTCATAAACATAAAGAAATTAAGATGCGTACAAATGTAGACATTTTCATCGATAAAACCTTAAAAATTCTTCATTTTTAATATTTTACTGATTAAACCAAAACCTTTTGCCACCGTCTAAACCGGTAAAAACGAGTAAGATGCAAAGGTCTATATTTACTGTGATTATTATGCTTTCAGCCATAGCTGCACAAGCTCAGGGGTTAAAGATTACCGGTACACTTGTCGACAGGGATACTCATGAAGGCGTAATGTTGGTCACGGTGCAGATGCTGAAGAGCGACAGCACGTATGTAAAAGGCGTGTTAAGTGACGATAAAGGACATTTTACAATAGAAGCTCCGGCGGCCGGTGCGTATATATTAAAGTTCTCCAGTGTAGGATATGTGACTTCAACCAAAAATGTAAAAGTAAGCGGTAAGGGTGACGTGGCTCTCGGTAACATAGAGTTTGGGGCTGATGCCATTATGCTTAAAGGTGCTACAGTTGTAGCACAGGCTTCTCGTGTAACGGTTAATGAAGATACATTTGTCTATAATGCTTCAGCTTACCGCACTCCCGAAGGCTCAGTTGTAGAGGAGCTTGTCAAGCGTTTACCGGGTGCACAAGTGAGCGATGACGGAACGATTACAATTAACGGAAAGGAAGTAAAGAAGATTCTTGTAGACGGAAAGGAGTTCATGACTGGAGATACAAAGACTGCGCTGAAGAATCTCCCGACCTCTATCATTGAGAAAGTAAAAGCATATGACGAGAAAAGTGACTTGGCCCGTGTCACCGGAATTGATGACGGTGAAGAGCAGACTGTGCTCGATTTCGGGATCAAGCGTGGTATGAACAAAGGTTTTTTCGGTAATGCCGATGCATCTGCCGGTACGCACAGCCGTTATTCCGAACGCCTTATGGGTGCTCTCTTCAAGGATAAGGCGCGTGTCATGATGTTTGGTAACGCTAATAACGTTAACGACCGTGGATTTCCCGGAGGCGGTGGTGGCGGACGGTTTGTCGCGGGTCGTCAGGGACTGAACTCGTCTAAGATGGTCGGTGCCAACTTTAATCTTGAACCGACAGAAAAACTTAAACTTGACGGCAGCGTAAGGTGGAACCATTCAAACAGCGACACTCGTACCGAACAGTCGTCTGAAAACTTTGTAAGTACGGTCGGTTCTTTTTCTAACAGTCTCAGCCAAGGTTATTCGAGGTCAGACAGTTGGGATGCCCGGATGCGTCTTGAGTGGAAACCTGACAGCATGACTGACATTATGTTCCGTCCGTCTTTCGGCTATTCTAAAAGCGACAGCCGCTCGACAGGTCTCAGTGCTTCTTACAATGAAGACCCGTATAACTATGTTTCTGATCCACTTTCACAAGAGGCCGTCGACCGTATGGACGCTGAGGGGCTAATGGTAAATATGCGTGAGAACACCTCCGTTTCTTATTCAGACAACAAAACAGTTGGTGCAATGTTACAGCTTAACCGCAAACTGAATACCAAAGGACGTAATATAACGGCCCGTGCCGATGTAAGTTACGGCGAGAATGACGGCCGAAGTTTAAGTACGTCAGATGTGCAGCTGTTTCAAGTGTTCAACGAACAGGGGAATGACTCAACTTACCAGACCAACAGATATAATCTCACACCGACAAAAACGCTGAACTACAGCCTGCAGGTTACTTACAGTGAACCTGTTTTCCGTGCTGCTTTCTTGCAGTTCAGTTATAAGTTCAGTTATAAATACAACAAGAGTGACCGTTCGACCTACGACTTCAGCAACCTCGGTGACGGCTTCTTTGACAGCATTTCCCCGGTTTATCGTGGTTGGAATGATTATCTCGCGCGTCTTGATAATCCGCTTGAGGCATATTTGGACAACGACCTGAGCCGCTTTTCAGAGTATAAGAATTATATACATGACATTCAGGTGATGCTGCGCGTTATCCGCGAAAAGTACAATTTCAATGTAGGAGTACTGCTTCAGCCGCAGAAGACACGTTTCATACAGCGTTATCAAGGCATAAATACTGATACCGTAAGGACTGTTGTCAACTTTACGCCTACGCTTGATTTCCGTTACCGTTTCTCTAAACTGAGTAACCTGCGTATCAATTACCGTGGTACAACATCACAGCCTGGCATGTCAGACCTGCTCGACATTGTAGATGACAGCGACCCGCTGAACATCACAATGGGTAACCCCGGGCTTAAACCGTCGTTTACTAATACATTGAGACTGTTTTATAACAATTACATTCAGGAGCGTCAACGGGTCATAATGGTGCATCTCAACTACAGCAACACACGCAACAGCATAAGTAACATGGTAACTTATGATGAACAGACAGGCGGCAGAACAACGAGGCCGGAGAACATTAACGGTAATTGGAATCTGTCAGGAGCCTTGATGTTCAATACTGCTCTTGACTCAATAGGCCGTTGGACTGTAAGCACGTTTACAAACGTAAGGTACAACAACTATGTCGGTTACCTTGCGCTTGACAGCAAATCAAACTCTCAGAAGAATACCACAAGAACAGCCCAGGTGGGCGAACAGCTTACAGCAAGTTTCCGTAACAGTTGGTTAGAAGTGTCTCTTGACGGTTCGTTAGATTATACTCACACGCGCAATTTGCTCCAGAGCAGCAACAATCTTGACACTTGGCAGTTCGCGTATGGCGGTTATGTCAACATCTTTTTGCCTTGGGGCACAAGTTTGTCAACCGATATTCACCAAAACAGCCGTCGTGGATATAATGACAGTTCAATGAATACAAACGAACTGATATGGAATCTGCAGCTAAGCCAGAGTTTCTTGAAAGGCAATGCTCTGACGTTGTCGTTGCAGTTTTATGACATACTGCACGAACAGAGCAACTTCAGCCGGACAATTAATTCAATGAGCCGCAGCGACACCCGTTACAACAGCATTAACAGCTATGCAATGTTGCACGCGGTTTACAGACTCAACATATTTGGAGGTGGAAAAAGTTCAGGTCGTCAAGACGGTGTAGGTCGTGGCGACAGGCCTGTTCGCAATGGAGGCGGACATAACGGCATGAGACATGGCGGCCCACATGGATTTTAAATGAAAAACGAAAAGTGAAGAATCCAATTGCTTAGTCATTTGGATTCTTCACTTTTTGTTTTTTCGCTTTGCCGGATCTTCACTTTCCACTTTTAACTCTTCACTCTTCACTTAAACTGCACCTCCTGATAACCGATAAGCCTGTCCGTGCGTTCGCCGCGTCCGCGATAATAAATAAGAGCCTGATATTTGTTCTCAGTTTCGTAGAAGTTGCCTTCCGAGGGTACAGTCTGGCTCGTTCCGTCATTGTCTACAAGTACAAACTGGTAAGAATAATAGCCCTGTTTTTGCATTATCGTGGCCGTATAGCATTTGTTAATCTCGTCGTAAGACATCTCGTATTCCCGTGTCAGCTGGTCGTTTGTCCATGCACCGTTCACGTATATGTTGCCGTCGTAGCGTTGAGGCGTTTTCAATTTATAGTGAACGTAAACATATTCTGACGAGATGTCGTTCTCAATGTTGTCACTGTTTCTGATGTAGAATGCGCCGTTAGCGTCTTCGTCATACAGATAATTAAGCCGTGGGGTGCATGCGTATGGAAAGGCATGATAGTTGTTTCCGTCCCAAACAATGCGGTCGATGCCAAGGGTAGGGTGGTCAACGTCAAGTATCTCGTATTTGTGATATTCGTTGCCCGCTTGGAAAATCAGGTCGCGGCAGTGTTCCCATTTCAGCCCGTCAGTCATTATGTATTGAGGCCGTGGATTTATTTTTGCGTTGTCCCAGCGGCGGTTTTGCATTACGACGGTCTTAATCTGTGATGTCGGGTCTGTAACAGTTATTCCGCCATAGTTTACCTGCATTGTTACCTGCTGGTGACTTTTATTTATGTCAATGTCGGTGTTTGATGTCACGTCCATTACGACTCCCACTATAGGTTCTACCACCATGAAGCAGGCTGTCAGTACCGGGCGGTTGCCGTCGTTCTCATCATATACGGTCAGTTTGTAGTTGCCGCTCATTTTTAATACACAGTTCTCGTTGGGTATTTGCAACGAATAATGAGTGTAAAGAGTATTTGTGTTGATTGATTCAACGATGTCGTCAATGGTGTTTCCGTCTTGAAAACCTTCGATATAATCACTTGAAAACAACTGGTCAGACACGGTCCAGTCAGCCTCGCAATGTTCTATTTTATACACATAGCGGTGGTATGTGTGTGTCAGGTCGTCAAAGCTGATGTTGATACGTTCCTCGGGCGAGCGGCTGCCGAGCTTTATTATAGGAAGCTCCAGCCATTGCTGCCCGGCCACAACCTGCAGAGAGGCTGTCCCTAGGTCATATATCTCGTTGCGTTGTGCCATCGCGTTGAGTGAAAATAAGACTGATATAAGGTAAAGTAAAGTTTTTTTCATACGCCTTTTTTAGCATAACGCCGCGCGTCCGGTTTTATTGTGCAAGCCACGTTGTGGCTTGTTGCCGGGCATGTTTATTTCAGACAACTACTCTGACTTCTTTTCAAAAAGATGACCTTTTGGATTGTAAAAGGCCGTTTTTTAAAGGCTAAAAGGCCACCTGTCGGCAGCTAAAAGGTGACTGTTTGCAGTTATGATTTAAGTCGAATTATGATGCTTGATTGACCATATTTCAAAAAAAATTAGTATGTTTGCAAGAAACAAACAAAAGATATTTACACATAAAAAATAGTAGCTAAGCTGTTTGCCTGGCGGATTGAAGATAAGGCGCAGTTGCAACCAGAACTTTAAGCCTGATGTCAGGAGCTTAACACGAAAGGTTTATCGGAATAAAAGTAGCGTGATGTCATGAAACAGTATGAAGCAGTCATAGAAACTTTAGATAGATTAGGTGGCGTTGCCACATTAGGAGAACTGAATATTGAAGTTTTTAAAATAAAGGAATGTGAATGGAAAACAAAAACACCATTCGCAAGTATTCGCAGAATTGTTCAACAAACAAAAGGTATCTATAAAATCAAGTCCGGACTGTATGGCCTTGAGAAATACAGAAAGCAAATAGAGGAAAAAGGCTTTGTAGTAGAAACGGAAAAGAACAGATATTCTGATGCCGTGTCAAAATCTAATCATACTTATTATCAAGGCATGCTTCTTGTGATAGGGAAATGCAGAAATATGGATACATATGTTCCAACTCAAGATAAAAACAAGAAATTTTATGATGGTAGAACGTTGCATGAACTTTCCACGCTTGATGAACAGCCTCATTATTCATTTGAGAACATGGTAAAGCGAAGTTCTACTGTTGATACGATTTGGTTTAATGAGTGCCATATGCCGAATTCTTTTTTTGAAATAGAACATTCTACAGATATACAGAACTCATTATTGAAATTCAATGACTTGCAGGATTTTTACGTAAGAATGGTAATCGTTGCTGATGCAAAACGGAAACAGGAGTTTGAAACAAAAATGTCTTTCCATGCATTTGATGAGTTGCGAAAGAACAAAAGGGTCTCATTTTTAAATTATGAAGAACTGGTAAAACAGTATGAAATGGAAATGGAAAAGCAATCATTTAATTTTATAATCTGATGAAAACATTTTTATTTTACACAAAAGAAGGTTATACCGAAAGTCCGAATAATGTATGTGTGGAAAATTGTCAGCTGTTAGGAGAAGCGACAGGTGAAACAATGGAAGCTGCATTTGCTGATTTGTTAAATGAAAATCCGTGGATAGAGGAAAATGGATTTCATACAAATTCAGGACTTATTATTGCACGTGAATTGAATAATACGAACTGTTTTTATATCTGATTTATTGCAAAGGGAACCTGCAAAATCAAATTTATTTAACGTGAGTTCGATGAATTCAAAACAAAGCGAGCTGTGTGTCAAGAGTTCTTATAACATTGATACACGGTTTCTTCGGAAAACAGCAATATGCTGCAATTGCACTCAATAGGTTGACAATAAAATTATCAAAGCTCCTGTGCCTTGAATGTTCCACTTGTGCAATATTTTTGAGTTCGTCATTCACGGTTTCGATAATTGCTCTTTTCCTAAGTAGAAGCTTGTCAGAAAGTGACATCAGTGCCCCTTGCATATTGCTTTTCAACTTGGTTATAAGTTGTATGCCGTCCACGAACAATCTCTTAAAAAGATTCTTGCCGATATATCCTTTATCACCGACAAGCTTTCCATAGATAAATTCCACAAAGGCCTTGTATTCAAGGGGTTTACGGTCATCAACATCACCTGGGGTAATCATAAAATTCAGGAGTTCTCCGCATTCGTTGCATATCAGATGAAGCTTGAATCCGAAGAACCAGCCCATGGAACATTTACCTCTCTGTGCTATTCCCTTGAACGTCTTATGGATATGGATCCTCTGGTTCTTGCATACCCGCAAAGGAGTGCTGTCAACAAAGCTGATGCCTGTACATTTGCCTAAAAGCACCTTCTTGATGAACAGGGCCAACGGGATGGTCACTTCTTTTTCCAGTTCTACAAATCGGTTATAGGAGACAACCTTAGGGAAGAGATGGCGCATATGTTTACAGACCTTTTCGATATAGAAATGCTTCAGACATCGGTAACCAGAGTCATGAAAAAGTATCATGATAAGCATGATTTCAGCCTTTGACATAGTTGAGTCACGGTGATATGAGCGTTTCATGACAGGTTTTAGCGTATATTTTGACATCATTGCATCAAAAAACTTGCAGAAATCATCTGCCATACAAAATAATTCTATAACTTTGCTTTCGGTGATCATAGCGATTATTGTTTGTAATTCTTTGTAATTCTGCACTATAAAGTTACAACAATTTTCGCTAATCACCAAATTTTCAAGGACTTATAATTCGTCGAACTCACGTTA
>C._urophasianus_2_cecum__coassemble_36_pt1 | contig 41501 bp, 37 predicted proteins | sample C__urophasianus_2_cecum__metabat2_low_PE_008 | metagenome-assembled genome bin C
TGTGATCTTGCCCCACAGATAAGTAAGGCCTGTCTTGTCAAGATACTTTCCCATTTCTTCTCCTTTTTTTTAATTAAACATTAAACTGATACTATTTTGTTGACCATGTCTCCGTTATACCGTCACCGAGTCTACCTCCTCGTCAGTCAGTGGCTCGCAGCAGCAGTCGGTTATTTCAATGCTGCCGCCTCCCTGTGTCCCTGTTGCCGTGTCTATGTCGTCGAATGTCAGGGACTCGCAGCAGCAGTCGCTTACTTCAATGCTGTCTAATTTTTTCTTGTCCTCCGCGCTCATCACTCCGGCGCTCTCCGCCGTCGCAGCAGGTATCGTCTTTCCGTGCGTCTCATCCCGGTAACCGTCAGGCTGCCCGAGGTGCGCCCGGTTAAACTCAAGTGCCACACTGTCCGCGTCCGGTGTTATATGCGACAGCTCCGTAAGGATATTCTCCGGCATCGTCTCATTGATGCCCGTGTCTACGAAGTGCTCGCGGTAGTCGTTGATGCCCTTCGTCGCTTCTGCCACGTTCTCCACCTCGGCCTCAATGCGGCCTATGGCCTCCTCCGCCTTCGCCGCCGCGTCCTCCGCCGGCTTGCGCAGGCTTTCTAACCATTCTTCCTCGCTGCCCTGAAAGCCGTTCACAACGGCCACCTCGTATGCCGACAGCCCTGACAGTTCAAGCGTCACTGGCTGCATCGCTATCACGGCCTCTATGCCGCTGTCGTCGGGCGCGTCTGCCTGCGCTGTGTGCGATACCAGGCGTACAAAGCGGTACTGGTCGCATACGGCCTGCCCGCCCTCGTTCTTGTGCGCGTAAAGTATTATGTCGTAGTCGCCCGTGGCGAACTGTCTGTCGGCAGTCCACATGGCTATCAGCGTGTTGTCCTCAATATGATATGGCAGCATCACGGGAGCAGGCGGCAGCGGTCTGTGCGGATGCGCCGGCTTCGGCGGAGGGCACGGCCTGCACCGCTCCTCGCCGTCAGCGGTGCCGGGACGGCATACTATGCCGCCGTTCATCATCACCGTTGTCTCCTTCCTGATAAAGTCGGGGCATCTGCCCCTTCCCTTGTCTTTGCCTTTGTCCCTGCCGTAAGTCCTGTCGGCGAAGTTATGCGCGTCAACAATCTTCCTGCTCGGCCGTACCTCTACCGCCAAGTCAAGCTCTTTCAGCTTTTCCACATCGCCGCTCAGCACTATCGGCCACTTTATCCTTATGTCGTTGCCTATCCTTATTGATTTCATTACGCCCGTGTTTAATACGTTATTTCTGAATTTTCATAAATACGCGATGTCGCCGTCCACCATACATACACCTTGTCGTCATAGACTGTCTTTCCTAACTGCACCACTTCCTCGTCGCCGATTTTAGGAGTATATCCCAACGGCAGAGCCACGGCCACGGCTTTGCCGTCGTCTTCATTTGCCGTAAATGCCACGGTACGCTCCGTTGTCGTATATATTTCATACTCGTATTCGCTTTCCTCAGATGGAATTTCTTCAAACAGCTCGTTGTCAAAGCAGTACAGCATCGTGACATCGGGTTTCCTGTCTTCTCCCACGATGATCTCCACCTCCCTGACATTGCCCAGCTGCCTTACGCGCGCGTTCAGTATCTTCTGTATCTCAGCCCTCGCGCCGTCGCAGAGCTGCTGCTGCTCCTGCGCCCTTGCCGGCACGGTGTATCTGAACCACTCCGTCATCGCCTTTGCTATGATGTAGGCGTGTATCATCTGCCCGAGGCTCTCGCATCCCGCAAGATTGAAGTTCACGGGCATCATGAGCGTTACCGTAATCGTGTCGCCGTCAATGATGTAGTTGTCTGATAAATGCGACGTGCTCCAGACGTACTGGTTGCACATCGTTATCACCTCGGCAAGGCCTTGCGTCATCGCTCTTCTCAGCAGCGACATGTCCTCGTCCGACAGCGAGATCTCGCTCTCTAATATGTCCGCCGCCGCGGGGTCCTCCACACCGAGCTTCGCCAGCCGTGCCATGCGGAACGCCTTGTCCCTGACATCCTTGTTTATCGAAGCCCAGTCAAGCGTCACCGTTATCTTGTGTTTCCTTATTCTCATCTGCCTGTCAGTTTATGTTTTCCTGCGCGAGGGTGTTCAGCAGGCTTGTCAGGTCGCCGCTGCCGTATGTCGCCGCCACGAGCGCGGCCGTCTTCATCACCACCGCACGGTATATCGCCGCCTCGATGTCGTAGCCGCCGCCGTCCGCCCCGTCACATCTTTTCACGTATGTCAGCTCGGCCGTCGCCGCCGTGCTGTCGCAGGAGAAGAACTGTATCACGCTCCTGCCCGTCGTCATGTCTGTCACTATCGCTATGTCAGGCCGTGAGGGGTTGCCTCTTACGCCTTTCCACCCGCTGAACTGCTGATGATAAAGCGCGCTGTCCGCCTGCACGGGGGTCGTCACGGCGTGCGCCCAGTCCGACATCTTGAACATAGCCAGTTTCAGATAGTCGTCAGGCACGGCCACCTCGCCTATGCCTTTGTCCTCGTCAGTCCATGTCACAGGCCAGTCCGTACCGCTCGCCTTGCGCGTCAGCTCCAGCAGCGGCAGCGGCGCGGCCTTCCTTACGGCGTTCACCGCGTCTGTAATCTTGGACCTGATGATGTCCTCCATTTCCAGCGTGTCGGTGTCCAGCGCCGTGCCGTCGGCTCCTGCCACCGGGGTTATCGCGGCGTTCTCGTCAATGGCCACCCTTACGTCCTTTATTATCGTGCTTTCAGCGTACCGCATTTATCTGTCGAATATAACGTTCACTCCGTTTGCCCTTCCCGTCTGTATCGCCTGCTCCTGCGTCCTTATGTTGCTCCTCACCGCGCCGAACTCCGCCGCCAGATAGTTCTTCGCGTCTGCCAGCGTGGCGAAGTGCCTGTCTGCCGGCTCCGCGCCTGCCGCCGTGTTCCCGTCTGCCTGCGCGGCTTCAGCCACGCTCTCTTCCTCCACAGAGTATATCACGAACTTCTTCCTGTACCACGGATGCGCCTCTATGCGCTTCTGCAGCCCCGCGTCGTCCGTGGTGAAGTATGAGTTGCCCTGCGTTGAGGGCTGAAAGGCTATGCGCCTGTCGCCTGCGGAGAAGTGGGGCGTGCTGTTCCTGCTTATGTATGTCTTTCTTGCCATAACAGATTTTATTTAATTTAGAAGTAAGAATTAAGAGCCGGGCAAACCGGCGTGACGGCTGCCGGCTCGTTACCGTATGGCCTCTTTACCCGCTTTCCCGATTCTTAATTCTTCACTTTTCCTTAATTCCCTTAGGGTTTCGGAGCGAGGCTCACGCGTGCGTGCGCTCTCGCGTTCTTCAGCACGAGGCAGCTTACCTCCTGCAGCACTCTTGCCTCTGAGTTGCGTATGCCCGCGGTCTTGAGGTCTAATGATGACTTCTGGAACGAGATGAAGAAACGCTTCTCTAAATAGCCGTCCTCAAGAGCGAACGCCATGTCTGACATTCCGCACTGGTCAAACAGCTCGTGGTGGATAAGCAGCACCTCGCCGAAGTCGGTCTTGAACGAGGTGAAGCGCAGATCCCATATTGACACGGTCTCCTTCGCGCGGAAACGGTCAGACTTGATCTTGGAGATGGCAGCCACAACGTCAGAGCCGGCGAACAGCACCTTGCGCTTTGACGACGCCACGCCGATGAACAGGTCTTTGGAGAAGTCTACAAGGTCGTCCTCGTTGATCACGAGCTTAGCGTCGTCTCCCGTGCCTTCCCAGTGGCCGAGGGTGATGTCCTTGCCGGCCATCCACCATATTCCCTTGGTGAAGTAGGTAAGCTGGTTCTTCTTTGAGGCGTGCGCCACTACGTTCTTCACACCGAACAGCGAGGTGAGCTCCCGGGTGAGCTTGAAGTCATACACGGCCTCCTCCTCAAGGTCTGAGAATGTCCAGTTGGCCTCGTTCTTCCACAGCTTCTCGAATGTGGACTGCTCTACCTGGAGCATAAAGTTCTGGCAATACTGCTCCTCCGGAGTGGGCAGGTTGGTGAACATACCTGTCTGCGCGTCAAGCTCCGAACAGGCCTTGCCCATGCGCACGAGACGTGTGCCCGCCTCTATTGCCGGCAGCCAGATGCTCTTCTTGTTGCTGTCCTGCGCTCCGTTTACCGCGAACACGGTAAGGTCGCCCGTCTTCTCGTCCACACCTACAACCTTCAGCATAAGGTCGGGGATAAGGTCACCTTCCTCATACTTCACTCCCTTGTCGTCATATACGCCGGGCACGCCTACCACGCGTATCGTGTCATCCTCGGTGAACAGATCCACATCGGTCACCTTGATAGTAATGCGGTCGCCCGTTGCCTGTGCCGTGACAGCCTCCTTAAGAGTAGTCATCACGGGACGCGTGCCCACGCTGTAATACTTGGTCACCATTGAGTTGATGTGACGTCCGCCCTTGCCGCGGGTAATCTGCTCCAGCGGCGTGGACATCGGACGGATTTTCATGATCTTCTCATCGAGGTCGGTCACGTGGAAGTCCTCGTCGGCCTCCTGCTCCGTCAGCGTCACCGTGCTCATACCTGAGTTGGTCACATCGTCAACACCGTCAATACCGTCGCCGGCCTTCGTCTTTCCCGCGTCAGGCAAATCAGACATGCCCGCCGCCATGATAACGTCGCCCGCCGCACCCGTCAGCGTGGCGACAACAGTGAGCAGAAAGCCCACAAACAAACTGAAATACTTTTTCATCTTCTTCTTATTTTTAAATTAATAAAGTTATCCTTACTCACCTTTTTACCGTATAACCTCATAACCGTATGACCTCATAACCGTATGACCTCATAACCGTATGACCTCATAACCGTATGACCTCATAACCGTATAACCTCATAACCGTATGACCTCATAACCGTATAACCTCATAACCGTATGACCTCATAACCGTATAACCTCATAACCGTATAACCTCATAACCGTATAACCTCATAACCGTATAACCTTCTCACTTAATATCTTTCTCTCTTCGCCTTTGCCCACGGGTCTTCCATGGCAGAGTTCGCAAGGAAGCTGTCCTTCGGCTGCTGTCGTGCCTGCCGCCCTCCGGCAATCACCGGCATGCCGTCACCCCTGCCCCTGCGCAGGCTCTCCTTGATGCGCTGCGTGCGTCCGGCAGCCTCGCCGCTTTCCTCCGCGGCGGCCACGGCCTTGTCGTAGTTCAGTCCCTTGTACGCGAAGTCGAGCATCTCAGGCGTTATTATTCCTGAGATCAGGTTGCCGAACTGACCGTTGATATACTCCCTGACAGCGTCTATCTGCTCAGGCTTCATCCTGTTCCGCGCCGCCCAGTCCTCAATGGTCGTCTCCGAACGGTCAACGTTCTTCTCAAACTCCGCCTGCAGCCTGTCGTTCTCCTTTATACGGCGGGCATGCTCGTCAAGCGCGTCCGCGAATATCTTCACATTCTCGTCCGACGGGTCGTCCACCGCGTCCTTGAACAGGTCGCCGAACTGCTCTATCAGCACCACGCCCATAGGCTTCTTACCGTCAAGCAGGTCGTTCATGAAATATGCCGCCTGCGGGTTCTGCATGAACATGTCGTTCAGCTTCCGGTTGCTCTCCCTGTATCGTCCCAGCTCGTCCTGCGATGAGTTGTACTCATCCTCCAGCGCGCCGTAGTATGCCTCCTCGTCGTTCATGTCGATGTCGGGATGCCGTGACGCGAAGTTCTCTCTGAAACTGTCACGGCGGCTCTTCTGTACATTGTCTCCTTTTGCCATATCTGTGATATTTCCCGCTAAATTATCCTCTTTCCGCATTTTTTTGTGTATATCTGCGCAACTCGTGAGATTATTTTGTATATTTGTAATCACAAAGCACATTTTATCACCATAACGGTTTTCTGTCAGGACGGCCTCGTCACCCGTCTTGCCGGAAGTAATGCTTTTTATATGTCAAGAGTGATAAAATGTTTGAACGCAGGACGCCGCGGGGCGTGACATTCAGCACCGCTCACCCGGACATACCCGACGGCATGCGCAACAAGGACGACAGAAACGAATTTAAGGAACAGCAGGACGCCGAGATTATGGACGCTTACCGCAGACTGTTCAGAGAGTACGGAGGCAAGGTTGATGTCCGCACACTGTACTCTATGGTCTCGGCTGCTCCGGCCTCACGTTTTTTCGTCTCGGCGCGCCAGGCCTGCCGCGTCATCACGCGTCTGCGTGACGGCGGACAGATTTCCAATATGCGCCTTAACAACCAGCGTATGTATAAGGAGATTTACCGCCGCGTTTGCGAGCGTGTCAATATCAGCAGATGCACCGGCTCCGAGCTGCGCAGGGCTGTGGCCGTCACCGTGCGCCAGCCCGCGCCCGAGATGTATGTCGGTGTCAGGCAGGTGTCGTATATCATAAGTCAGGAGAAACGTAAATGCTACGAAGAGAGAAAACGAAGGTTGCGTCACTGCTTCTGAGCCTCGTAATGGCCGTGCTGATGCTTGTGCCCGTGTCTCCTGCGGATGTGGGCGTATATGCCGGCTGTCACGTGTGGGGGCGGCTCACTTACAGTTTCTTCCACGCCGGTGTGATACACCTGCTGCTCAATCTGTGGTGCTTCCTCTCGTGCGTGTTCCTTGCCGACGTGTCAGCAGGAACGCTTGCCGCTGCGTTCATCATCGCCTGCACCGTGCCCGTGCTCACCTCCGTGCCCACGGTCGGACTCTCCGGCGTGTGCTACGCGCTGCTCGGCTTCATCATGCTTAAATCGGCTGATAAAATAAGATATAACGTCTACATCATGTTCAGCATCCTGCTGCCGGCACTCATTCTGCCGCATGCCGTCAATAACGTTGTCCATGCCTGGTGCTATGCCGTGGCCGCGATAGCAGGAACGGTTAAATTAGTTAAGTTAAGAGTTAAGAATTAAGATTTAAGAAAGTGGCAGGCAATAAGAAGTTATGAGTGGTAAAGTCTGCATAAATACGTCTCCTCCCCACGGGGGAGGTTGGGAGGGGCTTGATGCTATTCTGCAGGAAGACGACAGCCGTCTCGCCGCCATATCAGAGACTTTCGACCCTATAAGCGGCGAAGGCTCGATAGGGGAGCGCTTCCGCGTCACCGTCAAGGATATGCCGGCTATGCCTGAGATGTGGCTGCCCGTGAAGATGAAGGACAACAGCCTTGTGAAACAGCTTCTCGCGGCCAGGACGATAAAGAACTTCATCAGCCGCAAACGCTGGGACTACACCGATGAGAACATCGACTGCGTCGTGGAGGCGTTCATTCGCGTGCGCATACAGTACGACTTCGCCTTCTGGGCTGCCCTGTTCGCAGTGATACAGGACAAGGGCACCGGACTTCTTGTCAAGTTCGTTCTCAACCGTCCGCAGCGCCGCCTTGTCTCTGAGCTTGAGGATATGCGTAATGCAGGGCTGCCAATACGCCTCGTATTGCTTAAGGCACGTCAGTGGGGAGGCTCCACGGCAGTGCAGATATATATGGCGTGGATACAGCTTGTGCTTACCTTCGGCCATAACTCCGCCATTGTCGCCCACGTCAAGAAGGCGTCTTACGGCGTGCGCGGCATGCTCAAACGCCTTATCGAGCATTATCCCGTGCGTCTCGTACACGATATGGGCGAGGGCTACAGGCCCGGCGAGCCTGTCCTCACGGGTACGCCTTCGCCTAACGTCATCAGCATAAAGCCGAGGATGTGCGAGGTGGAGGTCGGCTCGGCCGAGAACCCTGACTCCGAGCGTTCGGCCAATATCTACCTCGTGCATCTTACCGAGGTGGCCTTCTGGGCGGCCACGGAGAACAAGTCGCCCGGCGACATCGTGCGCTCCGTATGCTCCGGTGTGCTGTTGCAGCCTCTTACGCTTATCGTATATGAGAGTACCGCCAACGGTACGGGTAACTTCTTTCAGGAGGAATACGACGCGGCCAAGCGTGGCGAGAGCAACTTCCGCGCGCTCTTTGTCGCCTGGTGGCAGATTGAGCGTTACTCCCTTCCGTTCAAGGATGAAGACGAGCGTGCCGGCTTCGCCCTGTGGCTCTATGGCAACCGCAACAGCTCCAACGTGGCCGACAGCCGCCACGAACCGGGCAAGTATCTGTGGCGGCTCTTTAACATGGGAGCGACGCTTGAGGCGATACACTGGTACATCGCGAAGCGCACCGAGTTCCACTCTCACGCAGGCATGGCCGCCGAGTATCCGTCAGACGACATCGAGGCCTTCGTAAACTCCGGCAGGCGCATCTTCGACATCTATCTCGTGGAGAAGTTCAAGGATGCCTGCCGTCCGCCGTCGGCCGTGGGAGACGTCACGGGGCGCGGACTCAGCGGAAAGGACGCGCTGCTCGGCCTTAAGTTCAGCGAGGACAATCAGGGCTTGCTGTGGATATGGGAGTATCCCGAGACGTTCCCCGACGGGAAGGTCATGTACCGCTATCTCGTCACCGTGGACATCGGCGGACGCTCTGATGACGCCGACTGGTCTGTAATCTCCGTCATCGACAGATACGACATGATAGACGGCGGGCTGCCCTCAATCGTAGCCCAGTGGTACGGCCATACCGACCACGACCGCCTGGCATGGAAGGCCGCCCAGATAGCCGCGTTCTACAACAACGCCCTGCTCGTAATCGAGAGCAACACTCTTGAGACCAGGGACAGAAACCGCAGCGTTGACGGTGACCAGTCATCGTTTATCCTCAACGAGCTGAAAGAGGCGTATGACAATCTCTACGCGCGCCGCTCTTCAGGCAGCGACAGCGTAAGGGACGGTGCCGAGACCCGCTACGGCTTCCACACCAACGTCAAGACAAAGGGCGACATCATAACCCTGCTCATTGAGATTATCCGTGATCATCTCTACGTTGAGCGTGACGTGCGCTGCCTTGACGAATACCTTACATACGAGGAGCACGACGGCTCGTTCGATGCCATTCAGGGTAAGCACGACGACATGCTCATGACACGCGCCATCGGCCTGTGGGTATGCTATAAGGAGATGCCCCGCCCGTACTTCGTCAAGACGGGCTCGCTCAGATACACCGCTACAGTAAATTTACCGTAAACAGAAAAAATATATGCTTATGAGAAGTTTAAGATTGATCAAGGCAAAGATAGCTTACGCCTATGCCAGGCTCAAGGCCGACAGCCTCGCCGGCGTCTCAGGCCGCCGCCAGTTCGTCCTCATGACAGACGGAGGCAAGCTCGTTGTAATGGATAAGTCGTTGTTCTACCGTATGCGCAAGCGCGGCTCCATGCCGAAGAACATTACACCCCGCATGCTGCCCTCAATCGCCGTGTACTACACAAAAGGCACGCACAACGCTCACTCCGTGCCTCCCATGACCAAACCCACGGCCGACGGCAGGAGGCAGAGATACCTTAAATATGTCAGCTCTTTGTCTTAGGCAAGCCCACAACGAAAATAACCACCGCCATTATTGCCCGTAATGGTGGTGGTTATCGATGATAATGATAGTGGTTATCTGTTGTTGTCTTGAACGGTTTATTCTTCATCTGCTTCATCTGCTTTTGATGAAGATGGATTTTTATTGAGTACAAAAACAACGGCTACGCCTATCACGGTTGTTACACCTATGCCTCCTGCAATCCAGTCATGACCGTTAAGGCCTAACACAACCGAAGCCATGATACATACACAGACTAATATCGCACCGATTATCTGTCCACGGCCGGATTGTTTGAATTTATTATCTATGATTTTCTTTTCTGATTCTATGCGGTGTTCAACCTGCTTCTCCGTCATTTTCATTATCCTGTCGGTAGCTCCCGGCAGAACTTTCTCATATCCGGCAAAATCTTCCGGCGCGGGAAGAGGACCGCTGAATGTACTTGATTCAGATATAGCCAATAAGGCACCTTGTATTATTTTCCGCTTGTCTTCAGGCAGACTTTGAATGACACTGTTTAAATCAACAGGAGTGTTATCGGTGTTTTTATATGGCTTTCTGCCCGGCGCGGCCTTGTTCTCGTTGGTCATTATCTGAATAGTTCTTTTGAAACTTTACGCATATCATTACCTATAACTTCCCAATCGTTTCTCATGTCCGATATGTTGTTGCCGCGCATATATCTACGGAATGATACATATCTGCCATTGATATTGCCTAATGAGCCAAATCCCCATGACTTAGGATTTGAAAGCAGACCTATGTATTTAAATGTTTTCATAATCATATTCTTAACTGGATTTTCGTATGTCATCACCTGGCTTATACCAGTCACCTCTTATTCTGTCCTCATCACTCTGCATGGCCGTGTGCCTCATATAGGTACGTATGGGTTTCTCGCCGATAGGGGGGGGGACATTATCCCCCGCATGAACACACTGGGCATATTGTTGTTTCTTTCCGGCTTAGCCATTTTTATGTGAATGTTAATGTTTCCTACCTGCAAAGATAGCGAATAAATCTTGCATTTGATAAATCCAATGGATTGTTTGCCGCTTTTTTCACACAATTTCACGCCACAAGTAGACATAAATCCTACTTTTGCGGGTTTCTTACATTGTTCTTACCAATAAAAGTGCCCGACGGCTAATGTCGCCGGGCACTTTATTTCTCAGGCCTTACGGCTCTACGGCATCCCCGCCGTCCACGGGTCAAGTGTTAAAAGTAACGGGAACGTTACTTTTTTCTTTCTCTTTTCTTGCGCAAATGCAACAAAAACGTTACCTTTGCCTTGTCAATTAAATAGTTCTTTGAATGTATGAAGTACTCAGAGTTTTACAAGTTGATTGAGTCGGCAGGCTGGACAATCAAAAAAGGGAAGAACCACTACAAGTACGTTCACCCTGACTTTGACTACTTTATCCCTGTCGGGAGACATCCGTCAAAAGAGATACCCAAGGGCACCCTCGGCAGCATGATGAAAAAGGCAGGGTTAAAGAAGTAAAAGAACGGCATCCGCTTCGGCGGGTGCTTTTAATTGACAAAGGCAAAACGTAAATTGACATGGGAAGGATTAAGGCATTTATCGAAAAAGCGGACGACGGCGGAATATCAGTATATTCAGACGACGTGGACGGAGCTTACGGCTACGGACTGACGGAGCAGGAGGCAAAGGCCGACTTTGTTTCCGTGCTGGAAGAGCAGGCGGAGTATTACAAAGAGAGACACGGAGAATATCCTGACTGGTATCTTTCCGGATATACCGTAGACTACGTGTATGACATCAGCGGCTTCTTCGAGGCCTTTCCGTTCATCAACGCCAGCAAGTTCGCCAGGGCGGTCGGCATCAACGAGTCAGTGATGCGCCGCTACAAAGGCAAGATTGTAACCCCGTCAGAGCGGCAGAAGGCCATTATACAGGCGGGGTATGATGCAATCCTGAAAAGGATGAACGAGGTGAAATTCTAAAACTCCCGGCCGTGAGGCTCTGAATACACAAAGAACTTTTTTTGACAGCGGGGCGTGCCGTATATATGGCGCGCCCCTTTAATGTATAACGGCAAAAAATACCACCGTCATTATCGGGTATAATGATAGTGGTTATTGATAATTATTTACGTTGAAAGGTGTCTGCGGCATTCACAGGCACGTTTTTGTCAAAAGAGAAATTGACGTCACTTGCGTTGTATGTCTTGATGAAAGCAAACGCGGCGACAATCAAAGCGAATACGAACGCGGACACAATGCCCTGCCATATACTTTTCCAGAAGCCGGGCACAAGCGGTGCTACTACTTCCTTGAGATGCCTGTTCTGCGACTTGACATAATCCTCCTCTATCTGTCTTGTTGTCGATGAAAGAGTGTCTGACATGAATTGCTGGAGTATCGATATGGCCTGCATCTTGTATCTGTCTATATTAGACGGCAGGCAGCAAAACTCGTGAAAGCCTTTCAGATCGTCTTCTGAGGGTTCTTCTCCGCTGTTCTTGCCCTTAAAGTCCTCAATGAATTTAATCTTGTCTGATTTGTATAAGGAGTAAGCAATATGGCCTACGATGTCGTTCTCGTCCTCTACAAGCTCCTTGTAGATAAAATTGTACTTGCGTGTCATATCACTTGTTCCTTGAAGCCTTAAGCGCGTTGGCGTAAGAGCTGCGTATCTCCTGCATCGAGATCTGCCTTGAATATTCCGTGCCGCGGAAACGTGCGGACACAACCATACCGTCCTTGCTCGAGCTTGACGAGCGGAAATCACTCGACGGCCTGCGTTTCATCCTTTCATTAGCACGCAATATTGTTGTTTTTGAAATTTCACACATAAGCCATAAAGTTTTGGTACTGTTCAGTACGTATATTTATTATTTTTATTGTCCTCAATGTTACATAAAAAACAATTTTCCAATTATGCGTCCATTCCCATAATGTTTTCTTTCTGCAAAGATAGCGAATAAATCCTGCACTTGATAAATCCAATGGATTGTTTGCCGCTTTTTTCACACAATTTCACGCCACAAGTAGACATAAATCCTACTTTTGCGGGTTTCTTACATTGTTCTTACCAATAAAAGTGCCCGACGGCTAATGTCGCCGGGCACTTTTTATCACATCCGCCTTATTAGACCTATTGGTCTCATTATATCAGCCCTGTCAGCCTCATTTGTCCTATTCTATTCTTTGTACACTGTCGAGCTGATTTACCAGACGTTGTTTTAAATCATTGCTGATTTTCTTAAGGCGTTTCCGCTTCTCATCATTTCCGTAACCTTCGTATGCGCCCATATCTTTTATCTGTTTATCTATCTCGTCAATGGATTTTTTGAAGCCGTCAATGATGAACATCCTTCGTCCTGGTGCGCTTTTGGTAAACTCCAGTATCTTCGGCACAAACTCCGTTACACCGTGGCCTGTTTCCCTCCGATAACCGTCCCACCTTTGTTTAGATAGTCTGTATTCCTGCATATAGGTGTTATATCTGTCACCTGCGCTCTTGTTGATCGGGTTGCCGCTCTGGCTGTCTTTCACGTTGCGGTTCAGGAATGGTATGTTTCTGATGTCTCTCATGTCCTCATCCCATATCATACTGATGCTTTTTGCCGCTTTTGCCGGGAATGTGTAAAGTCCGCCTAAATAGCTGTCCAAAAGGTGCTCTATAATAGCAGGGTTCAAATTTATCGCTCCCGGCGTGTATTTGTCAGGTTTAGGATAATCCTTCACCCAGAACTTAGGTATCATTTCATTAAGCACCTCCGTACTCTTTACCAGCCATTTTGCCGTACCGGCGTACGCCTTCGTGTATTCAGGCATACCCTGATTGAATGTACCTTCACGGTAAATAGGCCTGCCGGTGAAGTCTTTGTTCTGGATGATGTCGATAAGTGGGGCAATAGTTGACGGTGCAAGATTTTGGGCTACCGTACCGGTCGCGAACGACAAAGGCAGCAGATCGCTTAACTGTGTGAATGTCTCCCTTGCTAATTCGTCCGGCTCTGTCATTCCTTGTTCTATCTCCCAGAACATCTCGCCCATGCCGTAGCTTACGCGCAGCTCATAGCTCAACGGTATCGTCACGAACTTCGTTCCGCCTATCGGTATGCAGATATTTGTTCTTCTTACCCATTTCGGCAGATCCATGTAAGCTCCCTTTACCTCGTCGTCGTCATCGTTACCGAGTATGGAGGATGCCAGGGCTGACACACAGTAGCCTAATACAACCGGCAGCCCCGCAATGACAATGGTGCTTCTTGCCGGATGATGTCTGAATGCCACGCCTGCCTTGTGCAGACCTTGTATGCTCGGATTAGTGAATATTATCCAGCGGCGCAGATTTCTGAACAGCTTATGTATGATGCCGTCATTCTTCAGACCGTCCGCGCCTCGTGTGTTGAAATTCAGGGATATCTCCTTCGCGTCGCTTATAGCTCTGTCTATCGAGCGGCCTTGCTCTCTTGATGTCACATAGGTTGCAAAACGTGTAGCGTCTTCAAATACACGGTTCGCACGTTTAGCCCAAGCAAAACATACTCGCCCTGCCTTGCCGGCTGTTATCGGCTTGTTCACCTCGTTTATCTCCTTCTTGACGAGCTTTTTATAGTCATCGGCTGTCAGCATGTTCGTAAAGCCTGTCTCTCCTCCGTTTGCAAGGAACTCCTGCATATAGAGTTCCATTTTATTTTTCGGGTCGATACGTCCGGTCGTGGCCTTGTTGATAAGACTGTTCATATACACGCCCGCCGTCAGCGGATTGAACTTTGCCATGTTCTTTGTCCACCCCGCGATATATCTGCTGTCTTCCGTCGCCGCGACTATCGCACCTGCGAAGCCGGCGTCACGCTCGTAGTTGGTGACAATGAACTCGGGGTTAAGACTCGTATATACGTTGGCTAACCAGCGGTTAACCGCCTGTATGTAGCTTTTGTCCCCGTCATCCGCGCGCAGCTCTCCGTTTATAGCCTGTGCCGCACGCGGGTTGCCGTTCACATATATATTGTATTCACGCCCGCCTATGCTTACATTTACTCTGTGCTGCTGCTCCTGACCGTCTGTCGTGTGGTAGCGTATCGTCAGGCCGTCACGCCGCTGTGTAGCGCGTCCTTCTTCCTTCAGCGTTTTCATCCTCGCGTCAAAGTCTGCCAAGGCCTCCGCTACTTGGTCATCGTTCATGTCACTGCTAAGTTCCGGGTATGCGCGCTGCCAGTCAGGATTTTCTTTTGTGCCCTCGTTCACATACCATTGTCTGCTTATTGACAGCAATGAAGTGTCATGTCCTACGGCTAAGTTGTACAGACGTTGTTTTACTCTGTTCTTGTTTGCCTGCATTATCCCGTCCTGTCCCATGCGGCCTATTACGGCCAGCGGATTTTCAGCAAGACTTGTTCTTCCTTTCGCGCGTTTCATTATTCTTCCGCCTACGCCTTGCTGTCCTTTGTAGTTATACATCTCGCTCGCTACGTCATTGCTCCAGCCGCGCAGCGGAATATAATGTTCGTACATATCCCGTGCTGTCTCATATCCGCTGCGTGATATAAGTCCGGCTTCATACGTTTTCTTAAGAGTATTCTTCGTAGCTGCGTTTATTCTGTCCCACAGTTCCGTAGTGTCAAACTTGTTTTCAAAGTTGTCTACATATTCCTGTGCCATGCTGTCGAAGTATATGCCGCCTCCGTACATCTCTGACAGCCCTGAATAGTCCTTTGTCTGTGTGTCTGTTCTTGACTTCTGCTCGGCCTCGTCCGCCTGCCTGAGCAGCTTGTTTATCTTTGTCTCGCCCTGTTCGGCTGACAGCTTGCCGTCCTCAACCTCTTTTCTTGTTTCTTCTATGCGGTCTTCGTACGGTTTTCTTGCCTCCATGGCGGCGGCGTCCCTGAAACGGGCATTCCTTTCAAGTCCGTGCTTTGAGATAAGGTATTTCAGTATGTCGTCCTGAGCATTCTTCATATTCCTGCCCAACTCGTCATAATGCGCTCCCTGTCTCACGAGATTGCCCACCTCTCTCATCAGCGGCTTGTAGTAGTTCTCGTAATAATATTCCTGCTCAAACTTGTTTATGCTGCTCAGGCGGTTCTGCAGTGCCCATACGTCCTCGCTCTCCTTAATGGGACTTTTCGTCTCTTTTGATATGACATCCTGCAAGACGCTTACTGACTTCATCCCGTCCTGTGCCGCCTCAGTAAACTTAAATCCAAAGCTTGATGTCCGTCTGTCATATTCGTCTTGCCAGCTCTTTTGTAAATCTTTCTCCGCATCATTCGCCTCGCGGTAGCGCAGATTTTCGCCTCCGGTCTTTGGATTATCAAAATTTCTCACTATATTTGCAGCAGTATTAAGCTCGTGGTTTGCTGCTGTTGCCGCGATTGGTGCGGATTGATGGAACAGGAACTCTCGGGCTTTTTCTTTGTTTATATATGTTACATAGCCTTTATTTATCCAATCTAATATCTTGTTATCCCCCTTGCCGAATACAGAAGTCACAATATTGAAATCCACATCAGCATCATTACCCAAATCAACCGTTACCAGAAAATTGCCGTTGGCTGTCCGTAAATCTGTCAGTATCGAGCGGTTCCCGTCCTTTTGATAATTATTGAACACCGCTATCGGATTGGCCACGGCGCGCGGCAAATCACGCAGCTCATCAAGTGAAAAGCCATGCTTCTTCATCTTCTTGATGACTTTGTTGCCGTAAAGTTTCATCGGTTTGTCCGCTACACCTGCCGCGCGCAAAATACCGGACGGCCTGCCTAATGACAATACAGTCTTGTCCGCATTCTTCTCGGTCAGCTTTTCCAACTCCTCATTAAACCGTCTGTTCACGTCTTCTATATCTTCATCTCTTGCCTGCTCTCCCGCATAATTCCCTACATTCAGCCCGTGCTGCCTGGCTATGTCACGTGCCGTCTCCGCAATGCCCCTTACAGGGTTCTGAAGGTTGTCGTAGCTCCGCCAGAGAATATAGCGCAGCTCGTTGTCGGTAAGCGCACGGTCAAGGCGCACGCCGGCTTTCGTCAGCAGGTCTATGAAGAAGTCCTTGATCTTCTGCCATACGCCGCTCTTCTTCGCCTCCTCAAAGCTGCCGTCCTCGGCCAGCGATGCAAGATACTCCTCCGTCGCCACTCTCGTGCTCAGGCCGTGTTTCCGTGCCGTCGCGTCTATCCTGCCCCTTACGTCACCGCTTACATTATTATATATATTGTCAAGGAACGTGTCGAAATTCTCATCGCCTACAAGCCGCCTCAGTCCGTAATGCGCCACGCCCTCGTGCAGGAGCGTGCGCATAGCGTCCTCCGCGTCTCTTGTGTCCGGCAGATAAACCACAATCTCGCCCGTAGCCGTGTTATACCAGCCCTTTATGTTCCTGCCGCTCTCAATGGCCGCCCTCGCTCCGGCGTTCGTCACCTCGTCTATGTTATGTGCTACACGAACATTGAGACCAAGATTGGTGGCCATGTCGTTTACAGAGGTTTCAATGTCATTTCCGGTATTTTCCTGTCCGTTTGTTTGGAGAATTGAGATTAATACGTTATCTTTGCCGTAAGAATTAACGGTAGTAGGCTTCGTGCCGGGCGTTGTGCCAAAACCGTCATTTTTAGCTGCTTGCTCATTGATGATGTCAAGCAGCTTTCCTTTTTCTATGTTTGTCAGCTTGTGGTCGTAATACCTGTTGCCATTTTTATCAACTGCCACAGTCGAGCGTACGGTATAATCCTTGCCGCCAATATTAAGTCCGCATACATAATATTGATACTCCACGACATCCGGATTTTTCTCCCTGTCTACATTCTCACGGCTGTCTATGTATATTGAGTTCTCTATTATTTGCGGTATGGCTGCGATACTCTGCAGATGTTCCACATCCTTATAATTATGCTGCAGAACTTCATTTATACCGCCGTTCTTTCTTCCTCTTTGCAGCTGTATTGTCTGGCCGGTATCCTTATTTGTATAACTGCCCTGTAGTTTCTTACCATATTTCAGCGCGTTCTTCTTGTACTGTTTCAGGTCGTCGCTCGGTTTAATCTCATTTCCCGTTATCTCCACGGGCTTGCTGTCACACAACTTCTCCAAGCGAGCCGTCTTGCTGTCTGCCAGCGGCATAGCGTTACTTGTACCAAGCACATTTCCCAGGAATATCTGGTCTTCTCTTGCCACATCTTCAGTTTCTTCGGCAAGTGAGGCACGTCTTTCTTCAGGTGTCATGTTCAGACGCCTTTGGACATTTCGTGCCTCTGTCTCACCGGCATTATCCAGATATAACCTTTCCGCCTCACGTTTTGAAGGTAATCCTTCGTTCAAAATACGCCCTGCCTGATAAGCTCTTTCAAACGCCCCGTCATAAGCTCTCTTTAATTCTTTAGAATTATACGATTTTGCAAGTTCTTCTATTGGACCGTAAGGAGCATAAAGTCCATTCTTATCATACTTATTGCCCATAGCTGAGCGTATTGCCCAACGTAAATATTTGTATTTCCCTTGTTTTATTAAACTTTCAGCTTTCTTGCGTACATTTAAAGCCTCTTCCAATGTTGATGAGTCTGCTTTATTTATATCTGTTTGGGTATCAAGGTATCTTTCTATTACGTCATCCGGATTATCACCACGTTCAAAACCTTCTTCCTTTTGTATTGCGTGCTGTATTTCATGAGCAAGAACTTCTTTATAATATTCTTCTCTACTATGGGCTGTATTAATCAATATTTCTCCACTATAAGTAAACGCTCCGCCACCATATTCCGAAGGTTCATTGACAAAATAAACTTTAATTTTTCTGAGGTTTGGATAAGATACAAATAACGCGTCATCATTAACAACATCTTGTAACTTATATTCTTTGCTAATTTCAATGTTTTCAATAGGCATATATTCAATATCAGGTGTCTCGTATCTCCACTTGCCGTCCGCTCCGCGTTCCCAGCCGGTCGCAAGTTTTATTTTTCTCGCATTTTCCTGTTCGTTTGTTTGGAGAATTGACTGCAATTTCGTATCTTTGCTCACGGCAGAAGACGGTACAGGTGCGTCCCCCGTTGTTGTAAAGCCATTGGCAATCTCTATGAGGTTGCCTTTTTCTATTTCCGTAAGGGCATGGTCATAATATTTCTTGCCTTGCTTTACTCCAATGGTAACTTTAACTGTATAATCAACGCCTCCTATCTTTAATCCGCATACATAATAGCGGTAGCTGTCATACTTGTTATTTCCCTTTTCATTTGGACGCTCTTCAATAAAAATGGCATTCTCAATCAGTCGGGGAACAGCCACAAGCGACTGAATGTGCGCCTTATTACCCATACTGTGAGAGGTTACCTTTTCAACACCTTTTCCGGACACTTCAATTTTTTCACCTGTGTCCTTATTGACATATTCGCCACGCAGGTTTTCTTTCATCCATTGTTTCGCGCTGTCGCGGTTAAGCTCATATTTACCCTTATATTCCTCACCAGTTATTTCCACGGGCCTGCTGTCACGCAGCTTCTCTATGCGTTTCTTCTTCTCATTGAAGGCCGCCTCCATATTCTTTGCCACGGCAAGATTATCAAGCCTTGTCGTCGCTTCTTCCGCCGCGTCAAGACGTGCCGCGCCCTGCTCGCCGATGAAACGGAAACGCACATCACTCTTACGTGCATTAAACCTTTCTGACAGAGGGATGACATTACCATCCTCATACCTTTCATCCAGCACTTGCTGTGCTTCATAATCCAATCCGTTGTTATGGAACCTTTCGGTGAAATCCCTCAAAACGGAATCGCTTGTATGCGGATTCTTTATCACGGCCCGCATAACATCATAAGACGGGTCTATGGATATCACGTCAAGTGTACGGGTGTCGTTTGTCTTGCGTGCAAATTCCACACGCTTTCTTTCGCCCATCAACGCTTCCGGCGCTATGCCTGCCTTTATCAAGGCATCCTTGCAGGAATCCGCTATGAATTCGTTCATCCTGTACTCCGGGGAATGCTTGTCCTTGCATCTCCGCATGTTGTCCTTGCCTTGGAAATACGTCATAGCAACCGGCTTCATGTCGCCTTGGCTTTCAATATATGCACGCAAGGCCTCCTCAGTTGCTGCAATGGCTGCTGCATCTTCATTCCGATATGCTTCTTTCAACATGTCGGGAAGTTTTTGTGCCCCTCTGAAACGAACGCCGTCATTGGTCTTATCAGTCTCATTTGTCCTGTTACTATTGCCTTCATTCCATTCACCCAGCCTGTGTGCATAGTCTGTCGCAGTCTCGCCTTCTTCGGGCTGCGGAATATTGTTCTTGCTTGCAGCATTGTCATTTATCCTGCCTTCGGCATCTACCACATAAACGTTGCCCTCAGGTGACACAAGCACATTCTTGGGCACGATGTCCCATACTTCGTAATCACCCTTGGTATAACGCCCGTCACCGGTTTTCTTAAAACCGAGGTTCTGCATATACGTGTCAATCTCAGGCACGCTTGCAGGGCGTGCGCCCTCTACTATTCTCTGACTTAATACCGGGTACACGCTGCGGCCGTCATAGCCTGTAAATCCTGTAAAATTATAACGTGTGTTCGGGAATAGTCTGTTGTGTAAAAGTATCTTGTCAAACAGCTTCACAATACCGCCGCTGTTTAACAGGTTGTTAACCTTGTATATTATTCCGTCTGATATATATGTGTCGCTCTCGTTGCCGCTTGGACCGGGAACGCCCAAGTCCATTACATCATCCATTGGCAACCAGTAGCCGTTTTCTTTCGCTAAGCGTTCAGCAGCTTTCTGTTCCGCAAATAGTCCTGCCACATCCGCTCGCCCTCCTCCATGTTCTTCTTCATATAGGCGGCTGCCGCGTGCGACTCCATCGGAGACTTCTGCCAGCGTTCTATCTCCTTCTGGCAACGCCACGTACTCTCTTTGTGGAATTTGTTGAGATACTTCATCGGCTTCGTTATCTTGTTGCAAAGATACTTCTTTATTTCCATTTTCTGCATTTTCTTCTATATTTTCATTGTTAATTTTTGCTTCCCTACGTACCGCACTATCGGCCTTATCAGCCCTGTCCGTCCTGTTTGTCTCATTGTTCTCTTTAAACGGCACATAAATACCGGCCACAAGAAGCCCTCTGTCTCCTTTACCCCTCAAAAGCTTATTGAAATCAGAGTCGGTTCTGCTCCAGTCGTCTAACGCTTGTGCGGCGGCTCTCTCTGTCTCGCGGTTTTCTTCGTTAGGATTTTTCTCATTTGCAGCAGATGCCTTATGGAATTTATCTGCAATATCTTTATACAGACTTCTGTGATATGCTGCCGCGGCTTTTATATCATCAACGCTTATTCCGTCCAGCACATTTATCCATTCGTCAGCAATAGCCGCTTTTTCTTCTTCCGTCTCTGCCGGAACATATCTTCGGTTAAGACCATAATATGCGTTTAATACCTTTAATACCTTATTATACGTATCCTTTGCGGTAGTCTTAACCTTTCTTGTAGCTTCCGGACTTTTCTGCTCCTCAACCGGATTTGTACCCGTTTCTTCCTCCGCTTTTGCAATTTTTCCGCCTGAATCATTGCTGTTTTGAGAATTTTCACTATCTTTGCTCTCAGATAATCCCTGTGTCTCCGTTTGGGAGGCTGTCACAGAGGCATCGGCAGGGCGATGCCCGGTCTGTGCGCCACCGTCAAATCGGTATAGCAGCTTCCCTTTTCTTAAAGCCTCTTTTATTCTTTTGGGACGGTCATAATGACTACTTATGCTGACTTCCATACCGTCTTTTTTCACAGTAACAGACTTAAAATAGTAAACCTTTTCTCCATTTTTGCCAATAAATGTCTTGACAAACAAGAGAGAAGATGCACGTTCCTGTTCCGTTGATTCAGATGGCACTTCTATTATAACTAAAGGAGATTCAAGTGTTGGCTTTATCATTCCAAACTGCTCACTTCGGCCTTTCTCAAATAATTTGGCTATTTGGTTGTCTCCCATTTTGACCTTTCCGATAGGAGTGATTACAATACCGTCCTCGCCAAACTGTTGTTCCCAATTAGATGGATTGAGTTCTATGACAGGCTGTCTGACAGCATTACTTTCCATTGCCTCCATAAAATCGGAGGATTCTTGTTCACTCAGACCTACATGATTATCTGTTTTAACTTCGGATTGCGGTAAATTACCTTGCCGTTCATCAAGAGGCCTTTCAGTTCCTCTTCTGTCAGCGTCCCGCTGTCCGTTACTTCCATTTGCGGTTCTGCTTGTGCCGCTATCGCTTTCAGCTCCTCCTGAACGGTCGGACGATGCGTCTCCGTCCTCAGCTCGTTCTCCTGTCTCAATACTTCCAGGGCTTCCTTGTCCCCCTTGTTGGCCTGCTGCACTACCGCCAGCCAGTACATTATTTCTCCGTTGTCCATCGTATATAAAGTTTCCGTTTAACAATAACTCATCACTCAGACCGCTCAGCGTCTCGTTGATTGCCTCCACTAACGTGCGCGGTGTGTTGTCAGGCGTCTCAAACAGTGTCTCTTCCTGCGTGCCCTGCACAAGGTCATATATGCGGTTGAACGTGTTTTGTATGAACGTCTGCGTCTGCCCCTTGTACATCGTCGCCAGCAATACGGCAAAGTTACTGTATCTTTCCGAAGGAAGATAACTTTCGCCCGTAACATCGTCAAATGCGAGCTGTCTTTTCCACTCCTCGGCTGCGGTCCGGGCTTCCTTGTAGTTCTTTGCATCGGCAAATTCGGGCATCTGCGACAAGGCGTAATATGCGCTTATCGAGGCTTGCAGCTCCGTGTTCATACGCTCCGCATCGGGACTGTCATAATCACGGTATGCCGTGGCGAGGATGGCTTTCTGTGCCTTCGCCGGCAAAGCGCCGAACATTTCTTCCAAGTGGGTGCTCCCGTTTTGGAAAATGCTTTGGTACATGATGCCTTTCAGGTCGTTTTTGACTTCCGCCGTCAGATTGCCTTTGCTGTCAAACGCGCTCCTGTACTGCGTGGGAGTGATGTAGCCTTTCTGCTGCATCCATTTCAGCACGTCCGTGCCGTTACGGTCCACAAGCTCGGCGAACGATGCCTCGTCATCCGTTGATTTGAGCAGACGGCCGGCATAGCCGCGCATGTCGTCTCCCATTTTCTGAACGATATTCTTAGGCTTGATACGTTCCGTACCGCCGCTTTCAGTGTCCTGCGCCACGAACTGCCCAAGCGTGATGGCGTCATCGTCTGCCACGTCAATCATATTCACCAGTACAGGGTGCTCCATGGCTTCCACATCTTCAGGAGTAAGGCCGAAGTCTGCCGCATGGTCTGCAAGGTACTGCTTGTACTTTGCAGCCTGTTCGGGCTGGCCTGCCCACATTTCCCTTAACGCCGCGCTGCGGTTGTTGCCCTGTATCACCTCGCCGCGTGCGTTTACGGTCGGTGCGCCGGTATAGGCTGTTACGGAAGATGTTATCTCTTCGGGACGTATGTTGGCGGCGATGTTCCGGGCAGACATTACGCTCGCATCGTCATTGCGTTCTTTCGGCTGCGCCTCGTCAATGAAGTGCAGCGGATTTCTCTGTCCGTTCAGATGGCTGGGCTGCAACTGCTCCGCCTCTATAAGCGACACACGTCCTGCCGGGATGTTCTTGTCGTCGAACTTCACCTGCACTTCCTTACCCTGCTTTGCCTGTAACGGCTGCTGGCGGTCTACCTTCTCGCCGTTTACCCTGCGGTAGCCTCTTGCACGGGCATCCTGCGGCTTGTCGTCGATGATGTCGGGCACGCCGTTCAACGCTTCTCTCCGTATGCGGTCGGCTTCCTCACGCCCTGCACGTTCCTTTTCTTCCTGCTCGCGCCGTAAACGTGCGGCCTCCGCTGCCGCATTTTCCTGCTCCGCCATTGCGGCCTGCCGTCTGCGCTCCGGCATCTGTGCAATCCTCTGCCAATGGGCGAGGGTGGCTTTTGCCTGTTCTACGGAGTTCTTACGCTCACGTTCAGCCGCAATCTTCTCGGCAACGGTCGTTCCGCCTTTCGACTTGGCCTTCTCTGCCTTCTTCAGTTCGGCTTCCTTGTCTGCCACCATGCTGTCAGCCACTGCCTTTGCGGTAGCCTCATCGTCTCCTGCCTGCTCCACGATGGCATCCCATGCCGTATCAGGGTCAGCCTGCTCGTAAACAGGCTCGCCCCTGTCATCTTTCGGGATGCGTTCAAGGGCTGACGGCTGCTGTCGCTGCATGGCTTCCTCTGTCTGTGCCTGCTCCGTTTCCGTTGCTGTCGGCTGCTCTGCCGTAACTTCTTCCGTCGGTCGGTTTACCTCTGCCCGGGCACTGGTATTGAACGCCGCCAGCTCATCCGTGCTGAATGTCGCAGGTCTGTCAATGCCGTCCGCGTCCTGATAATATACATTTACATTGCCGTTGCCGTCAACGCCCTGCACGGTGGCCTCATAGTTGTTGCCGTCTATGTTTATATTTACCGCCTGCCCGGGCTCATATACCGCGCCGCCGCTTTCTCCGGCAATGGCGGATGACTGCACGTATTCCTCCACGCTTACAGGTACAGCCGCGCTTTGGAACTTGTCGGGCGACGCTATATGTGCCTGCCCGTCCGTGCCGCGGTAGGTTATCATGTCGTCAGACCTTTCCTTGTCAACGTTCCCCGCAGCGTCCGTCACTATCCTGCCCTTAATTACAAACACCTCCTGAGCACCTCCTCCGCTCTCAGCCGCGGGGTAGAGTACGGCAGTATGTACCATGCCGTCATCGTGTACGTTCTGCTGCTCTTCGGGCGCGAGGCTTTCTATCCCCGGTATCTGTGACCGCGGGACTCTGCCGCTCACGGCCGCGTCTGACATCTCTTCTACGGCATTCTTAAGCTCACCTACATTAAACCCTTGATTCATAAGTGATGCTGCTGCATAATTGACAACGGCACGTTTCTGCCGGCCGGTTTCAAGACCGTCTATCATCTTCCTTACCGTAGACGCGGCGTTGCCGTCGTCTATATTGTCAAGCTCGTCTGTTATTCTTTGCCACTCATTTACTCCGAACAGGTCAAGTCCTGCCGAATACGCGTTGTTCAGGTTGTCTTTCAGCCTGCCTTTCGTGCGTATATAGTCAGCGGTCTTAAGTGAACTCATGAAGCCCGTCATCACGGCCACGCCGAGGAACGTGTCTATGTTCGTGTCAAGATTAAACACTCCGTCCGGTCCGGTCGAGAAGTCCATGTCACCTATGAATATGGCGTTCTCCGCATTGTTCACCACTTCCTCCAGATACTCGCCTATAGTCCCTTGCCATTGCGTCCTGCGCGCGAAATCAGAGAAGGAACGGTAGAAGTTTTTATTGGATATGTTGGCTATCATGTCGTTTACCTTGCTCAGGCCTAAGCTCTCCGTAACTCTTCCTAATCCTTTTGACAGCACGTCTGTCAGCGGGCGGAAATATTCACCCACCATTTCCGACTGGTACTCTAAATAATTCGAGCCTGCCGCCTTTGCTATGGCCGCCGCCTTTGACGTCTCCTGCCCGCTGCGGCCGGAATATCTGATATTGCCTTGCTCGTCCGTTGTCCCCCGTACATTGCCTATAAGCCTGTCATACATATCCGCACCGATGGCCGGTGCTCCGAATGTGGCTGACGGCACAGCTGCTGAAAGCGCGTCGCCTCCCGCTCTGCCTCCGGCTTTCAGCGATGTTATCAGAAGCCGCTTCATGTACTTGTCCATCATTGAACGGCCAAATGTTCTTATACCGTATCTCATCGCCGCTTTCGCAGCTGCCCGGCCGAGGCCGTCTGCAGGGTTGATATTCATCTGCAGCATAAACGGTACAGCCTGCATTGCCGTCTGACCGGCTCCGTACATTCCGCCCAACGCGTCGGCATTCTCGCCTTTTACCGTCTGCAGCAGCGCGTATGTGTCAAGCAGGTCTTTCTGTTCCTCCGTGGCGTTGCCGGCCTCATATGCCTTAACGGCATCGCTCACGTTTCTCAGGTCGTGCATCTCCTCCGCGCCGCCGTCATACAGCCCGGTGTCTTTCATGGCATCACGCATACCGCGCACAAGTCTGCCTGACCGGCTCTCGCCTTCGTCATACGCCTTCCCTGTGTCTAATACGCGTCTTGCGTCAAGTGCCATATTCATCTTCGTGCCGGCTGTCTGTATGCGCCTGTCGTTCAGGTTGCTCCAATATGCCATTTGCACAGGACTGCCGCCGAACATCTTGTCATACCACGGCTTCTTTTCCCATTCTTCGTAAGCCTTGCGCATGTTCTCCTGCATCACGGCCGCACGCTGTGCGTATGCGCTGTTATACGCCTCGTCAATCTGCCCTCGCTCGCGCTCCCTGCGTTCCGCCCGTGCTTTCTGCTGTGCCTGCCCGTCGTTCAGCGTGCGTTCTATGCTCTCACGTTTCAGCAGTCCCTTATATTTTGCCGCCAAAGCGTCCACAAGCTCTTTGCGCTGATTTTCGTCAGCGTCTGTATATTGTATCCTTGCAGCGTCAATGTCTTTGTTCAGAATATCATATTGCTCTTGTGCCTTTTCGCCGAGCAGCTCCCCGCCGGTTATCTGTCTCCCGTCCTTTGTCTGATACCGTCCGTTGATGTAGTCTCCGCCATACTGCTCTTTCATCCGCCTGTCAACATAGGCGGTCACGCTCCCGTCAGGCTTTATTGCCGATGTGCCGCTGCCTGGCAGCTGTAATGCCGCCGGTGACTTCCGCATATACTCGCGCTCACCCGTTATCTCCTGCTTGGCGGTTCTGATGCCTATATCTTTGCCGGATAACGGGTTGCCGCTCTCGTCTGTCCATGTATAGAACGGCTCGCCCGTCTCACGGTCGAACGGCACTGCCTCGTCTGCCTTAAGCCACGGATATTTCTTTAATGTCTCTGCCGTGGGCGTCGCCATCACCACATTGTCTGCCTCAGGCACAAACTGCGTGCGCACGCCCTCATCCTGCCTGTGCAGCTGCTCTTTGATCTTTGCGGCCGTCTCTTCTGTTGAGGGCTGTGCGGGTGCTAAGCCCACGCCCTGCGCGGCCTCTTTCGCAACCGGCGACAGCCTGTCATATTCTGCCTGAGTGAACGGCCTGATGTCTGCCCGTTGTTGCTGTTGCGGCGACATAACGGCCTCAATGGCGTCTGCCCCGATTTGAGAGCCTTCCTTTGCCGCGGTCAGGTCTACGGGCTTAGCGTCTCCGTCCTGGAAATTACTCATCAGACGTTTTTCCCATGCGCTGAAATCGCCGCCCATGTCATAACCGCCGGCCTTCTGGGTGTCATATATCTGTTCCCTGAATGACGCGTCATTTTTCAAGTCTTCCTTGAATGTGTTCTCATCGTCTAATTCATAACCGTCATCCTTCAGCTGATTGTATAAAGACTGTATCTTATCCTCTTCCATGATTTACTATATCGCAGATTTTTTACCGTTGTTTTTCCTGCCTGACCGTGTCAGGTCTTTATTTGAAGAGCTTCCGTGCCTTCCGTTCCCGGGGCTGCCGTGCTTTTGTCTCATCTTGGCATTTACAAGCCTTACAGTTGATGGTGTCACAGACTTTTTAGGCTGCTCTGTCCAGAAGTCAATCTCCGCATTGTCAGTTTTTATTTTATTAACCTCTTCAGGATAATCTCGTTCCCACTGGGCAAATTCGTCCCAGTCCGCCTGACTTCCATTACCGCTTCCGCTGCTGTTGTTACTTTTCCTCGCAGAAATGGCGTTGCGTTCCGCCTGCGCTCCCTCAGCTGCTATGTTATGCCGCCGTTTCTCTTCAAAGTTGCGGTCTTTATCAGCCTGCGCGGCCGCGGCCTTCGCCTTGTCTGCCCTCATCTTCGCCGCGGCAATGTCTAATGTGTCGGCCTGTCTGCCTGCCGCCTGCCGTGCCTTGCGCTCTGCCGCCTCCTTGCCGGCGTTGTCCTTGTCCTGCTTATATTGCAGACCGGCATAATAATTCCGCGCCGTCTCATACCGCCGCGCGTTCTCGCGTCTGTATCTTGCCGCGTCCTCTACAGCCTTGCGGTGTGCCGCCGACATTGTCACAGACGGCTTTACCGGTGTCGCCCCTGCCATTGCTCCTGCCACGTTGCTCAGTGCCACGAGACCGTCCGCCAGGGCGGCTATGCGTCCGTTCGTCCTCTCGCGCCTCTCTCGCGCTGCCTGTTGCTCCGGGCTTTCCGCGTACATATTCCGCACACGCTCTATCTCTGACATCCAGTCCGTCTGCCCGCCCTTGTCTATCCTTACAGGCGAGGCGGCGTATTCTCTCAGCCTCTTCGCCCTGTCCTGCAGTCCGGTTACCGCCTGCTCCACAGCGTCCGGCTTTTCCGCCGCCGTGGCTGCCGCGCCTGCCCCGGCGGTGTTGCCGTCCGGCGCGGCGTTGTCCAAACTGTCCGGCTGCCCGCCTTTTTTCTTCAGCTCTTCATCCGTCATGACCGCATCGTTTTAATAAGGTGTTCTCTGTGCAAGTTTCCACATATCATCCGGCCTGTTCCTTATGGCTTCATCAAGGAAGTCAGTGCTCTTATACATATCGGCTATCCCGGTCTTGGCCGCGCCGGCCTTCTCTGCCGCTCCGCCTGAGGGGTCTTTCGTAAGAGTTGATTTATTGCCGCCGGCCAAAGCCGCGCTCATGATGGATGCGCCGGCATTCACCGCGCTCGTGGCCGCCTGTGCCGTATTCGCGCGTCTGGCCGCCGCGGCGTCTGCCTTTACCGCGTCCTCCTGCGCGTCTAAGTCTGCCTTGCGCTCACGGTATTGCGCCTCGATGTTGTCCTTGCGCGCCTCCGCGTCCGCCGCCACTTTCGACAGAGCGTCTCCTATGGCCGCCGCGTTCGCCTGCTGCGTGCTTGCTAATGACGCGTCTGTGCCGCCTGTCACTCTCTGCTTGCCTGCCGCGGCTCTGTTGCGCGCCGCTATGGCCTCGTTCGTCCTGCTCAGCATGCGCTGCACGTCCGCCCTCTGAGTGGCGTCCTCGTTATACCTCCTGTTGTACCAGTCGCGGTTCTCTTTCTGCTGCTTGCGCAGGGCTTTCAGCTGCCCGCGCTCCTGCCTGTTGGCAGATATGCCGCCGAATATGGCGTTGCCTATTGACGATGCGGCCGACAGCCCTGCACCGACCAGCGGCAGCACTGCGGCCGCCATCACGTCAGACGGCAGCATGCTCCGGATTAATTCAATAAAGTTCATCATATTTACGATTATCTGTTTTACTGCAAATATCTGTAATCTCCTCCGTTCTTCCTGCATATCTGCGCAACTCGTGGATTGATACAAAAAAGGCCGGCACATTTAAGTACCGGCCCGCGGTTCGGAAAGATGTCAGTCGTCGCAATACCAGTGAGGTCTCACGCGCAACCGCTTCGGTGAATATGGCAGCACAAGGCAGGCGGCTATCTGTTCTCTTGTCTCCTCTGCCTTCTGCTCCCACATCGTATATGTATTTGTCCCGGGCATGGTCATCTCTGTCCATTCCGCAAAGCACCTGTATACAATATAGTCTTTTACCAGTCTCTCAAGCTGCTGTATCTGAGTCTCGCTTCTCTCTCTCCCGAACACGAGTAATATGCCGTACATCTCCGCCTCGTCATCACCGTCACGTCCGCGGCGCATCCTTCTGACGGGCATCTTGGCAAACGGGTGCAGTATGTTCATCACCTCATACATATACCTTGCTATAAGCCCCGTCACAATCTCCCTGTTGCCGTCGTCTAATACATCCGTGGTGTTGTGCAGGTCAGCGTTGCTCCCCGCACTGTCTGCCGTCAGCTTCAGCCTGCCGGCTATCTCCGCCAGCAGCTCGTCCTGCCTTATGTCTATCTCTACGCTATACATCGTTGTCCTCGTTCCTTATCAGTCCGCGCAGCGCGTCCGTCACCTCGTTGCCTATCTTTACGTCTCCGTTGAACTCTATGTTGCTGTACTTCGGCCTCATGTATGCCTGCAGGTCACAGTACACGCGGAAATAATCCTTGCCGTGCAGCTGTGCCAGCTCCTCCTCCAGCCGTCCGGGGTCTTCCATGACCTTGACGAGCTTGGCAAGCGTGTCATCACCGCCTAAACTTGTCCTTTTGTTAGGCGTGCCCTTCTTGCGCCCGCCCGTCTTGGGCAGTCCCTTTGGTCTTCCTCCGTGTCTCATGCCTGTTGCTGTCCTGCCGCCTGTTGCTGTCCTGCCGCCGCCTGCCGCATCTGCTCCTGCTCGGCGTTTATCAAGGCCAGCAGCTTGTCCCCGAACGGGAACGCTCCTGCCTCCAGCATCGTCTTCAGGCTTATCTGCCCGCTCTGCCATACCTGCAGCAGGAAGTCGTTTGCCACCTGTCTGAATACCGGCGACGACGTGCTCTCGCTGATGTTGATGTCATACTCCATGTATTTTACCTTCGACGGGTTGAAACTTACCTTCCGCCCGTCACGGCCTACTATGTTTATTATCCTGTCCGCAGTGTAATACTGCTGTATGTTCTTGCAGTCCTTGTTGGCACACGCCTTTCTGAACGAGCTGTATGCCGTCAGTATGCCCTGAAGGCTTATCGCCGCGTTCTGCGTCATCTGTGCGTAGTACGTTCCGCTCACCTTGCCCACGTCCTTGCCCTGCAGTGCGGCGCTCACGCCCGTTATGTCGTCAAAGAACTGCTTTTCCATGCCTATCAGCTCGGTTATTCCGAGGTTCTGTACGCTGTTCGTTATCTGTGTAGGCAGCGGCACGCCCGCCTTCGCCTTGAATACGAACACGCCGCCGGGCTTTGCCCAGACATCGGCCACATCTTCTATCGTCAGTCCCGTGCCCTCCAATGCGCTCTCCGGTATCGCCAGCAGGCCTTTGGCCGATGTGCGCAGCAGGTAGTCGTTGAGGTTTATCAGCCTGTTGATATACCGCTGCACGTCTATTACGTCCGCGGCGAACGGATGTATCTCGCCGTTGATGAAGGGGTAGAAACGGAACACAAACGGATGCTCCCCGTGTTCATACGGTGTCTCGCCTTCCTGCAGCACCTCGCCCGTGGGCGCATAATATCTGTAATACCAGTAGTTGTCGATAAACCACTCCGCCGTTATCAGCTTTCCCTCTGTCTCCTCGTCCGGAACGCCTGCGGCCGCCGCCTCCGCCCTGCGCCGCCCGTTCACGGCATCCACCAGCTCGGCCTTGTCCTTCACGTCGCACTTGAACATCTCGCCGTTAAGGTGGTCTATGCAGTGGTAGCGTGCCTTGCGCTCCTTGTTCCACACCTCTATCACACGGCAGCAGTTCGTGTCCGGCGGCAGCAGGAACGATGCGTTGATGTCCCTGTTGAAGCCGAAGCTGCGCGCCGTCTGCGTCAGAAAGTGCTCGTCCGCGGCGTAGTGGTATATCTCTCTCAGCCTGCCGACATCTCCCGGTCTCTTGGCGAACGTCGCCAGCAGGTCGCCCCATGTCATGTCGTGTATCTCGCCCACTAACGAGCAGTCCCATGTCCTTACGTCCTTCATCCCCGTGTCCACGAAGAAGTTGTCAGCCTGCACGGCCAGCGTCCAGCAGTCTAATCTGTCGCCGATGTATCCGTACACCTTCCTCGCCCCGGCAAAACCGCCTACGACGAAGTCCTCGAAGATGTCCGCATACAGTGCCTTGCCGTCATTGATGTCGTCAACATATTTCAGCAGCTCCGTCAGGCAGTCCGTCTGTGTCTGCTCGTCCCTGTCGCGCGCCACGCATATAGGCTCCGTGTTCTGGTTGATGTACAGACCCTTCAGCTTGTTCACGAGGTTACGTATCAGGTTGTTCTTCAGAGGCTGTCCGCCCTGCTTCCTTATCACCGTCTCCTCCTTCACTATCCGTCCGTGCCCGTCCCTTACGAGGTCGCTCCACTGGTCACCGTAGTTATACGCGAAGCAACGCCTTCTCATCCGGCGGAACTTGTCAAGTTCTGTCCAGCAATACTCCGCCTGGAGAAGTACGTCGTATGCGTGCCTGTCCTTGTTTGTCAGCCCGGGTGATACTGCTATAGGTTCGTATGCCATTATCCTATTTCTTTTACCGCAAAAATATCAAAACCTTAAGCTCCTTATTGTATATCTGCGCAACTCGTTGACAGTTTCTACTTTCAATCTAATGTAGATAGTTGATAATTGTTGACTGTCTCTAATGTAAATGTTAAAATAACGCATGTGTATAGAGTGGCATATGCGCTGTATCCGGACAATGACCTTACGGGGTATCAGAGCAGGGCTGTTGTTGCAGGCCATAATACGTTACTGTTGAAAAAGAAAGACGGCCGTTTGTTTCACAACAGGCGGCCGTTGATGCGATAATCCATTTCGGCACGGAAAAGTACAAGCCGGTCTTTGCCCCGTCCGAAGCTGCTGACATTAAGAACGTGATGCAGGAGTATGGGGAAACGACCGAGCAGAAGAAAGCAATCGGCGAGTGGCTATGCTATTATGCCGAAAGCAATAAGCCATTTGACACATTAAAACATCGCCATACACTCAAGGAGGTTGGCGATGTGGCGGAGGGAAAGTATGATTGGAAGATTGATAGACAAATAAATGGAAGCATCAAATTATAGTTGTTAATGCTTTTACACATGAATAATGGATCTACCAGAATCTCTTTCGGAACGGAAAACCCCTCAAACGAAACAAAGAACCAAAGGATGTGATATAGGTAGATTGCGGTGTGTTGCGACCGTAATATGCGGCAGTGTTTTGTTGAGAAGCAACAATCATTGGGTCATTCCCGTTTTGTACAGCTTTAATGAATAAATCCATTATCTCGTACTTATTACCAAAACAGGCATCAGATTGCATCAAAATGTTAGATACTACTTGTCGAATAGAGCGAGGATATATAATAAAAGTATTGTCTGCATTACAAGTTATGTCCTTAAACTCACTATTTCCAAAGAAAACGATAACAGAGTAAATTGGAATGCCGGGATTATGTGGTAAATTTTGCCTGATAGCTTGAATATGTCCGGCGTTTTGTTTTACAGGATTATAAAAACGATGTTTTTCTTTTCCATACGCTAATAATTGCGTCCAATATTTCTGTTGCTCATTGCCAAAAATCCACCCGCTATAATCTTTTATCTCAAACACAATAATACCTTTTTTTGTGGCAACGACCACATCCACTTGGGTATATTCACCATTTGTTTTCTGGATGTACAAGTCGTGAAATATGGCTTTGGGATTGATGCCAGCTTTCAATAATTCCAACACCACCCTGCGCTCCGACCGTTCCCCACGAGTAATGGGCGTAACTTGTTCTATAAGTTCACGCTCTTTCCTTTTTATATAGACAAAATATACAATGCCTATCGTCAAACAAATTAAAAGTATGACTGGTACAAGTGACATTATTGATTGTTCCATGTTTTAGAATGGGATTAGCAACACAAAATACTTATTTGAAAGCAACTATAGGAATTACCTTTGTATTTCCATATTTTTGATATTTATAGTTACCGACTTGTCTTGCACATTTACCCTTTGGAGCTTTGACTATTTGATTGTTATAGAAATTGCTGCCATCTTGAGCTAATATTAAGACTTCTAAATCAGAAGTAAATATATGTCCCCCAATAGTTTCTCTAATTTCCAGTGCAATAGCATCACCAGATTCCAAGACTTCCTGTACTTCAAAATTTTTCCGGCTTACGCAATCTCCAGGTTTGTCAAACAATGTCTTTCCAGAATTATTTTTAGTCGAAACTGTTTTATTTGATTTCGGTAATTCAACACCGTCAATTATTCTAACAGCCGGAACTGTTTTTTCTATATCCATTTTAGTACTATATCTATAAGTTCCCACGTGTTGAGCACATTGGTCACTTTTTAGCACGATTTTTTGATCGTCATAAAATTGTTGATTTTCATTTGGTATAATAAGTACTATTGTTCCAAATGATTCATCGGCATGAGCTAATGCGCATCCTGATGAAACTACTTGGAATACTTCAAATTGTGAGTATTCCATATAATCTCCGGGTTCTTCAAACATTTCAAGTCCTATAATTCCCGAATTATTAGATAGATTAACGCAAAATGCGAAAGCAAATGTGAGTATAACACCTGTGATTACACCAAGCACGTAAATAGGCCATTTTTTCATATAGTTTGTTTTTATTGATTATATCGTTGTTAATGAATTGAAGCCATCATTGGAGATTTTTCCGATTGAAACTATCCATTCAAGGTAAGAAATATCATCTTTGATTTCACTAAACTTTTTCCCTTGTCTTTTCCTAAAATAGGTTGACAGATTTAAAGACACAAAGGTAATGGAATTCCCATAAAAGCTCTCATTTATAGATAAAAAACAGCGTTTCAAGATTTATTTTCCCTCTTTTTGTATCTCTATTGGCTCTCCAAGTGTTTAAGAATCTGTTTTTCAGCGGTAAAATGCAATTCCTTGACGAAGTCCTTTGCGGTTTTATCCATGCTCCGACCAATGTGCGCAAAAAGATAAAAATGTCTGTCAATTGTTAATTTTCTGTTAAATCCTCACTTTCGCACACATATTCTTCCTCCACGTTCACTCCCTCAAAAGACAGCTTTTTCACCTCATTCCGCAAAGAATGAATTTTTGTACCTTTATTTTCTTATATCACTGATAATCAGCAATAAATACTCTCACATATGAAAACCTTTTACCTCAGCTTGTCCTGATACTTGTCTTTCTCCTCTATCGTGACACGGCTTATGGCGTCGCCGTGTATGTCGAGCGTGCTCCAGCCTGCCGCGATGTAGTATTTGTACGGCGTGCCGCTTATCCTCGGCATCCTTGCTCCGTTCACCGCGCCTATCAGCCTCCAGCTCACCATGTCACGGCTGCCCCAGAGCGCGAGATACTTCGTGCCGCCGTGGGATATTGACCGCTCAATCAGCGTCCTCACCGTCTTCAGCACGTCCGGCTTGCCTAATTTCATCGGCCTTGTGGTGTATATCATCTTGCCTCCGCCTGTCAGTGCCCCGCCGTCCGCACCGAACCGGCCTACCGCCGTCACCCCGTTGCCGCCCGTCTTGTTCACCATTGATGAGGGATAGCCTTCTATCGATGAAGTCAGCGTACTGTCCGCCGTCGACCACATCTTTGATACCAGGTCATATATGAAAGCCACGTGCGTGTCCGCCTTCTCACTGTCGTAGGGCTTGAATATTATTATCCTATAGTTCTCGTAGTCAAACGCTATACGTGCGCCGGTCTTGATGAAATGAATGAAGTCGTCTGCCTCAAGATACTCCCCGCCGCCGGCCAGAGTGCTGATGTGGTTCCATTCAGGCAGGTCTGCCACGTCAAACGTAGAGAACTTCTCCGTCAGGTCACCGGACAGCAGTGTGGTGCGCTCACCTGTCAGCCGCATCAGGCCTTTGCCCGACAGGAATATCACAGCGTTGTCCGTCTGTATCGCCGAGTCCGGGTCATTGTTCAGCAGCGTCTCCCTGCTCGGAGGGTTCGTCGCCACGAACAGCCCCGTCGTGCCCACCGTCAGCGGCCATATGCCGTCGGTGCAGAAGGCATACAGCGGTGCCGCGCCGAATGCCGTGCCCTCGCTCATCGCCTTTGCCGCGTTCTTCAGGGCTATTATCCTTCCCGTGCCCACAGCGTTCACGCCCTCCGCCGGAAAGAAGAACGGGTTGTCCGCGCCGCTCGTGTACATATAGTTCGGACGGCTTATCGCCCCGTCCGCCGCCGTCATTGCCGCGCGTCCCTCCTCTGCCGTGGGGTATGTCCCCTTCTCGTGCTCCGTCAGCTCAAAGTCATCATCGTAGAAGTACGCCCCGTGCAGGAACGGGTGGGGCTTCAGCTCTATCACGTACAGCCGCGCGGGCTCTCCGTCGTCCTCGTACGGCAGCTTCAGCAGCTCTATCCTCTTCGCGTCAGGATGCGGGTAGTAGAAAAACCCGGCGTTCACCTCAGGCCTGTACAGATGGCCGGGCAGTGCGGCGCGCGTTCTCCCGCCCTCCGTATCTATCACAGCCTGACCCTCGTACCTGTACTCCTCGTTGTAACTGCCGCTGAAGTCCTGTCCGCCTACCCATGCCCATGGCATGTCCCTGAACGTTATGGTCAGGTCTGCCGCGTTCAGCCGCCCGTTGTACGTGTGCACCGTCTGCGGCACGGTCTTCTGCCATGAGCTGTAGTCGTCCGTCAGCGTCTCCTGCGCCTCTAATGTGTCAAGCGTGCCCTGCGCAATCTTCACGAACGACATGTCCCGCGGCGCGGCTATCGTCTCGCCCTTGCGCGGCCACGTGCCGCTGCTGATATTCAGCGTCATCACAGGCCACTCCATCGTCCTGTTCTCCGCGTCCTCCGCCGTGCCTATCCTCAGGGCTTCCTCTATCGTGTACTCCTTTATCTTGTAAAACCGGTACTGCTGCTCCGCCTGCTCCGCCGCGCTGCCCGGCTTCGGCTCGAAACGTACCGTGTGGTGGAAGCCGCCGAACTCCGTCAGCATCCTTATGTAATAGTCTTTCTTCGTCTGGTCTGAGATGACCGCGGGTTCCTTGATACCATATGCCACCTCTATATACTGGTGCCTGTGCAGTTCGGCCGAGAAGTCCCCGCCTTCAATACTTGTGTCGAAAGATATGTTCTGGCTTTCCATTACCATATCCGCCGCCTCGTTGTCATCTTTCGCGCCGTTGCCGCTTGGCAGGACGTAGTCCGTGTCCCTCAGGTCTCCGCCGGCTAAGCCGGTACGCGGCGGCGGGTATCTCCGGCTCACCCTCGTGCCGTAAAAGTAACCTTCGTCGCTCTGGTACGCCCTGTATGCTCCCTTGCGCCACGGCTCGGCGTCTATTCCCTCCCTCAGCTCCGCTATGCTCCTGCCGTCTATCCTGGTCTGGTCGTCCTCAATCACGTTGTATATCCCCTCCGGCTTCACGTATGGCATCTTCTCTTTCCTCACCAGCTGCATATATGTCGGGTCCTCCGTGTAGTCCTGCATCTGCGGTGTTATGAATACCACCACCCTGTCTATCACGTCCTCCCAGTCCGCCAGCCGCGCTCTCACGGCCTCCTCCGCCGTGGCCTTCACGCCTAACGTGAACAGCTTGAAAAGCATCTTGGTTTTTACTCCTATCTCCCAGTAAAGCTTCTCCGCGCTGTCTTTCTTCAGCTCCGCCTTTATATTGTACGGCCACAGCATCGGGTTGTCCTCCGTCTCCGGGGCTACCAGCACCGGCGCGCCCTGCATTATGTACGACCCGTCATACAGCCTGTATGCCGTCCTCACGAAGAAACGGCTCGTGAACAGCCCCGCACGCCGCGCCGCGGCCTTGATTTTGTTCACATTGCCGAGCATCGCGTCAAGCCATGTCGGGAAGTCCTCGAAAGCCTCCCCGTAGCTCTGCATCGAGCCTTGGGAGAACTGCATGTCCGCCCTGAACTTCACCTCAGTCTCCTCGCCGCCCACTTCTATGATTGACTGGTCGTCATATATCACCGTGCCCGAGTCTGTCACCGTGCCGCTATAGTGTATCGCGCTGAACTCCAGTCCTATGTCCGGCGGCGACTGCCCGAGGTACTTGTAGCCCTCGCCGCCCTTCCAGCGGTAGTAGTGCAGCCCGGGCTCTACGCCTGCCGCCTCAGCCGCGTCTGCCCTGATGGCCGCTATCATCACGTTGCCCACACTCGTTATCACATAGCCTCCCTCGGTGAACAGTCCCTCCGCAGGCTCCGTTATCTCCTTCCTCCCGGCGGCGTCATCCCCGTACCACCATGCGTTGCCGCTGCCGTCCACCACTATGTGCCTGTCTCCATCGGACGTGTGGTGTACGAACACAATACCCTTCCAGCCCGCAGGCAGCTCCGCCACCGTCTCCACGTCCTGCACCGGTCTCAGCCCGTTGCCCGTGTTCACTGCGTTGTGGCACACCTGCAGCTCGCCGTCACCGCACTCGTAGTCGTTCTGTGCCGATGTCAGCCCCTTCAGCTTTATCTCATTAACCTCTCCGCTGCGCATCACCGCCTCCTGTATCTTATTATCACCGCCTTCTCCTCGCCTAAGTTCTGCCGCAGGTCACCGCCGTACTGCCCGCTCCGGCACAGTTCCTCATCCTCGCCTGACAGGTCGGGAGCTTCGTCACCGCCGTACTCGTTGTCTTCAGCCTGAGGACCGTCCGCCGCACGTGCGGACAGCCTCGCGTGCAGTATGTCGTCAACACCCGTCAGCAGTCCCTGGCATTCCGTGCCGTATGCCTGTATCACGTTCGGGTCAAACGAGCACAGCTTCAGCCAGTTCAGCAGAATGTATCTCACGATGTACGAGAATATCCGCTGCTCCGCCACTTCTGTCAGTGCCTCGTTGTACGTTGACGGCATCTCCAACCTTAAATTCCAGTCAAAGGTGGTATATCTCACGCTCTTCACAAACGGCTTCGCCACCGCCGCCACGTCGCCTGAGGCCTCGCGCCAGTACCTCTCTAACATCTCCGCGTCCTCCTTTATCGTAGAGATGTTGTAGTACAGGTTGCCGCCGTCCTGCGTTATCGTCTTCGCGCCGATGTAGGCGGAAGTCTTGTTCACCTCCGCTATCACATCTGCCTTGATTATTGTGATATTTATTTCCATTTATCTCGTCAGTATGAATGATGTCACTCCCTTGCAGCCCGTGCCGCTCTCCTCTATGTACATACGCCCGCAGTATTCCGGGTCTATCCCGTAGGCGCAGTATATCTGCTGTATGTACGGGCACGGTATTATTATCCTGCTGCCCGAGTCCAGCGCCAGCCCGTGCGTCATGCTCATCTCCACGCCCTCGGGATTTATCGTCAGCACATACCTGCCGCCCGCCTTCGACCACAGAAAGCGCAGCGAGTTCTCCGCCATGCTGTCCGCCTCAAGCGATTTTTCCAGCAGTCTGTTGAGATATCTGTACGTGCCCTTCGGTATGTACACGCAGCTGTGCATTCCGTCCATAAGCAGGTAATGCCGTCTGCCCCATATTTTTCTCAGCACCTTCATAATCGCAAATTTACGCATATTATCTCCTCCTTGCTGCATATCTTCGCATTTACCCCTCTATCGGCGTGCGCCTCTCCCTGAACATCTCGGGATGTGTCCGCCTCCCGTTTCTCCCCGGCAGCTCCGCCACCTGCTCCATGTGTATCTGCCCTGTATATCCGTGCCTGCTCCTGAAGCTCACCGTCTCCACGTACTCGTGCGCCTTCACCTGCTCCTTCAGGCGGGACAGATACCTTTTCAGCCTCTTTCTGCCCGCAGGCGTGTCCTCGAATATATAACTGCAGATCCAGAACCGCTGCACTCCGCAGTCCTTCAGTATCACCGCCCGGTATTTATAGCCGAGCAAAAGATTAAGTATTTCGTCAATCAGTCTCATATTATTTGTTTTTCAGTTTTGACTTTACGGTTTTAGGGTTGTAAGGATGTATGGTTCCGGCATTGCCTCTCACCTTCTCACCCTCTCACCTTCCCTTCCAGTTCTTTATAGTTCTCCTCCGTGATATACTTGCGGCACTCGGGGTTGATGCTCAGGGCCTCGTACCCCGCGCGGTTGAGAAAGTCCTCGCTCGTCAGCTTCGTCTCGATGACCCTGAAGGCGAGCGTCACGTTCCCGTCCCTGTTCAGGTCGATGTCGTGCCCGCCCTCTGTGCGGCATATCATGTCCGCCGCCGCCCCGTAACGCTTGAGCACGCCCGTAAGCCTTGCGGGGCTCATCCACTTGTTGAAGTCAATGCCCTGCACCTTTCCGTTGGCTATTTCTATCTGCACGTCATATACGTGGCAGGCGTATTCCAACAGGTTGAGCGCGGTCTCGATGTATGATTTCAGCTCCGCGTCCGTCTGGCCGTGCCTGTCCAATAGCGTCCATATGCTGATGCGGAGTATGTCCACGTCTTTCTGTATGTCGCTCTCGGCGTAATCAAGGTAGTCGTAAAAAAGCTGCTTACGGTCGCCGAAGTTGGATAGGTGCCGTTTCTCGTATCTGTAATACAGCCGCGCGGCCTGATTGAGGTTGTATTTCACCTCCCCTCTGTAAAGCGGGGTGGCCTTTATGCGCTCTATGGCATCGAACATCGCCTTGCCGGCCACCGTGTTGACAGCCCCGACGACGATGTTCACCAAAGTGTTGAGCCTGTCGAACACGGCCATTGTGCTGCCGCCGTCAGGCGTTACCGCTGTTGATATTAAGTCTGTCATTCTTCCTCCTCCCTGACAATCAGCGGTCCGCGGCACTCGTCCGTGAGCATGTCCCCGCTCAGCTGTATTCTTCCTGCCGGCGTGTCAATCCACACCTCGCGCCCCTTGTTGTCTACTTTCCGCAGGGCACGGATTAACTCTATTACTGTCATAGTTTTAACTTAATAATGGTATTTATATTTGAAAATCTGTAAATTGCTATTGCACCGTAATAGTATAATCTTTAACTTTGCATCGTAATTCTGCTGGTGTTTAACACCTCCAATCCGGCGAACTGTCATTCGCTTCCTCTGAACTCTTAAGAGATTAAGCCCATTGTCCTGCAACTTTGGGCTTTTTTAGTCCCTACAATACAATTCACACCTCTCTGTCCCCTTGTCGCGCGAGAGGCAGTAAAAGCCGTAACGGCACGCGGCGTCATCCCCGCTCACGCTCCTGTACAGCCTGTGCCGTCTGCAGATCCCTGCCGCCTTGCAGCCCTTGCCGTCACATAACGTCATGTCATGGTTCATTGCCCTCTCCTTTCTTTTCCTGTTTCCCGGACATCCCGTGCAATAATCCGGGGTTGTCATGGATGATGCCGGTGACCTCTGTCTTTCCCGGGTAATCATCTTCTACTGTACTGTACAACGACCACCGCTTCTCTCCACGCGGATGACTGATATATACCACGTCGTAACAGTAGCCGCGCACGCCTCCTTTTACCCACCCTATAATTTTCCCGTCAGACGCGAGTATGTCCCCCTCGTATATCTCCGTCCCCTTCGCGTCATACAGGCCTGTGAACTGGCCTACGGTCTCAGGCTCTACCATGGCGCACCGCTTGAACTTGCCCGCCTCAGGGTCATCATATACAATCCCGCACGAGCCGTCCCTCCATGTGCGCAGGTCTCCGTACACCCATTCCCTTGTCGGGGCTTTCCTGCCCCTGAACTTAATCTGTCTCATTTGTTCCTCAGTTTTATAAATCCCTGCTCCTCGTACTCCTTCAGCTCGTCAAGCCGCGCCCCGTCCACTTCCGCCTCCGTCTCGCCGTTGACGCTGATGCCGCCGGATATGCCGAAGCGTTTGCGGATGCGGTCTATAAGGCCGCCGTCCCCGGTCTTCCAGTATATCGTCACTCTCATTTCTCACCGTCCTTTCTGTCGCCGTGACCGTCCCCGTCGTCCGTGAGCCTGTCCGCGCCCTTTATGACGGGCACGCAGGCTATGCCCACGGCGATTATAAATGCAATTAAGTAATCCATGATGTCCTTCACTTTAAACTGTTGATCTCTGACTTTTGTGTTATATTATACTACCGTCTGTCCCCACAGCCACGCCTGCACCAGCGCGGCGTACACCGCCTTCTTCTCCTCCCTTGTGCAGAAGCCGAAGCTGCCGGCGTATTCCATGAGGTCAAACCTCTGTTCCTTCTGTCTCATCCTCATCTGCCTTAATGAATTTCAGTCCGTACTTCTCCGTGAAGTACGCCTCGTTGCGGCATCTCCGCGTCCCGCTGTCGTAATACAGGCTGTAGGGCTCGCCCTCCACGGTGAAGTAGTCGTATTTCCTTTCAAGATACCAGCGTGAATTGTATGACGCAGGCCGTATGCTGCTTATCCTGAGCCTTGTCAGCTGTTTCAGCCCCGACATCACCCGCAGCTCGTCATACTCCCGTCTCTTCCTGCGCTTCTCCGCGGCGGCCTTGTAGTCCATATGCCGCCTTGCCTCGGCAAGCCTTTCGCACCGCTCCCGCCGTATTCTCTCCTCTGTAGCGGCGTCATGCCTCACGCCTATCCTCTCCGCCCACACTGTCACCCTTGCCTTGCTGTACCCGAATTTTACGGCAATCTCACGGGCGGTCATCGTGGGGTAGTATCTCCTGACGCACTCCTCGATGCCCTCGCGCCTTGTCGAAAGGTCATAACGCATCTCGCCTCCGTACTGCCCGGCAAGGCGGTACACGGTGGAGAGGCCTACTCCCGCGTCTTTCGCCACCTTTGCGCGCGGCCTGTCGTTGATGTGCGCTATCACATACGCCCGCTGCTCATCGGTTATCTTGTTC
>C._urophasianus_2_cecum__coassemble_38_pt1 | contig 41149 bp, 30 predicted proteins | sample C__urophasianus_2_cecum__metabat2_low_PE_008 | metagenome-assembled genome bin C
CCAAGTTTTTTAAGAACAAGATAAAATGAGTAAAAGTCATAACCAAACTTATTTCTGCCTGCAAAAAACGGCTCGCCTGCATCCTGAGCGCCGATAATTCCGAAACGCACATAGTCGCCATAAGTAAAGTCGTACCTCACGCTGTGCTTATACTGATAACCCAAGTAACCGTCTTCATCGCCTTTTCGTGTATATAACGGTATCTTTATTGTGCCGATAATATCATGTTTCCCGTATTTAATAATATTTCCAAGTTTCGGGAAGCCCTTCTTTTTAGCTTCACCGGCGTAAGCAAAATAGAAAAGTAGTTTCCGCTTATAATAATCAAGGTCGCGTATCATTGCAAGTTCACCAAGCGACTTCATCGGGCCGTAACGGTATAAATACTCGCTTATATTTTCAACATCTTTTGCTGTGAGAAATGGCATTTGCTCAAGTTCCTCTCTGCTTGCAGTGTTTATGTTTATTGGATTTTCCTCCATGTCACACAGTAGGTCAAAGGACGACTCCCACGTTGAAGACTCAATATCTTCTAACTCTCCAAGCTGATACAGATATTGCTCCCATTCATGTTGTTGGCCGCTTGCCTGCAGACAGGTTAAAAACAATATGAATATTACAAGACAATGTTTCATCAATATCGGTTTTCAATGTGCATTACAGATTAAACTTCAGACAAAGTTACAGCTTTTCTCTTATTAATCGGCATGTAAAAAGATAGAAATTTCAAAGAAAAGAATAATTTTGAATTTTGTAACGCCATAAAAATGGCGTACCGATATTGCTTCGATACGCCGTAAAATAGGTATTCAATAAACGTTTAACTTGCTTCTTCCTGCTTTTCAGCGGTCTTGGACGTTGCGGCTTTAGCCGCTGACTTACGTGTTGCGGCAGGCTTAGCCTTCTCCATTTTCGTTTTGAGTTTATTCTCCGTTGCCTGCATCTTCTCAACCTTGGCTTTAAGACGGACAATTTCCTTATCTTTCATCTCAATTTCATCGTCCTGATTCTTAATTGTTGTAAGCAGAGAATTAAGCTCATCGTTATCAATTTCTTCAGGATACAATGATTTTACACGGTTAATAAAGTCACCGAGAATATTCATGTAGTTTGTGAATGCGTCGAACGGAGAGCTGTAGATACCCCTGTCCAAGCCGACATTTGACGGTTTGGTTGTCATGAACCTGAAGTTGTTGCTTGCCTGCAAATAATCCCAGTCAAGATTTATTCGTGGGTCATTGGCAATGCGTACACGGTCAGCAACGCTATAAAGTTTGTTGAAAGCCTCACGCTGCATAGGGTTACCAAGCCAGCTACTGATGTCACGCTCTTCGTCAACCCATGAAAGGGTATCGGGCACATCAAGGTTCCCAACGCTATTCATCTTCAAGCATATCTCCGTAGGAGTAGAGAATGTGATGCCTTTCTCTTTTGCGAAATGTGGCAATGCCTTAATAAAGTCAAGTATGTTTGAAGAAAGAGGCTGAGCAATACCTAACGCTGAAAGCTCCATGAAAATATTTATAACCTGCTCATTTTCAGGCAGAGATGCTATCCGGTTAATGTAATTATCAGCGAATAATGGATAACCATCCCAATCACTGTTGTTAAATCTCAGACTAATGTCGTCACTCAGCTCAACATCCCTTAACAGCAGCTTAAGATTTGGAGCTATTGCACAATTATATACATAATGAGGTGATTTCCAACCAAGTACATGCTTAGCTCCTTCTGTAAGCATACCCTTAAATCCCATTGCAGCAACCTGTCCACCAATATCATCACTGTAAATCAATGATGAATTTCGAAGAACTGTCGGCTTCTTACCAAAGTATTCCTCCATTTTCTGCACTTGCTTCTTAACATCTTCAGCAAATGTTGTTTCATTGACAAGTGACGAAAGGCCATGAGAGTATGGCTCGGCCAAGAACTCAACACAACCGGTCTCGTTAAGTTCCTGCAACTTAGTTATAACCTGCGGGGCGTGCATCTCAAGCTGTTCAAGGCCTACACCTGATATAGAGAACGCTACTTTGAAATATTCTCCATTGCTCTTTATCATGTCCAAAAAGGCATTCAAAGCCGGCATATAAGAGCGCTCGGCAATGTCACTTATACTGCGCTCGTTTTCGTAATCATCATAATAGTAATGGTCGGTGCCTATGTCAAAAAAGCGATAACGCTTGAGATGTATAATCTGGTGTATCTCAAAATATAAGCAAATAGTTTTCATTTCGGTATTACTTAAAGTTGTTAATATTGATTTTACTGATTTGATGCTTGTTAATCCTTTAGTCCTAATGTACGCTCATAAAGCTCACGTATCCATAGACCAACCTTTTCCCAAGTAATCTGGTCTACCTCACGCTTACCTTCAGTCTGAAGATAATTGAACAAGCTGTCATTGTGACAGATAGAGTAAATTGCATCAGCCAAAGCATGAATATCCCAATAGTCCACCTTAATGCAGTTAGTCAATATCTCAGCACAACCGCTTTGCTTTGAAATAATGGTAGGTGTTCCACACTGCATTGCTTCAAGAGGAGATATTCCAAATGGCTCGCTTACTGACGGCATAACATACACATCTGAGTCTTTCAGGCATTCATAGACCTGCTTCCCTCTCATAAAGCCTGGGAAATGGAAGCGGTCAGCAACGCCTCGTTCTGCAGCAAGATAAATCATTGCGTCCATCATATCTCCACTACCGGCCATACAGAAACGCACGTTACGTGTGCGGTGGAGTACCATATTTGCTGCTTCAACAAAATACTCAGGTCCTTTTTGCATCGTAATACGGCCAAGGAAAGTTACGATCTTGTCCTTGTTCGTATGGTCCGGGCGTGGAATATCCTGCAGTTCCTGTCTCAATGGATATACGGCATTGTGAACTGTAAAGCATTTTCTCGGGTCTTGATGATACTGATTTATTACTGTCTGCCGTGTCAGTTCACTTACACACATTATGCAGTCTGCATTATCCATTCCGTCTTTTTCGATTGAATAGACTGTCGGATTAACATGACCGCGGCTGCGGTCGAAATCAGTTGCGTGCACGTGTATGCAAAGCGGTTTACCACTAACTTTCTTAGCATGTATTCCTGCAGGATAAGTCAGCCAGTCATGCGCATGTATGATATCAAACTCTTGTTGGCGTGCAACAACTCCAGCAACTATTGAATAATTGTTTATCTCACTATGCAGGTTATCCAGATACTTACCTGAGAACTCAATACAACCAAGATCGTTTACCAACATGTAATTAAAGTCCGCATAAATATGGTCGCGCAGGCTATAATACATTTCCGGACTCATAACATTGCCAATTCTGTGGTCTACATAATCGTAATCAACATTTCTGTAAACTATGGGCACAGCATTCATGGCAATAATGTTCATGAAACTTTTATCCTCATCACCCCACGGCCTTGGTAAGCAGAATGTAATATCTATATCACCCTGTTCAGAAAGCCCTTTGGTAATGCCATAACTTGCAGTTCCTAATCCTCCGAGGATATGAGGAGGAAACTCCCAACCAAACATTAATACTTTCATATTGTTCCTCCTCTTACTTTACATATGAATATTTTTCAAGAAGATTAAAGGTTCTCAAGATTTCGGCGACGTTCATTGCAAAAGAAATTGCACCACGTGCACGGAACGGCGGGTTACCATCAGACAATTCAGGAATAGTTCCGAGGCAGTTTATAAGCATCTCATCCTCATAACCAATCATCTGGCGTTCAATAAAGCTCAAACGAGTCCGCTTATACAGTTTCAGGCATGCCTCCATATAGAAGCCTCCAAGCCACGGCCATGCAGTACCCTGATGATAAGCATAATCACGCTGTGCGCCAACATACATCGGGTTATATCCCCCACTCTTCGGAGATAATGAACGAAGTCCTTTAGGAGTCAGCAGCTCGCGTGTGCATACATCGAGCACACTCTTCTTTTGCTCTTGCGACAAAGGCGAATAATCAAATGCAACCGGAAAAATCATATTCGGACGAACGCTCCAGTCCATCATATTACCGTCTACGTAATCGAACAAATAGCCATAATCGTTCAAGAATGTCGTAACAAATGACTGTTTGCATAAATCTGCGCGTTTTTCCCAATCCTCAACTTTCCCGGTATCATCTCTCAATGCAGCAAGTTTTGCGCCAAACTTAAGGGCGTTATACCAAAGAGCATTGAACTCTACTATATAACCGGTTCTTGGAACTACAGGCCTGCCGTTAACTGCAGAATTCATCCATGTAACAGGCTTGTTTCTTCCGTCTGAATATACAAGTCCGTTAGGGTCAAGACGAAGATTAGGATGTTTGTTATCAATTATATAACATAAAATGTCTTTTACAAATGTCCCATACATCGACAGGCATTTGTCATCGCCAACGGTCTTAGCATATTGCTGAATTGCCCATATTGCCCATAAGAGTACGTCCGGCTGCTCTATTTCAGTTATTTTACCGCTTTGGGGTTTACTTTCCATAAATTCACGGACTCCCCTCTCCGCTGTTTTCATAACAAGTTCAAAATATTCCTGCTCGTCAATTGACAAAGTTAAACCAGGAAGCGCTATGAACGTATCACGCGCGCGGCACTTAAACCATGGATAGCCGGCGAGTATGTACCTTTCATCTTTATTCGTCCTATTATGGAACTGATGTGCCGCATTAATCAGACAATGGAAGAAATTATCGCGTGGTGCACGGTCATCGACCTCTTTATCAAACAGATGCTTCAGTGTGCTTGTCTTTATCTCCGTTGTAGAAGCTGCAAACACTATGCTTTCACCTTTTTTGATATCCATCTCAAAATATCCCGGCACATACAAATCCTCATTGTATGCATATCCGCATTCTTGCTCTTTAGGATATTCTATACCCCTGTACCAGTCTGGAACAAACTTAAACTCATTTGCCTTACTGAACTGCATGTATAATTCGGGATAACCGGCATACATACATGTTTTAATGCCATTGTCTACAAGGTGATACTCTCTGCTGGCAGTACTGTTCTCATGTGTAACCTCCCTTACGCTTCTGAATGCGAGGAAAGGCTTAAATCTCAATGTAGTCTCACTGTGCGCATCCATCAAGGTGTAACGTATCAGAATACGGTTTTCATAATGTTGGAACACAACTTCTTTTTTCAGCAAAACACCGCCTACACGATAAATAGTTGTCGGCACCTTGTCACAATTAAACTCTCGGATATACTTATGTCCCTTTGGGCTGTAATTGTTCCCCTGGTACTTATGTAATCCTAAGTTAAACTCAGCACCATGCTGGATTACCGTGACATCCAAAGAAGAAAGCAGCACATGGTTGTCATCATCAATCTCAGGAACCGGAACGACTAAGAGACCGTGATACTTACTTGTGTTACAATCAACGATTGTAGAACAAGAATAAGCTCCGGAACGGTTCGTACGTAACAACTCCCTTGAAAGAGATTCTTCCAAGTTTGTCATCAGAGTTTTTTCAAATTTAAGATAACTCATGGTATAATTACAAGATTTAATGTTTCTCTAAATTGTAATCAAGTAAATAGTATAAGCAAAGCTTTTACCTCAAATGACCTTTCAAAGGTAATAAAATTATTTATTATGACAAAATAAAACTATATTTTTTTCTTTTATGCCATAAAAATGTAAAAATGCCTTTAGGCATAATGAATGAAAGCACTGTAGCCATTGCTATGATGCCTTCATCGCTTGTTTTTACACATAATTTACTTGTATTATTTATTCCGGTATAAGGAAATTTATAACTTCCTGATCTACCGATATTTTATATGCGCCTACCGGTGTTCTCATAAGCCGCCCGTCAATACTTACCATAGCCTTTACGGCCTCATTGACAACCACTTCGCTTGTTCTGTAAGGATGCACGCTGTGATGATTGAGGAACTTTCCTGTGATCAACAGGTAAAAACCTTCAAATAATTGTGTCATCTCAGGATGATAAACAACAGATACATCCAACAGTCCGTTATACGGGACAGCATTAGGTGTCTGTCCGTATCCGCAGGCATTACCTATACATACGGTCATCACTTTACGGTCAATTACATCTGAATTAATCTTCAATGACATCTTATAGTCAAGCCTTTGAAACACCATTAATGCCAACGTCCCTATAAACGACAGAGCTCTTGAACCAAAGAGACGTCTTGTCTGTTGGCGGATATTAATCATTGAAGATATCAGTCCGATATTCACGCAGTTAAGAAAATATCTATGGCATTTCTCGTTTTTTGCGTTGGTATATCTAATACATCCAAGGTCGATTTTCCTTATACGCCGTTCTTTAAGCCATTTTACGGTCTGCTCTATGTCATTTTCCTTAAATCCCCAATAATGCGCAAAGTCATTCATTACGCCGTTTGGTATAAGTCCTAACGCTATTGAGTCACGAGTTTCTTTATCTACAGACATAAGACTGTTCGCAGCGTCGTTCAAGGCAGAATCACCTCCTACGATAATAATCGTCTTATAACCATTATTTATCAACGTGTTGACAAGCCTTGAGACACTTGTCTGCTTTTTACTTTGCACAAAGTCAAATTCTACCTTCTGTTCACGCAGACAGTTTTCAATCTTGCTCCACCTCTTTCCGGAGCATGATTTACCGTGTTTCGGGCAGTATAATATGCCCCATCGTGAATTGGTTATTGACATATTACTCATCAACAGTTTTTATTTTGGAAAATCCACAAGCCTTCTGATAAATATCTTTCACTAACGCGACCTTTTCATTTAAGGGCATGCCGGCATCTATCCAATTAATCTTGAACCCGCGCCGTTCCATTCCTCTGAACCATGTCATTTGCCGTTTTGCAAACTGATGTATTGCTATTTCCAGAGACCTGAACATATCTTCATAAGAAAATTTCCCCGTAAGATATTCAGTCAGATATTTATATTCAAGTCCGTAATAAATCAAGTCATCGGCCTTAATCCCTTCATCTAACAGACCTATAACCTCGTCAACCATACCGTCACTCAGCCTTTGCCGGAGCCGCTCGGATATTTTTCGTCTGCGTTCATCGCGACCAATATTGACACCTATTATAACTGAACTTATCTTCTTAGCTTCCCTGCGCATCAACTCCGGATGACTTTTATAATAAGTCTCAATCTCTATTGCACGTATTGCGCGCTTGGCAGTGTCTACATCCGTCTTATTGTGCATGTTCGTTCCGTTTGCGTTCTTAAGTGATATGAGTATATGCTTCAACTCATCTATGGATTTACCTGCTAAGGTATTACGCAAATCAGCGTCTTCAGGTACCGGTATCAAGTTATAACCGTTAAGGACTGCCTCAATATAAAGCCCTGTACCTCCGCACAATATCGGTAGTTTTCTCCTTTTATTAATATCTTCATAAACCGATGTAAAGTCTTTCTGATATTCAAAAAGATTATATTTCGTTCCCGGTTCAGCAATATTTATAAGATGATAAGGCACGGTTCTGTCACCAACTTTATAGTCCGCAAGGTCTTTACCCGTACCAATATCCATTTTTCGGTAAACCTGCCTGCTGTCTGCGCTTATTATTTCCGCGTCCAGCTCTACTGCAAGTGCCACGGCTAAAGATGTTTTGCCTGAAGCCGTAGGACCGAGTATCGTTATCATCTTACACATTGTTTAATATATAGGCCGCTGTTTTGTATTATCCTCTTTTGTGCAAATTTACAAAAAATAAACCGTCCGGCAAATGTCGGACGGTTTATTTTTATTCTGATAATCAAATTAATGATCAGCCGTTGTGCTTCTTCATGATCTTGATGAGGTCGATTACCTTGTGAGAGTAACCAATCTCGTTGTCATACCAAGATACAACTTTAACAAACTTGTCAGTCAGGTAAACGCCTGCGTCAGCATCGAAGATAGAAGTCAGCGGGCAGCCGAGGAAGTCAGAAGAAACGACCTTGTCCTCAGTGTATCCGAGTACTCCCTTCAGCTCTCCTTCAGAAGCCTCTTTCATTGCCTTGCAGATATCCTCCTTAGTTGCAGGATTTTTCAGGTTTACTGTCAGGTCAACAACTGATACGTCCAGAGTCGGGACACGCATTGAGATACCTGTCAGCTTGCCGTTCAGTTCAGGAATAACCTTGCCTACAGCCTTAGCAGCACCTGTTGAAGACGGAATGATGTTGCCGGAAGCAGCACGGCCGCCACGCCAATCCTTCATTGAAGGACCGTCAACTGTACGCTGAGTAGCGGTTGTAGAGTGAACAGTTGTCATAAGACCGTTCTCGATACCGAACTTGTCGTTCAGAACCTTAGCGATAGGAGCCAGGCAGTTAGTTGTGCAAGATGCGTTGGAAACGATAGTCTGTCCTGCGTATGTATCAGTGTTTACACCACAAACGAACATATCAGCCTGACGGCCGTCCTCACCCTTCTTAGAAGGAGCTGAAAGAACTACATATTTAGCGCCGGCCTGGAGGTGCTTCTCTGCGCGGTCCATTGTCAGGTAAAGACCTGTAGACTCAACAATATATTCAGCACCGATTTCGTTCCACTTCAGGTTAGCAGCGTCCTTCTCTGCTGTTACGCGGATGTGGTTACCGTTAACGATGAGCTCGCTCTTCTCAACGTCAGCCTCGATTGTACCTTCGAAACGGCCGTGCATTGTGTCATACTTGAGCATATAAGCCATGTAGTCAACCGGGAGAAGGTCATTGATACCTACTACAACGACATCGTTCTTGTTAGCCTCTTCGAGAGAAGCACGGAAAACGAAACGACCGATACGGCCAAAACCGTTAATACCAATTTTAATCATCTTTTTTGTTATTTTAAAGGGTTAAAATAATTTCCTTAAACAATATACCGATTTTCTAAATATTAGCTTATTTGGATTTTCAACAGCCATCCGACAGCGTTAAAGCCACCGTTTATTTGTCTTTTTCCGAGCGCAAAATTAATAAAAATATTTTATAACGAAGAATATTTATATTATTAAAATAAGTGAAATAACGATGTTTTATCGTGTGGGTTGAGTACAGATTGTGGTTGACAAATGTCATTATAACCGCTACAAACCATGCAATAATTTTCTTATTTGCATTAAGCTGATACTTATTTGTTGCATTTTGTTCACATCTTGACACATACCAAAATTTGTAGTAAATAAGAAGCCCGTAATTAATTAAATCTCAAAATGCCATATCGAGTTTACACTTATTACAACGATTACATATTCTTGAAAAAGCATACGTTCGTAAATCTATGCTTTGTTATGGAACTAAAGGTTCATCCAAAGCTCTTATTCGCTATAAAATCAGACTGCAGCTATACATCTGAAAACCGATTACAAGTTGCCACATTTTGGATGTTTTATTATAAGCAATGGTGTCGAACAATTAATTATGGTTAAATTCAAATGCTTCATAATACGTGTTAACAAAAAACGAAAAGTTATTTTCATACCTTTGCAAGCGAATTAATTCATTGGCTAACAGCCGTGAGGAAATAATGCGGTTGCATACATTTAATAACGTATCAGTTATCCGCCCGGTCTTATGCTCATTACCACAGACTGTTTATAAATATATTTTTCATGCGCAAACAGTACGACAAATATCTTTGGATTTTACTTGGAATATGTATCGTATCATTAATCATATTCCTTGGGAATGCTTTATTCAACACAAAAGGCGAGCCTCGTGAGGCAATAGTAGCAGTATCAATGCTGAAATACGGCAACTGGATTTTACCTGTCAACAACGGTGTCGACATTGCTTACAAGCCGCCGTTCTTTCATTGGTGTATAGCGCTTTTATCGTTAATTCAAGGTCATGTGTCTGAATTTACGTCGCGTCTGCCTTCTGCGCTTGCGCTTACCGCGATGGTTATTGCCGGATATAAGTTCTATGCTAAAAGACGTTCGGCACATATTGCCTTCCTTGCGTGCCTTGTAACGCTGACAAGTTTCGAGATACATCGTGCCGGAACAAACTGCCGTGTGGACATGATGCTGACGGCTTTCATGGTAATAGCTCTTTACCGGTTATATAAATGGGGCGAAAACGGCCTGCGGGGTGTCCCGTTTGTCGCCATACTCTGCATGAGCGGAGCCTTTCTTACGAAGGGGCCTGTCGGAGTTTTGCTGCCATGCCTCGTTACTGCCGTGTTTCTGTGGATACGCGGCGTACACTTTGTCAAGCTGTCATACACATTCGCTATTGTGGCTATTGGCTCATGTGTTCTTCCTGTCTGCTGGTATGTTGCGGCATACATTCAAGGCGGAGACACGTTCTTTCAGCTTGTCTATGAAGAAAATGTACTGCGCTTTCTCGGCAAGATGAGCTATTCGTCGCATGACAAACCTGTGTCTTATAATTTCCTTACACTGTTGGCCGGCTATGTTCCTTATACGCTGATGATTGTGATTTCGCTCTTTGCTCTGAAGTACAAGAAGCCCACAGGCACAGTTAAAACATGGCTGCATAAATTGTCTCATTATATAAAAAACATGGACGATGCACGCCTTTTCTCACTTCTGAGCATCGTGATTATATTCGTTTTCTATTGCATACCAAAGAGCAAGCGCAGCGTTTATCTGCTGCCTATCTATCCGTTTGTCGCTTATTTCATTGCCGAATACATTGTTTATTTAGTAAGAAGGCACAACTCTGTAATACGTGTTTTCGGGAATATGCTTTCCGAAATATACTTCTTGCTGCTGGCAATGTTAATAGCCGTCAGGACAGGCCTCGTTCCAGAGACAATTTTCTCTGGCAAACACGCTGCTGAGAACATAGCTCAGATGAACGCCTTGGCTACTGCAGAGCTTGGGATATTGCAAATTACGGTTATCGCCCTGCCCGTCATTGCCGGCTTTATTTTCATCAGATTGAGAAAAAGGGGCGGCTCTGCACAGGTCTATTCAATGCTCGGAATTATATTTGCCATATTCCTTTCACTTGACGGTTTTTACCAACCGGCAGTACTGAATATCAAGTCTGACAAACCAGTAGCTCTGAAAATAAACGACATCGTAGGTGACGGGCGCATTTATTCATACCGTGACGAGCCGAAGTCAAATGACATGATGCGTAGTTTTACGATTAATTTCTACCTTAACGACAGGGTTGTTCCCTTCGATGCTGTCAATCCGGAAAGCGGTTATGTAATATCCGGGAACAATGACATAGACGTTTTCAAACAGACATATCCTGACTACCAAGTCACCGAAGTGGCAGACTTTAATCATAAAAGTTGCGATGACAAGAAGATGCTTCACCTTTACAAGGTAGCCAAAACTTCTGTTACTGACAATGGAGCCACACGCTAATCAAACAATTAACCTCAATAAAAACATCTAAATGAAGCTCGCAATAGTTGTACCTTGTTACAATGAGGAGGCCGTACTGCCCGAAACTACAGTGCGCCTTACCGCCATATTAGATAGTCTGAAAGCATGCAAGAGCGTTGACAGCGGCCTTATATTATATGTAGATGACGGCAGCCGCGACACGACATGGAGTCTGATTGAACAATACTCTGAAGAGAACAACTACGTTGCCGGACTGAAGCTGTCACGTAACCGCGGACATCAGCATGCCTTATGGGCCGGACTTTACTGGGCAGCGAATAATGTTGACGCCGCAGTTTCGATAGATGCCGACCTGCAGGATGATGAAAACGTAATCAAGGAGATGGTGGATTATTACAATGCCGGGATTGATATCATATATGGAGTACGCAAGGAACGCAACACCGACACTTTCTTCAAACGAACCACAGCACTTGCTTTTTACAAGCTGATGAATGCTCTCGGTGGCAATATTATTTACAACCATGCTGATTACCGACTGATGAGCAGGCGGGCGTTGCAGGCTCTTATGTCATTTCATGAACGCAATCTGTTCCTTCGCGGCATGGTGGCTGCGTTGGGATTTCCGTCTGCCTGCGTATATTACGACCGCAAAGCACGGTTTGCCGGGACATCCAAATATCCGTTTTCAAAGATGTTCAGCTTTGCCGTTGACGGCATAACGTCATTCTCTACACGGCCGTTACGCTTCATTACATATCTTGGACTTATATTCATCCTCATTGCCTTAGGCGTGATACTGTATGCTTTAATCGAATATTTTAACGGCATGACGATACAAGGCTGGACATCATTGCTCATATCGGTGTGGTTCATTGGCGGAGTGATATTGCTGGCATGCGGAATTACAGGTGAGTATGTCGGCAAGATATACATAGAGACCAAGGGACGCCCGAGATACTTCATAGAAAAAACCGCAGGCATCGACGGACAGGAAAATACATCTGACAATAAATCATAATGACAGCTGATGTCAGCCTTTCATGCGCTACTGTCAAGTTAGAAGTTGCACTTCTAACTTGGCAGTAGCCAAATTCTGATACGCAATTCCGGCAGATTACAAATCTGCCAAAAAGGAAGTTATACAGCAAAATCTACATCAAAACGTCAGAACGAGAAATGCAAGATAATCGCGAGAAATAGAAATCCAACAAAGCGGAAATCATGACTAAAAACATAGAAAATGGCTCTCAAAAGGGCAAAACATGGCTCTTTGACGTGTAAAAGGTCATGCCTTACAAGGCAAAAGGCCACAAACGGGAAGGACGAAAACCGTCACCAAGCACCCCACAAAGACATAATTAACGGGCATAATGACGGTATTTATTAATGAAAGTAGCCTTGATTTATTGCACAGATTACCAGCAATATAACCTAAACAACTAATTATCAGACCTTTAGTTTTGCACACTCAAAACCGTGACATTTTCGGCCACAGACTGATAAAGATGAAATACAGGGCGTTATTTTACTCAAGAAAAATCAAGATGTAAGCAAAGTATGGCTTTCAATGACATCATGTCTGAGATGATTTACTAAAGCAAAGCGGACATTATCACAGCCAACAAACGCAGGCGGAGACGGTCTGCAACCGGGCAATAAACCGCTGCGTGTCGGCTTAAGGGTACGTTCACAGACATACGATGCTGCCATATAAAATAAGGAAACATAATATAATAAATGTTTGTTTCCTGCACTTTTATTTTGAATTTTGCCAGACTTATGTTATCTTTGCATAACATAGGCTGTGCCCCGGAAATGAAAACAAAAGACTGTTTCACTTCCTTTTGTTTTGCATTCCACCCGGCTTGCACTGTATCTGCAATTAATGTAAAGACAAATACTTAGCCGTAAAGACACTGAACCAAAACGAAAATTGATGAAAACAAGAATTATCATAATGTCAATGCTTATCGCGGCGTCTACGCTCACGGTACAGTCACAGGTAAGGAAAAGAGCGGCTAAGGCAAAGGCTAAACCGGAACTGACTGAAGAGCAACAGCGGGTAAAGGATTTGTATGAGACAATGCTGCTATCAACTGCTCAGATAACGTTTGTTGACAGCATTGTGGTTGACTCGGCTGACTTCATCAGCCGGATACCGCTTAACCGCGAGTCAGGGCGAATAGGCACGCCGGCAAAGCTCACCGGGAACGACAGACTGGCCGCCGGAGCAGCCTATATGAACGAGCTTGGCAACAAGATTTTTTATTCTGTGGCGGGCAGCAACGGCCGGCAAGAGCTGTACTCTACCGACAAATTGGGCGGCAAGTGGACCGCGGCGAAGATTATTAGCGAGCTGAACGACGAGTTTGAAGACGTAAGCTATCCGTACATGATGGCCGACGGAACTACATTATATTTCGCGGCGAAAGGCAAGGAAGGTCTCGGCGGATACGACATCTACGTGACACGATACGATGCCGACTCGGCACGCTTTTACCAACCGGAGAACTTAGGACTGCCTTACAACTCTACGGGCAACGACTATTACTGCGCCATTGACGAGTTTGACAACATCGGCTGGTTGGTTACCGACCGCCGCCAACCGGCAGGCAAGGTGTGCATTTACACATTTATTCCGGCCGAGACGCGCACGTCTTACGATGCTGACGTGTCAGAAGATGAGACATTACGCAGCCTTGCCGACATACTCAGCATAGCCGACACACAGACGGACAAGGCCGCCATACAGGCGGCACGCCAAAGAATAGCGGCCATGCAGGCAAGGGCACGGCGCGCTGAGGGGGGCGGCATCTCGTTCGTTGTGAACGACCGGACCGTCTACACAAGCATTGACGACTTCAAGTCGGCCACCGGCCGCCAGCGTTTCACCGGACTTCAGCAGACGAAAAAGGACATGGCCGACACTGAACGAAAGCTGAACGCCCTGCGCAAGGCTTACTCTGCCGGAACGAAAAACGCCAAACAACAGCTTACGGGCGACATCATGACGCTCGAAAAGAAATACGAACAGCTTGAGCGGCGTGCGCACGAACAAGAGAAAAAGATACGCAACGCCGAGAACACGGCCGGGCGGTAACTGCCATAGGCTGATCGGCAAACTGATATATTGATAATGTGTAACTGTAAATCAAGACATTATGGGAAAGAGATATTTTGCGGAGTCAGAGCTTATAATCAACCCTGACGGCAGCGTTTTCCACCTGCACGTAAAACCGGAGCAACTGGCTGATAAGATAATTCTTGTGGGCGACCCGGGTCGCGTAAGCCTTGTGGCGTCTCATTTTGACACAAAGGAATGCGAGGTCGAGAACCGCGAGTTTCACACAATTACTGGTATTTACAAAGGGAAACGCGTCATGGTGACATCAACGGGCATCGGGTGCGACAATATTGACATCGTGATGAACGAGATAGATGCCTTGGCCAACATCGACTTCAACACCCGTACGGAGAAAGACTCGGTAAGGCAGCTTGAGATAGTAAGAATAGGCACGTGCGGCGGTCTGCAGCCTTATACGCCCGAAGGTACGTTTATCTGTTCGATAAAGTCAGTAGGCTTTGACGGTCTGCTAAACTTCTACGAGGGACGCAACGCCGTCTGCGACCTGCCAATGGAGCGTGCCCTGATAAATCATCTCGGCTGGACGGGCAATATGTGCGCCCCCGCGCCATACGTGATTGACGCCGACAAAGAGCTGGCTGACCGCATTGCAGGCGGCGACATGGTACGCGGAGTGACCGTGGCGTGCGGCGGCTTCTTCGGCCCGCAGGGCCGCCAGTTGCGCGTTCCGCTTGCTGACCCGAAGCAGAACGAGAAGATTGAGAGTTTTGAATATAACGGACTGCGGATTACTAACTTCGAGATGGAAAGCTCGGCCTTGGCCGGACTGGCTCGACTTATGGGGCATAAGGCGGTAACCTGCTGCATGGTGATAGCAAACAGGGTGACACGTAAGAGCGACACGGGATATAAAACCCACATAGACGACCTGATAAAGCTTGTGCTTGAAAGGATATGAACATAATAAAAAGACTCTTTTCGCTGCGCTCATGACGTTCGGCGCAACACTGAACGCATCAGCACAATACGATTTTCTACGCCCGGTAAAAGACTCACTACCGGGCGGTTATAATTTTTGGATATACACTCCGCAGGATTACTATTACTCGTATGACACCACACCGGCAATAATCTTCCTGCACGGCAGAAGTCTCTGCGGCAGAGATATTAACCGCGTAAAACGATACGGGCCACTCGACGCCATTGCAAAAGGCCTGCATATAAAAGCTCTCGTCATTGTTCCGCAAAACCCCGGAGGCGCGTGGAATCCTGACAAAATCAACGATGTGCTGGAATGGACAAAGCAGCATTATGCCGTGGACACAACCCGCATTTACGTAATGGGAATGAGTCTCGGCGGATACGGCACACTGGACTTTGCCGCCTCCTACCCTGACAAGATTGCAGCGGCCATGGCTTTATGCGGAGGATGCTCGGTTAACGACTTCAGCGGATTAGGACGCGTGCCGCTTTGGATAATGCGCGGCACGCGGGACAGAGCTGTTGCAATAAAAAAAAACAAAAGAAGTTGTGGAGAAGCTACAGAAGGACGGCAACGACAAACGCCTGCGCTACACGTGGATGAAAGGTGCTTCACACGGTGCGCTGGCCCGCATCTTTTATCTGAAGAAGACGTATGAATGGCTGTTTGCTCACTCATTACTCGACAAAGACCGGCCTGTAAACAGAGAAATAAGCATTGACAAGGCAGATCTATCTGACGCTTACAACGACATGATAATCGGAAGTCCTGACCCGGAGATTATTTACGACAAGACAATCTACTAAGAAAGATTAATCACTTAAGCACAAAACAAACAAAACGGGCACGCATTTGGATTGCGTGCCCGTTTCATATTATCATTCAACTTATCGGCTGATTAGAAGAAGAGGTAACGGTTATCTGTTACGTTTGCCTTGATGTAAAGTTCCTGCATGAAGTTACCTGCGTACTGTAATATCTTCTGACGCTGGCGCTGCTCATACTCCTTGGCATCGTACTTAACCGGACGCATCTTCCTGTCGGTTACCCGGAACATATAAACTCCACCAAAGCCCTTGACAGGCTGAGCGCAGAACCTGCCCTTGGCTGTAGCTGCAACTGCACCGCTCAATGCCGGTTCGCTCATCCCTGCTGCCTGAACGAATACAGGAGCCGCAAACGTTACCTGGTTAACTGCTGACTCCTTGCCGCCCTTGGCCTTAGCTCCGTTGATGTCCTTAACGCCTTTAATCTGAGCCATAAGCATCTCGGCCTTCTTGTCACGGATAACCTCTGTCCTGACATAATTCTTGACATCGTTGTCTTCAAGAGTGCGATATCCTTTCTTGTTAATCTTCGTAAGCACTACAACAAGCAAATGGTCATTGTCACCGCACTCATAAAGCGGAGACACTTCGTTCTCCTTTGCCTCGTAAAGCCACTTCATAGCCTCACGTGTATCGCTGATGCCTGCGACATAATGCTCTGAGTTTCTTACATCTGAACGTTCACGAACGGTATATCCATACTTGGCGGCATTCTTCTGCATCGCCTCGAGATTCCGGTTCTCACTTACGAACTGGCTGAACTTATTGTATGCAGCAGAATATGTATCCTTAGAGAATTCTATCGGTTTCTTTATCACAGCAGCGACATACTTGCCAGTCAATGCCCTGCGGTCAGTTACCTGAAGGATAATATTTCCCTGAACCATCTTTAAATTAACGGTCTCGTTTATTCCGAGAGTGTTAAGCGTCTTGATGTATGTGCGGGTATCGTTATCCATAGAAGGGGCGTTCTGATACTGTGCAGAAGTTATCCAGTTCTTAGATCCGGTCTGGCCATATTTCTTGGCAATGGTCTCAAAGTCAGCACCACCCTGTAGCGCAGTATAGATACTGTCGGCACGTTTTGCTGCCTCGGCGGGCGTCGTTCCCATTACCTGAATTGCCCTGAACTCAACAGAATCAGGCATCTGAGCCTTTGAGATAAGCCTGATGACATTAAGAGTGTTATCCATTTTATTCTCAACCGGTGAGGTTGTAGTACCTACAGAGATAGAGTCAAGCCTTGCTGCAATGTCTGCCGGGAATGCAGCTTTTGTCTGAGGGATGCCTAAATAAGGAACGGTTGAACCGCTTTTCCTTATAAGTCCTGAAGGATCAGCTGTGTCTCTCAAAGACGTCATGTACTCATTCACTGTCTTGTCCAATGCTGCACGGTCAGCCTGAGACGGCACAACCTGATACTCAACATACTTAATTGAGCGTGTCTCCTCGTACTGTTTGAAGCGAGGCTTCAGCTCTTCATACTTTGCCTTAAGGTCACTGTCGGTGATCTTAACCTTGTTATCATTGATTGAAGAGTATGCGAAAGAAGCCAACTGGATATTGCTCTCCTGATTCTCATCGTTAAAAGCCATCCGGGCTGATACAGGATTAGAGAGCAGGCAATTAGCGAAGAGCACCTGATACTTCTGCGCAAGAAGCTGCTGACGCAATGACTTCTCAACGAAAGTCCAGAAGTTATAAAGGTTGCGATACTGGTCAGCGAGTTGCGGATTGGCTGTCTGTGCCTGCTTATACTCTGCGAGGAACTGTTTCAGCATATTAGCATCGAAGCGTCCGGTCTGCTGATTAACGAAAGGAGTCTGCAGAAGCATCTGGTTTGTGCCGGCGTTGAGAACATTCTGAAGCTCCTTATCCGTGACCTTCAGTCCTAATTTCTCTGCCTCATGGCTGACAAGTTCGTTCTGAATAAATGTATTCCAGACTACGTCCTTTATCTGATTAAGTTCTTCATCGGTAAGATTGTCACGTCCCTGTGTCATTCTTATAACGTTAGTGTACTCGTCAACTAACTTCTGGAAGTCCTGAACGTTGACTTTGTCACCTAAAACTTCGCCTACTTGCGCCCTCCTCTCATTGCTTGCGGCATCGCAAGAACGGAAGAACTCTTCAGCAATAAACGCGAAAAGGCCAAGTCCTATTATGATTATAAGGATAACGCCTTTGCTTCTGATTTTTCCTAAAACTGCCATTATTACAATTATTTATTTCTTTTATTTATTTTCCTTTCCGGTGTCAAACAATTTAGCGCACAAAATTACAAAAAAGAATATAAAAACAATTATTTTTCATACAAAAAGTTTCTTTCATGTTGATTTTAAGCGCTTTAACCTACTTTTGTTTATGGTGTTTTTTTTGCTGAAGGCGTGGTTGGCATACGTTTCTTTGCCTTTACCGTGTCAGGCGCAGACAAGATTGTATCGCCCTCATTCTCACCGAGGCCTCCCGCTTTGACAAACGAGCCTTTCGAGTTTGTTATGGTGTAGCGGGTCATGCGTTCATCACTCAGGAAATAAGTACCTTGCATCTCACGTTCAGGGGTTATCAGGCGCGAATATTTATGGCTGTAAAGCTCATGCTTATTCTGATCCCAGAACAGCTCTTCGCTTGAGAAACGCAGACCGTCTATGGTTCTGACGCGCACGCGGCCACGCAGTTCCCATAGTTTCTGCTGGTCAAAATAATACGCAGTGTCACTCTGGATGTAAGCCTCGACGTGGAATTTCTCGTCAAACTGCTCAAGGAACAGCCCTTTCTCGAATATCCAACGTGAAGGATTCCGCGCCTGGTTAACCTCCCAGCACTCTGCCACTATGCGGTATTTCATCATTCCTGAGTCTGACACAAGCGTGTTGACTCCATACGAAGTCATCACAGCCGCCGAGTCTCTCGGATTGACGGCCGGTGCGATATGCTCACGTCTCTCCTCGCAAGCGAGCAGAAGAGACGCGCACAAGACTATAGCAAGAGGGGTAAACTTCACGGTTTATCGAGGTTATAACGATGTCAATCAACTTTCCACTTCATGAACCAACGCTCGTTAAACGTGATACCGATATTGATGCGGAAAGTGTTTTCCGTGAGCAGTCCCTTGGCGGCCGAGTGTACCCACTGTCCCGAGATATTAAGAAACGAGCGATTGTTGTAAGCATTTATAATAGGTATGCCGAAGCCTATGCTCGCGCTTATCTCTTCAGGACCGTTTACGCCGTTGACCTTATAATACGGCGTAGCATAAGACACGCCGGCTCTGAAGCGCACGCGGTCAAAGAAACGGCGGCTCATCTCGTTGTTGCAGAACTCTCCGCCGACGGTCACTTTATAGCGGTCGTCATAGTAATTGTCTGTCAGTTCGTATCGTGGCTCGTCGTTAACGACACGGTAAACGGGATACTTAAGCGAGCCCCACTTCTGGTATGAGAAGTCGGCACCGAGCTTCAGCCTGTCGGCATGGTTCCACATTATGCCGCCAGCGAGTGACGCAGGCATTTCAAGACCGTTGTTTACAGTGAACGAAGCCGTGTCGGCAACAGCGGTCATCGTGTTGGTTGAGATAATCCGGCATGTCGGGTCAGCACCCAATTTATGCCCAAATCCGTATGTCAAGCCTATGGTAAGCGCATTTTTCTTATCCAAATTAAGCTGATACTGCAGACCTATGTCCAACTTGTAGCTCGTCACTGATGCCTCATAATACTTTGAGAGCGTGTTTATGTAGCCATCGCTGTAGCTGTTGATTACCGAGCGTTCAATGTCTCCCCAGAGGTAAGCGATGTTTGCGCCGACAGACAGACCCTTGACTATCTCCCAGCCCGCGCCGATATAGAACTGGTGAATACCGCCGCTTCCGTTGTAAGTATTGATGTAGGCAACATTTCTGTCACCATTCAGATAGTCAGTAAGAGCATAATTATACCCCACATTTGTGAGCGGTACAATACCGAAACTGACGCCTACATGCCTGAAAGCGCGGAACGCGGCTACGGCATATTCAAAGTCAGCGTTGTTTGCGTTTATCTTATGTCCGTTTTCATTGAAGTTAGTTACCTGTCCTGAAAGACCGGCATCGAAGATAAACGTCAGAGAGTCAAGCGCCGAGTAAGACGCCGGATTAATATAATTTACCTGGTTGCGCTCCCTGAAACCGAGGCCGAGCCCGTTCATTCCACGGTTAAAACCGCTCGACAGCTCGTTCAGCAAGCCCAGTCCATATTGGCTGTAAGGTGAATTTGTGCCACTTTGGGCTACTGCAGGAGTAATGCAGACTGACGCTAAAACGCATGCGCCTAATACCTTTTTACATAAACTCATCTTTTATTCTTATAATCTGTTATGCCCCAAAGGACGACAAAATCGTCTGCAAAAGTGGGGATTTTTTACGAAAACACCAAATCTATATTTGCCGCAGCGGTTAAATAAACCAAAAGTTAAGGATATTTTTCAAATATCTTCACCATGACTTACTGTAGGCACACAGCCTTACTGCAATGGCGCACCGCCATTCGCCTGCCGAGCGCGTAAACGTGCCAACATGGCATACAGCAGACACAGCGTAAACCTTCCGTAATCTAAAAGGTGGCTTATTGCGTTGCAAAAGACCGTATTTTGCCGCCTGAAAGGTGGCCTTTCGGCCTGCAAAAGGCAGTCTTTTGAAAGGCACCTGACAACATCTTGATGCTCAATCAGTTACAAGCCCACGTCTGAGAAGCTCCGTTCAGTCCGCTCATCTGCTGCCGGCCGACATTATGTCAGCCACAACCGGCCTAACGGTTTACAGCTTGCAAAATTATTGAAAAATTTTGGAATAAACGTATGCGGAATGAGAAATATACGCTATTTTTGCACCGTGAAATTCTTAAGATACATTCCGGCGGCAGTCATCGTCTGCGTAATCATGCTGATTTTCAGCAGCTTACGGGCTACGGCAAGCGTCAGTCCGTCTGCCGGCAGCCTTGACTCGGTAAAGATAAGTCTGCTTACCTGCGCACCGGGCGATGAAGTCTACAGCCTTTACGGGCATACGGCTGTAAGATATACGGATTATGGCAAAGACGTTGACATTGCCATCAACTATGGCGTGTTCTCGTTCAACAAGCCTTTCTTCGTTGTCCGCTTCATCTTCGGTAAGACCGATTATGAGATGGGTATCGTGCCGTTTGACTACTTCTGCGCTGAATACCGGGCTGAAGGCAGGTGGATTTACCAGCAGGAACTGAACCTGACGGACGCCGAGAAGGAATCTGTGCGCGCGGCGTTTGAGGCCAACTTCATGCCCGACAACCGCACTTACCGTTACAACTACTTCTATGATAACTGCACAACGCGCCCGAGAGACATCATACTTGACAACATCAATGGCACGATAATCTATCCCGGCAAGAAAGCTGAATATCCTACTTACCGCGAGCTGGTTCACTCGATGAACGAGAGTTCACCGTGGGCACGCTTCGGCAACGACCTCCTTTTGGGCGTCAAGGCTGACCTGAAGACCGACATCAAGGCACAGCAGTTTCTGCCGTTACGCCTGATGAACGACTTTGAGGATGCCAAGATAAAGGCTGAAGACGGGACTGTGAGACCGCTTATCGTCAACAGCTCATACGTAGTTCCGGCCGGAGCGCAGACCGTAAAGAGCGCGTTTCCGCTGCGCCCGGCGGCATGCGCGTGGATAATCTTTGCCCTGATAATGGCTGTAACGCTGTCAGAAATCTTCACGAAAAGAAAATTCTGGCCGTTTGACACCTTACTATTAATATTAGACGGCTTGGTGGGAATTATCATTTTCATGATGTTCTTCTCCGAACATCCTACCACAAGCACCAATCTTCAGGTGCTGCTGTTCAATCCCCTACCCCTTTTCTTTGTCTACCGTATGTCCAAACGGGCAGCCGGCAGGCGTAAGGAGCCGTTATGGCGGTATGCCGCGGCCTTGCTTATACTGTTCTTCATAGGCGGATTCTTCCAAGACTATGCCGAGGGTATGTATGTTTTGGCATTATCTTTGCTGATACGTTGCGCATGGAACATTATTTATCAGAATAAACACTTACCCGGGAAATAATGATAAACAAATATATAACAGCCACCATATTGGCCGTAGCCTCAGGCAGTCTGTCGTGTGCGCAGGTGTCAAGACCCGTGCCGCGGCTCGTCGTAAACATCACTATCGACCAGCTACGCACAGACTATGTTGAGGCGTTCATGCCCTCCTACGGCAACAACGGCTTCAGAAAACTGTTACAGAACGGTGCTGTTTATTATAATGCGCAATACACTTTCGCTCCCGTTGACCGCGCGTCGTCAATAGCCTCGATAGCTACCGGCACATCGCCGTCGCACAACGGGATAACCGGTTTCCGCTGGCTCGACAAAAACTCGCTCGTAATGGTCAACTGTGTTGACGACAGCGAGTATGATGGTATATACACCAAAGAGAAGTCATCGCCAAAGAACATCGCCACAACCACCATTACCGATGAACTGAAAATAGCCACCGACGGCGAAGGTAAAGTGTACAGCATAGCCATGGACCGCGACGCAGCCATCATCGGAGGCGGCCATGCAGCCGACGGCGCGATATGGTTCAACAAGGACAACAAGTGCTGGTGCTCGTCAAGCTACTACTTCAAGAAGGCTCCGCGCTGGCTCGAGTCTTATAATCTGCTGTACGTCAACTCGTTTACCAACGACAACATCAACGCCGACATAACCAACGTGGCGCTGCAGTGTATCGACTCTAACGGCATGGGTGACGACAACGTGCCTGACATATTGTCGCTCACGTATGATGCCAGTGTACCTGTCGGGAAAGACATTCTCAACAAGCAGCAGCTGCAATACAAATATATCCAGCTTGATAAGGAGCTTGACAAACTTACGTCAAGAATCGAAAGCAAGCTTGGCCGCAACAATGTGCTCTTCGTAATAACGAGCACCGGATACTGCAAAGAGAAGGAAATAGACTATGCCCGTTATCGCATTCCGTGCGGAACGTTCTATATGGACCGCACGGCCAACCTGCTTAACGTTTATCTCGGAGCAATTTACGGACGGGATAAATACGTTGAGAATTGCTTCTACAACCAGATTTTCTTCAACATAAAGCAGATAGAGCTTAAGCGTATCAACCTGAGCGAACTGCTCAACCGCGCCCAGACATTCATCATGCAGCTGTCAGGCGTGAGCAATGTGTTCACAAGCAAGAACCTGCTTCTGTCTTCGGGCGACGACGGGTCAAGGCTGCGCAACTGGTATAACCCCAACAACTGCGGTGACATTGTAATCGAAGTCTCGCCCGGCTGGAAACTGCTCAACGAGGAAAACTTCCAGCAATATACGTCTAAAGCCGGCACTATACCCTTCCCTCTGATATTCTACGGGACAGGCTTCACCGCTAACGGGATAACCATACCTGTCACTATTGACCGGATTGCGCCGACAATCGCGAAATCAATACGCATAAGAGCGCCAAACGCCTGCTATTCAGCACCTTTGAACTAAAGGTCAGCCAAAATGCTAAAGACGCATAATAATTGTGCAAGAATAAATAAGAAAATTTGTAATTTTGCACAGTAAATCAAAACAAGAAGAAAAACAATTAGGACAAATATGGGTTTTAACAGCTTTTTAAAGTCACTCTTCGGTGACAAATCCACACGAGACATGAAGCAGATACAGCCCATCGTGGAAACGATCAAGGCTGCTTATCCTGAAATAAAAGCACTCGGCAACGATGCTCTGCGTGCCAAGACAAAAGAGATACAGGCATACGTCCAGAACTCGGCAGCCGGGCAGAAGAAACAGATTGACGCCCTGAAGGCTAAGATTGAGGATACTCCTATCGATGAACGTGAGGGACTTTTCAATCAGATTGACAAACTTGAAAACGAAGTTCTTGAAAAATATGAGCAGGCGTTGAACGAGGTTCTGCCCGTTGCTTTCAGCATAATGAAAGACACGGCACGCCGTTTCGCCGAGAACGACGAGGTTGTTGTTACTGCAAACGACTTCGACCGTGAGCTTGCCACGACAAAAGACTTCGTACGCATTGACGGCGACAAGGCTATATACAGCAACCACTGGGTTGCCGGCGGCAACGACATGAAGTGGGACATGATACACTATGACGTGCAGCTGTTCGGTGGTGTAGTTCTTCATCAGGGAAAAATTGCCGAAATGGCAACCGGTGAAGGTAAGACGCTCGTGGCCACTCTGCCGGTGTTCCTCAATGCTCTTACAGGCAACGGCGTACACGTTGTAACGGTAAACGACTATCTCGCAAAGCGTGACTCTGAATGGATGGGGCCGCTGTACGAGTTCCACGGATTGTCGGTTGACTGCATAGACAAGCACCGCCCGAACACACCTCAAAGGAGAAAGGCATATCAGGCAGATATCACTTTCGGAACAAACAACGAGTTCGGCTTCGACTACCTGCGTGACAATATGGCCATTTCGCCTGCAGACTTGGTTCAGCGCAAGCATAATTACGCTATCGTCGATGAGGTTGACTCTGTGCTTATCGATGATGCACGCACACCTCTTATCATATCAGGACCTGTGCCTAACGGCGGTGACCAGATGTTTGAGGAGTATCAACCGCTGGTTGAACGTCTTGTCGATGTTCAGCGCAAATTAGCCACTCAGTATCTTGCTGACGCGAAACAGAAGATAACTGAAGGACGCGAGAAGAACGACCAGAAGCTGCAAGACGAAGGTTTCTTGAGTCTGTATCGTTCACACAAGGCTCTTCCTAAGAACAAACCGCTCATCAAATATCTCTCTGAAGAAGGTATAAAGGCCGGTATGCTCAAGACCGAAGAGTATTACATGGAGAACAACAACCGTAAGATGCCCGAGGCAGTAGAGCCTCTGTACTTCGTTGTTGACGAGAAACTTAACTCTGTAGACCTTACTGACAAGGGTACAGACTGGCTGGCTAAGCAGGTTAACGATAAAGACCTGTTCGTGCTCCCGGATATAACCTCACAGCTTTCTGCCCTCGAAAACGAGAAAGACATTGACGACCAGCAACGCCTTGACAAGAAAGACGAACTGCTGAACCACTACGCCGTACAGAGCGAAAGGGTACATACATTACAGCAGTTGCTCAAGGCTTACACCATGTTCAACAAGGATGATGAGTATGTTGTAATGGACGGCGAGGTAAAAATCGTTGACGAACAGACCGGCCGTATTATGGAAGGCCGCCAGTGGAGCGACGGTCTGCACCAGGCAATCGAGGCCAAAGAGCACGTAAAAGTGAAAGAGGCTACTCAGACATTCGCCACAATCACATTGCAGAACTACTTCCGTATGTACCACAAGTTGGCCGGTATGACGGGTACGGCAATCACCGAAGCAGGTGAGTTCTGGGACATATACAAGCTCGATGTTGTTGAAATTCCTACAAATAAGCCCGTAATCCGTAACGACATGGACGACCGCGTGTACAAAACTGCACGTGAGAAATACAACGCGGTAATCGAGGAAATCGAGGCTATGCGTAACTCCGGACGTCCGTGTCTGGTAGGTACAACATCGGTTGAGATATCTGAATTGCTGAGCAAGATGCTCCAGATGCGCCATATTCCGCACAATGTGTTGAACGCGAAGCTGCACCAGCGCGAGGCAAACATCGTCGCGGAGGCCGGTCAGAGCACTTTAGGCAAAGTAACAATCACTGACCCCGACGGAACAACTCATACCGAAGAGAGAATGCTCGGAGCTGTAACCATAGCGACTAATATGGCCGGACGTGGTACAGACATCAAGCTGTCGCCGGAAGTTAAGGCTGCAGGCGGACTGGCAATCATCGGCACTGAACGTCACGAAAGCCGCCGTGTAGACCGCCAGTTACGCGGACGTGCCGGACGTCAGGGCGACCCCGGAAGCTCAGTATTCTATATCAGCCTTGAAGACAAACTGATGCGTCTGTTCGCAAGCGAGCGTATCGCAAGAGTTATGGACCGTCTCGGATTTAAAGACGGCGAGCGTATCGAAAGCCCGATGATTACCAAGAACATCGAACGCGCACAGAAGAAGGTTGAAGAAAACAACTTCGGCATACGTAAACGTCTGCTCGAATACGATGACGTAATGAACAAACAGCGTACCGTTGTGTACGAGAAACGGCGTCACGCACTCATGGGTGAGCGCATCGGAATGGACATCACGAACATCATTTGGGACCGGGTAGTCGAGATTATCGACAATAACGACTATGAAGGCTGCAAGGACGAGTTCCTGAAAGTGCTTGCTATGGAATGTCCGTTCACGTTCGAGGAGTTCGCAAATGAAGACCATAACACGCTTGCAGAGAAAGCATTCCAGATAGCTATGGCTGCTTTCAAGCGTAAGACTGACCGCATACAGGCAATCGGCTGGCCTGTAATCAAGGACGTATTTGAGACTCAGGGCGACCGTTACGAGCGCATCATGGTGCCCATCACTGACGGGAAACGTTTATACAACATCCCCTGTAACCTCAAAGAGGCTTATGACACTGAATGCAAGAGTGTTGTAAAACAGTTTGAAAAGGCAATCTTGCTCAGCACTATTGATGACTGCTGGAAAGAGAATTTGCGTGCTCTTGACGAGCTGAAACATAGCGTACAGAACGCATCGTATGAGCAGAAAGACCCGTTGGTAATCTTCAAACTGGAAAGTGTCAAGCTGTTTGACGACATGGTAAACCAGATGAACAACCGCATCGTAAGCGTTCTTATGAGGGCTCAGATACCTGAAATCCAGCGCGAAGAGGTACGCGAAGCCGCACCGGAGCAGAGAAGTCAGAGATACAACGAGCAGAAAGATGACATCGACAACCCGGCTCAGCGCGCCGCCGCGAACCACGACACGCGGCAGAATGTCGAGGTAAAAAAACAACCAATACGCAAGGAAAAGCTGCCCGGACGTAACGACCCGTGCCCTTGCGGAAGCGGAAAGAAGTTCAAGAACTGCCACGGCAGAGGTCTTGTATAAATAAAACCGCATAAAGAAAATGAGGAGTTAAGAGAATTGTTGTTGATGAAAAGAATTATCAATGGCCGTTTTCTTAACTCTTTATTTATATAATGAAGCATGTGTTAAGAACTGAACCATAAAAATATTAATACTATATGGAAATAAACATAAGTGCACTAAAAAAGGTATTTGGAGAAAAGACAGCCGTTGACATACCTGATTTCACCATTAAAGACGGCGACATTATCGGTTTGGTAGGTAACAACGGAGCCGGCAAAACTACATTGTTCCGGCTGCTGCTCGACCTGATAAAAGCCGACAACGGTGAAATAACGATGACCAAAAAGAATGCTGACGGCACAACGGCTGTTATAAATCCGGCAATATCTGAAGAATGGAAAAACTTTACCGGCGCATATATTGACGATGGCTTTCTCATAGATTTCCTTACACCTGAAGAATATTTCCAGTTTATCGGCAAAGTAAACGGCCTCACGGACGACGAGACCAAGCAACGTGTAGATATGTTCGGACACTTTATGAACAACGAAATACTTGACCAAAAGAAACTGATAAGAAACTTCTCTGCCGGCAACAAGCAGAAGATAGGTATCATTTCGGCTTTCATCAACCGCCCGGAACTGCTTGTCCTTGACGAGCCTTTCAACTTTCTTGACCCCACAAGCCAGAACGTTCTGAAACATATCATAACGGGATATAACGCCGAGACCGGTGCAACAATACTCATAAGCAGCCACAACCTGACGCATACGATAGAAATATCAACCAGAATTGCGCTGCTCGAAGGTGGCTCTATAATCAACGACATGCCTAACAACGACGGCAGCGCGGAGAAAGCTCTTGAGGCGTATTTCAACTGCTGAGACGTTCTGAAATCACCACAAAATATCATTTTCACACAAAATACGATGACAGCGGCACACCGTTATCACCATTATTAAGTATTTTACGGGCTTACAATCAGTAAGTCCGTATTTTTTGTTACTTTTGCATTGCATATGTGAAAGGAACAAGAAATGAGACTATCCGAACTTAAAACAGGAGAAAAAGGTGTTATTGTAAAAGTCTTGGGACACGGAGGGTTCCGTAAACGTATCGTTGAAATGGGCTTTATCCGCGGCAAAATTGTGACTGTTTTGCTTAATGCGCCGCTTCAAGACCCCGTAAAATACAAAATAATGGGATACGAAATATCATTGCGTCACTCTGAAGCTGCAATGATAGAAATCATCTCTACCGATGAGGTCCGCCAGCTCGAGAAGGAAGAAACAGACAAACTCGGCATCACAAACATATCTGAAAATGCCACCAACGATGACGGCTGCATGACCGATGAGCAGCTGCATAAGGCGGCAATGAAGAAAAGCCACACGATAAACGTTGCCTTAGTGGGCAACCCTAACTGTGGCAAAACGTCATTATTTAACTTCGCCTCAGGCGCACATGAACGCGTCGGGAACTACTCGGGAGTAACCGTTGACGCTAAAGAGGGCCACACTGAATTTAACGGTTACCGCTTTAATCTTGTTGACCTGCCCGGAACTTACTCGCTATCAGCCTACAGTCCGGAGGAGCTTTATGTCAGAAAACAAATCATTGAGAACACTCCGGACGTCATAATCAACGTCATCGACGCGAGCAACCTTGAGCGCAATCTCTATCTTACGACACAACTTGTCGACATGAACATCAAGATTGTAGGCGCGCTCAATATGTTCGATGAGTTTGAACAGCGCGGAGACAAACTTGATTATGACAAACTTGGCGAGCTGTTCGGCTTTCCTTTTATCCCTACAGTGTTCAAGAGCGGGCGCGGCGTTGACGAGCTTTTCCGTACCGTAATCGACATTTATGAAGGCCGCCAGATACCCGGTAAAAGCAGTGTACGCCACATACACCTCAACCACGGCAAGTATATAGAGCAGGCAATAGACGAGGTTAAGAAGGAGATACAGAAGAACGAGCAAATCAGGTATAAATACTCTACCCGTTTTCTGTCGATCAAATTGCTCGAGAAAGATGCCAAGGCCGAAGAACTAATCAAGACTTTGCCTAACGGAAAGGACATCATGGCCGCCCGCGACAAAGGCGCTGACTTCATAATGAAGGAGACTAAGGAGGACAGCGAGACGGCTATCATGAACGCAAAATACGGAATAATACACGGCGCACTGCATGAAGCGGGATGCGAGGAAGGCAACAAGACCGACACATATCAGACCACTCACGTTATCGACTCGATAATAACCAACAAGTATGTGGGTTTCCCCTTGTTCTTCCTTTTCATTTACATAATGTTTGAAGTGACGTTTACGCTCGGCCAGTATCCAATGGACTGGATTGACGCCGGCGTGGCCGCGCTTGGTGATTGGGTAAAAGCCGTGCTGCCCGGAGGGCCTGTCAAGGCGATGATTACCGACGGAGCGATAGCCGGCGTAGGCTCGGTGATTGTATTCCTGCCCCAGATTTTAATCCTATACGCATTCATCTCGTTCATGGAAGACTCAGGTTACATGGCCCGTGCGGCCTTCATCATGGATAAGCTGATGCACAAAATGGGGCTTCACGGCAAGTCGTTCATACCGCTGATAATGGGCTTCGGCTGCAACGTTCCCGCCGTAATGGCCACAAGAACGATAGAAAGCAGAAGGAGCAGGCTCATCACAATATTGGTGGTGCCACTCATGAGCTGCAGCGCACGCCTGCCGATTTACATCATGATTGTTGGCACATTCTTCGCCGCACGCTATCAGTCGCTCATCATGATTTCGCTTTATGTCATCGGCATCATATTCGCCGTGCTCGTAAGCCGCCTGTTCAGCAAGTGGATGATTAAGGGAGACGACACGCCGTTCGTAATGGAACTGCCGCCATACCGCTTCCCTACGGCTAAGGCCATGGCACGCCACACATGGGAGAAAGGCAAGCAATATCTTAAGAAAATGGGCGGAATAATACTCGTTGCGAGCCTTATAGTATGGGCGTTGGGCTACTTTCCCCACAATGACAGCCTCGGCACACAGACCCGGCAGGAGCAGAGCTACATCGGCCGGATAGGGAAAACCATTGAACCGGCATTCCGTGCGCAGGGCTTCGACTGGAAACTTGACGTGAGCCTCATCGCAGGCATAGGCGCGAAAGAGATTGTAGCGTCAACTATGGGCGTGCTTTACGCTGACGATGAGAACGTGGCTGACGATACCGCTGACAGCACCAAGAAGTATGAAGTGTTACGGCAGAAGATGGAAGCCGACGGCATTACGCCGCTGACAGCCTTCTCTTACCTGCTGTTTGTGCTGATTTATTTCCCCTGCATTGCTACGATAGCCGCGATAAAGGGCGAGACCGGCAGTTGGCGTTGGGCTGCATTCGCCGCTGTTTACACAACTGTGTTGGCATGGATAGTGTCCGCCTGCGTTTACCGGGTAGGCAGTCTGTTCGTCTGAACAGCATGAAGCATAGTGCAAAACGTCACATCACGCTGAACGCGGAATATCCTTCGGCGTAACAATCTGATATTCAATACATTGAAAAAGGCCACCTTTCATCGTACAAAAGGCGGCCTTTTATCGTGTAAAAGATGACCTCTTGCTTTGCAAAAGATGACCTTTTACAAAAGCATTCAGACAGAAAACGGTTAAAACAACATATTAATTGCAAGTTTTAGCGCCGTTCCTTAATAAATCCGTGACGGTAAGCGTAAAGCAACTTCTCTAGGTCTGCAATCTGTTTTTTCAGTTCACGGCCTATGTCGGTATCAGCAACGAGCATACGGTGAGCCGACATCTCAACTATCTGCATTGTACTCTTAATGTCAGAACCGCGCAGAATTGCATCCTCAGTGCTGGTGAACGGCTCGTGCTGAACAAGCTGGAAACCGCGGCTGTGGTAAACGAGCGTATATCCGGCTATGCCCGTTTCCTTATGATATGCCTGCGAAAAACCTCCGTCAATGACCATAAGGCGGCCGTTGGCCTTTATCGGATTTTCACCGCTGGCGGCATGAACAGGCACGTGGCCGTTAATAATATGACGGTTAGGACCTGACACTCCGAAGGCATCTAATATCCGGCCGCACACCGTTTCATCGTCACGTAGCTTGAAATAGTTGCCTTTCTCTTCTTTATATGTTGCCTTGTCAACAAGAAAATAACGCTCAAAGGTTGCCATTTTCGACTTATCAAAGAGCACAGAGTCTCGCCCGCACCAGAGGTAAAGGAAATAATCCGTGGCGAAAGCCTTGTCCTGCGGGTCGGTATCGGGCTGGAACGCGCTGCGCACTACACGGTCTACACGGTTCATCAGCTCGCGTCCGCTGAACTTCATTCCGCCATAAAGCGCAACCTCCTTAAGGCTGCCGTCGGCATTGAGCGGCACCGATGCATGGAACAATAGGTTGTCGTTGACAATCGTGTACATCGAGCCATGGCTCAACATCGCGCGTATATGTTTGTGAAGTTTCTCGTTGACAGTGAACGAATGGCGCAGCCGTGAGATGAGCGTCTGCTCCTCGCCGGTCAGGCGATAAGGGTCATCCGGCGACACGGTGGGAAACTGGCATGTCTTCATCTCATACTCATTACCGTCCATTGCGCATACACCACGCGTATAATCGATCTTTGACAGCAGCAAGCGATCATCCATACGCCACTCCGGGTGACGACGTATCACAGCACCTTCAACCTTGAACTGAAGCACGGTTATTGCCTTGTGCATCTGCGCTGTCAGGCGCAACGTCTTGTCGTCAATGTCGGCTCCGGCTGATGTTTCGGGTATAAATCCTATGCAGGGGTCGTCTCCGTATTGTTCCATTGCGAACGTTGCCAACGGCACAAGGTTGATACCGTATCCTTCCTCAAGCGTTGCTAAGTTAGCGTAACGCAGCGACAGACGTATTACATTGCAGATGCAGGCCTCGTTTCCGGCACAGGCGCCCATCCAAAGCACGTCATGATTACCCCACTGCAGATCCCAGCTATGGTAATGTGACAGTATGTCCATTATCTGATGAGCGCCCGGACCGCGGTCGTAAACGTCACCGAGCACGTGCAGAATATCTATCGCCAGGCGCTGTATTACGTGTGCCATGGCTATTATAAAGTCGTCGGCACGGCCGGTAGTGATAATCGTGTCTGTTATCACATTTACGTATGCGGCCTTGTCTACGTCGTCTGTGCGTTCGTGAAGCAGCTCCTGTATGATGTAAGAAAAGTCTTCGGGCAGAGACTTGCGCACCTTTGAGCGCGTATATTTGCTCGACACATCGCGGCAGACACGTACCAGCTGATGTATCGTCACGTGATACCAGTCTGCCAGTTCGGCCTCTGATGCCTTTACTAATTCTAACTTTTCCTCCGGATAATAAATCAGGGTGCACAGCTCTTTCTTCTCCGTCTCGCGCAGCTCATTGCCGAAGATCTCGTTTACCTTACGTTTGATGTTACCCGAAGCGTTCTTCAGCACGTGCTGAAATGACTTGTATTCACCGTGCAGATCGGCAAGAAAATGTTCAGTGCCTTTAGGCAGATTAAGTATGGCCTGCAGGTTAATTATCTCTGTGCTGGCATCAGCCACAGTCGGAAAAGTCTGTGACAGCAGCCACAGATACCTCATGTCGTCTTCAATATTCTGATAAGATGTTTTCATTGTATTCCTGATTTAAAGAGTTTCTTCCTTAACTTTTCCGTCCCCTCATCGGCAAGCGGCAGGGTGTACATATATCCTTCGGTCAGTCCGTAGCGTTCTCCGAGGATGCAAAGCAGCCGCGCACACTGTTTAGACAAACCGGTATGAGCGATGGCCTCAGCCACCCGACCCTCATCATAATTATTGAAACGCAATGTCTGATAGAGCTTTACGAAGTCTGAACGGCGCACACTGGCATAACGGCATTTCACCGCCACTGTAATAAGCGATGCGCAAACATCACGCTCGACGCCGTCACCGATACCGAGAGCTTCAAGCCGACGTATCAGTCGCGAGGCACGTTGCATACCGCACTCAGCGGCCGGGCGTTGAGTGCTGAAACGGCTTACTGACGCTGCATCGACAATCTTAGCAGAAAGGCCTGCGGCTCTTATACCGGCCAAGAGCAAGCCGGTAACACCCTCATCGCTTGCATGCAGAGAGATGCGCCGCCAGGCCTTACCGTCAAGCCGGCCGGCAATGGCCGCTAATCCGTCTGCAGGCGGGGCGATACGCCCGTCAGTAACGCCACGGAATATAAGTTTGTCTTCAACGTCAAGCTCATCACGGCTCATCCTTGAGAATGGATATGTATCGACTGCTTTGCGGTAAAGCGCCATCATAGCGACAAGCATGTCGCTGACTGTTGTTGTGCCGGTTATTGTAAAAGCGTCGATCTCAGCAGTCCTGGCATTAAGCGGCCTGTGCCTTAAAGGGCAACCTCCGGCTTTCAGCAGGTTGTCATATTCTTGCCTGCATGCGGAATGCAAAACTGTAGAACAGGTAAACATCGGACGCATCAGAGACATATTCACACCCCGTAAAAGCTTCTGCCGTATGGTTACAGCATGCCACGGCTCAAACTGACGGTCTGCACTTACAATTACTGGGATATGCCGCCGCCGACAAATCCTGAACAGAATATATGCAGACATGCCAAATTTTGCATGAATATGTACCAAGTCCGGATTGAAATCTGCAAGCAAAGTGTTGAGTTTACGGCTTCTTCCGGCAACAAACATTGCCGGAGAATAAATCTCTATACGCGCGTTGCCAAGACTGACTTTGCTTCTGTCTGACGTAAGCACGGTTACCTCAGCCTCATCAGACATTGACTTTATCAGCTCGACCTTATATCTAAGAAAAGCCGAACTGTCAACATTCTTCAGACTTGGAATTAAGTGGACTACCTTCATGCCGCATCATGATTTATGACTGATGAAATCATATTTGTCAGCTGCCTTATAGGCAATCAGGTATTTCAGATTGTGCCATATAAGACGTAACTCAAACGGAACAACCTTGTATGCCGGCACGCTGACACACATCCGCGACATGGCGTGCCGGGCACTTATCGTCCTTACAGTCCACGGTGCTATCAAAGCGACTGCTGATACTGGCAAAACTATCCAACGTAACGACAACAATGCCCATACCGCAGAGCCAATAACAGACAACAAGCTCAGATGCAACGTGGCCATGTCTGCATTAAACATGGCTCTGTGGCGAAAACTTCGCTTCAAATGCCGGCGAGTTTCACGGTAAAATATATTACGGCCATGCCAGCATTTACGCGTCGGTGAGTCTTCAATCAGCAATGCCTCAGCTGCCGTGTTCACTGCCACTGAGCCGCATTTGGCATACTTATTGACAAGAAAACAAAATTCGCCGCGCAGGTATTTCAGGTTTCCTTGGTATCCGTTGCCGTCCATAAACACGGATTTACGGAACATCATATTGCATCCCAATGTACCGTATGCCATGCCTGAGGCGGCCTCGCGCATCATAAGATATTCACCATGGAAACGCGAGAATATTTTAAACTTACCCGTATCGCCGGCAAAATTGCTGTTGCCAATCACCATGTCGGTACCGGCTTTGCAATGTTCTGACATTGAAGCTATCCACTTATCTGTTGCCGGACAACATGAAGCGTCAGTCAAAAGCACCCAACCGCTCTTTGCAGCCTTGACTCCAAGAGTTACAGCCAGCTTGCGGCGACTCATGTAACGCGAGGAATCAGGCACGAAGGTCACATAAAGGTTGTTCGCGTCTTTAAATGTTTTGAGGACATCTGCTGTTCCGTCTTCATCCTTGACAACCACCACTATCACTTCATAGCCGGCAGGATAATCCTGTGACAGCACAGAGGGGAGGTGTGTCTTTAGCTCGCGTGCATTGTTGTCCGCGATGATAACGACTGATATCGGTTCCCTTTTACCGCCAATATCGTATGTTCCTTCTACCGGTAACTTTTTAAACAGAACATCGAGCAGTGACGAAAGCAATGCCAACACCACTAAAACGGTGCACGCAATTATCGTCAGACTGTCAAAAATCATACATTATCCCCCTTTTATTTCACTTCTTTACATGCCGTCAGTGCATCTCTTCCGAGATATATCCTACGGGCAACGGACGGCAGTTATACCTTGAAGCCATTATCTCGCCGTAAGCTCCGGCTGAGCGTATGGCCACAAAGTCACCGCGATGACATTCGTTGAGGTCTATCGACTTGGCGAAAACATCGCTCGACTCGCATATCGGGCCTACGACGTCATACGTCTGAGCGTCACCGTCACTCGATATGTTCTCTATCCTGTGGTATGCCTGATACAGTGCAGGGCGAATCAAATCGGTCATACCGGCGTCAATGATTGCGAACTGCTTGGCCGTGCCTTGCTTTACGTAAAGCACACGCGAAATAAGTGAACCGCACTGACCTACAACCGAACGGCCGAGCTCAAAGTGAAGCGTCTGTCCTTTGCGCAGTTTCAAGTGGCGTGCATACGTAGCGAAATAAGCCTTGAAATCAGGTATCGCGACTTCGTTCGGATGTGTATAATCAATACCAAGACCGCCACCGACGTTGATATTTTCAACCGTGATATGATGTGCCTCAAGCTGGTTCTGCAATTCGTTTACACGGTTGCACAAAGCTACAAAGTCTACCATATCAAGTATCTGTGACCCTATGTGGAAATGAAGACCTATAAACTTGACGTTCTGCATCCCCGCGGCTTTTTCTATTATGCCCTCCATATCCTCCATGGCTATGCCGAATTTGTTCTCGGCAAGACCGGTGGTTATATTCGCATGAGTGTGTGCTCCGACATTAGGATTGATGCGGAATGCCACACGCGCCATTTTACCTTTCTTCCCTGCAAGCTCGTTAATGACTGAAAGCTCAGGCATGCTTTCAACGTTAAAGCAGAAGATATCCTTGTCAAGAGCAAGATTTATTTCCTTGTCGCTCTTGCCTACTCCGGCAAATACGATTTTCTCCGGAGCGAAACCTGCCTCAACGGCTGCCTTTATTTCACCGCCACTTACACAGTCAGCGCCAAGTCCTGACCGGCAGATTATGTTCAGAACCTTAGGATTGGCGTTAGCCTTTACGGCATAATGCACGCAGAAGTCTTCATATTTGCTTGTCTCATTGTTGATTGCGCGCAACGTCTTGCGCAGCAAATCAGTATCATAATAATAAAAAGGAGTGTCTGTTTCTTTAAATTTATCTAAAGGGAATACACCTTTCATCTTAGCTGTTGTTTTTATTTATTAAACAATGTATCACTCAAACTTTGCAAAGCTCGCTTCTTGTCTGACTCACGTACAAGGAACGAAATATTGTAATTGCTGCCCCCGTACGAAATCATGCGTACCGGTATGTCCTTCATCGCGTCAGTTGCAAGCGTCTCAAAACCGATGTTGCTCCAGTCAAGGTCACCTACAACGCAGATTATACACATATCGCGGTCAACCGTCACAGTGCCGTATTTCTTAAGTTCGGCCACAATGTCAGCAAGGTGAGCGTCATTGTCAATACTCATTGATACACCAACCTCACTTGTAGCAATCATGTCGATAGGCGTCTGATAGCTCTCAAATATCTCGAAAACCTTACGGAGAAAACCTGTTGCCAACAACATACGACTGCTCTTTATCTTAATGGCAATGATGTTGTCCTTTGCCGCTACTGCCTTTATTTTGCCTGGAACAATCTCGTTGTTGATTATTGTTCCCGGAGCTGTCGGATCCATTGTGTTCAACAGGCGCACAGGTATGCCGGCGAACTTGGCCGGCTGAACACAGGTAGGATGAAGTATCTTTGCGCCGAAATAAGCAAGCTCGGCAGCCTCCTCGAAATGCAACTGGCGCACGGGCTCTGTCTTGTCAACTACTCTCGGGTCGTTGTTGTGCATACCGTCAATGTCTGTCCATATCTGGATTTCCTCCGCATTGACAGCAGCACCGATGAGAGAAGCTGTATAATCGCTGCCTCCACGCTGCAGATTGTCAATCTCACCATAGGCGTTGCGGCAGATAAAGCCTTGCGTTATGTAAACATCATAGCCTTGGTTCTGCTCCAGCAGTTTTGTCAGTTTTTCCTTAATATATGCAGAGTCAGGCTCAGCGTTCTTGTCAGTGCGCATATAGTCAAGGGCTGACAGGAGTGTAGCGTTCACGCCACACTCCTTAAGATAATTCGTAACCATGTTGGTACTCATTATCTCGCCTTGCGCTACGATGCTCTTTTCCTCAAAACTTGTAAATAGGTCTTTCGTGAACGAACGCAGATAATCAAACTCGCTACGGAGGAATTTACGTGTCTCGTTCTTCCATTCTTCCGTTGAGTACAGCTTGTCAACGTGCCCCATGTATTTATTCTCGAGGCGGTTGATTACATCATTTGCCCCTTCGGGATTTTTCTTGTAGAGATAATCTGATATTTCAATCAACGAGTTTGTCGTTCCCGACATGGCAGACAACACTACCACCACGGGCTCGCCACTCTTTGTTATCAACGATGCTACATCCTTCATACGCTCAGGAGAACCGACGGAGGTTCCTCCGAATTTCATCACTTTCATATTTCCTGTGTTTGTATTTGTTTATTTTTATTCTTCACTCACAAGAATTATCTTGTTGTACTGCCCGGTAACGTCACTTATCGTGCCGTCCTCACATTGATATACTATGCCCGGATACTTGTCAAGCATCGGTATATTGTGCGTTGACATGACCACTGCAGCCCCCGTCAGACTTATCTGTTTGAGCAGGCTTACAATGTTGTCGGCCGTCTCGGGGTCAAGGTTTCCCGTAGGTTCGTCAGCAATTATCATCTTAGGTTTGTTCAGAATTGCCCGTGCTATGGCTATACGCTGCTGCTCGCCGCCCGACAGTTCATATGGCATCTTCATTTTTTTATCCTGCATCCCCACAGCTTCAAGCACCTCGTCTATACGCTCGTTTATCTCCGTTTTCTTCTTCCAGCCTGTAGCCCGCAGCACAAACTGCAGGTTCTTGCACACGCTGCGGTCATGCAAAAGCTGAAAATCCTGGAATATTATGCCAAGTTCCTTACGCAGGGCTGGCACTTCCTTACGTTTAATCTTCAGCAAATTGCGTTCCAGCACTACTGCTTTCTCACCCTCATACAGATCGAGCTCGCAATAAAATGTCTTCAGCAGACTGCTCTTTCCTGACCCGACGTGACCTATTATATAAATAAACTCGCCCTCATCTACATGAAAGTCCACGTTGCTGAGCACGCAAATGTCGTCTTGGTAAATGTTAACGCCTTTATATTCTATAAACATAATGTCTTCCGTTTTCTTCAGTTAATGTTTGTGCCAGCCGGGCTCATGGCGGTCACACAGTTCTTCCGCTATGCGCTCTATGCGTATTCCTTTCTCCGTAAGCAGCACGATAAGATGATAAAACATATCTGACGCCTCATAAACAAGTCTGTCGTCTGTACCGTTAACTGCCTCAATCACAGCCTCAAGAGCCTCCTCGCCTACTTTTTGTGCCATGCGGTTGATACCGGCCTTGAACAGACTTGTGGTGTAAGAGCCTTCAGGCATCTCTTCATGACGCTTCTCAATAAAGTCCTGAAGCGTTGAAAGAAACTGTAATGGATTAGCCCTATTGACCTCTCCCCAACACGTATCTGCCCCGGTATGGCATACTGGTCCGGCAGGATTGGCCTTAATTAATAAGGTGTCTCTGTCGCAATCGTTCTTGATATCAACTACACTCAGGTAATTGCCGGATGTCTCTCCCTTAGTCCAGAGGCACTTGCGGCTGCGGCTATAGAATGTAACCCTGCCGGTCTCTACGGTCTTACGGTAAGCTTCCTCGTTCATAAATCCGAGCATAAGCACCTTCTGCGTCTTGTCGTCTTGGATTATCGCCGGCACAAGACCGCTCATTTTATCAAAATCTATATTCATTTTCCGTTATATCCGCTTTTATCTCTTTATCATATATATCATACTAAATTCATGAAAGCCTTACATTTATGCCTTCTGAATGAAGATATTGCTTAAGTTCGCTTATCTTTATTTCACCGAAGTGGAACACGCTTGCAGCCAGAGCCGCGTCGGCCTTTCCTACAATAAAAGCATCTCTGAAATGCTCACGTTTACCTGCTCCGCCGCTCGCTATTACGGGTATGCCAAGCTCATCAGCCAGTCTTGCCAAAGCGTCATTTGCGTAGCCGCACTTCACTCCGTCATGGTTCATGCTGGTAAACAGTATCTCACCTGCCCCACGGGCTTCCACTTCTTTTGCCCACTCAAACAAATTTCTGTCTGTAGGCACTCGTCCGCCGTTAAGATAGCAAGTCCATCGGCCGTTAATGCACTTGGCGTCAATGGCGCATACGCATACCTGTGAACCAAACCGGCCGGCTATCTCGTCTATCAAGCCGGGTCTGCGCAGAGCCGCACTGTTCACGCTCACCTTGTCAGCCCCTGCCGCGAGCAGCCGCTCAACGTCAGAAATATCGTTTATTCCGCCGCCTACAGTGAAAGGAATGTTTATCTCACGGGCCACACGGGTAACCATTTCGGTGAACGTCTTGCGCCCCTCGGCACTCGCCGTGATGTCGAGAAACACCAGTTCGTCTGCTCCGGCATCACTGTAAGCCTTGCCAAGCGCCACAGGGTCACCGGCCTGCCTAAGGTTGACAAAGTTGGTTCCCTTTACCGTCTGTCCGTCTTTCACGTCGAGACATGGTATTATTCTTTTTGCAAGTCCTCCGGTCATATCATCTGCGTATTAAGTTCCGCAAGTCCACCTTGCCTTCATATATTGCCTTGCCGAACACTACCGCCGGAACGCCTTCACGCTCAAGACGGCTGATATCATTCTCACAAGACACGCCGCCGCTGGCTATAAGATTGATTTCGGGGAACGCGTCGAGTATCTTTCTGTAAAGACCGAATGCCGGCCCGGCCAGTGTTCCGTCTTTGGATATGTCTGTACAGAGCACGGTCTTCACGCCCCTGCCGACGTAATATTCAAGAAAACCTACAACATCTTCAGCCGTATCTTCCTGCCAGCCGTTGATGCTTACCATGCCGTCACGCACGTCTGCGCCGAGGATTATACGCTCCGCGCCGAACCTGTCGAGCCATGCGGTGAACAAATCTCTGTGAGTCACGGCAACCGAGCCTACCGTTACCATGGCCGCTCCGCAGTCAAACACCTTGCGGATATCTTCCTCCGTCTTGATGCCACCGCCGAAATCAACTGTCAGGTTAGTGCGTGTGACTATGCTTTTAAGCACGTCAAGATTGACTACGTGCTTAGATTTTGCTCCGTCAAGGTCAACTACGTGCAGACGCTTGTAGCCATACGACTCAAACATCTGCGCCATGTCTGCCGGAGAGTCGCAGTATACGGTCTTGGCAGAATAGTCTCCCTTGGTAAGCCTTACGCATTTACCGCCGATTATATCTATTGCCGGTATAAGTTCTATCATTGGTTCCCGGTTGTCAGGTTTTACGGTCTTGCGGTCTTTCTCTCCATTTCCGGTTCTCTGCGGAGCATTATTATATCTCGAGAAAGTTTCTCAGAACAGTCTCGCCCACGCGTCCGCTCTTCTCCGGATGAAACTGTGTTGCGTAGAAATTGTCCTTGCTTATAGCCGCGCTGTACGGCAGAATGTAGTCTGCCGTGGCGATTGTATAATCGCATACTGGCACGTAATAGCTGTGGACGAAGTACACATACGCGCCCTCTGAGGCCAGACCTTTGAATAGCGGCGGGCGCAGATTATGTAGTGCGTTCCATCCCATGGCAGGCACTTTGTCCTCATGTCGTTCAGGACGGAATCTCCTTACGTCAACATCGAACACTCCGAGGCAGTCGGTATCGCCTTCCTCAGAATGGCGGCACAGCAGCTGCTGACCTATGCAGATGCCCAAAACAGGCTGGCGCAGACTCTTTATCACGCTGTCAAGCCCG
>C._urophasianus_2_cecum__coassemble_41_pt1 | contig 39950 bp, 34 predicted proteins | sample C__urophasianus_2_cecum__metabat2_low_PE_008 | metagenome-assembled genome bin C
TTTCTTCGGAAATTTAAAATAACTTTGTTGCATTTGCTGTTGGACTCTACAATTTGTATATTTTCCATCCCAAAGGCTGTTTTCTTGTTTTTTATTTGTAACTTTACACGCACTTTTGCCATAAGCAAAAGACTTTGAGCGGAAAAAATAAAAAACGATATAATGCACTTTAAATGGAATTACGAAAAACCGACATCAGAACAAATAAAGGCGGCTGAAGAGCTTGGAGCCAAGATTGGGATTAGCCCCATATTGGCCGGTATCCTTATCCGGCGCGGCATTACGACCGAATCGGCCGCTAAACGGTTCTTCCGTCCACAACTGAATGACCTTATCAACCCCTTCCTTATGAAGGATATGGATGTGGCGGTTGATAGGCTCAACGACGCGATGGGACGTAAGGAGCGTATCATGGTGTACGGCGACTATGACGTTGACGGGTGCACTGCAGTTGCACTTGTCTACAAGTTTTTACAGCAGTTTTATTCAAACATTGACTATTACATCCCTGACCGTTACGATGAAGGCTACGGTGTAAGTTACAAGGGGATTGAATACGCCAGGCAGACCGGCGTGAAACTTATAATAATACTTGATTGCGGAATAAAGGCAAACAAGGAAATATCGTATGCCAAGAGCCTTGGCATTGATTTTATTATATGCGATCACCATGTACCTGACGAACAGTTACCTCCGGCAGTGGCTGTTCTTAACCCTAAACGCAGTGACGACACATATCCGTTCAAGCATCTTTGCGGGTGCGGAGTGGGGTTTAAATTCATGCAGGCGTTTGCCAAAAACAACGGTATTCCTTTCTCGCGTCTCCTTCCTTTACTTGATTTCTGCGCGGTAAGTATTGCTGCAGACATTGTGCCTGTTGTTGAGGAGAACCGTATCCTGGCGTATCATGGGCTGAGACAGCTTAACCAAAATCCGAGCATAGGCCTGAAGGCGATTATAGATATTTGTGGACTTAGCGGGCGAACTCTGACGATGAGTGACATCGTTTTCAAAATAGGACCGCGTATAAATGCGTCAGGCAGAATGGAAAACGGGCGGAAGAGTGTCGATTTGCTTGTGGAGAAGGATTTTATCAACGCGTTGAAAGAGGCGGAGCATATCAACGAATACAACGAGCAGCGTAAGGATATAGACAAGCAAATGACTGAAGAGGCGAACCAGATAATATCGCGTATCGAAAGTCAGAAGCGTCACTCAAGTATCGTTCTGTATGATGAGAACTGGAAAAAAGGTATCATTGGTATTGTCGCATCACGTCTGACAGAAATATATTTCAGGCCTACGATTGTGCTTACACGTGAGGATGACCTTGCCACCGGTTCGGCAAGAAGCGTCACCGGGTTTGATGTTTACACGGCGATAAAGAGCTGTCATGATTTGCTTGTAAACTTCGGAGGTCATACATATGCTGCCGGACTGACACTGAAATGGAAGGATGTACCTGAATTCAGGCGACGTTTCCAGCAATATGTGGATGAACATATACAACCTGAACAGACGGAGGCAATGCTCAATATCGACGCTGTTATTGACTTTAAGGATATTACCCGCAAGCTGCATGCTGACTTGAAAAAGTTTGGTCCGTTCGGCCCGATGAATCAAAAGCCGCTGTTTTGCACCACAGATGTCTATGATTTCGGTACAAGTAAGGTTGTAGGACGTGAACAGGAGCATATCAAGTTAGAGTTGGTTGATTCGAAGTCAAACAATGTGATGAACGGTATTGCCTTCGGACAGAGCGGCTCTGCCCGTTATATAAAGTCAAAACGCAGTTTCGACATCGCTTATACGATTGAAGATAACGTGTTTAAGCGTAACGGAGTGCAGTTGCAGATTGAGGACATAAGACCGTCAGAAGAGTAGTTAAGAATTAAGAGTTAAGACTTAAGAAAACAATTTATTGAATCAATAAGACATATTTTCTTAATTCTTAACTCTTAATTCTTAATTTCAAAAGCCTATGGACAAATATCTTCAGATACTTAAACAATACTGGGGTTACGATGATTTCCGCGGAATACAGCGTGAGATTATCGAGAGCATCGGTGGCGGTCGTGATACATTGGGACTAATGCCGACGGGCGGAGGTAAGTCGTTGACGTTCCAAGTGCCTGCGTTAGCCTCGGGCGGAGTGTGCATCGTGATAACGCCTCTCATTGCACTGATGCGCGACCAGGTAGACAATCTGCGTAAACGCGGGATAAAGGCCGCTGCAATATATTCCGGAATGATGCACGCCGAGGTAATATCAACGTTGGAGAATGCCATTTTCGGCGGTGTAAAAATACTGTATGTATCGCCTGAAAGGTTATCTTCCGAACTCTTTCAAAAGAAGCTCAGCCACATGAAAGTGAGCTTTATCACCGTTGACGAGGCTCATTGTATAAGTCAGTGGGGATATGATTTCCGCCCGTCTTACTTGAAGATAAGCGATATCCGCAAGATAAAGCCAGACGCACCGATACTCGCACTCACGGCAACGGCCACCAAACGGGTTATTGACGACATCCAGTTCAGGCTTGGTTTCAGTCAAAATAATGTTTTCCGCATGAGCTTTGAGCGGAAAAATCTTGCCTATGTCGTGAATTATACGAGTGATAAAATTACCGAGACTTTACGTCTACTGAGAGATATTGACGGTTCGGCAATTATCTATGTGCGAAGCCGTAAACACTCAAAAGAAATTGCCAGGGAGCTGGAAAGTAACGGAGTAAGCGCCACGTTTTATAATGCCGGACTTGAAAGTGCCACGCGTGAACTGCGCCAGAAACAGTGGGTTGAGGATGAAAAGCGAGTTATCGTTGCCACAAATGCCTTCGGCATGGGCATTGACAAGCCGGATGTAAGGCTTGTTATACATATAGACAGTCCTGATTCAATAGAAGCCTATTTCCAGGAGGCAGGCCGTGCCGGGCGTGATGGCAAACAGGCATACGCCGTATTGTTGTTTGACGGGAACGATAGGGTGAAACTTGAACGGCGCATCAGCGAGACATTTCCTGACAAAGACTATATACGTACCGTTTATGAGCATCTGGCTTATTTCTATCAAATAGGCATGGGAAGCGGAAACGGATGCCGCTTTGAGTTTAACATAGATACTTTCTGTATGTATTTCAAGCATTTTCCCGTGCAGGTCAATTCTGCATTGAAATTGCTTTCACGTGCCGGATATATTGAATACGAGGACGAGCGGGACAATATGTCGCAAGTGCATATTATGCTCGGTCGTGAAGATTTGTACAGGCTTGATAGTCTTAATGACAATGAGAACGCTGTGATTACAGCTCTTTTAAGAAATTATGGAGGGCTGTTTACAGACTTCTGTTATATAGACGAGAGTCTGCTTGCCATGCAGACAGGACTTCAGCGGGATGAGATTTACTTAATCTTGAAAAGCCTGACTCAGCGGAACATAATGAGATATATCCCCCGTAAGAAGATTCCTCACATCAAATATCTGCAAAGAAGGGAAGAAGCTGACCGCTTGATGTTCTCAAAAGATATTTATGATGACCGTAAGGCGGAATATGCTGAGCGCATTAAGGCAATGATTGGATATGCCGAGAACGACTATATCTGCCGCAGCCGACAGTTGCTGAGATACTTCGGTGAGGTCAGGTCTTCAGACTGTGGCCGGTGTGACGTATGCCGTAGCCATAGCAAAAATAACGGATATGAGGATGCAATGGCCGATGCCAAGGTTAAAATCATGAGTCTTCTCGCTGACAAAGCAATGCATCCAATGGTAGAATTGAACAGCTTTTCTATTGACCGTAATGTGCTTAAAGCTGCTCTTGAATATCTGATTAATGAAGAAAAAGTATATGTACGTGACGGGAAACTGTCTTTATAAACATATATATGTCTGCTGATTGCGGCAGAGATCGTATTTTGTCTTAAATACAAATCTCGCCGCTACCGATGCATTTGTGGTGCATTTCGTCATAAATTGTACAGAACTGCCCAGGAGCAACTCCATGTATGGGGGCTTCAGAATGTATCGTGAAGGCAGCGTCAGCAGTCCGCTCGATTGACGCTTTATGGAATTCAGGGGTATGACGAATCTTGAATGTCATGCTTATATGTTCTGAGTTTTGCCACGGGTCACATGTAAGGAAGTTGAAGTCATGTATGTTAAAGTCTTTTTTATATGCAGCTTCAGGGTCATATCCTCTGCTTACATACAGGATGTTGGCCTCAATGTCTTTCTTCACTGCATACCAAGGACCGCCTCCGAAACCAAGACCGTGGCGCTGCCCGATTGTGTGAAACCATAGCCCCTTGTGGCGTCCGATTTTCTTTCCGGTTTCCAGTTCGAGTACGTCACCTGGCTTCTCACCGAGATACCTGCGGATATAATCATTATAGTTAATCTTCCCCAGAAAACAGATACCTTGGCTGTCTTTGCGTTTTGCATTGACAAGATGCTCCCGTTCGGCTATTGAGCGGACCTCCTCTTTCATCATACCACCGATAGGAAACAAAGCTTTCTTCAGTTGCCAGTCATGTATCTGCGCAAGAAAATCAGTCTGGTCCTTTACAGGGTCAGGACTTGTTGTCAGCCATTTCTGTCCGTCTATTATTTCTGTCTGTGCATAATGTCCGGTTGCTATGAGGTCATAATCGTGTCCGGCTTTGGCATCAAAAGCACCGAACTTTATCAGTCTGTTGCACATTACGTCAGGATTAGGTGTGAATCCAGCCTTCACCTTTTCCATTGTATAGCGCGTTACCTGGTTCCAGTATTCCTTATGGCAGTCAACAACCTGCAGCTTACAGCCGTATTTAGCGGCAACCGCGCTTGCCATTTCCATGTCTTCTTCACTTGAGCAGTCCCATTCCTCGTTCTCTTCAGGGCCTATCTTAATATAAAAACAGTCAGGATGAAAACCATGTGAAACCAGTTCGTAGACTACGACCGAGCTGTCTACACCACCGGACAGAAGTACGGCAATACGCTTGCCGTTAAGCAATTTATAATTCATAACTTACATTTCGTAATATGCAGATGTTCTTATAACTGCGGCAAACCGTTAATGCTTATTTAGTGAGAGTGTGGCTCTCGATGTCTCTAAAGCCATTGAGAAAAGTCTTCGAGCCCATTCTCTTCTTTCCACTTAGCTGTATTTCTTCTAATTGCAGCCAGTTGTCGGCCGTAGCCGCTAATATGTTACCTGAGTTTATTTTTATTGTTCCGGGCTTATGTCCGTCACAAGAGATGCCTGTCAATGACGTCTTAAATATCTTAAGCACGGCAGACTTGCCGCTGTCGCTTACAAGGCAGGTCCAGGCTCCGGGATAAGGGGACAGCCCTCTTACGAAGTTGTGTATCTGCTCAGCCGTCAAAGTCCAGTCCATCCGGCATGTTTCCTTAAAAATCTTCGGAGCGTTGTGGAGTTCCTTGCCTGCCGGCATCATCTCGTCTTGCGGTAAAGAGTCTACATGACCGCCGCCTTCAATAATCTTGTCTATAGTCTTAAGGGCTAAGTCTGCACCGAGAGTCATCAGGCCGTCATACACATCGCCTACGTTATAATCATCCTTTATTTCAAACGTAGCCTGCATGATGACGCGCCCGGTATCAATCTCGTGGTCAAGGAAAAACGTTGTTACGCCGGTTTGTTTCTCACCGTTGATTACTGCCCAGTTGATAGGTGCAGCCCCTCTATATTGCGGGAGCAAAGCTGCGTGAACGTTGAATGTGCCGAAACGCGGCATCGACCAAACAACTTCAGGCAACATTCTGAATGCCACAACCACCTGTAGATCAGCATTATAACCCGATAGCTCATCGACAAACTGCGGATCTTTCATCTTTACTGGCTGTAAAACCGGCAGACCGACGCTTACAGCATACTGTTTTACGGCTGAGGGCATAAGAGTATCTTGGTGGCGGCCTACAGGCTTGTCGGGCTGCGTCACCGCAGCGACAACATTATAACCTCCTTCAACCAAAGCCTGCAATGTGCCTACTGCAAACTCCGGTGTACCCATGAAAACTATTCTTAAATCTTTCTTTGTCATCTGTCCTGACTTATTTAGCGCTCTCTACGTAACTCTTACGTCTTAACTCTTAACCCTTAATTACTGCCTCATTCTACCGTCACTGACTTGGCCAGATTTCTCGGCTGGTCTACGTTCAGTCCCTTTGACACGGCCACATGGTATGCAATCAGCTGCAAGGGGATAACCGAGAGAAGTGGAGCGAGCGGCGCGAGGGTGGATGGAACGGCTACGGTTGCCTCTGCAATGCTGCTTACAGCTTCATCGCCTTCAGTTACAATGGCGATAATGCGCCCATTGCGAGCCTTCACTTCCTCGATGTTACTTAATATTTTCTTATACAATTGGTGGTGAGTCGCCACGAAAACTACCGGCATGTCCTCGTCAATGAGGGCTATCGGGCCGTGCTTCATCTCTGCTGCCGGATAGCCTTCGGCGTGAATATAGCTTATCTCTTTCAGCTTGAGCGCACCTTCGAGGGCTACAGGATAGTTATATCCGCGGCCCATGTACAGGGCGTTTTCGGCGTATGTCAGCGTCAGAGCTATTTTCTTTATTTCATCGTTTTTTGCAAGAACGGCCTTCATCTTGTCCGGAATGCGGGCTAATTCTTCAACGCTTTCTTCGTATTCTTGCTGTGATATAGTGCCGCGTTCATGAGCTAAAGCAAGGGCAAACAGTGTGAGCACGGTTACCTGACCGGTGAAGGCCTTGGTTGACGCAACGCCTATTTCAGGGCCTACGTGGATGTATATGCCCGTGTCTGACGCCCGTGCGATGCTTGACCCGACAACGTTTACGATGCCGAAGCATAAGGCACCGTTCTTCTTGGCAAGCTCGAAGGCAGCCAGTGTGTCGGCAGTCTCGCCGCTTTGTGATATTGCGATGACAACGTCGCCCGGCAAGATAACCGGGTTGCGGTAGCGGAACTCTGAGGCATATTCTACTTCAACCGGCACTTTTGCCCACTGCTCAATCAGTTGTTTGCCGATTAGGCCGGCGTGCCACGATGTGCCGCATGCCACGATAATAAATCTGCCGGCACGTGTAAGTTCATCGCGGTGAAGCGATAGGGCGCTCAGCACGATGCGCTTTTGCCCGCGGAGCAGACGTCCGCGCATACAGTCTGATATACATTCGGGCTGGTCATAAATCTCTTTCAGCATGAAGTGGTCAAAGTCTCCACGGCCTAATGATTCAAGATTTATGTCTACTTCAATTACGTCATGCGTGATTTCCTTGTTGTCGAGGTTTCTTATTTCTACGTCATGGCCGGTTCTCAGCAGAGCCACCTCGTTGTCGTTAAGATAAATCAGCTTGTTGGTATATTCACCGAATGGCAGTGCGTCAGACGCGAGGAAGAACTCGCTGTTATCCTCGCCAACCCCTATTACGAGCGGACTGCTCTTGCGCGCAGCCACAATTTTGTCAGGACAACACTTGTCAATAACGGCTATGGAGTAAGCTCCGACAACGCAGCGTAAAGCCATAACGACAGCTCCCTCAAGGTCTTTGCCGTATGTAAGCTGTATGTATTCAATGAGTTGTAATAACACCTCAGTGTCAGTCTCGCTCTTGAACGTAAAGCCTTTGCCGAGCAAGAACTTTTTAAGGTCGGCATAGTTCTCGATAATGCCGTTGTGTACCATTGCCAGTCGCCCGCTCTGCGACACCTGTGGATGAGCGTTGACGGCTGACGGTTCGCCGTGAGTGGCCCAGCGCGTGTGGGCTATGCCTAAGCTCCCGGATATGTCTTTACCTGAGACATGAGCCTCGAGTCCGGCAACTTTACCCTTCTCTTTATATACATTCATCAGTCCCTCGCCGTTGACGAGGGCTATTCCTGCGGAGTCATAACCGCGGTATTCAAGTCGCTTAAGCCCTTCAATAAGAATAGGATAAGCCTCTCTGTATCCGATATATCCTACGATGCCACACATGTCAGAAAATAAATTTTCTGCAAAAGTAATAATTTATGTGGACAATACCGCTACACACGGGCTGTTTTTTGCTTCATGCACGGCAGGCTTATTCAGACGAAATGTGGCGTAATAGGTTGCGGTGTCAGATTTTTTGGAGTATCTTTGTAAGCGCAATAAAATGTTTGTGATATGCACCTTAATCGTGAGGCGATAAAAGAGATAATACGTTTCGGCATTGTAGGAGCCGTGGCCACTGTTCTGCATTATGGCATATATTGGCTCTTACACGGCGTAATGGGTGTTAATGCGGCCTATACCGCAGGTTATTTTATAAGTTTCGTGTTCAACTATCTCATGTCGGCACACTACACTTTCCGCCGCCGCAAGTCGGTAAAGAACGGCTTCGGCTTTATCTGTGCGCACGCGTTCAACTATCTTCTGCAAATCAGTCTGCTAAATCTTTTCATCCATCTTGGCGTGAACAGAGTGCTGGCACCTGTCCCGGTATATTGTATCGCCATACCCACGAACTTTATAATCGTAAGATTTGTGTTCAGGAAGTTCAGCTGACGTTAGGCCTTATTTTTTTGTTTACAGTTACTCTGTACACAGTGAAGTTGACAACAGGTGGCCTTTTGGTTTATAAAAGGCCACCTGTTGTATGCTGATTTGCCGTCGGTTGCCTGCTGAAACATGACCTTTTACAATGTATAGAAAATCAGACTGTTTTGTTGTGTCTTGCCGTTTGATTATATGTGATTGTGCTTTTCTTGTGAAGCGGTTCCCATAAATGCTGACGGCCGTGCCCTGACTATCAGGGCACGGCCGTTTTCTATAATTCTTTTTACAAAAATATTATCTGCGTATGTGGCTGTGAAATGAGTTATTTGAATGTTATCTTTGCCACCAGTGTTTCTTTTTCGGAGTTTCATGGCAGCTTATGTCACCGTGGCGCTCAAGCATTATGTCCTGTATCGTTTTATGTTCGGTTATCATGCGGTAAATTGTTCCCCAGTCAGGAAGACCTCCTACGTTGCGGTCATCTATGAATATGTCAGCCTTTAACTTGCGTGAGAAGTGGTTGTTGTTCTCTGTTCCACGCTCTTCGGGGTAATCTTTGTTCACTGCATAGAACTCTACGCCGCGCTCCTTGCACCAGTTTACGGCATCGTCGAGCAGTTTGCCTTCACGTACAGACCACAAAATGAGCTTATGCCTGTCGGCAATGAGCATCTTGAGAGTTTGCGTTGCGAATGGTATTTCTTTGCCGATTTCGGGATAACGGTGCTCTACGATTGTTCCGTCAAAGTCTACTGCTATTGTCATTTTATTTATTATAGGTGTTTTTTAATGAGTTTTGTCATATCAGCGTCAGCTGTTTCCGGAGCTATTTCTTCACTGAATTGTCATCTTTATTGCCGTAGTCGCTGTTTGAAAAGTGTCCATAAGCACCGTATGTGCCGTAAGAACTGCCTTTACCGTAATGCCCATAGCGTCCGTATTTACCGTACTTGCCGTAGCCGTAATAGTAACCGTACTTCTTTTCAGAGAGGTCGATACCGTTAATGGCAATGCACATGTTGGGCAGCTTGTTCTCTGCTGCAAGGTTATTTATTATGTTGAAGCTTGCCTTCGGCGTGTGGTCGGCACGGCACATATATATACTGATGTCAGCCAATTTACCTATCATGAACGTGTCTGTTACTAATCCGATAGGTGCTGTGTCAATGATAATATAGTCGTAGTGCTGCTTTATATGATTGATTACCTGCTCCAATGTGGGGCGGGCGATGAGCTCTGCCGGGTTGGGAGGTACGGGGCCGGCCATCAGCAGGTCAAGATTGTCGTTGATTTCGGACGGCAGGATTTGCTCTTTAACATCGTCCCATGTCGGGTTATCGGTAATGAGCAGGTTTGTGATACCTGACGTATAATCGTTGATCTTGAACAGTTCGGCAAGCCTTGGTTTGCGGATGTCAAGACCGATGAGTATGACTTTCTTGCCGAGCAATGCGAAGCTGACTGCAAGGTTGGCAGCTGTAAACGTCTTACCTTCACCCGATGTTGAGGACGTGAAGAGTATAACGTTCTGCCCGGGCTTTAGCATGAACTGTACGTTTGTGCGCATTGAGCGGAAGATTTCTTCCATCTGGTTGTTCTGGTTCTCGTGAACAACGATGTCCGCCCTGCTCTTTGCCGTCTCGCTTGCGACAACGATGTCGGCAATAATGGGCAGGTTTGTGAGCTTGGCTACATCGTCGTGACCTTCTATTCTGTATCTTAAGAAATTAATAAGGTATAAGAATCCTGAAGGAATAGCTATGCCGATGATTAGAGCAGCCAGCATAATAATACTTCCTTTAGGACTGATTTTCTTGTCGAACTGCGGCATCTCGATGAGTTTTCCCTTGTCGGCCGTTGCTGCGAGTGAAATTGAGTTCTCTTCACGTTTTTGCAGAAGCATGAGGTAAAGACCGGATCTTACCTCCTGCTGTCTGCCGATTTGTGTAAGGATACGCTCCTGCTCAGGGGCTTTTGTTACCTGACTGCCATAAAGACCGAGCTGCTGCCTGATAGCGTCACGCTGTATGATGAGACCTTTGCGGGCCTGCTGCAGCGCCTGCTTAATACTTGTCTGCATGTTGTCGAGTTGTGATGTAAGCTCTGCTACAACGGGACTTGCTTCTGATGCTGTACGCAACAGTCTGTTACGCTCGAGCGCAATCTTGTTGTATTCGTTGATGAGTGATGTTGAGGCCTCGTCTTGCAGTCCGATGTTTGACGGAAGCACCTGATGCTTGTTGCCCGGGCGGTCAGCAAAGTTTATGAGACTTGCGATGAGAGATATCTGCGTATTGGCATCGTTCAGCTTTTGTTCATAGGTAGAGGTGTTTGTTGATGTCGTCATGGCATCAAGCTCAAGTTCCATAAGTCTGTTCTTTTTCTTATAGCTCTCAAGCTGGCCATCGGTAGAGCTTAGCTCAGCGTCTATCTTTGTCAGACGGTCATTGATAAACTCTTCTGTTCTTATTGCAATTTCATTCTTATCCTCGTTTGCCTGGCGGTTATAGCATATTACAAGCTGTTTCAGGTAATCGACACCTCTTTTAATGTCTTGATCCTGAAATTGCATACTGAAAACTGACGATGTCTTGGATGTCTGCTCAATCGTAAGACGTTCTACATAGTTGTGCGCGGTCTTACGCGGAGACAGCATGTCTGCGTAAAGTGTCTCTCCGTCTTCAAGAGAGTAAGGCGTGTTTTTGGTTAAAGTGATTGTTCCGGCCTGTGTCCTTACCGTAGCAGGAAGTCCTTTAACGGTTTTCTCTATCTCGTAAGGACCGTTCTTCGTGACTTCGTCTTCAGCGACATAATAAGTTCCTTTAATTTTATATGTGTCGCCGTTACGGGTTATTTCAAGGTTCAACGGTGCGTCAAGTGTTTCGAGATGAGCCGGGTCAATCTCAACATTGAGAGGCTGGTTTTTGTACATAAGTTTTTTCTTTACGCTGCCTCTCATATAATAATTAACGTAAAGCTTAAGGCCGCGGATTGCCTGTTCAGCTATATCTTTTGACGAGAGGATTTCCTGTTCGTTCTCCACACCGTAACTGTTGCTGATTATTCCAAGGCTTGACATACTTTCCAGTGCCTGCATTGCCCCTCCGCTGCCTTTTTTGTCGTCGTTCCCGTCCTTGATAAGGAGCTTGGCTGAGGTGTTGTATATAGGGGTCGTGTAGCGGATGTATAGGAATCCGAGACCGAGGCAGAGAATAACTGACAATAGATACCACTTCCAGTTAAGAATGAATGCGGTATAAACCGTTTGAAAATTGAAAGATGATTGTTCTTCCTGTGTCTCTTGGTTTTTCTGTTCGTTATTAAACTCGTTCATCTGTTTTTCTGTTTTCCTGATTAATGTTGTTTGGCGGATTGATGTTGTTTTGTCAGTCGATAAGACTCATTAGGTATTTACCGTAGTCGTTCTTTAACATGGGTTGTGCTGCCTCTTTGAGCTTTTCGGAATTTATCCAACCTTGTTTGTATGCTATTTCTTCAAGACACGCGATCTTCAGCCCTTGGCGTTTCTCTATTACTTCAATAAAAGTAGACGCTTCACTGAGACTGTCATGTGTGCCGGTGTCGAGCCATGCAAAGCCACGTTGTAGTGTCTGAACTTTTAACAGGCCTGCACGCAGATATTCTTGGTTGACTGATGTGATTTCAAGTTCACCGCGGGCACTCGGTTTAATGTTCTTGGCTGTTTTGACAACGCTGTTCGGATAGAAATAAAGTCCTACAACGGCATAGTTGCTTTTCGGATGAGCCGGTTTCTCCTCTATGCTTAGGCAATTCCCGTCTGAGTCAAATTCAGCGACTCCATAACGCTCCGGGTCATTGACATAGTAGCCAAAAACGGTCGCTATCCCTTCTGTCTCGACTCTCATGACACAGTTCTTCAGTATTGAGGAGAAGCCTGCTCCGTGGAAGATATTGTCTCCTAATACGAGGCAGACATTATCGTTGCTTATGAATTTCTCTCCGATAATGAAGGCTTGTGCCAAACCGTCAGGTGAAGGCTGCTCGGCATATTCAAATCTGACGCCAATCGCTGAGCCGTCACCAAGCAGCCGCTTAAACCCCGGCAGGTCGTATGGAGTAGAAATGATTAGTATCTCTTTTATTCCGGCAAGCATCAGAACTGAAATAGGGTAATATATCATTGGCTTGTCAAAAATCGGTATCAGCTGTTTACTGATGCCTTTAGTAATGGGGTACAGTCTGGTACCCGAGCCTCCGGCCAATACTATTCCTTTCATTATATTCTTATATTTTATGAAGTGAAAAACGTCTGTGTTTATTCAAATGGACTGCTGGTCTTACTGTTCTTGTGTATTGTTTGTATGATTGGTTGCCTTTTCTGTCATTTGTGCAAAGGTATAATAAAAATCGATAATAATCAAATTTTATTTTTGATTTTTGCCGTATTTGATGTAATTTTGCATCTATGTTTTTATTACGGGATGTCTTCCCGGTATTTAGTTACATTAAAAAGATATGGGATTATTAAGCAAATTTTTCAGAAAAGACCATAACAAGGAACATAAAGCGGGCGGTATGGAGGATTACATGACTCTCGTCCGAGTGTATTTGCAGGCAGCAATAGCTGAGACAGCCGGTATTACAAATCTTGCAATGTTGCCGGACTTGCGTATGTTTAAAACGACTTTGCACGTGCCTACGGTTAACAATAAGTTAGGTGTAGGTGAAAAGAGGCATTGTAAGAAGATGTTGCAGGGCCTGTATAAAACCGATGATGATTTTTTCAAGGAGCTTGACCAGAGCATACGGCGCAACTGCCGTAAGATGCAGGACGTACAGACTTATCTGATACAGTTCCAAAACTTTACCCAGGACACGATGATGCTTATGGGTAATCTGATGAAGTTCAAGCTCCGTGTTCCTTCTTTTATGAAGAAGGCAATTTATACAATGACAGAGAAAACGGTATCCGACATTTTTAACAAGAACGACTATAAGGATGCCGGTGTTATGAAGACTATAGTCAGCATACGTACCTATAATAAACGTTTAGGCTTTAGCCTGCAGTGGATTACCGGCTTTGTATATCAGGTGGTGATGCTCGCTAAGAAAGAGCCACGCCCAAAAGCAGACGATGAAGACGTGAAGAAATAACTTAATTCGGCTGATCTATGTAAACTGTAAGTAGCCATAACTGTCTAAAATACTGTTTATTTGTAAAATTCATTGAATTAATTTTGCAATATAACAAAAATAGTCTAAATTTGTAGACAAAATCCTTAAAATGACTGACAATGACAAGATCCTGACGCATTTTACCACTCGTGTAAGGCAGATGATACTTCAATATAATGAGTTGAAGAAAGAGAACGAAGAGCTTTATACGATGGTTGACGCGCATGAAGCTGAGATAAAGCGTCTTCAGGCGAGTCTGGAACAGTCTCGGAAGGATTATGCAAGCCTCAGGATGGCCAAGATGATGGAAATCTGCGACGGCGACATTGGGTCTGCAAAGCGCAGAATAGCCGGTCTGATTCGTGAGGTTAACAAGTGTATCACGCTGCTGAGCGAAAAATAATCAGGTGGCGATGAGTGGAGAGAACAACAAATTACATATAAGGTTGCACGTCTATGATACGGACATTCCGGTTACAGTTATGCCGGAGGACGAGCCGTTTTGTCGTAGCGCGGCTAAACTTATAACGGATAAAGTAAATTCGTTATCAGAGCTTTACAGGACAAGCAGAAGTGAGAAAGAAATCCTGTTTATGGCTATGCTTGACATTGCCATCAACCTTGAATTTGAGAAAGCTAATAATGATACGGAGCCTTATAATAATATTCTCACCAAAATCACCGCAGAGATTGAAGACGCTTTAGACTTAAGAAATGCAGCGCATGGCACTGAGAAGTGAGGATATTAACTTCAATCAAATAAACAAATGATATTAAATATTGTTATTGCCGTTATAGCTCTCGTAGTTGGAGGGCTTGCGGGTTATTTTATTTTCAGGTATGTTATTACCGGAAAGTATAAGGAAATGGTAAGCGCCGCTGAGAAAGAGGCTGACGTTTTGAAAGAGAAAAAGATGTTAGAGGTAAAGGAGAAATTCCTCAACAAAAAGTCAGAACTCGAGAAAGAGGTGCAGAGCAGAAACCAGAAAATCCAGCAAAACGAGAGCAGACTGAAACAGCGTGAGCTGTCATTGAACCAGCGCCAGGAAGAACTTGGCCGCAGGAAGCAGGATCTTGACCAGCAGCAGCAGCGTGTTGACAACGAGAAAAAGCTGATTCAGATACGTCAGGACGAGCTTGACAAGATGCAGCTACAGGAGCGTGCAAAGCTCGAAGAACTGTCAGGCCTGAGCGCGGAGGAGGCTAAGAACCGCCTTGTAGAGAGCCTTAAGGACGAGGCACGTACAGACGCTGCAAGCTATATCAACGAGATAATGGATGAGGCGAAGCTCAATGCCAACGCACAGGCTAAGAAAATTGTAATCCAGACGATACAGCGCGTAGCCACAGAAACCGCCATTGAGAACTCCGTAAGCGTTTTTCATATTGACAATGATGAGGTGAAGGGCCGAATCATAGGGCGTGAAGGCCGTAACATCCGCGCTCTTGAGGCTGCGACAGGTGTTGAAATCGTGGTAGACGACACGCCTGAGGCAATCGTAATCTCGGCGTTTGACCCTATCAGACGTGAAGTATGCCGCCTTGCTCTGCACCAGCTTGTAGCTGACGGACGTATTCATCCGGCACGTATAGAGGAAGTTGTGGCAAAGGTCAAGAAGCAGCTTGACAATGAAATCATCGAGACGGGTAAGCGCACTGCCATTGATCTTGGCATCCATGGCCTGCATCCGGAGCTTATCCGTATAATCGGTAAGATGAAATACCGTTCAAGTTACGGTCAGAACTTGCTGCAGCATGCCCGTGAGACAGCAAATCTCTGTGCCGTGATGGCATCCGAGCTTGGACTTAATCCTAAGAAGGCCAAACGTGCCGGATTGCTTCACGATATAGGAAAAGTGCCAGACGAGGAGAGCGAACTGCCCCACGCACTTTACGGAGCCAAGATTGCAGAGAAGTATAAGGAAAAGCCAGACATCGTGAACGCTATCGGCGCTCACCATGACGAAATGGAAATGAATACCTTGCTTGCTCCTATCGTGCAGGTGTGCGATGCTATCAGCGGTGCACGTCCTGGTGCACGTCGCGAGATAGTTGAGGCCTATATCAAGCGTCTTAACGATCTCGAGGCCATCGCCATGAGCTATCCCGGCGTAACAAAGACTTACGCTATACAGGCAGGACGTGAGCTGCGTGTGATTGTCGGGGCAGACAAGATGGACGATAAGGAGACCGAAAAGCTCTCCGGAGAAATCGCAACGAAAATTCAGAACGAGATGACTTATCCCGGACAGGTTAAGATTACGGTTATCCGTGAGACTCGTAGCGTGGCTTATGCGAAGTAAGCAGTATTTTTGACAGACTGAATATGTGTTACAAGAGGTGGCCTTTCGCATTGTGAAAGGCCACCTCTTGTGTTGTAATATGTCATGAAATGGAAGTTGAAAGACAGTATATTGCTAACCGGTTGATTTACAAAGAGTTGCTGATTGACGATTTTGTCGTTTATAATGCGAGTGCATTTACATTATTATAAAAAGAAAAATGAAGTTTTTTGAGTAAAACATTATCAAATAGATAATTTTTTCGATAAAAAGTTTGTTGATTGTAAGAAATTTTATATATTTGCAGTCAGAAATAAAAATAATGACGATATGAAGAATTTATCTCTTGCATGGTGGTGGCGTTGCTCAGGATTGGAAAAGTCGTGAGTTACGGAGCCGTGCGTAATCAGATACAACTTAAGCGGGCTTGTCGTTCTTACGGCAGGCCCGCTTAAGTTTTCAGACAGGCTGACAGGTAAGTGTCGGCATAACAAAAAAACGATAATGTAGAACAGATAAAGATAATGGAAGTAAAAGATATATTGCTGAAAATGCTCAGCCACGATAACCTCACGAGGGAGGAAACGCGTGATGTTCTTGTAGGAATAACCAAGGGGGAATATCCCGTTGAGCAGATAACGGCTCTGCTTACCGGGCTTCAGATGCGCGGAGTGACGGTAGACGAGCTGCTCGGTTTCCGTGACGGAATATTGGAAACGGGCATTTCTGCCAAACTCGACTGCGACCGTTATATTGACGTTGTAGGTACCGGCGGCGACCGTAAAAACACGTTTAATATTTCCACATGCTCATGTTTCGTCATTGCCGGGGCAGGATATAAGGTGGCAAAGCACGGTAATTATGCCTCAACCTCAACCAGTGGCGCGTCTAATGTTATTGAGGCTCACGGTGTTAAGTTTACGGATGACATGGACAAACTGAACCGCTCAATCAACGAGTGCGGTATAGTTTACCTGCATGCGCAGCTCTTCGCTCTCGCCATGAAGTATGTAGGCCGCATACGCAAGGCGCTGCAGTTCCCCACGTGCTTCAACCTGCTCGGCCCTATTGTAAACCCCTCACAGCCTACGTGCCAGCTCCTCGGTGTGGCAGACCTTAATCAGATGCGCCTTTACAGCAATGTTTACCATAAGTTAGGCATAGATTTCGGCATTGTGAACAGCCTTGACGGATATGATGAAATATCTCTCACGGGAGACTTTAAGGTGACAACAAATAAGTATGAGCGGATATTCCACCCGTCTGATTTGGGCTTTGGCACTGTAAATCCTGCAAATCTTTGCGGAGGAAATACCGTTGACGAGGCTAAGGAAATATTTGACAGTGTGCTCGAAAACCGTGCTATGGCAGACCGTAAGAATGTGGTATTAGCTAACGCTGCTTTCGGCATACAGGTGGTAGACAGGTCTTTGACAATAGAAGAGGCTCTTGACAAGGCGCGTGAGTCTCTCGAGGGCGGGCGTGCTTTGGCTACATTCAAGAAGTTTGTGGAGATAAACTCCTGATAATCAGGCTGTGGACAAAAGTTCAGAAAGATGAAGGATATACTTGCAGAGATAATTGATTATAAGCGTCATGAGGTGGAGCTGATGAAGGAAAACGTGTCGGAAAGACAGTTGCATGCTGCTGTCGAGCGCATTCTTGACAACGGTCAGCCTTCTTTGAAAACGGCTCTTATGAACTCAAAAACTGGAATAATAGCTGAATTCAAGCGGCGTTCGCCTTCCAAGGGGTGGATAAAGGAGGAAGGTAATGCCGGTGTAATCCCCTTGGGTTATCAAAGAGCAGGGGCTGCTGCGGTAAGCATATTGACAGACGAGAAGTTTTTCTGCGGTGCAGACAGCTTTATTTTTGAAGCCCGAAAGTCAGGCGTAACAGTTCCGGTGCTATATAAAAATTTCATTGTGGATGAATATCAACTGTTCAGTGCGCGGCTTTGTGGAGCTTCGGCGGTGTTGCTTATCGCCTCTGTATTGACTAAGGATGAGTGCAGGCATCTGACCGGAATGGCGCATGAGCTTGGCATGGAAGTGCTGCTTGAACTGCATGGAGAGCACGAAATTGACTATGCTGACATTAATCCGGATGTATGTGGAGTGAACAACCGCAATCTTGGAACGTTCATTACAGATGTAGACAACTCGTTCCGTCTCGTGTCCTTGCTCCCAACGGATGTCTGTAAGGTAAGCGAAAGCGGCATATCAGACCCTCGGACGATATCCGAGCTGAGACAGGCCGGCTTTAACGGCTTCCTTATCGGTGAGACTTTCATGAAGACTGAACGGCCTGATGAAGAACTGAAACGCTTTATCTGTGAGGTTGAATCAATGTCGGCCGATGCCGGAGAGAAGCCTTTAGCGATAAAAGTATGCGGACTGCGTGAGCCTGAAAATGTACGGGATATTGTTTCGTTGGGCGTGGATATGATCGGTTTTATATTCTATAAAGACAGTCCGAGATATGTCTCCGATGAACAGATGGAAGCTGTATGCAATATGTTTGATAACGAAAAAGGTCTTGACAGAATTCCAAAGAAGGTGGGAGTTTTCGTTGACGAGCCTATCGGAAATATCGTTAAGGCGGTGAAAAAACACGGTCTTGATTGCGTGCAGCTGCATGGGCGTGAAACTGTGGCTCAACTTGCTCAGCTGCGCAAGGCGATAAATAAAGAGTGCAAACGTAATGTGATGATAATTAAGGCGTTAAGAATAGCCGGTGAGGATGATGTCAAGACGGCTGAAGAATATTGTGATGTGGCCGACATGTTTATATTTGACACAAAAGGAGCTGCCGTCGGTGGTAACGGAATACATTTTGACTGGAGCACGATAAATGCCTATAACGGCTGCAAACCGTTTTTCTTAAGCGGTGGAATCTGTCTGGATGATGTGTCTGAAATAAAGCGTTTACGTCATCCGCAGCTTGCCGGAATAGACCTAAACAGCCGTTTCGAGACATCTCCCGGAATAAAGGATGTTGCGGCTTTGACACGTTTCATAAAAGAGGTACGTAATTAGAAATTTTAATAAACATAACGATATGAACAAGATAAATTCATTATTTGCCACGGCAAAGAACCGTAAGCTGTTCTCGCTTTATTTCTGCGCGGGCTGCCCTACGCTTGAAGGAACGGCCGAAGTGATAAAGGCACTTGACCGCCGTGGCATCGATATAGTGGAGGTAGGCATACCGTTCAGCGACCCGCTTGCCGACGGTCCCGTCATTCAGTCGGCCGGAACTGTAGCTCTGCATAACGGTATGACGCTTAGGAAATTGTTTTCCCAGCTCGACGGGATAAAGGGAGAGATAAGCATGCCGCTCGTTCTTATGGGTTATCTTAACGTTATTATGCACTACGGATACGAAGATTTTTTTGCCCGCTGCACGTCTTGCGGAGTGTCGGGCGTGATAATTCCCGATTTGCCTTTTGATGATTATCTTGCTGATATAAAGCCGATTGCCGACAAGCATGACATCAGGGTAATAATGATGATAACGCCTGAAACCAGCGAAGAGCGCATTCGCTTTATCGATGAACATACTGACGGATTTATATATATGGTGTCTTCTGCCGGTGTTACGGGTGCCCAGAGTGGTTTTAATGAAGCTAAAGTTGAATATTTCAGGCGCATTGGCGGCATGAAACTCCGTAATCCGCGTATGATTGGCTTCGGAATATCAAACAAACAGACACTTGAAAGCGCACGCCAATATGCCGCCGGAACAATTATCGGCAGCAAGTTTGTTACTCTGTTGAACGAAGAGCGCGATGCTGACAAGGCTTTGGACAGACTTTTTGAGGATTTGAAGAAATAAAGTATGGCACTGATATATACGTTAAATTCAAGCAAAGTTTTGCAAATAATGCCGGAGCAAGACTTGTCTTGTAAGGATAAAATCATCTTTAAACTTCAGAAATTATGACATATTCAGTTGACGATAAGGGCTTTTACGGAGAGTTCGGTGGGGCGTATATCCCCGAAATTCTTCATAAATGCGTGCACGATTTGCAGGACGCTTACCTGCCTATAATTGAAAGCGAGGATTTCAAACAGGAGTATCACAGTCTGCTTAAAGATTACGTGGGACGCCCATCTCCATTGTATTTTGCCCGCAGACTCAGTGAGAAATACGGATGTAGGCTGTATCTTAAGCGTGAGGATCTCAACCATACCGGTGCCCATAAGATAAACAACGCTATCGGGCAGGTGCTCCTTGCACGGCGTATGGGCAAGACACATGTCATCGCAGAGACCGGCGCCGGGCAACACGGAGTGGCTACAGCGACGGCATGCGCTTTGCTTGGCATGGATTGTAAGGTGTTCATGGGTAAGACAGACATAGAGCGGCAGCATACAAATGTTGAGCGAATGCGTATGCTCGGGGCGGAAGTTTGTCCAGTCATGACAGGCAATATGACGTTGAGCGACGCCTGTTCAGAGGCAATACGTTACTGGTGTTGTCACCCTTCAGACACGTTTTACGTGGTCGGCTCAACGATGGGACCTCATCCTTATCCCGACCTTGTGGCACGTATGCAAAGCGTGATATCTGAAGAACTGAAGTGGCAGTTGCAGGAAAAGACAGGCAGAGACTATCCCGATTGCCTTATTGCTTGTATCGGTGGAGGCTCAAACGCGGCAGGTACAATCTACCATTATGCTGACAACGAACATGTGCGCATAATACTTGCAGAGGCCGGTGGCAGCGGAATAGACAGCGGGCGCACGGCCGCGACACTTCATTGCGGTTCTGTAGGAATCCTGCATGGCTCACGTATGCTTGTCATGCAGACTGATGACGGCCAGATAGAGGAGGCATACACAATTTCAGCCGGTTTGGATTACCCCGGTGTGGGACCGATGCACTGTAACATGGCGGCTACTGGTCGTAGCGAGGTTTTTGCCATAAACGATGATGAAGCCATACGTGCAGGCTATGAGTTGACACGTCTTGAGGGTATAATTCCGGCTATCGAGAGCGCCCATGCCGTTGCCGTGCTGGAGAAAGTGAAGTTCAATGCTGACGATGTTGTCGTACTTACCGTGAGCGGACGTGGCGACAAGGATGTTGAGACGTATCTTAATTACGGTAAACAGGCGTGATATTAAGTTATATGATGATTTCTTATGATAAAAAACAGACATTATGGCAACAAAAAAGTTCAGATATACAGCATTTTCAAAGAATGCCCTTGCAGACCTTCTGACACCTGTCAGCGTGTATATGAGGCTGCGTGACACGAGTCCGCAAAGCGTATTGTTAGAATGCTCTGATTACCATGACCGTGCCAACAGCCGTTCATTCGTGTGCGTGAATCCTATCGGGAGTGTGTCAATACGCCGCGGGCAGGTTGAGTTCTTGTTTCCTGACAGCACGTCAGTTAAGACAGAAATAAGCTCTGGATATACGTGTGACATGGCAATCAACGATTTTCTCGGTTGCTTTGACATTAAGGACGATGCCCTCGGCTGCTGCGGTCTATACGGCTATACGTCGTTTAATGCGGTAAGATATTTCGAGAACATTCCGATGAAAGATGAGGGCGTAGACAAAAATGACGCGCCGGATATATACTATATGCTGTTCAGGGACGTTATTGCCTTTGACCATTTTGAGAACAAAATGGCGTTGGTTACCCTTGTTTCTGACGGTGAAGATGTTGACGGACGTGTAAGTCAGTTGATGCTGAGGCTGAGTAAGGGCAACGTAAATATCTATCCGTTCAACAGGGCCGGCGGCATAACGTCTCCGCTTACTGACGAGCAGCACAAGGCAAATGTCCGTCGCGGAATAGCACATTGCCTGCGGGGAGATGTGTTTCAGGTAGTTCTCTCACGCCGTTTCATACAGAAATATGAGGGCGACGATTTCGCCTTGTACCGCTCTTTGCGCAGTATTAACCCGTCACCCTACCTGTTTTATTTTGATTTCGGAGGTTTCCGCTTGTTGGGAAGCAGTCCTGAAACCCACTGCCGCATAGCCGGCCGCCGTGCATATATTGACCCGATAGCAGGTACAACGAAGCGAACAGGCGACGCGGAGACCGACCGTAAAAACGCAGAGGCGTTGCTTAATGACCCTAAAGAAAACTCTGAACACGTGATGCTTGTTGACCTCGCACGTAATGATTTGAGCCGCAACTGCCATGATGTGTCTGTGGAATTATATAAAGATGTGCAGTATTACAGTCACGTTATACATCTTGTCAGTCGTGTCGGCGGTACGCTTGACGACGGTGCAGACCCGGTAAAGACGTTTATAGACACGTTTCCTGCCGGAACGTTAAGCGGCGCGCCGAAAGTAAGGGCGATGCAGATTATAAGTGAGCTTGAGCCACATTGCCGCGGTGCTTACGGCGGTTGTGTCGGCTTTATCGGACTGAACGGAGACTTGAATCAGGCCATTACAATCCGTACTTTTGTCAGCCGTAATGGCGAACTGTGGATGCAGGCCGGCGGAGGAATTGTGGCCGGCAGCAATGAGGAGCATGAACTACAGGAAATCAATAATAAGCTGGGAGCTTTGCGTAAGGCAGTGGAAATGGCGGAAAAGATTTAATTTCAGGTTAATAAATAATGATGAGCGATGAAAATAGCAGTAATTGACAACTACGACAGCTTTACATACAACCTTGTCCACATCCTTAAAGAGTGTGGGACGGATGTAACTGTGTTCAGAAACGATAGTTTCTCAATGCCTGAACTTGAGTCTTTTGATAAGCTCGTGCTCAGCCCCGGTCCGGGAATACCAAGTGAGGCAGGCGCACTATTGGATGTTATTGACCATTATGCAGGCACAAAACCTATGCTCGGCGTGTGTCTCGGGCATCAAGCTATCGGGCAGGTGTTCGGAGGGAAATTGGTAAATCTCAACAGCGTATTTCACGGAGTAGCCACAATGGGAACACAGTTCGGCAACGACACGATATTCACAGGCTGTCCGGAACGTATGGAGATGGGGCGTTACCACAGTTGGGTAGTTGACCGAGACACGCTTCCGGACTGCCTTGAAATAACCGCGGAAAGTGACGACGGACAGATAATGGCGATGCGGCATAAGACATACGACATCCACGGGCTACAGTTTCATCCGGAGAGTGTGCTTACACCTTGCGGGCGAAAGATACTTTTTAATTGGACTGATAAACATTAATTGTCCTTTTTATAATAGTTTAATGATAGAGTGCTATATTTTAGCTGTCTTAAATGCTATAAATGTTAAATATATAATTTTTGCACTTAAATATTTGTGTTTTTCCTCATAAAACTATATATTTGCGACATCTTATTTATGATTTCGAGCTTTTAACGAAATCGCCAGAGGTTGGCTGCATCCTGCGTCAACCTCTTTTTTTATTATTGTTTGTGGCTTATCTCTTTGCAGTTTGACATAAAGTTGCTATATTTGAAGAATAAATGAACGATTAACCGTCAAAAACATGAAAAAGCTACTTGTCGTTATTTTCCCATTGTTGTGCATGTTTGCGTTTGTTTCATGCGAGAAAGCAGAGATTACAGAGAATGAAGATACTGGACGGATAACGGATGCCGGTGATGAAGATGATGCCGTGGAGGATGACGATTACAGGGCTGACGATGAAGACTATGATGAGGGCGAGTTCCCGCTTGGCAGCGTTGTTGATGTTACAACGTTCAAGACGCATGCCATTTATACTCAGGTTTGGGTCGAGGGATATATCGTTGGAGCTGCCACAGGAGCTAAGAACAGAATAAGGTATGAGTTCGGGCCGGAGTTCAGTTTTGATACAGCGATACTTCTTTCAGACAATGTTGATGCTGCAAGTGTGGACGAGGCAATATCTGTATGCCTTACATCGTGCTCGAAAAATCTGCGTGCACGTCTTAACCTTGTCGACCATCCTGAAAACAAAGGCATGCGTATCGCCGTTTTCGGCTTTCAGGAAAAGTATCTGAAGATAATGGGAGTGAAGCATATTGACGCTTACAAGTTCCCGCTCGAATAGCAAAACAGGCTGCGCCTCACGGCGTGGCCTGTCTCATTAGGTAACTTATATAATAAATAAATGTATAGCCAACGGCTGTATAAGTCCGTCGGTATGCCGGTGTTTAAGTTGCTTACGCAGTGTGTATGCCGTTAGGGTACAGTTCCCCTGTATGTTTCCGGTGCGCTGCGTCGCGGTGTATTATGCAATAATCAATAATGAGTGCCCTTGTCCCTTACATCGAGGGTGCGGACGTTTTACGTAAGGCAGGTCTTCTGACTTTGTTCCGCCGTCAGACACCTTCCCGCCCCGTGTTTGCGGGGCAGTGGTATCATTGCCTGGCGGTCATAAAGGAACTTACAGCTGCGAGACAGTCGGAGACTTTCACTCCGTTCCCTTTTTAATCGAGCAAATCGAACCTTAATTGCGGCAAAGATATGTATATTTTGTTAAAGAGCAAAGGAATGAGGCTCATTTTATTAAATATTTTTTGTAAAATGAGTAAAATTCTTTATCTTTGCAGCATCTTTGTAATTTATTTTAAATATACTTTTGCCTATCGAAACATCATTACTTCAAGGAAATAAAGAGTAATAATGGAAAATCTGAATTCGTTTACCGACGAGGAATTAGCCTTGTCATACATTGCCGGGAACAACAAAGCCTTCGATGAATTGCTTGCACGTAATCAAGATAAGTTATTCTCGTACATATATTTTGTCGTCAGGGATGAAGACAAGGCCAATGACTTGTTCCAAGAGACATTCGTGAAAGTGATAACGAAGCTCCACCAGAAGCGTTATGTTGACAGCGGAAAGTTCAGCGCATGGATTATGCGCATAGCTCATAACGTGATAATGGACCGGTACAGAGAGCAGCGTGCGCGTAACCTTGTAGAGCCTACGGAGGAGAACGACTTGTCTAATCTTAACGTGAACAACATTCTCGACCTGAACCGTGAGAACCGTTTTGTCAATGAACAGATACTCCGTGACGTTAAGAAAATGATGAACTTGCTGCCTCCAACGCAGCGCGAGGTTGTCTTTATGCGCTTTTATCAGAATCTTTCTTTCAAGGAAATAGCCGGGCTTACGGGCGTAAGCATCAACACTTCGCTCGGCAGAATGAGGTATGCGATACTCAATCTGCGCCGTATGACGAAGGAACACAATATCGCTTTGCAGCCGGACATTTAAGGAATCAAGAATCTTTGGAAATTAAGAATTAAGAGTTAAGAATTAAGAAAAATAGCTTTGCATATAATCTACATGACATATTTTCTTAATTCGTAACTCTTAATTCTTAATTTCTTATAGCTTCTTCAGTGACTTTATCATTTCTTCCGGAGTGGGGGACTTAAAGATGTAGCTGCCGCTTACGAGCACGTCTACTCCTGCGGCTACAAGCCGTGGGGCAGTCTCGCTCTGCACTCCTCCGTCAACCTCAATCAAGGCCTTCGAACCGCTTTCGGATATCATCTTGCGCAGGCGTTTCACTTTGTTTATCGTGTTCTCGATAAAAGCCTGACCGCCGAAACCGGGGTTTACGCTCATCAGCAACACCATGTCGATGTTCTCTATGATGTCCTCAAGCATACAGACAGGTGTTGACGGGTTAAGCGTTACGCCGGCTTTCATTCCGGCCTCGTGTATCTCGTGGACCGTGCGGTTGAGATGTGTGCAGGCCTCATAGTGCACGTTCATCATCATCGCGCCCGTTCTGGCGGTCAAGGTGATGTAGCGTTCGGGCTTGTTTATCATGAAGTGAACGTCGAGCGGCTTTCTGCAAACCTTTGCAACGGCCTCTATTACGGGGAAGCCGAACGATATGTTTGGCACGAACGAGCCGTCCATTATGTCAAGGTGAAGCCAGTCGGCCTCGCTTCGGTTAATCATGTCAATGTCCTTCTGCAGATTAAGAAAGTCTGCAGCAAGTAAAGATGGTGAAACTAATGTTGCCATATATTTCTCTGTCTGTTGCTCAGTTCAGGCAATAGACCTCGCTTTTACCGTTAAAGTTAATCACTCTGTATGTATAGGCAATCTGCTTGATAATGCTCAAAGTCTTGTTTGACGGTTTCTTTTCTTCCGGTGTAAAATAATGCATAGGCGGATGATTTTAAAGTTCCTTATTATCTTAACGCTATTGACAGGCTTTTATTACGTGCGGCGCAGAATTTTGTTTAATTCAGTTCAATGAGTGTTTCAAACGAATTGTTGTACCTGTTAATATGCTTAAATAAAGTTAATATATTATCTTGGTTTTTTACCGTTAACGCTTCAGAAATGGCCTTGGCGTGAAATAATTTGCCTTTGGCCGTGAATATGCCAAAAACCGGTGTTTTTTGTAATAACTTGATAATCAGCGGGTTGGCACTGTTTTGCGGATTGAATGACATATTCATGGTTCTCAAAGATGACCTTTAACCATGCCAAAGGCCACCTTTTGGAGGTTTGAAGGCCGTAGATTAGGGGTAGCTTTAGCCGCCATTTGTCCGGAAAAAGCAGTTTTCTGTATACCTGTTGTTTACATTTTATGGTTTTTCGAGTTGCTTTTCATGCCGTTATCACTCTCTTCCGCTAAGTTCGTTGGCTGGTTCGGCTTTTTCGTTTGTAAAGAAAACAGAATGGCCGGAGCGTTAAATATTGTCAATGAAGTTCGCGGCAGGTTAAGTTGCCGGTTTGTGATTGCACGGCTAATACGTTTTAGGTATATGTCCGGAGGTTGTCGGACTGAAAAATACCCAACTGTTGTGATTGCGTAATTGTGGATTTTTTTGTTAATTTGCAGCGTTGAATTAACGAACAGGAACAATGATGAGGACCGGTCAGGAGACCGGTGGTGATGGCGATGAAGAACAATAAGATGTACGAGGCCGACGACAAGATGATTTCGCTTATCGCCGACAATTACAACATTTTGCAGAGCCTTGGCAGGTTCGGCATCAATCTTGGATTTGGCGACAAAACCGTCCGCGAGGTGTGTGAAGACCAGGGAGTTGACACTTACACGTTCCTCGCGGTGGTGAATTTCTCTATCAACGGCTACCGCGATTTTGACGACGGCGGACGCTTCTCTATACCGACGCTGCTGCATTATCTCAAGGCCTCTCATGAGTATTACCTTAACTTCCAGCTGCCTTCGATACGGAAGGAACTGGAAGATGCCCTCGATGAGAACGACAACCTTGCCCGCCTGATTATGAAACTATACGATGAGTATGCCCATGAGGTAAGGAAGCACATGCAGTATGAGGAGAAAACGGTGTTCCCTTACGTTGACGGTCTGTTAGAAGGAAAGGTTGACGACAGTTACGACATCGAGACATTCTCAAAGCATCACGGGCAGATAGACCAGAAACTGAAAGAACTTAAGAACATCATCGTGAAATATCTGCCCAGCGACATCCGGCATAACAACCAGCTTACGGCCACGCTTTATGACCTTTATAACAATGAGGAGTGGCTCGAAAACCACTCGCAGGTGGAGGAGAGCATCTTTATTCCGGCTATCAGGAAGCTTGAGCATAAGTACAAACAGAACGACGTGAGCGCGAAGATATCCAAGATGATTAGCCGTAACCGCGACAGCAGTGAGGCTCTGAGCGACCGTGAGAAGGAGGTGATAGTGAGCCTTGTGCAGGGAATGACCAACAAGGAGATTGCCGACCACCTGTGCATATCAATAAATACGGTGATTACCCACCGCCGCAACATAGCCCGCAAACTGCAAATTCACAGTCCTGCAGGGCTTACGATTTACGCCATTGTGAACAATCTTGTTGACATCTCAGCCGTAAAGCTATGATTTCCGGTCCGCCGGTGTTGTTCCGTGCAGGCGTTTTTACAGCAACGTGTAAGCGTCAGGTTACGGTCAGTGCAGTGCGTGCCGGTAAGCCAGGCGGCGGTAATACAAGTGCGGCGTATAATGCCTTTTTCATTGAAAGATTTGTCAGTGTTGATTAAAAGTTATAATTTTGCACGCAGATATTACAAATCAAAGACAAGAAAACAATGACTCACAATTTATTGAAAGGTAAGCGCGGCATCATCTTCGGCGCGCTCAATGAGGACTCTATCGCATGGAAGGTAGCCGTGAAGGCTGTTGAAGAAGGCGCGTCAATAACGCTCAGCAATACAGCTATGGCTCTGCGTATGGGTACGCTCAATCAGTTGGGCGAGCAGCTTAACGCTCCCGTTATTGCCGCTGACGCTACAAGTGTAGAAGACCTTGAAAACGTATTCTCCGAGTCTGTACGCCTGCTTGGCGGCAAGATAGATTTCGTATTACACTCTATCGGCATGAGTCCTAACGTCCGTAAACACCGCACATACGATGACCTCGACTATAACTATCTGCAGAAAACGCTTGACATCTCTGCAATATCGTTCCACAAGATGTTGCAGGTGGCTAAGAAGCAGGACGCCATTGCCGAGTATGGCTCTGTGGTTGCGCTTACTTATGTTGCGTCACAGCGTACATTCTTCGGTTACAATGATATGGCTGACGCAAAGAGTATGCTTGAAAGCATAGCGCGCAGCTTCGGATATATCTACGGCCGTGAGAAGAACGTACGCATCAACACTATATCTCAGTCGCCTACACCTACAACCGCAGGTAAGGGCATCAAGGATATGGACAACCTCATGGACTTTGCCGACAAGATGTCTCCCCTCGGCAATGCGTCGGCCGACGACTGTGCTGATTACTGCGTAATGATGTTCTCTGACTTTACACGTAAGGTTACAATGCAGACACTTTATCATGACGGTGGCTTCTCTTCAATGGGTATGAGCCTCCGTGCCATGAACCAGTATGCAAAGGATCTCACTCCGTATGAGGACGAGAACGGAAAGATTATCTACGGATAATTGCCGTTATTTCGGATAAATAACATAAAGACAACAGCCGCATCTTTTAATACATTGTAAGAGACGCGGCTGTTGTCTTCATCCGTTTACACGTTGATTTACTGAAAAGCGCCCGGCTACGCAAATATTACATTGTGCAGCCGGGCGCTTTTACGCCTCTTGTTTCAGTTTAACGCCGTTATCTTATCCTGTCAGCCGAGCGTACAAGAGCCTCGTCTGCTAATATGGCTCTTCTCGCAATGAAGTGCAGGATGATTGATATTGCCGGTAAGACAGTGGTCGGTGATGCCTTGAAATCGCCGGCTTCGCCGTTAGTGCTGAACGCGAACACGGCGAACACCACGTACCAGCCTAACAGCAACAGAATGTTGAACATACAGAAACGGCTCTGCGTAATCCTGTTTCTGAACGAGAACATGGCCGTTAGCGCAATGGTACATGTGATGAGCAATATGGCGAACAGCGGCCACACCGTAAAGTCGCGGCTACCGTCAATGCCGCTTATCCATAGGTTATACATCGCTGAGCTCTCGGTAGAAATGGCGTTGGCAGCCGTAAAACTGCCGAGCGGCAGACATAGGCAGACAATGGTCAGGATGACAGCCACAAGTAGAAACAATGTCTGTTTGCGCTGTATCATTGCATATCCTTTTGATTGTCTTTCTGCGTGTCGCGCCAGTACACGTTGCCCTCGATGAATTCCTGGGTTGCAAGCAGCGTGGGTTTGGGCAGCTTCTCGTAATATCTTGAAATCTCGATTTGCTCGCGGTTCTCGAAGACCTCTTCCAGACTGTCGTTATAAGACGCAAACTCAGCCAGTTTCTTGCTCAGATCCTGCTTGATTTCCACAGATATCTGATTGGCGCGTTTTGCGATGATAGCAACGCTCTCGTAGATGTTTCCTGTTTCCTTACACAGATCCATGATGTTACGGGTGACTGTGTTTGTGGGGGCTTTTGACTTCTTGTAATCCATGTTTGCTTATTACTGTTACTTGTTTTCCTTAATTTTCTCCGGTATATTTCTTGCACGACTTGATGTATTTCTCGGCCAGTTCCTTGTTCTTTGACTCGGGATATTCGTTTATGAAGCCGTAACACTCGTCCTCGGCGTCTCTGTACCTGTCCAGTTTCTTTTCCTCAACGCTCTGCTCGGCCAGCTCAAACTTGCTCTTCATTATCAGCAGGGCAAAGTCTTCGCGCATCGAGCTGTAGGGATAGTCGTTGATTGCGTTCTGGGCGGTGATGATACATGCCTCGTAATTACTGCCTCCGCTAGTGCAGTTGCCGAAGTATGTGCCGAGGTTATAATAAAGTTGTGCTGAATAAAGTTCTTTCTTGACGAGCTTGTCCTGAAGCTCAAACAGCCTTTGCTGGGCTTTGTCTTTCAGCTTGGCTTCAGGGTAAATGTCGAGGTATTCCTGGAAAGCGGCAATGGCGTTGACCGTCTGCGTCTGGTCAAGGCGCGGCTCAGGCGTGCTCATGTAGAGGCTTTCGCCGATATTGAATGATGCCATTTCGGCGTAAATACCTTTGGGATAAGACTGCCGGTACTTCTTAAACGTCATGGCGGCACCCTCATAATCCATGTCGCAATACTGCGCCATAGCGAGCATATAGAGACTTTCCTCGGCGTTGTCGGTACCTTTCTGTATGGTCACAAGCTCCTGAAGCAGGGTTATGGCCTGTGAATATTTGCCGTTGGCGAAGCGCTCTTTGGCATACTCGTATTTATAAGCGTAATTCTGCGATTTGTAGACTTGGTTGAATTCATGCGCACACCCGGAAAATAATATGACGGCAGATATGGTGATAAGAACGTTCTTCTTCATGAAATTCCGCATTTGGTTGCAAAATTACACATTATTCTTATAAATGGCAAAGGTTTGCCTCCATTTTTCATAAATTTTGGCATTTACCGCTTATCTTTGTTTATTAATGTCCTCATATCAGGCAAGATACGGGGAATAATGATTAACTTTGCATGTCGATAATCTTCTTTTCCAGTGATGAGTGACTTTAAACTTGTATCAGAATATAAGCCTACCGGCGACCAGCCTGAAGCGATCAAGGAACTTACGGCCGGCGTGCTTGGCGGCGAGAAGGCGCAGGTATTGCTCGGAGTTACGGGCTCCGGCAAGACGTTTACCGTTGCAAACGTGATTGCCAACGTAAACAAGCCAACGCTTATTCTTAGCCATAACAAGACGCTTGCTGCCCAGTTGTACAGCGAGATGAAATCGTTTTTCCCCGATAACGCCGTTGAATATTATGTCTCTTACTACGATTATTATCAGCCTGAGGCCTATCTGCCGCAGACGGACACGTATATTGAGAAAGACCTGGCAATAAACGAGGAGATCGACCGCCTGCGTCTGTCGGCTGTGTCATCGCTTCTTTCAGGGCGAAAGGATGTTGTTGTTGTGTCGTCAGTGTCGTGTATTTACGGTATGGGCGGTCCTGTGGAGATGGCAAAGAGCGTAATCAGCATTAAGCAGGGGCAGAAACTTGACCGCAACGCCTTTCTACGCAGCCTGGTTAACGCCCTGTATGTGAGGAACGACATCGACTTCAGGCGTGGCAACTTCCGTGTACGCGGTGATACGATAGACGTGTTCATGGCTTACAGCGACAACATCCTGCGCGTGTCTTTTTGGGATGATGAGATTGACTCTATCGAGGAAATCGACTCGGTAAACTTCCATAGGCTTGCCTCTTTCGGCGAATACAGCATTTATCCGGCAAACCTTTTCGTCACGTCTAAGGAACAGACGGAGATAGCCGTACGCCAAATTCAGGACGACTTGGTAAAACGTATAGAATATTTCACTGAACTTGGCGACCCGATAAAGGCTCAACGCATTAAGGAGCGTGTGGAATATGACATGGAGATGATAAAGGAATTGGGGCACTGTTCGGGTATTGAGAACTACTCTCGCTACTTCGACGGGCGCGAACCGGGGCAGAAACCTTATTGCCTTCTTGACTTTTTTCCGAAAGACTATCTTATGGTTATTGACGAGAGTCATGTCAGTGTGCCTCAAATAAGTGCCATGTACGGAGGTGACAGGGCACGCAAGACTAATCTTGTAGAGTACGGTTTCCGCCTGCCTGCGGCCTTCGACAACCGCCCGTTAACGTTTGACGAGTTTCATTCAATGATTAATCAGGTGATATACGTCTCGGCAACGCCGGCCGATTATGAGCTTCAGGAGTCGGGCGGAGTAGTGGTAGAGCAGGTGATACGCCCCACCGGGCTGCTTGACCCGGAAATAGAAGTACGCCCGAGCGAAAACCAGATTGATGACCTTATGGAGGAAATTATCAAGCGTAACGAGTGCGGAGAGCGTACGCTCGTCACCACTCTGACTAAGCGCATGGCTGAGGAACTGACCGAATACTTGCTTAATCACGGCGTAAGGGCAAACTATATACACAGCGACGTGGCCACGCTCGACCGTGTGAAGATAATGAACGATTTACGTGAAGGCGTTTTTGACGTGCTCGTTGGTGTCAACCTGTTACGTGAGGGGCTTGACCTGCCCGAGGTCTCGCTTGTAGCAATACTCGATGCCGACAAGGAAGGCTTCCTGCGCTCGCACCGCTCGCTTACTCAGACGGCAGGTCGTGCGGCGCGTAACGTCAACGGTAAGGTAATAATGTACGCCGACAACATAACGGCCAGCATGCAGATGACCATTGACGAGACTTTGCGCCGCCGTGAGAAACAGCTCCGGTATAATGAGAAGCACCACATAACGCCGAAACAGATAACCAAGGCCATAAGCCGCAACGCCCTCAATATGCAGCCGGAAGAGGCTGGGGCAAAGACGGTTCAGGCAGCATATAAGCCCTATATAGAGGAGGAACGTGAAGCCTTTGCGGCTGACCCGATAGTGCTTCAGATGAGCCGTGAACAGCTTGAAAAGAGTATAGCAAACACACAGCGGCTGATGAAAAAAGCTGCCAAGGAGCTTGACTTTATCCAGGCGGCACAGTTCCGCGATGAGCTTCTGAAGTTGAAGGAAATGCTTGCGGTGAAGAAGCAGTAAGACAATCAGTTTCTTCCGCCTTTCCAAAATGTCGTCTTTTATCGCCTGATAGACCGTCAACCGCATTGCAAAAGATGACCTTTTGTCGTGTAAAAGATCAGAGCGGAGGAAGATGGGCGGGAAAGAGAGCAAGTAACAGGAAGCATGGAGCACGGAGAAAAGGTCTATATCCTGAGCAGAAGTGTGAACAGCACCTCCCTGCCGCGCAGCGGAAGACGCGAGCTGAAGGTGTCTATGCCGGTGTTCTGCGTTACGGTGTAATAGCTTACATTGAACAGATTGGTCACCGCTGTGCCTGCCTCAACAGCCTTGCTTATCTTGTATTTCGCCGAAATGTCGAACATATCGCACACGGCGAATTCTGACTTCGCAATCTCGTTGGCGTAGTTCTGGTATGACATCTTCAGCTCCATGCCTTTCAAAGGGAACAGATATAATGACGCGTCGGTCTTGAATGAGGAGAGGATGTCGGATCTGTACATGCTGTTGCGCTCACGGCTTGCCGTGCCGGTAACACCGGCGTAAAGCCTGAGCCACTTCAGCTTCTGAAAGGTTGCGTCAAAGTTGAATGACATGGCGTCAGACCTGTTCAGCACCAGCACCCCCGACTGCGCCAGCAGGTATGACGTGCGGCTGTAGTCAATGCCGCCCTTGAGCACTACTCCGGCGCGCGTGAAGTTCTTGTCCACAGTGGTGCTGGCCATGAAACGGCGGCGGTGGTTGCCGCCGCGGAGGTAAGTCACGGTGGAAAGTGTGTCGGTGTAGCTGTAAGCGGCGTAGCCGTCGTTCTTCACGTCAGTGTATGCTATCATGACGTTGGCAAAAAGCATCGTTGCCAGATTGCGGTAACTGATGCTCGCGCGGGCATTCTTCGCGACACTGAAGAGCACGTCATCGCCGGAGATGCTGACGCTGCGGTAAGCCGTACGCAGCACATACGGCGAATAGAAGCCGGCCGATATGTCGCCGGCGGTGACTGATGCCGACAGCCTGAGCTTCCACTTGTCGGTCAGCTTGTACTTGAAATATATGTCAGGATTAAAGAAAAGCCTGCCCTTGCCGCCCGTGCGCAAGGGGCTGAGGCCTATATGTATGTACTCCACGGGCAGCTCCACGGTGAGCGTTCTGTCAGTTCCCAGCAGCAGGGTGTATCCAGGCTGCAGGCGCAGCTGCAGCTTGCGTCGGTGCACCGTGCCGCAGTATCCGTAGCGGTCATCGCGGTAATAAGCCCTCGCGCTGAGATCTATGGTGCTCTTGCGCAGATAGAAAGAGGTTGACAGAAGGTGCTTGGCCACGAACGAGCGAGTGGAATACCTACTGTCAGCGTTGTAGAACTGTGCCGAATCGGAGGCGTCAGCAAGTGTCTCGCGCCGCTCCTGATACCTCAGGAACGACTTGGCCTGCACTGTCTGCCGTCCTAAAGGGAACGAGGCCGACAGGTAATTCTGGAAATAATACGGCCGTGAAGTGACGCCCTCGGCAACATCAGTGCCGTTGGAGACAAGCGAGTTATGTGTGGAGGCGGTGTTGAACTGATAGCGCAGCTCGTCTGAGATGTATGCCTTGCTGCCGTTCAGCTCATATTTCAGTATTGGCATTACGGTAAGTGTCTTCATCCTCTTGGCGTTAGCCTCGCTTACGGTGACTGACTTCCCTGACCCGCCGTAAATGCTGGCGTAATGATCTGAATAGCCGGAGCGGTCCTCATAGAAGAGCACATTCATACGCAGAGTGGCGTCTTTAGACAGCCCGGTAAGGTAATTCAGCCCCAATGAATAAGAATTGTTGCGCAGGTAGCGGTTCTGTGGCAGCGTCTCAAGGCCGGGCGAGGGTGTGAGCAGGCCGCTGCCTGACGGCTCATAAGCGTCAATGTCGGTTACGTCTATGTGCTCTCTCGTCTCGTCTGAGATGTCAGTACCTGTGTTATTCATCTTTCCCGTCATCATAAGCTGGCTCGCGCCGAGTATCTGCGTGAGGAAGATGCGGTTGCTCCATATCACCGGCGAACAGCCTATTCCACCCTCCACCTCGCCGAACGGGCGCGACTTATGCGACTTGTCTATGCGGATATTGAGTGCGGCCTGGTCAGTGAACTGCTTTCCCCGGAGCATTTTCACGGGCTGGTGGTTCTCCAGCACCTCAACTGACGTGACGGCATCCACCGGCATATTACGTGTAGCCTGGTTGTAGCTGCCGCCGAGGAGGTCTCTGCCCTCTATATAGAACTTGTTGATGGCCTTGCCCTGATATGACACTGTGCCGTTGTCGGCCACCTTTATGCCCGGCAGCTTTCTGAGCACGTCTTCAAGATGCGTATCGCCCTGCCCGGCAAAGGCTGCGACATTATATACCAGCGTGTCGCTCCTTGCGCTTACCGGCGGGGCGGTAATGGCCACCTCACGCAGCGTAACGCCCTCACGCGTCAGCTCTATGAGGTTTATCCCAGACGCAGAGAATGAGGTCGCCGGCTTCTTAAGCTTACCGTAGCCGATAAAAGAGAACTCAAGGCTGTCGCCCGGCCGCACTGTGACTGACAGCCGCCCCTTGCCGTCGGCTACCGCGTAGGTGTAGAATTTACCGTTTGATGTGAACACACGGCATGTGACGCCGACAAGCGGCTCACGGCTCACTGCATCCCTCACGGTGAAAGACAGCCGTGTATCACTGCCGCCGTGAGTCTGCGCAGGGGATATGCCTGTGCCGAGGACATACAGCATGGCGAGCAGCAGAGACCGCAGACGCTTACTCACGCTCTATCGGATTATATGGCTTAGGATTTACCGTGGCTTTTACATCGTCTGAAATTTCCACGCCGTCGCCCACTATCGCGCTTAAAGGGTCGGCACAGTAGTTTCTGTAGATGTCGCGTACCGTCTTGCGGCTGCTCTTGACTATGTCCTTGCTTGCCCACAGATAGATGGGCGCATACGTGCCGGCCTGCTCAAGGCCTGATATTGTGAACTCGAAATTTCCTTCTGTATCTGTAACGCTGAAGACAAGTCCCGGCAGGCCGTTGAACTTATACGGACCGTATGGCATGTTCACTTCAGGCGCGTACCACGCTATATAGTCGCGGCCGAAGAGGCTCGTGCGCGCCTTGCTGCAATGGTAACCTGCGATGATGGTGTCACCTTCCAATATCTCCCACTTCAGCTCCGGGCAGTCCTCCTCATACTGGTATTTCTGCGTAAGCTTGCCCGCCGTGCGCTGTATTGTTTCCTTACCCGTCTGGCGGTCAATCACTATGCCTTCTGTGAACATGCTTTTCTTAAGACTGCCGAGCATCTGCGGTGTGGCCTCGGCAAACGGAATATCGCCGCGCGACAGTCCGTCACAGATAGAATCGAACCGCAGTTCATAATAGTCGCAGAACCTGTTGTAGCGGTTGCCTATCTCAAGTATTGTCAGCCCCGTGCGTTTGTTGTCAGGCTTGGCGGCATCCCTGGCGAACCTGTATGTGTAAGTAACGAGGAAACGTGCCGGTTCAAGTATCTTTTTTGCTATGCTGTCATGGCGCATTCCTGAGTCTGTGCCTTTCCAGTCTATCGTCTGTGCCCTGCCCGTAAGCCCGAGGCATGAGAGCATGAATACAAATAAAAACTTTTTCATTGTTCTAATTAACTAATTAAACATATGGCCGGGCAAGACAGTTATCCGCTTCTTGCCGGCCGTGAGAATTAACAGATTTTAGTCGTCACACAAAGCTTTATCTATTTCAATAACCTGCTTCATGGTGTTTTCAATTGTGGTTCTTTCTGTATCTATATGTGCTGTCTTTCCACATGAAGTTGTGACTGTAACTACGTTTTTTGCATAAGATGCAGCTGTAACCGAAAACAACAATACTGTTGCCATAAAAATTTTCTTTTTCATCTCTATTTGTTTTTAGTAATTTAGTGTTGCAAATATATAAAAAAAAACAGATATAAGTGTATCTTTGGAAGAAACAATTTAACAGACTTTTTACCGCCTTAACAGATTTGTTTGTTGATTAAAATTTAACAATTTGCAATACTATTGCCCCGTAAAAATGGATGAGGTGATTTATATATTAGATTCTTGATTTTCGTATAAGCTTGTTAAAACACAGCGGCAAGACGATTGTTTTTTATATTATGGGCGACAAAACTCATATCTTGAAATTATTTAGCCTTTACGGTTTTGTTACTAAAGAAAATTTCACGGAAACACAAAGTTTAAATCACTTCTTAGTTCATAAACGGCCTGACTGTATGAAAAACACAGGAAAAATTTGCATGTTAATTAAAATTAAGTACCTTTGCAGAAGTAGGCATAAACTATACATGAAAACCATACTTTAAATTATGACAGAAAAACGAGTTTACACTTTCGGTAACGGTAAAGCCGAAGGAAAGGCAGACATGAGAAACCTGCTGGGAGGGAAAGGTGCCAATCTGGCTGAAATGAACCTGATTGGAGTACCCGTTCCCCCCGGATTTACAATTACGACAGATGTCTGCAACGAATATTTTAAGAAAGGTAAGGAGGCGGTAGTAGCTCTGTTGAGCAACGATGTGGCAGCATCTGTAAGTCATGTGGAAAATCTGATGAACAGCAAGTTCGGAGACCCGACAAATCCTCTGCTTGTAAGCGTACGCTCAGGAGCCCGCGCGTCAATGCCGGGAATGATGGACACTATCCTCAACCTCGGTCTTAACGATGAGGTGGTTGAAGGTCTTGCTAAGAAAACAGGCAACGAAAGATTCGCATACGACAGTTACCGCCGCTTCGTTCAGATGTACGGCGACGTGGTAATGGGAATGAAACCAGTTAATAAAGACGACATCGACCCGTTTGAGGCTATCATACAGAGAGTAAAGGCTGTGAGAGGCATCAGGCTCGACAACGAGATGAACGTAGACGAGCTTAAGCAGCTTGTTAAATTGTTCAAAGACGCCATCAAGAAACAGACTGGCAAGAACTTCCCAGATGACCCGATGGAACAGCTATGGGGAGCTGTCTGCGCCGTATTTGACAGCTGGATGAATGAGCGTGCAATTCTGTACCGTAAAATGGAAGGAATACCAGCTGAATGGGGTACGGCCGTTACCGTAATGGCCATGGTATTCGGTAATATGGGGCAGACATCTGCCACCGGTGTATGCTTCAGCCGCGACGCCGCCACGGGCGAAAACTGCTTCAACGGCGAATATCTGGTTAACGCTCAGGGCGAGGACGTTGTAGCCGGGATACGTACTCCGCAACAAATCACTAAGGAACGCTCTATCCGCCGGGCACAGCAGCAGGGCATTTCTGAAGAGGAGCGTAAGTCTAAATATCCATCAATGGAAGAGGCTATGCCCGAGATTTTCGCACAGCTCAACGAGCTGCAGCACAAACTTGAACACCACTATCACGATATGCAGGACATGGAGTTCACGGTACAGGAGGGCAAACTCTGGTTTTTGCAGACACGTAACGGCAAGCGCACGGGTACTGCTATGGTGAAAATCGCCATGGATATGCTCCGCGAAGGCGAGATTGACGAGAAGACAGCCCTTGAGCGTTGCGAGCCTAACAAGCTGGACGAGCTGCTCCACCCCGTATTTGATGAAGAGGCGCTCAAGTCTGCAAAAGTGCTTACAAGAGGTCTGCCCGCTTCTCCGGGCGCGGCTTGCGGCCAGATAGTATTCTTCGCTGACGATGCCGCAAAATGGCATGACGCCGGTCACCGCGTAGTAATGGTACGTATAGAGACCAGTCCTGAGGATCTTGCCGGAATGGCAGCTGCCGAGGGTATTGTTACAGCCCGTGGCGGTATGACGTCACACGCTGCCGTTGTTGCACGCGGTATGGGTAAGTGCTGCGTTTCAGGTGCCGGCGCACTTAACGTAGACTATAAGGCACGTACAGTGGAAATTGACGGTACAGTATTGAAGGAAGGCGACTTCCTGTCAATAAACGGTTCTACCGGTGAGATATATTTAGGCGAGGTAAAGACCAAGCCGGCCGAGGTAACAGGTGACTTTGCCGACCTTATGAAGCTGTGCGACAAATACACCAAACTTGTTGTCCGCACCAATGCCGATACTCCCCACGATGCTCGTGTAGCACGAAATTTCGGTGCCGTAGGTATAGGGCTTTGCCGCACAGAGCACATGTTCTTTGAAAACGAGAAAATCAAGGCCATGCGCGAGATGATTCTTTCTGACACGAAAGAGGACCGCGAGAAAGCACTGGCAAAACTTCTGCCATATCAGAAACAAGACTTCTACGGAATTTTGAAAGCAATGGACGGTTATCCCGTCAACATACGTCTGCTCGACCCGCCGTTGCATGAGTTTGTTCCGCAAGACCTGGAAGGGCAGCAGATAATGGCTGAGGAAATGGGTATCACTGTACATGAAATCCAGCAGCGTGTCAACAGCCTGAGCGAGCACAACCCGATGCTCGGTCACCGCGGCTGCCGTCTCGGCAACACATATCCTGAGATTACGGCTATGCAGACACGGGCTATCCTCGGTGCCGCTGTGCAGCTGAAGAAAGAAGGCTATGACCCGCGTCCTGAAATCATGGTTCCGCTCATCGGCATCGTGTATGAGTTTGACGCCCAGGAGAAAGTTATACGTCAGACAGCGAAGGAACTGTTTGCTGAAGAAGGTATCGAGATACCGTTCCGCGTTGGTACAATGATTGAGATACCTCGTGCAGCCCTCACAGCTGACCATATTGCCGAGAAGGCTGAATATTTCAGTTTCGGTACTAACGACCTCACTCAGATGACATTCGGTTACAGCCGTGACGACATTGCAAGCTTCCTTCCGGCATATCTGGATAAGAAGATCCTTAGTGTAGACCCGTTCCAGGTACTCGACCAGAATGGTGTCGGCCAGCTTATCAAGATGGCCGTAGAGAAAGGCCGCTCTACACGTCCTGGTCTCATATGCGGTATCTGCGGAGAACATGGCGGCGAACCTTCATCAGTTAAGTTCTGCCATAAAGTCGGCTTGAATTACGTCAGCTGCTCTCCTTTCAGAGTGCCGATAGCAAGACTCGCGGCGGCGCAGGCTGCGGTCGAGGAATAATTCCTTAGCATACTATTCTTATATCAGGCTGTAATTACCGGTTTTG